>Ga0299907_10002223_pt1 | contig 11771 bp, 11 predicted proteins | sample RVTome_16_FD_198680 | JGI IMG/M metagenome (GOLD analysis project Ga0299907, IMG submission 198680) | Soil microbial communities from uranium-contaminated site in the Upper Colorado River Basin, Wyoming, United States - RVT152D67 (version 2) ...
TCGGTCGATGGCCCCGTCCTCGCATACGTCTTCAAGACCATGTCCGATCCATTCGTCGGTCGTATATCGCTGTTCCGCATCTACTCGGGCACCGCCAAGGCCGACCAGGAGTTGGATCTCGCCCGCGGTGGGAGGATCCGGATGCACAACCTCTTCAAGTTGCAGGGCAAGGACCACCACGACGTCTCCGAGCTACCGGTCGGAGGGATCGGTGCGGTTGCCAAGGTCGAGGACCTCCGGCCCGGCGACACCCTTCGCTCCGCCGGCCTCGATGCGGTGATACAGCCAGTCGCATACCCGAGACCGGTCGCCGAGCTCGCCATTGCCCCGCACTCTCACCACGACGACGAGAAGATGTCCACTGCCCTGCATCGGATCGAGGAGAGTGACCCGACGATCCGGGTCGAGCGTCGCGCCGAGACGGGCGAGACCATCCTGTCCGGGCTCGGGGACACCCATCTCGATGTGACCCTGGCACGCATCAAGCGAATGTTCGGGGTCGAGATCGACTCGGCGATCCCCAAGGTCCCTTACCGGGAGTCGATCATGGCCAGCGCCGAGGCCGAGGGCAAGCACAAGAAACAGTCTGGCGGTCGCGGCCAATTCGGCGTTGCCCAGGTTCGCTTCTCACCTCTCCCGCGCGGGAGCGGATATGAGTTCATCGACTCGGTCAAGGGTGGCGCCATCCCCCGCGGGCTCATCCCGGCCGTGGACAAGGGCATCAGGGAGGCGCTGGAACGTGGGATCCTGGCCGGGTTCCCCGTCGTGGACGTGGCGGCCGAGCTGTACGACGGCAAGTACCACGCAGTCGACTCGGACGAGATGTCGTTTCGCATGGCCGGGATCCAGGCGGTGCGGGCCGCGGGCAGCAATCTGCAGCCCGTGCTCCTCGAGCCCATCATGAGGGTTGCCGTGACGGTCCCCGAGGAGCACCTCGGTGACGTCATGGGTGACATCAACTCGAAACGCGGTCGAGTGCTCGGGATGGAAGGGGAGGGCGGCCTTCGCACCGTCAACGCCGAGGTGCCGATGGCCGAGATGCAACAGTATGCCGCCGAGCTGCGATCATTCACCTCAGGCCGGGGCACGTTCGAGATGGAGTTCGACCACTACGAGGAAGTGCCCCACAACGAGGCTCAAGCCGTGGTGGCCGCAGCGCGTTCCGCTGACGAGTGACCCGAAAGGATTGGGATGCCCGAAGCCCTTCTGAAGTATGGAGAAGACCGTGATCTGACTCTCCCCGTTCATGAGGGGACGGAGGGGGATCGTGCCATCGACATCGGGGAACTGCGCGCGCAGACGGGACTGGTGACGGTCGACCGCGGATTCGGCAATACCGCCGAGGGTCGATCCAATGTCACCTACATCAACGGCGAGGAGGGCATCCTCAGGTATCGGGGCTATCCCATCGAGCAGCTCGCACAAAGTGCCACCTTCCTCGAGGTGGCGTACCTCCTCCAGTACGGAGAGCTCCCCACCAAGACGGAGCTCGAGGCGTACCAGGAGTCGATCACCCACCACACGATGCTGCGCGAGGACATGAAGCATCTCTTCGAGGCCTTCCCCCACCAGGGGCACCCGATGCAGATCCTGGCCTCAGCCACCTCGGCACTGGCCACCTATTACCCGGATGCGCTCGACCCCGGAGACGAGGAGGCCGTGGACCTGAGCGCTCGCCGTCTCATCGCCAAGGCACCGACCATGGTTGCCTGGTCCTACAAATACTCGGTCCATCAGCCCTACGTCTATCCGGACAACGACCATGACTACGCGTCGAACTTCCTCAAGATGATGTTCTCGGTGCCGGCCGAGGAGTACCAACCCGACCCCATCGTGGCCAATGCCCTCAACATGCTGCTGATCCTCCACGCCGACCATGGCCAGAACTGCTCGTCCTCGGCAGTCCGCCTCGTCGGGTCGGGTCACGCCAACATCTTCAGCTCGATCGCAGCCGGGATCCATGCCCTGTCGGGCCCGCTCCATGGTGGTGCCAACCAGGCAGTCCTCGAGATGCTCGATGAGATCCACGAGTCGGGCGATGACATCGACACGATGATCAAGCGGGCCAAGGACAAGGACGACCCGTTCCGACTCATGGGGTTCGGGCACCGCGTCTACAAGAACTTCGATCCCCGGGCCGAGATAATCAAGAAAGCCTCCGAGGACGTCCTCGACGCCCTCGGTGTCGACGATCCGTTGCTCGACCTGGCGATCGAGTTGGAGGAGATCGCGCTCAGCGACCAGTACTTCATAGACAGGAAGCTCTACCCCAACGTCGACTTCTACTCGGGCATCATCTACCGGGCGATGGGATTCCCCACCGAGATGTTCACAGTGTTGTTCGCCCTCGGTCGTCTCCCTGGCTGGCTGGCCCAGTGGCGTGAGCTGGCCGGGGAACCCGCGGCGCGGATCTTCCGTCCCCGTCAGCTCTACACGGGGCCTGCAGTACGTGACGTGGTCCCGCTCGACCAGCGTTAGTCGGGGATGTCCTCCAGGTAGGGGGCGCCGAGGATCTCGCCAGTGACTGCGTCGACCACGACGAGCCCTCGCCGATCCGGTGGCTCCGCCGCCGAGTACATGACCACGGACCAGCGCGGCTTCGATCGCCAGCCCGAGAAGCGCACCGATGCCGACGCGTGCCCGATAGGGAAGTCGACGACCGTGGCGGCGGTGGTCATGGCTTGACGCTCGTCGATGTTCAGCGGCCAAGCCGACAGCCATTGCCATCCGGCGAGGGCGATGAATCCGATCCCCACCATCCATCCGTGACGGAACGACGGGGTCGCGACGACTGCGGCGAGCAGATACACCCAGGCCGAGATCCGGCGTCGTGAAGGCGCCGGGAACCTGAACTCGCTGGTGACGTTGGCGTCGAGCCCCTCCTCGATGGCGATCCGCTCCGCCAGCTCGCGCTCGATGTGGATTCCCTCCCGGTCGAGGCGAGGTGTGTCCTCGCTCACGAGGGGCGTTGTGCCATCTCGGCGAGCCGGTTGGTGGCCTCGATTAGAGCGACGCCCCGTGTGTCCCTGTCGTCCCCGTAGAGCCTGAGCCCGACCGTCGAGGCGGCCACATCGTCGTCCCCGACGACGATCACGGCGGGCACCTTCTGAGTCAACGCCTTGCGGATCTTGTCGCCGACCGTCTCACTGGAGAGGTCGACCTCGACCCTGAGCCCGGCGTCACGCAGCCGACCGGCCACCTGGTGCGCGTATTCGTCATGTCGATCTGCGACCGGGATGATCGAGACCTGGACCGGGGCGAGCCACATCGGGAAGGCGCCGGCATAGTGCTCGACGAGGATCCCGGTGAACCGCTCGATCGACCCGGCCTTCGCGCAATGGATCATGTAGGGCCGTCGAGGGGTGTTGTCGGGGCTCGTGTACTCCAGCTCGAACCGCTCGGGCAGGTTGAAGTCGAGCTGGATGGTGGAGCATTGCCAGCGTCTGCCGATCGCGTCACTGATGTGGACGTCGATCTTGGGGCCGTAGAAGACCCCCTCCCCCTCGGCGATCCGGTAGGGGACGCCATGTGCCTCCAGTGCCCTGGCCAGGGCAGCTTCGGTCAGATCCCACTGGTGCGCGTCGCCGATTGCGTTGTCCGGTCGCGTGCTCAGATCGGCCTCGAACTCGGTGAACCCGAAATCGCGCAGCCAGGTGAGGACGAAGTCGAGATGCATCTTCAACTCATCCTGCACCTGGTCCTCGGTGCAGAAGGTGTGGGAGTCGTCCTGGGTGAAACCACGGGCTCGGAGGATCCCATGAATGACACCCGAATGCTCGTATCGGTAGACCCCGCCCAGCTCGCCCAGCCGGATCGGCAACTCCCGATACGACCGGCCCTGACTCTTGTAGATGAGCACGTGAAAGGGGCAATTCATCGGCTTGAGCCGATACTCGGGATCCCCTTCGCGTTGGAGCCCCGCATACATGTTCTCTGCGTAGTAGTCGAGATGACCGGAGGTCTGCCACAGCTCCGACTTGCCGATGTGAGGTGTGAACACGAAGTCGAACCCGAATCGGTGGTGGACCTCCCGGCTGTGGTCTTCGATGAGCTTGCGAAGCATGCCGCCCTTGGGATGCCAAACGGCCAGCCCTGCACCGAGCTCAGGCGGGAAGCTGTACAGGTCGAGCTCCGCCCCGAGACGGCGGTGATCCCGCTTCTCTGCCTCCTCGAGGCGTTCGAGATACGCATCAAGGTCCTTCTGGGAGGCCCATGAGGTGCCGTAGATGCGCTGCAGCTGCTCCCGATTCTCGTCGCCACGCCAATAGGCACCCGAGCTGCGTAGCAGCTTCACGATCGGGATTCGGCCGGTGGACGGCAGATGTGGTCCACGGCAGAGGTCGATGAACCCGTCGTTGCGATATGCGGTGACGACGTCACCCCCGGACATCTCGCTTGGCTCGACGCTCTCGATGATCTCGACCTTGAACTTGTGGCCCGAGAAGACATCGAGCGCCTCATCCCGTCCCATGACCTCCCGTCGGAAAGGTTGGTCCTCACCGACGATCTCTCTCATCCGGGCCTCGATCCGCTCCAGATCGTCGGGAGTGAATGGGGTGGAGACCTCGAAGTCGTAGTAGAAGCCGTCCACGATTGGTGGTCCGATGGCGAAGGTGGCGCCGGGGTAGAGGTCGAGGACGGCCTGGGCGAGCACGTGTGCCGCGGAATGCCGGAGTATCTCGAGGCCCTCGTCGCTGTCGAGAGTTATCACCTCGAGATCTCCCCCCGACTCGAGCGGGCGATCGAGGTCGAACTGCCTTCCGTCGACCTTGACCGCGATCGCGGCGCGGCCGAGACCGGGCCCGATCGACTCGGCGATCTCCTGGCCGGTCGTGCCCTCGTCGTAGGTACGGATCGATTTGTCGGGAAGACGAAGGTCCAACGGATACCTTTACCGTCGCTAGCCTGGGGCAGGGTAATTCGGTCCATGCGGATAGTCGCCGCCTTACAGAGACAGGGATAGGCACGGAATGTCAGCCAGGGGATTGGTCGAGAAGCTCTACCCCACGGCTCGGATCCGGGAGTTGGCGGCCGGCGCCAATTCGGTGTTCAGGGTCACGGAGGAGGGTTTCGCCACCTCCATAGTCAAGCTGTACTCCGTCGTTTCCCGTGAGAAGCGGGAACGACATGCCTTGGAGGCCCTGGCCGGGATCGAAGGGCTGCCCACGATCCAGAGCCATGGGATCGACGGAGACACGGCATGGCTGGCGATGAGTGACGGAGGCAGCTGGAACCTCTCGACGCTTCCCAAGAACGTCGAAGTCCTGGAGACAGCCGGCAGCACCCTGCGCAATGTGCACGCCGCCGACGCCAAGAAGATCACCAATCTCGTCGCAAGCATCGACGGCGATTACGTGCGGAGTCACTACCGATCGACCGTCGAGCGTCTCGGCAGGTTCCGCAGGCGGTTCGGGATGGATCAGGTCGTCTTGGAGCGGGCGCTAGGGATCGATCCGCCACTGGCGACCGACCCGGTACCCTCTCACACCCGGCCGACACCATCCAAGTTCGTGGTGAACGAGGCGGGCGCCGTCACTCTCGTCGATTGGGAGTGGGCGACGCTGGGCCCACCGGAATGGGACCTGACCCTGGCCGTCTGGCAATTCGCCAAGACCCACGGAGAGGATGCCGCGGCCGCCTTTCGGAGGGGCTACGGGGCCGAGTTGCCGGAGAGCCGGTATCGATCCTGGGTCGCCTACCACTCCGCCATGATGATGCTCGATGCCGCCGAGGTGCGGGACGGCCGACTCGGCGACCTCCAATACCTGGTGGACGACCTCACCGAGGCGGTGATGGGCTGAACCGGCCCATGGAAATCCCCTGAATCCGTCACGCCGCCACTTAGCCTCATGCTCTCGGCAAGGAGTACGGACATGCTTGAAGCTCTGGTGGTGGCCACGGCGACAACGGGTCTGTTTGCCCTCGCCAAGGGGGTCAAAGGCAACGAGCGGTACAGGGTCGATCCCCGTCTTGCGATCTCGATGAGGGTCGACCACGGAGACGACGACCTCCCCTGTCCCTGGTGCTATGCGCCCACCGGGGAGGACGACAGACGGTGCAGCGGTTGCGGTCGCTCCTTCGGCTGACTCCGCTACTAGGCCGACGTCGACTGCCGTAACTTCCTCTTCACCGGGGGTTTTGCCCTAGTCTGAGCACCAGTGAGCAGGGTAGGTCTGGTCCTTGGAGGTGGGGGCATCACCGGCGCCGCCTACGAGATCGCGGCGTTGATGTCTCTTCGCATGGCGACCGACTGGGACCCGAATCAGGCCGAGGTAGTAGTGGGGACCTCGTCGGGTGCTTTCGTCACCGCCCTGGTCCGCCACGACGCCCTCACCCTCGACTCCCTCGTCCTCCCCAGCGATGATCGTGACGATGTGGCGGAGCGCATCCGAGCCCACGTCTACTCCCCGGCGACGTCTGCGAACGTGAGCCAGTGGGTGAGGTACGGGCTGGTCCCCGGTGTGCGCAGACCGGGTCTGTCGATATTCCTCGGATCCCCTGCCCGATTCCGCGCCTCCGGCATCGGCGACTGGGTGCGGAACCAGATCGGGGAGGACGCCGCCGCCTCTTGGCCGGCCGCGCCCACCGCGATCGTCGCCTACGACATCAAGAGAGGGACTCGGGCGGCATTCGGCACGGATGAGGCGCCCTCGGTCGGCCTCGCCGATGCGGTCTCGGCGTCTTCGGCGGTCCCGCTGGTGTTCCGACCACATCTCATCGGTGAAGACCTCTATGTCGACGGTGGCGTCTCATCGGGCACTCACGCCGACGTGGTGCTGGGTCATACCGATCCGCTCGACCTGGTCCTCGTCATCGCCCCGATGGCTGCCGAGACTCAACGACGACGGGCACGCTTCCACGAGAAGATGTTCGACCGAGTGGGTATGCGGTCGCTCACAGCGGAGATCGATCAGATCAGAGCCGCCTGGCCCCGATGTGAGATCGTCACTCTGAGCCCCTCCCCATCGGTCCAGAACAGCATGCGCCCCAATCCCCTGGATGCCTCGCGAGCCGTAGCCACGTTCATGCGAACGCTGATATCCATGAAGCGGACACTGGGTCGCTCGGATGTGTGGCATCGCCTCGAGCGCCACCTGGTCCGGCCCGGGATCAAGGGCTCGGCTGCAGCTCGCTGATCCGCTCGTCATCATCGGCTAGGCGGGCGATGAGGAAGACGACCGCGAACCCGATCAGAGCCGCGGTGAGGGCCGGTAGCCAGTCATCACCGGGCAGATCGAGACCGGCGCTGTCCACTCCGTCCGGCCAGGGCCAGAGCACCCGGAATGAGCCGGCCATCAGGCCGATCAGCATCGCCAGCACATCGTCGTGATGCCGGCTCAGCGCCCAATACAGCACCTGGGAGAAGAGGGCCAGGCCGATGAGAGCTCCCAAGACGAAGACGCCGATCGATACGAGCCGGCGGTCGTTGAGAGCACCGATCACCGCGGGGTACATGCCGATCAACAGCAGGATCAGGGAACCGGAGATCCCGGGCAGGATCATGGCGCATATCGCCAGGGCTCCCGAGCCGAAGAAGGCAAGTATCGAGGGATCGCGAACTGTGGTCTCCTGCCCCAATCCGAGCAGGACGAACAGGGCCACCCCCACCAGCGCGGCCCAGACGAGATGTCTCGCCGCCGGGACCCGGATCAGTCGCCAGGCGACGAGTACCGAGCCGGCCACCAACCCGAGGAATGCCGCGGCCATGAGAGTGGGTCTTTCCTCCAACTGACTCTCGAGGAGTGATGCGAGCGTGATCACCGCCAGCAGGATCCCCGCCAACAGTGGCAGCAGAAAGAGCCACTCCACCCGGCGCAGATGCGTCTTGAAGCCGTCGAAGTCGCCACGCAATATCGATCCGAGGGCGGAGCTGCCCTCCCTGATCGAAGCGACCAGGCGCTCGTAGATCCCCAGGACGAGGGCGATGGTGCCGCCAGATACACCCGGGATCAGGTCGGCCACGCCCATCAGGAACCCACCGGACATCGTGCGAAGGAGGCGAATCACCGTGGCGAGTATGGCCACGGGCTGCCCCACGTCCAAGGATCAGCCGATGGTTGCGAGATCGACATTCCCACCCGAGAGCAGGACGACCACGCTGTCTCCGGGTTGGGGCCGGTACGACCCGGAGCGAAGCGCGGCGACGGTGGTGGCTGCTGCAGGCTCGACGGCCACCTTCAGCTCATGCCAGAGCCAACTCTGTGCGTCGATGATGGCGTCCTCGGTCACCAGGATCGACTCTGCGACCCACCGTCTCGCCGCCCAGGCGTGATCTCCCACCATGCGGGCACCAAGCGAGGAGGCCGCCACTCCCCCAACCTCGACTTCCACCTGGCGACCGGCCCGGAGCGACGCGTTGAAGCTGGCACACCTCTCCGATTCCACCGCGACCACGGTCACGTCGCCACGACACCAGCTGGCGATTCCGCCGATGAGCCCCCCTCCGCCGACTGCGACCACGACCACGCCTGCCCCAGGGACCTGTCCGATGATCTCTCGGCCGAGCGTTCCCTGACCGGCGACCACCTCGGCCTGGTCATATGCATGGGCCTCGAAAGCCCCCGTATCGGCGATGAAGTGCCGGGCTTCGGCGAGTGCCTCGTCGTAATAGCCCGGAACGACGCGGATCTCCGCCCCCTCGGCGGCGATCCGGCCGACCTTCTCCTCTGGTGATGTGTCGGGCACGAAGATCGTCGCCCGGTGACCGAGACGCCGGGCGGCGTGGGCGGCTGCAATTCCGAAGTTCCCGCCGGATGCGGCGGCGATGCCTGCCGGGCCGATCTGGTGAGAGGTGAGGACCGAGAATGCGCCCCGAGGTTTGAACGACCCGGTCACCTGGAGATGCTCCAGCTTGAGGACGAGGTCGTATTCGTCCGAGAGCAGATGACCGACTTCGATGACCGGTGTCGTGCGCACGTGAGCTTCGATCCGCCTCGCCGCGGCCTCGATGTCGGCCCGGGTGATGGCCCTGGCCATGGATGTGGGCCGTGCTGGACTTGAACCAGCGACCTCTCGCGTGTGAGGCGAGCGCTCTAGCCGGACTGAGCTAACGGCCCGAGGGACTGCCAGGTTACCGAGGCGCAGGGGAATAAGGGACGGGGCCGCTGCCACAATCTCCGGGATCGTGAGACGGCACGAGTTCGAGCGAGTCATCGACCATGTGATCGAGGACCTACCGGCATGGGTCATCGACCAGGTCGACAATCTGGCGATCGTCGTCGAGGACGCCCCCACTCCCGACCAAGGCGACATTCTCGGGATTTACGAGGGCGTCTCGCTAGCGGAGCGCACCGATTATTCGGGGGTGATGCCCGATCGGATAGTGGTGTTCTATCGGCCCCATTTGCAGCTGGGCCTGACCGACTCCGAGCTGAGGGCCGAGATCAGGAAGACGGTGCTCCATGAGCTGGCCCATCATCTCGGCATCGACGACGAGAGGCTGTTGGAGCTCGGCTGGGACTAACGGCGTCGGGTTTCCCGGATCCCCGCCATCTTGAGGACCCGAGCGGGCACACCCATCTGCCGCCAGGCCGTGTAACTGATCGCCTTGCGCTCCGAATACGACTCGACGTGATCGACGAACGCCGACTCGAGCGCCTCGAGATCATCGCTGTAATCGATCTCCTTGATGCTCTTCTCGAGGTCGAGCCGCCTCTGCACCAGATCCACCGTGGTCAGCGGGTTGTCACTGTCCTCGATCTTCCCGATCACCTGATCCAGTCGTTGTTGCAGGCTCTCCTTAGTGACGGGGCGGCCCGGCTTTCTCGCCTCAATTGCCTTCAAATACGACTTGACGGCTCTCGCCTCGACCCTGCCTCGGGCCAGCGCCTCTTTGTGCTCTTTGGACATTGCCATAATCCGGGTGATTTTGGCACAAGACGAGCGCTGGTGACGTGTGAACTAGCTCCTATCGAAAACCCTCACTTCCGCAGCGGTGAATGGGTGGGTCTCCACCCGTTCAAAGCCTCTCGCGCCGAGATACTCCTCGATCTCGTCGAACTTGACCTCGACCGCGCCCGATCGCAGGTGAGACCCGACCAACCAGACCCGGGACGTGTCGCCGATCGCCTCCTCGAAGGTGGTCAGCCGTCCGACATGATCGATCGGAAGCAGCGCCGGGTTGTCGACGAAGAAGACCTTCTCGTCCTCGGTGGAGAACCAAAAGCCCTTGTTGTCGTGCTGAACCGGGATGAGCTCGATGTCCTGCGGCGTGTAGAGCGCGTACCCGTACCAGGCGCCGATATGGACCAGGATCGTCTCGCCTGGCCCACGGGTGCTGGCGGTCTTCTCGACCGCATGGCGGACGTCCCCCGTCGGGTAGTCAGCCTTGGTCACACCACCAACAGCGAGGATCACCACGATCGCGCCGACTACCCACGCCCGCAGCCGAAGTGGGATCAGCGAGACCGCCAGCCCCACTCCCACCGCCAATCCGGGGAGAAGGACCGTGTCGGTCCGCCCCCCGCCGAATGGGACCAGATCGAGAGAAGCCATCAAGGCGGTGGCCAGCACCGGGCCGAAGGTCGCAATCGCCCAGGCCGGGAGACGTCTCGTCACAGCCACCGCCGATGCCAGCAATCCGCCAAGAACCAGCCAGACAGGCAGTGAAGACAGACTCCTGGCGATGCTGGCCACACCGGCGCCTAGTCGTTCCAGCGCCACCGTCGGGTCGGTGAGAGGCAGATAGGCAAACGACCAATAGCTCCGGGCCTCTGCGGTCACCCGAGGCTCGACCACGAGAAGGAACCAGACCACGGCGAGAGCGCCGGCGATGGCGCCCTTCGACAACCATCCCCGCACCTGCGCCCAGTCCCTCCGGGTGATCGGCTCGATCAAGACGGCTACGAAGACCGCGAGACATGCTGGCGCCGTCCCCACCGAGGCGGCAAAGGCCACGACGCAGCCTGCGACCACAGCCCAGCTCCTTCGCTGCGGCTGCTGACCATCCGCGGCCCAGAGGAAAATCGCCAGCAAACCCAATGAGAGCAGGGCATCCATGGTGTAGTGCTTGGCCCGGGCCGCTAGCTCGATGATCTGTGGGGACACCGCAAGGATGAGCCCGGTCACGGCGGCGGCTGCCAGGTCCCTCGATTTCCACCAGGTCACCAGGAAGCCCAATGGAGCGAGGAGGATCGCCGCGGTGAGAGCCGGGATCTGGGCTGTCAACTCGATGGGCCCGTCCAACTGCGCCAACGCCCACATGGCGAAGCTATGGCCCGGGGAAGCGAATACCACGAGGGCCAACTCCCCGAGATCATCCGCCCTGATCGCGAGTGCCGACCAGGTGTCATCGAGCCATAGGCTCTCCGGGCCGATCGCGGGCCATGTCTGCCATAGCACGAGACCGGCGAGAGCCGCCATCAAGGCATAGGACAGACCGCGTTCACGTCGGTCGACGGGTAACCAGAGGTCTGAGCTATCGGTCATGTGGCCGACCTTCACCGAGAGAAGGCCCCCACCGCCGGTCCTCCCACCATGCCACGCCGGGGCCGGCGAGAAGGCAAGGCTGGATGTGGTTTGGCCCCCGGCGAGTTGGGGTGGGCCCTGCTGGACTTGAACCAGCGGCCTCTTGCGTGTCGAGCAAGCGCTCTACCGGGCTGAGCTAAGGGCCCCATCGAGGCGACGACCGGAATCGAACCGGTGTAACGGGTTTTGCAGACCCGCGCCTAACCACTCGGCCACGTCGCCGGGCGGCGGACAATTCTGACCGTCACTCGGAGCGGAAGACGGGATTCGAACCCGCGACCTCAACCTTGGCAAGGTTGCGCTCT
>Ga0299907_10002224_pt1 | contig 11766 bp, 13 predicted proteins | sample RVTome_16_FD_198680 | JGI IMG/M metagenome (GOLD analysis project Ga0299907, IMG submission 198680) | Soil microbial communities from uranium-contaminated site in the Upper Colorado River Basin, Wyoming, United States - RVT152D67 (version 2) ...
CAGGGTCAAGACCTCCTCGTTGGCGGCAATACCAGCGAGCTGATCTTGCGCTATCTGTCCTCGATCTCGTGCATGAAGCAGGGCGGCGAGCTGTAGCCCGCGGTCTCCGCGTTCGGATCCTCGTCGGGCGAGGCGACTTCCGGGCGCGGCGTACCCGAACCGGGAGGCGGCCGCTCGAAGCGCCGCACCCCCGCCTCGGTGACGATCGCATCCATCGGCACGTCGTGCGGCTGCGGGTCGATGGTGGCGAGCCGCTGGAACTCGTAGCCGACGCCGATGGCAAGCGGCCTCGGGTTCCTCGCCGCGAGCGTGCGATCGTAGTAGCCGCCGCCGTAGCCGAGGCGGTAGCCCCCCTCGTCGAAGCCGACCACCGGCACCAGCAGGACCGTGGGATGGACGACCTGCCGCTCGGCGGGGACCGGGATGTCCCAGACGCCCCGCTCGAGCGGTGCGCCCGGCTGCCATGCCCGGAACTCGAGCGGTTGGCCCTTTTCGATCACGACCGGCAGGGCGGCGCCGGCCCCTGCCCCGATGAGCTCCCGGATCAGGTGATGGAGGCCGATCTCGCCGCGAAATGGCCAGTAGAACCCGACGATCCCGCTCTTCAGCTCGGGGAATTGCTTGGCCAACAGGCCCGTGATCACCGGCTGGAGCCGCTGGCGCTCGGGCTGGGGCATCGCCTTGCGGCTCGCGATCAGCGATGCCCGCCACTCCCGCCGCAGCCCCCGGATCTCGTCCCAGCTTGGCATCACCGATCATCCTCCAACTGCTCGGATGCCCTCAGCCGCTCTTCTTATCGGCTTCCTCCATGGTCTCGATGGCGAGCGCGGCGTGGGCAAAGGCGCCGCCCGCCCGCATCTCGGCCGCCACCCAGATGGCCTCCATGAGCTCCTCGGGCGATGCTCCCTGGCGCAGCGCCGCCTTGGTATGGCCCTTGATGCAGTAGGGGCACTGCGTGACGTGCGCGACCGCGACCGCGATCAGCTGCTTCATCTTCGCGCTCAGCGCGCCATCCGCGAAGGTCTTCTCGCTGAACTGCCGGAACGCCTCGGCCACCTCGGGGGCGAGCTCCCGGCGCCGGCGCGATATCTCCGCCGACGGCTGGGGGTAGACGTGCTCGGCCATGTCGGAATCTCCGTCCGGGATTGTTGGGTCCTGCTCCAGGCGGTAACGGCCTGGAGCTCGACCGCGTCGCCGCAATCTGGACCGAGCCGGTCCGGGCGTCGACCGCCGCAGGCCCGGGTGGCGTCAATCTGTCGCCGGGGCCGATGCCATCAATGGAGGTTCAGGGCGAGCAGCATCACGCCGCCGAGACAGATGCGGTACCAGGCGAACGGCGCGAAGCCGTGGCGGCCGACGAACTCGACGAACCAGCGCACGACGAACAGCGCGACGGCGAAGGCGGCGAGGAAGCCGACCGCGATCACGAGGCCGCCCTCCGCGTCCAGCGTCGCGCGATTCTGCCACAGATCGAAGACCGCCGCGCCGAGCATGGTCGGGATCGCCAGAAAGAACGAGAACTCGGCGGCGGTCTTGCGCTCGACCCCCAGCAGCAGCGCCCCCATGATCGTAGCGCCCGAGCGCGACACGCCGGGCACCATGGCGAGGCACTGGGCGAGCCCGATGCCGAGGGCCAGACGCGGCGAGAATTCCTCCACCGCACGGATTTGGGGGACTGGCCGCAGGCGCTCGATCGCGAGGATTGCGATCCCTCCGAGAATGAGAGCGACGGATACGACCTGCGGCGAGAACAGGACCGACTTGATGAACTCGTGCAGCAGGGCGCCCAGGACCAGGGCCGGCAGGAATGCAAGGGCGATCACTAGGACGAAGCGGCGGGCGCCCGGGTCGTGGGGGAGCCCGAAGGCGACGTCCGTGAGCCTAGAGGCATAAACGACGCACACTGCGAGGATCGCGCCGAGCTGGATGACCACCTCGAAGACGCGGCCCGGCGGGCCCTGGAACCCCATCAGGTCCGTCAGCAGAATCAGATGGCCGGTCGACGAGACCGGCAGGAACTCCGTCAGCGCTTCGAGCACGCCGAGGAAAGCGGCATCCAGCAAGCTCGCCAAGAGCGTCATCTCCCTGATGGCAGCCATCGCGATGCTCGAGGCCGCCATCTCGGATCCGCATCTGCCCGGGCCGGGAGCCAGGTCGCTGGTCGGTCGCCGGGCGTGTCCCGCCGGTCATCCATAGTGCCGGATTGTTACCAGAATAATGCAGTTTCCCCGATCGAAGCTGCCGGCGGTCGCGCCCCGGGCCCGGGCGGCGAGTTTCCGGCCGGGCGGCGTTGCCGTCCGGCAACGGCCTTCCCATCTGTCGGACGAATCCCTAAAAGCGAACCCTCGGTTTGCAGCGCCGTCGCAGGAGCGCCAGGAGAGATCATGGATTCTCATCCTCTCATGCCAAAGGCCACCGCCGTGTGGCTGGTCGAGAACACGAGCCTCACCTTCGAGCAGATTGCGGACTTCTGCGGGCTGCACGCGCTCGAAGTCAAGGGCATTGCCGACGGCGAGGTCGGGGCGGGGATTCGCGGGCTCGATCCGGTCGCCAGCGGTCAGCTCAGCCGGGAGGAGCTGCAGCGCTGCCAGCAGGATCCCAAGTCGAGGCTGAAGCTGGCGCGGCCGGCGGCCGCCGACATCAAGCCGCTCAAGCGCAAGGAGCCGCGCTATACGCCGCTGTCCAAGCGCCAGGACCGCCCCGATGCGATCGCCTGGCTGCTGCGCCACCATCCGGAGCTGACGGACCAGCAGATCTGCAAGCTGCTCGGCACGACCAAGAACACGGTCAACGCGGTGCGCGATCGCACCCATTGGAAGAGCAGCGAGATCCGTCCGCGCGACCCGGTGCTGCTGGGCCTGTGCAGCCAGGTCGATCTCGATGCCGCCATCATCGCCGCGCGCGCCACGCAGCGCGAGCATGAAGCGGCCGCGATGGCCGCGGCGGAGGCAGCGGCGTTTGGTGCTCGCGACGAGGACTGATCCCGGGGCGCGAACTCCAGCCTCGCCTTGTGAAGCCCGATATCGGGACGGATCGTCAGCCGGCACGCAGGCGGGCCGGCTCCAGTCGCTCGGGGGCCGGCCCGGGCGTCGCGGGCGCCTCGCCCGAGCGGATGAGACTCGCTGCGATTGTCGCCATGGCCGGCGCGGTCATGATGCCGAAGCCACCCTGGCCGGCGAGCCAGAAGAAGCCGGGGGCATCGGGATCCGGGCCGAGCACCGGATCGTGGTCGGCGACGAAGCTGCGCAGGCCCGCCCAGCGCTGCGCGATGCGTCGCACCGTGCTGCCGGTCACCTGCTCGAAGCGGTCGACCGCGATCGCGACGTCCAACTCCTCCGGCTGGACGTCGCACGGCTCGACGGGGCACTCGTCGCCCGGGCTGACCAGGAGCTTGCCGGATTCCGGCTTGAAGTAGAACCGCTCGTCGACGTCGATCACCATCGGCCATGTCGACGGGTCCAGCCCGCCGGGCGGGTCGAGCAGGAGCGCCGTGCGGCGCCTGGGGATCAGGCCGACGGGCGCGACGCCCGCGATCTCGGCCAGCCGGTCGGCCCAGGCGCCGGCGGCGTTCACCAGGATCTCGGCCTGGAACGCTCCGGCCGTGGTCTCGACCTGCCATGCGTCTCCTTGCCGGCCGATCGCGGTGACCTCCGCCTCTGTGATCAGCCGCCCGCCGCGCGCGCGTAGACCTCTGAGGTAGCCTTGATGCAGCAGACCGACGTCGATCGCCATGGCGCCCTCCTCGAGCAGGCCGCCCCAGGCGTACTCCGGAGAGACCGCGGGGGCGACCGCGCAGACCTCGGCGGCGTCAAGGCGGCGCACCGCGGGGCCGAGCGCCCGGGCAGCGGCGTGCGCCTCCTCGAGCGCGGCGTGCTGGTCGACGCGCGCGACGTGCAGCATGCCACGCGGGGTCAGCAGAGGCTGCGGCGCGAAGCCCGCCGGCGGATGCACAAAGAAGGGCCGGCTGGCGATAGCGAGGGCGCGCACCGTCGCCGTGCCGTAAGTCTCGGTCAGCATCGCGGCGGACCGGCCGGTGCTGTGATGGCCAGGCTGGGATTCGCGCTCGAGGAGGATCACCTGCAGGCTCTCGCTCAGCTCGAACGCCAGCGAGCCGCCGGCGATCCCGGCGCCGACGATCAGCACGTCGACCCGCTCGAGCATCCCGCTCAGAAGCCGAAGCTGCCGCCGACGCCGAGGTCGACGCCCGGGAACAGGTCGAAGCCGAAGCGCTCCGGATAATCGTCGGGGAACAGCTCTCGAGCGGTCCGCCAGAGAAGGCGCTGGAAGCTCCGGTCGTTGGCGCTCGCGACGGGGGCCCGGGTGCGCACCAGGCGGAGTGGCTCGTCGGCGCGGCAGAAAGCGGCGGCGATCTCGAGCTCCCCTCCGGCCGGGCCGGTCGGGATTGCGCCCGGCGTGGCGCAGATCGTCGAGGGGTCGGGCGTGCCGAGCGGGTTGAGCACCACGACCAGGCGCGGATCGCTCGCGGCGGCTCGCTCGGGGTCGGAGGTGAAGCTCACGCTGAGACCAGGGACGCCTTCGGCCATGTTCTGGCTCACCAGGCTCGCCAGCTGGCTGTCGGGGATCGTGAACGGATTGCCTTGGACCACCGCAAGCACGGGCCCGGCCTTGGCCTGTTGCTCGAGCGCCCGGCGCGCCTCCAGCCGCGGATCGGGCGCCTCATCGCCCCCCGCGCAGCCGGCAAGCGACGAGCCCAGCGGGATGAGCGTCACGACGAGGCGGAGAAGCGGCAGTCGGTACACGACCAGAGCTGCAAAGGGCTTATGTAGGCTACATCAATGTAGCGCTTCGGCGACAGCCGGACAGTGCGCCGGATGCAGCGCGCGGGCGTGATCAGGCCTGATCGACGTTGCCGCCGTGGCGGTCCTCAGCCTCGTCGAGCTGAGCCTGGTCGAGCATGCCCCCGCCGTGCGCGACGGCGCCGTCCCAGTGATGGGACGACAGCAGCCGGCGGTCGCGCTCGATCCAGGCGGCGATATGCCGCAACGCCTCGGCGGCGCTGCGCGGCAGGGTGCCCGGGCTGATCAGGACCCGCACCGGCACGTCCTCGGACAGCTCGTGGTCCAGCTCGACGGAGAGGCCGATCTCCTCGGGGGTGGCTGCCGGATAGGCGTCGAAGCGCACGAACGGCTCCGGCTCACGCATGTTGTAGCGCCTGAGCAGGCCGCTCTTACTCGGCCGTTGGGCCGGCGTTTCGAAGATGCCGCGCATCAGGCGCCGCTTGAGCTCCTCGGGTTGGTTGTGGAAGATCTCGCGGGCCCTGCGCAGCGCGGCGAGGTCGCCGGACTGCAGGGCACGCTCGATCCGGTAGCGGAGCACGGAGTCGGGGCCGAGCGCCGCGACCACCAACGGGCTCAGCTCCTGCAGAAAGTGCCGCAGAGCGCGCCGTTCGCCAACGTAGCGTTCCCCGTCCATTGAGCTCCCGCCGTGTTGCCGTGGCTATCCTTCTTAACGGAATGTTAAGGCCGGAGCCAGGGCTCGACAATCGGGAATCTCGGCGCTGCGCCATCCCATGGGGCGCCCGGCGGCCAGATCGGGAGCGCCGGAGGGGTGATCAGAGGAGCCGCGAGGGGCGGCGCCGGGTGACCACAGGGCCGCGGTCGAACAGCCCCGGCTGGTTGCCCCAGCCGTCCCATCCGGGCCGGCTCTGCCGGGCGAACATCTCGAGATAGGGGCCGGGCAGCAGGCGCTCGATGCGCTCGTACGCGTCCTGCGGCTTGCGGGAGTGCTGGCGCCGGGGCGCGATCAAGAGCTTTTGCACGTCCCCCGCGACGCGCTTCGGATGGCCGCGGGTGGCGAGCAGGCAGGGCTCGGGATTGGCCCGGGTCCAAAAGCCGAGCCCGGTGAAGAAGTCGCGCTCGGAGAGCAAGGGCCCGTTGCCGAGCATGATCGGGGCCGCCGACTTGTTGAGCTTGACCCAGTAAAAGCCGACGGTCTTGTAGGCGAAGCCCCAGGCCTCGATCACCTCGAGCGCCCGCGGCAGCAGAGGGTCGGTCGCCCAGAGCAGCAGCACCGCGTCGCGGGCGGCCCAGTCGGCGACGGGCAAGGCCTTGATCTCCTCGAGGCTCAGGCAGTCGTAATGCGCCTCGGCGCTGCGCCCCTTGCCCTTGTCGGAATAGGTCGCAAATCGCCAGGGAGGGTCGGCGTAGATCACCCGGTATTCCCCCGCGCGTGTTGGCCCGTCCATGGCTCTTGCCCCCCTCGACGTCAGCCTTCCTTGTTAGCAGCCTCCGACCGGCAGAAGAATGGGCAGACGGAACCGGACCGAGCCGCCTCCGGTTGCTGGCAAGCGGGCTCCTCGCGGCTTGGCGCGAGAGATCCCGGTGGGAGAGGAGATGCCCCGTGCTCGAGATCCTGGTCGTTCTGGCGCTGGTGGTGCTCAACGGCTATTTCGCCATGTCGGAGCTCGCGATCGTCTCGGCACGGCCGGCACGGCTCGAGGCCCTGGCGCGAAAGGGCGTCCGCGGCGCGCGCCTGGCGCTGGCGCTCGCCCGCGATCCCGGCCGCATGCTCTCGACCGTGCAGATCGGCATCACGCTGGTCGGGATCGTCGCCGGCGCGTTCGGCGGGGCCGCGCTCGCCGGGCCGCTGGCCGGGCTGCTCGCCGGACTGCCGGTCGTGGGGCCGTTCAGCGCCGAGCTCGCCTACGTGCTGGTGGTCCTGGCGATCACCTATCTCTCATTGGTCATCGGCGAGCTGGTGCCCAAGCGGCTGGCGCTCCGGGGGCCGGAGCGCATAGCGGCCCTGGTGGCGCCGGTGATCGACCTGCTGTCGCGCATCAGCACGCCGGCGGTCTGGCTGCTGGAGACATCGAGCCATTTGGTGCTGCGGCTTCTGGGCAGCGAGGCTCTGCCGCGCGACAGCGTGACCGAGGACGAGGTGCGCATGCTGATCGCCGAAGCCACGCGCACGGGCGTCTTCCACAAGGTGGAGCAGGAGATGATCGGGCGCGTCCTCCGACTGGCCGACCGCCCGGTGCGCGCGATCATGACGCCCCGCGTCGAGCTGGTCTGGCTCGACGTCGAGGACGAGCCGGCCAAGGTCGCCAGAACCATCCGGGAAAGCGGCCACAGCCGTTTTGTCGTCGCCAAGGGCAGCCTCGACGACGTGCTCGGCGTCGTCCACGTCCGCAGGCTGCTCGACGCCTGTCTCGCCGGCCAGCCGTTCGACCTGCGCGCCGCGCTCCGCCCCATGCTGGTCGTGCACGACAGCATGCCGGTGCTGCGTGCCCTGGAGGCGCTCCGGCAGGCGCGGGTCAGCATGGCGCTGGTGGTCGACGAGTATGGCGAGGTGGAGGGCGTGGTCACAGTCGAGGACGTGCTCGAGGCGGTCGTGGGCGACATGCCCGAGCGCCGGCTGGGCGAGGAGCCGGCGATCGTCGAGCGCGAGGACGGCTCCTTGCTCATGGACGGCATGCTCGCGATCGACGAGGTCAAGCTCGCGCTCGGCTTCGAGACTCTGCCGGACGAGAAAACCTACCATACGCTCGCTGGCTTCATCCTGGCTCAGCTCGGCCGCGTTCCCGAGGAGGGCCAGTCGGTCGCCTACGGCGGCTGGCGCTTCGAGGTGGTCGACATGGACGGTCGGCGCATCGACAAAGTCCTCGCCCGCCGGTCCGCGACGCGCGGGGATCAGCCCTCCGCCGGTACGGCTTGAGGGCGGCGGGCTCGGCCGGAGCCCGCCGCCCTCGTGGCCTCATTGGGTCGCGGCGGGCGGCGCCATCTCTCCTGCCGGCCAAACCGCATAGACGATGATCAGCACGACGATCACCGCCAGCACGATGTACCACAGCCGCCTGTCCTGAAAGTTCATGGAGCCCTCCCCGACCAAGGCGCAAGCGCCGTGACTCGCGCGACCGTACCACGCGCCGCAGCGGCGGTCGATCAGGAAGGAGTGGCGCGGCCGTCAGCGTGCCGGGAGCGCGCGCTCGACCAGGCGCGCCCAGTAGCTCGCGCCGTAGGGCAGAGCCTCGTCGCTGAAGTCGTAGTGCGGGCTGTGCAGCATCGGCGCGTCCTCGCCGCCGCCGTTGCCGATGAACACGTAGCTGCCCGGCCGCTGCTCCAGCATGTAGGCGAAGTCCTCGGCCCCCATGGTCGGCTCGCGAGCGCGGTCGACCTTGTCCGCGCCCGCCACCTCGGCGGCGGCGAGCGCCGCGACCTCGGTCTCGGCCTCGGTGTTGACCGTCGGCGGGTAGCCGCGCTGGTACTCGACTTCGACCCGCACGCCCAGCGCCGTGCCCAGGCCGGTGGCGATCTCGTGCAGCCGGCGCTCCAGGAGATCGCGCATCTCGGGCAGGAAGGAGCGCACGGTGCCGGTCAGCATCGCGGTCTCCGGAATGACGTTGAAGGTGTCGCCGCCGTGCACCTGGGTGACTGAGACCACGGCCCGCTGCACCGGGTCGACATTGCGCGCGACGATGCTCTGCAGGGCGACCACGATCTGCGCCGCGGCGACCAGCGGGTCGCGGCACTGATGGGGCATCGCGGCATGCCCGCCGCGGCCGGTCAGCTGGACGAGGAAGCGGTCCGCCGCGGCCATGACCGGCCCCGCGCGCATGGCGAACTGGCCCAGCGGCATGCCCGGCCAGTTGTGCATCCCGAACACACTTCCCGCCGGGAAGCGCTCGAACAGCCCCTCCTCGACCATCGTCCTGCCGCCGCCCAGCATCTCCTCGGCCGGCTGGAAGATGAAATAGACCGTGCCGTCGAAGTTGCGGGTCTCGGCCAGATAACGCGCGGCACCCAGGAGCATCGTGGTGTGCCCGTCGTGGCCGCAGGCGTGCATCTTGCCGGCGCTGGTCGAGGCGTACGCGCAACCGGTGGCCTCGTGGATCGGCAGCGCGTCCATGTCGGCGCGAAGACCGATCGCGCCACTGCCGGCGCCCGCCTTCAGCACGCCGATTACGCCGGTCCTGGCGAGCCCGGTGTGGACCTCGTCGACGCCGAAGGCGCGCAGCTTGTCGACGACGAGGGCCGACGTGCGCCGCTCCTCGAAACCGAGCTCGGGGTGGGCATGCAGATCCTGCCGCCAGGCCCGCATCTCGTCGTGGAACTCGCCGATCCGGTTGATGATAGCCATGGCTCCAGTCTACCGCCGCCTCGATTGAACCGCCACCGTGACGCAATAACTAACACCTATCGCATCGGCGCACCCCAGGGAATCAGAGGAGGAGGGAGGCAGATGTCGACACCATCGCGAAGCCAATGCGTTCGCTGCGCTCTTGCCGGCCTGGTCGCGCTCGGTTGGAGCGCCGCGGCCGCCGCCCAGGAGGTCAAGATCGGCGCGATCATGTCCACCACCGGCCCGCTCCAGGTGTACGGCGAGGCGGGGCTCAGGGGCATTCAGCTGGCGATCGACCAGGTCAACGAGGCGGGCGGCCTGCTCGGCGGGGAGGTCGAGCTGGTGGCCGCGGACGACGCCACCAATCCGCAGGTCGGGGTCGATGCAGCGCAGCGCATCGTGAACGTCGACGGCGTGGCCGGCATCGTCGGCGCCTTGTCCTCCGGCGTCACCATCCCGATCGCCACCACGGTGTCCGCCACGGCCGGCGTGCCGCAGATCTCGAGCGCGTCGACCTCGCCGGTGATCACGACGCTCGAGGACGACGGGTTTCTGTTCCGCACCACGCCCAACGATGCCGTGCAGGGCGAGGTGCTCGCCGACGTCGTGAGCCAGGAGGGCATCGAGAGGGCCGCCCTGGTGTACGTCAACAACGACTACGGCAAGGGCTTGGCCGAAGCCTTCGCCGGGGCGTTCACGGGCGAGGTCACGTCGAGCGTCGCCTACGAGGAGCGCCAGGCGTCCTATCGCGGCGAGCTGTCGCGCGCCGCCGAGGGCGACCCGGAGGCGCTGGTCATGATCGCCTATCCTGGGGACGGCATCCCGATGCTTCGCCAGGCGCTCGAGGAGGGTTTTTTCGAGCGGTTCGTCTTCACCGACGGCATGAAGGCGGCCGAGGTGGCCGATGCCATCGGCGAGCCGTTGAACGGCGCGTTCGGCACCGCGCCGGCGGGCGATCCCGAGGCCGAGGCGGCGAAGCTGTTCCGCGACATGTATGAGGAGCGCTACGGCGAGCTGCCGCCCCAGCCCTACATCGACACCGCCTACGACGCCACCATGCTCATGGCGCTGGCGATCGAGAAGGCGGGCTCGACCGAGGGGGAGGCGATCCGCGACGCCCTGCACGAGGTCTCCAAGGCGCCCGGCGAGACGATTCTGCCCGGCGAGTTCGCCAAGGCCAAGGAGCTGATCGCCGCCGGCCAGGAGGTGAACTACGAGGGTGCGGCCGGCAGCCAGGACTTCGACGAGGCGGGCGACGTGCCCGGCACCTACTCGCACTGGGCGATCGAGGACGGCGGGATCGTCGACGTCGAGCTGATCCGCCCCGAAGCCTCCTGACGGCCTTGGAGCCTCGGCCTGAGCAGGAGGCCAGGCCCGGCGACGCTAGCGGACGATGACCGCCGGGCCATCGGCGACCTCGAAGCGATCGGGCTGCTCCGTCGGGAGGAGGAACTTGAGCAGATACGTCCCGGGCTCGACCGCGACCTCGTTGGACGACAGATCCAGCGTCACGAGCTCCCGGGCGGACTGGTCCGGATGGGCGTAGGCATACTGGGCGGGCGTAACGAGCCCGGGTCCCTGCTCGAATTCCAGCGGCAGTCTGTCGCCCTGGGCGATGCGCAGCGGCAGCGGCTCCGCGAGCCAAGCGCGGCGCGCCTCGAACAGCTGCACCAGGACCACGCGCTCGCCCTTGGCGGCCGCGGCGATTGCAAGATGCGTGTAGTCCGGGCTCAGGATGTTCTCCCGGTGCCCCGGGCTCCGCATCAGACCGTCCATGATCTTGACGGCGAGCGGCCCGATCTGCCCTTCGAGCTGCTCGGCTGTGAGCCCCTCGTGCCCGGCCAGATTCTCGCCGATTCCGCCGACCAGCCGCCGGTGCAGGAGCGCCACGCGCTCGCGGGCGTCATGCCCCTCGGGCGAGACATGGTCGACGTAGCCGCGCTCCAGCATGTCGAGCGCATGGGCGCGCGCCGCCGGGACTAGGTCCGGATCGCTCTGGAGCGGTTCGAGGTCGGCGTCCGCCGCGCGCCGCCGCTCTGCCGTCAGCTCGACCAGCCGCCGCTCCAGAGACTCAACCAGCAGGACGCCCGCCGGCGGCGTCTCGAGCGTGGCATCGGCCCACCGTGCGTAGCCTTCAAGCGTTGCCCGCTGATCCTGCGCGGCGGTGGCCGGGCCGGACAGCCACGAGGCGAGCAGCAGGCTCGCCACGTAGGCGCCGCAACGGGATCTGAGCACGGCAGGCGCTCCGATATCTTCGTCGATCCAATGGTCGGGTGGCTGCAAAATTCCCGACCCTGGCTGGTCACGGTCTCGGCCGGCGACCGTCGGCATCGAGCAGCGGCTCGCGGGCGATCGTCGCCGGGCGGCGGCGGCCGAAGTACTCGATCTCGATCTTCTCGCCCGGCCTGGCCCGCGCCGCCGGCAGGTAGCCATAGGCGATCTGCTTGCCGACGGTGTAGCCGTAATTGGTGCTGGTGACGTAGCCCAGCACCTGGCCATCCGCCGAGATCGGTTCCTTGCCCATGAGCACCGCATCCGGCTCGTCCAGCGTCATGCAGCAGAGTGTCCGGGCGGGGCCTTCGGTCTTGATCCGCTCGGCCGCCTCCCGGCCGATGAAATCGTCCTTTGCGAGCCGCACGACCCGGCCGAGGCCAGCCTCGTAGGGATTGGTGTCCGGGTCGATGTCGG
>Ga0299907_10002225_pt1 | contig 11763 bp, 9 predicted proteins | sample RVTome_16_FD_198680 | JGI IMG/M metagenome (GOLD analysis project Ga0299907, IMG submission 198680) | Soil microbial communities from uranium-contaminated site in the Upper Colorado River Basin, Wyoming, United States - RVT152D67 (version 2) ...
TCGCGACTCCGCTCGCGGTCGGCTACCTGTTCTTCACCATCTTCTACGAGGAGGGCGGGCCGCTCGGTTTCCTCGGCATCCCCTTCCTGTCCGATCCGGGCTGGGCGATGTTCTCGATCATCCTGGTCGACGTCTGGCAATGGACGCCGTTCTGCTTCCTGGTGTTCCTCGCCGCGTTGCAGGGCGTGCCCGACGAGCTCTACGAGGCGGCGCGGATCGATGGCGCCTCCAATCTCGACATGCTGCTGCGCGTGCTCCTGCCGCTGCTGCAGCCAACCATCCTGATCGTGCTGCTGCTGCGCCTGGCGGAGGCGCTCAAGCTGTTCGACATCCCGTTCGCGCTGACCGGCGGCGGCCCGGGGATCGCGACCCAGTCCTACTCGTTCCTCGCCTTCCGGGTGGGCCTGCGCTACTTCGACCTCGGCTACGCCAGCGCCATGGCGTACGTGCTCCTGATCGTGGTCATGATCATCGTGACCCTGTTCTTCCGGCGGCTGCGCGAGACCTATGGCTGAGCCCGCCCGCGCCGCCGGCCGCTTCGAAGCGCACTCGCTGCGTTACGCGATCTATTCGCTGCTCGCGATCGTGATCGCGATGATCTTCCTGTTCCCGCTCTATTGGGCGGTTTCGACCAGCCTGCGCAACCCGGTCGACACCTTCACCGTGACCGGGCTCGGCATCCCCTGGGTGAACTTCCAGCCGACCCTGGAGAACTGGATCGACCAGCTCGCGACCGCGGAATCCCGACGCGCGATGACCAACTCAACCGTGATCGCGGTCGGCGCCTCGCTGCTCGCCCTGCTGCTCGGCACGCCTGCGGCCTACGCGCTGGCGCGCTTCCGCTTCCAGCGCATCCCGAACCGCGACATCACGGTCTGGTTCCTCTCCCAGCGGGTCCTTCCGCCGGTCGCGACCGTGATCCCGTTCTACCTGGTCATGCGGGCGGTCGGCCTGCTCGACACCCATCTCGCCCTGATCCTGATCAACGCCACCTTCGTGCTGCCGTTCGTGGTGGTGATCGTCCGCCAGACCTTCCTCGACCTGCCGGTCGAGCTCGAGGAGGCCGCCTTGGTCGATGGCGCCGGCCACTTCGGCTCGTTCTGGCGGATCGCCCTGCCGCTCGCTATGCCTGCGATCGCCGCGACCGGGCTGATCATCTTCGCCTTCGCCTGGAACGAGTTCCTGTTCGCGATCGCGATCAGCAGCAAGCAGGCGATCACCATCCCGGTGCACATGGCCGGCGGCGTCGATTCCCGCGGGGTGCAGTTCTGGTTCATGGCGGTGCGCGCGATGATCGCGATGATCCCGCCGGTGCTGATCGCGCTCCTCGCCCAGCGCTTCATCGTCCAGGGGCTGACCCTGGGCGCGGTCAAGGGCTGATGGCGGCGATCGCGCTCAGGCTCACCCGCTATGCGCCGAGTGCGATCGACAAGCAGCTGCGCTACTCCCTGTACTCGCTGCTCGCGATCCTGGTCACGCTGGCCTTCCTGTTCCCGCTCTATTGGGGGCTGTCGACAAGCCTGCGCACCCCGCTCGAGACCTTCACGATCGCCGGCTTCGGCATCCCCTGGGTCAGCTTCACGCCGACGCTGGACAACTGGATCGATCAGCTCCAGGTCCCGGAGACCCAGGACGCCCTGGTCAACTCGACCCTGATCGCGAGCTTTGCGACCCTGCTCGCCCTGCTGCTGGGCACGCCCGCGGCCTACGCGCTCGCCCGCTTCCGCTTCGAACTCATCCAGAACCGCGATCTGACCATCTTCTTCTTCGCGCAGCGGGTCCTGCCGCCGGTGGCCACGGTGATCCCGTTCTACCTGGTGATGCGCACGCTGGGCCTGCTCGACACCCATCTCGCTCTGATCCTTGTCAACGCGACCTTCATCATGCCGTTCGTGGTGGTGATCCTCCGCCAGGCGTTTCTCGACCTGCCGGTCGAGCTCGAGGAGTCGGCCCTGATCGATGGCGCCGACCATTGGGGGGCGTTCTGGCGGATCGCCCTGCCGCTGGCCGCGCCGGCGATCGCCGCCACGGCGCTGATCATCTTCGGCCGGGCGTGGAACGAGTTCCTGTTCGCCCTCGCCATCGCGAGCAAGGGTGCCATCACCATCCCGGTCCACATGGCGGGTACCGCCGGCACGCGCGGCGTTCAGTTCTGGTACCTCGCGGTCCGCCAGATGATCGCGATCGTCCCGCCGGTGCTGATCGCCTTGCTCGCCCAGCGCTACATCGTCCGCGGCCTGACCCTCGGCGCGGTCAAGGGGTAGGCGCGCTCCTGCAGCGCCGCAGGTGGTCACCGCCGCTTGCCGAAGATCGCGACCGGGAGTAGGGATTGGAGGCGCCTTGGGCCCGTCGGGCGAAGCCATCGGGACGGGGTTGGCGAGCGCGCAAAAACAAGCTCAGGCCAGGGGGATCACCGTGCAACTAAGCCGCGAAGAGTTGCTCAAAGCCTACCGTCAGATGCGCACCATCCGGGAGTTCGAGGATGCCGTCCACGAGGAGTTCTCGGCCGGCAACATCCCGGGCTTCGTCCATCTCTATGCGGGCGAGGAAGCCTCAGGCGTGGGCTTCTGCCTGCACCTCAATGATCAGGACCGGATCGCCTCGACCCATCGCGGCCACGGCCACTGCATCGCCAAGGGCTGCGACGTCAAAGGCATGATGGCGGAGATCTTCGGCCGCAAGGATGGTTTGTGTGGCGGCAAGGGCGGCTCGATGCATATCGCCGATCTGTCGAAGGGCATGCTGGGCGCAAACGGCATCGTCGGCGGTGGCCCGCCCTTGATCTGCGGCGCCGCGCTCTCGTCGAAGACGCTCAAGACCGGCGGCGTGGCGATCGCCTTCGTCGGTGACGGCGGCTCGAACCAAGGCACGACCCTCGAGAGCATGAATCTCGCCAAGGCCTGGAACCTGCCAGCGATCTTCGTCTTCGAGGACAACGGCTACGCCGAATCCACCGCCAGCGGCTGGTCGGTCTCGGGGGATCTGGTCGAGCGCGGCAAGGCCTACGGCATCCCGTCGCGCCGGGTCGACGGCCACGACTTCTTCGAGGTCTGGGACGCGGCGCGTGAGGCCATCGAGCGGGCCCGCGCCGGTGACGGCCCAAGCGTCATCCACGTCAAGCTCGCGCGCTACTACGGCCATTTCGAGGGCGACGCCATGACCTATCGGGCGCCCGGCGAGATCGATCGGCTGAAAGCCGAGAAGGATTGCCTGAACATGTTCCGCCAGCGGGTGACCGAGGCGGGCCTGCTCCAGGGCGACCAGCTCGAGCAGATCGACCAGGAGGTCAAGAGCCTCATCGAGCAGGCGCTGGCCGAAGCCAAGGCCGCGCCGCCGCCAACCGAGGCCGATCTCCTGACCGACGTCTACGCCTCTTATTGAGCGGGGAGCACCATGTCCAGGAAGTCCTACCGGCAGGCCATCAACGAGGCGCTGCGCCAGGAGATGGAGCGCGACCCGCGGGTCATCATCATGGGCGAGGACATCGCGGGCGGCATGGGCGCGCCCGGCGAGGACGATGCCTGGGGCGGTCCGCTCGGGGTCACCAAGGGTCTCGAGCCGATCTTCGGCCGCGATCGGGTGCTCGACACCCCGATCACCGAGAGCGCCTTCGTCGGCGCGGCGGCCGGTGCGGCGGCGACCGGCCTGCGCCCGGTCGCCGAGCTGATGTTCGTCGACTTCTTCGGTGTCTGCTTCGACCAGATCTTCAACCAGGCGGCCAAGTTCCGCTACATGTTCGGCGGCAAGGCGACGACGCCGCTCGTGGTGCGCACCATGTACGGCGCCGGCTTTCGCGCGGCCTCGCAGCACAGCCAGTGCCTCTACCCCGTGTTCACCCACATCCCGGGGCTCAAGGTGGTCCTGCCGAGCTCGCCGTACGAGGCCAAGGGCCTGCTGATCCAGTCGATCCGCGACGACGACCCGGTGATCTTCTTCGAGCACAAGGCAATGTACGACGAGGAGGAGGAGGTCCCGGACGAGCCCTACACGATCCCCTTCGGCGAGGCGAACCTGACCCGGGAAGGCGACGATGTCACGATCGTGGCCTTCGGCCGCATGGTCGGCTTCTCCAACCAGGTCGCGGACAAGCTGGAGAAGGAGGGCATCAGCTGCACGGTGGTCGATCCGCGCACGACCTCGCCGCTGGATACCGACACGATCCTCGAGTGCATCGAGGAGACCGGCCGGCTGGTGGTGGTCGACGAGGCCCACCCACGCTGCAGCATGGCGACCGACATTGCGGCGCTGGCGGCGCAGCACGCCTTCAAGGCGTTGAAGGGGCCGATCGAGCAGGTGACCGCGCCGCACGCGCCGGTGCCGTTCTCGCCGCAGCTTGAGGATCTCTACATCCCGGGCCCGGACAAGATCGAGGCGGCTGTGCGCAGGGCGATGGCCAACTGACGGTCGGCTGTTCTGACGTAATCGCCGGGTCTTGACCCGGCGATCGCCGGCGCCCGCTGAGCGAGGTGCCGTGCAGTCAAGCAAGAATGAGGGGGTGGGCCGATGAGCGATGCCATCAAGCCGATCGTCATGCCCAAATGGGGTCTGGCGATGCAGGAGGGGATGGTCGCGAAGTGGCTGGTCGAGGAGGGCGCCGCGATCAGCGGAGGCGACGAGATCCTGGACATCGAGACCTCGAAGATCGCCAATGTCTACGAGAGCCCGGTCGCCGGGCCGCTGCGCCGGCGGCTGGTCGGCGAGGGCGAGACGGTGCCGGTCGGCGCGCTGTTGGGCGTGGTCGCCGACAGCTCGGTCTCCGATGCCGAGCTCGATGCCTTCGTCGCCAGGTTCCAGGAGGAGTTCGCCGCCCATGTCGCCGAGGCGGGTGCCACGGCGCCCGAGCCCGAGACCATCGAGGCAGGCGGGCGGCGCTTTCGCTACCTGGCGCTCGGTGAAGGCGAAGGGCCGCCGATCGTCTTCATCCATGGCTTCGGCGGCGATCTCAACAACTGGCAGTTCAACCAGGAAGCGCTGGCCGAGAACCGTGGCACCTACGCCGCCGACCTGCCGGGCCACGGCGGGTCGAGCAAGGATCTGGGTTCCGGCCATGTCGACGTCGGGGCGCTTGCGAAGGCCGTGGTCGACTTCCTCGACGCCAAGAACGTCGGCAAGGCGCATCTGGTCGGTCATTCGCTTGGAGGTGCTGTCGCTCTCGATCTGGCGCTCAACCACGCCGATCGGGTGGCCTCGGCGACCCTGGTCTGCTCGGCCGGCCTCGGGCCGGAGATCAACATGACCTACATCGACGGCTTCATGCAGGCCAAGCGGCGCAAGCAGCTGGAGCCGGTGCTGGCGATGCTGGTCGCCGACCCGGACATGGTGTCGCGCGAGATGATCGAGGACGTGCTCAAGTTCAAGCGCCTCGACGGAGTCGAGGCCGCGCTGAAGCGGATCATCGACGACAATTTCGCCGGTGGCCGCCAGGCGCTCGAGCTGACCTCCCGACTCGGCGAGCTGAGCGTGCCGGCGCAGGTCATCTGGGGCCGGCAGGACCAGATCATCCCGGCGAGCCACGCCGGGGGCCTGCCCACCAGCGTCCCGGTGCACGTGTTCGACGACGCCGGCCACATGGTCCACATGGAGAAAGCCGCCGAGGTCAACGACCTGGTCAAACGCTTTGTGGCCGGATGACCGTCCTGGTCAACGGGAGGGAGGAGTGATGACCGACAGGGTGAAGGCGATCCCAGAGGGCTATCACAGCGTGACGCCCTACCTCATCGTGGACGATGCGGCTGGCGCGATCGAGTTCTACAGGAAGGTGTTCGGTGCGAGCGAGCTGATGTGCATGCCGGCGCCTGACGGGCGGATCGGCCACGCCGAGCTCAGGATCGGCGACTCCCGCATCATGCTGGCCGACGCATTTCCGGACATGGGCGCGCGCAGCCCTCGGGCGATCGGGGGGTCGCCGGTGCATCTCTATGTCGAGGACGTGGACGCCGTGACGAACAAGGCGCTCGCAGCGGGCGCGAAGGAGCTGCGGCCGGTCAAGGATAAGTTCTACGGCGACCGCTCGGGCACCATTGAGGACCCCTTCGGCCACGTCTGGCACGTCTCGACCCACAAAGAGGACGTGGCGGCCGATGAGCTCAAGCGCCGTGCCGAAAGGGCGATGCAGCAAGGCGGCAGCTGACCGCCCGCGGAAGTACTTCGGTGAGGCCCTACACTGCGATGCGCAGGTGGAAGGACTTGGGCCGGGTGAGGTGCTCGTACTGGAGGCGGGAGAGCGAGCAGCCGCGGCCCGAATCCTTGACCCCGGTCCAGGCGAGGGCGGGATCGAGGTAGTCGCAGCGGTTCATGAACCAGGTACCGGTCTCGATCTGGTCGCCGATCCGGATCGCAGCCTCGACATCCGAGGTCCAGATCGCGGCGGTCAGTCCGTAGCGGCTGTCGTTCATCAGCCGGACCACTTCCTCGTCGGACGACACCGGCATCACGCCGACCGCCGGGCCGAAGGTCTCCTCGGTCATGATGCGCATCGAATGATCGACCCCGGTCAGCACCTGGGGCGCCACGTAGGCGGAACCCGGCGCGTCTTTGGCAAACGTCCTGGGGTCCAAGTGCGCCTTCGCACCCGCAGCAATCGCGTCCTCGACCTGGCCGCGCACGAACTCGGCCGCGGCCGGACGCACGAGGGGGCCGAGCGTAGTCTCGGGTTCGTTTGGATCCGCCAGCCGATAGCCTCTGGCGAACTCGACGAGGCCGTCGACGAACCGGTCGTAGACTGCCTCGTGAACGTAGATCCGCTCGATCGCGCAGCACGACTGGCCGCTGTTGAAGAACGCTCCGTCGGCGAGGTTCTCGATCGCATGGTCAAGGTCGGCATCGGGCCGGACATAGGCCGGGTCCTTGCCGCCGAGTTCCAGGCCGAGCCCAAGGAAGCGGCCGGCCGCCGCCTGCTGAACCGCATGGCCGCCAGGGACCGAGCCTGTGAAGCTCACGAAATCGACGCCGTCGCTCGCGACAACGCGGCTGGTAGCCTCATGGCTGAGGTGCAGATGCTGGAACACGCCCTCGGGCAGGCCGGCGGCTTGGAAGGCCTCCGCGAAGCGCTCGGCGCAGAGCGGCGTCTGGGCCGAGTGCTTGAGGATCACGGCGTTGCCAGCCATCAGCGCCGGAACGACGCCATTGACCGCCGTGAGATAAGGGTAGTTCCAGGGCGCGATCACGAACACCACGCCGAGCGGCGTGCGCCGGATGAAGCGCCGGAAGCCCGCCTTTTCCCCGACCTCGAGGTCGGACAGCGCCTGCCCGGCGATGCCGATCATGTAGCGGGCGCGCTCCTCGAAGCCGCCGACCTCGCTCGGCGTGTAGCGGATCGGACGGCCCATCTGCCGCGTGATTTCCTCTGCGATCTCGGCCTTTCTGGCGACGAATGCATCGACCGCGCGGCCGAGGATCGTCGCCCGTTCTCCGACCGGCACGGCGCGCCAATCCGCCTGCGCCCGCCTGGCCCGTGTCAGGGCCTGCTCGACCTGCCGATCATCGGCCAGCGGCCGCTCGAGGAGGACCTCACCGTTGACCGGAGAAATGACTCGAATTCGATCGCTCATCTCATGGTCCCAGGCTGGAAAGGCTCTACGACATCAACCTTTACATGAACGCTGCTTGAGCGCGAAGGGCTCAGCAGCCCCGGCGTAGCCCCGCCGTGTGCACGGGCGCATCCCGTGCAAGGCGACGATGTTCTCATGCGCCCTGGCGAAGCCGCGCAGGCTCTCCGCAAGCATGTCCTCGATCGGGTTGAGGAACTTCTTCAAGGCCGGGCCTCCCCCGCTCACCTTGGAGCTCGAAGTGGCCGATGATAGGTAGCGCCGGCCGGGACTGCAAACCCCTGCGCGAGGGTTCAGCGCCGTCGCCGGCGGATGCGGTCGGTGAGCAGTGCCAGCGCCGGAAGAAGGAGCAGCGCGCCCAGCATATTGGCCAGGAACGCGAACGCCAGCAGGATGCCCATGTCGGCCTGGAACTGGAGCGCCGAGAACGCCCACGAACCCACGCCTAGCGACAGGGTCAGCCCGGTGAGCAGCACCGCCTTGCCGGTCACGCGAAGGGTCTCGCGGTAGGCTTGGGCGAGCTCGAGACCCTGATCCAGGAAGCGCTCGAGGCGGGCGTAGATGTAGATGCCATAGTCGACGCCGATTCCGACCGCCAAGGCTGCCACCGGCAGCGTCGAAAGTCTGAGCCCGATCCCCAGCGTTGCCATCAAAGCATAGACCAGCACCGAGACCAGGCCGAGCGGGAGCACGATGCAGAGCACCGCGCGGACCGACCTGAAGGTCAGAAGGCAGAGCCCGATGATCGCGGCATACACGTAGAGCAGGATCGGGATCTGCGCCGCCTCGACCACAACGTTGGTGGCGGCGATGACGGCGAGATTTCCGGACGCGAGGCGGAATGTCAGGCGCTCCGACCGGTTGGTTGCGGCGTACCTCTCCGCCGCGGCGACGACGCGGTCGATGGTGTCGGCCTGGTGATCCTGGGTGAAGATCAGCACCGGCATGACGCTGCAGTCGGCGTTCAGGAGGCCCGAGCTGGTTTCGATCGGAGCGATCGCCTGTGCCAGGCTGCTCTCGTTGCGCGGCAGCACGCGCCACTTCAGGCTGCCCTCGTTCCAGCCGGCATGGATGGTCTTGGCGAGCTGGGGTAGCGAGAGAGTGGAGCGCACGCCCGGCACGTTCGCCATGTGCCATTGAAAGCGGTCGATCTCGGCCATGACGTCATGGTCGACGCAGCCGTTGGGCACAGTTTCGGCCATGACCTGCAGCACATCGACCCCGGTCGCGAAGTGGCTCGCAATGTAGGCGCTGTCCCGGTTGTAGCGGGATTCCGGCCGAAGCTCGGCAATGCCTGGAGTGAGATCGCCGATCCGCAGACCCTGGCACTGGCCGAGGCCCCACGCCAGCAGCAAGAGCCCGCTGAGGAGCGTGATGGCAGCGCCTCTTGGTCGGGTTGTGCCGGCCAGCAACCGGTGGAGCCAGTGGACGCGCGCAACGCTCGGGACAGCGAAACGCTCGCCGCGGCCGAGCAACGACAGCAGCATCGGCAGCAAGAGCAGATTGGTCAGGATCACGCCCATGACCCCGATCGCGGCCGCGATCGCCAGCTCCTGGAGGATGCGCACCTCGATCAGCGCGATCGTGAGGAAGCCAAGCATGTCGCTGAGCAGTGCGGTTCCCCCGGGAAGCAGGAGTTTGTGCAACGCCAGGCGAGCGGCGGCCGGCCCGTCGGCGCCCAGCGCGACCTCGGCGTCGTAAGCGGCGATCATCTGAATGCCGTGCGAGACCCCGATCGCAAAGATCAGGAAGGGCAGCAGAATCGACATTGGATCGAGACCCAGGCCCACCGAGGGCAAGAGCCCGAGGGTCCAGACGATGGCGACGATCGGGCAGACCAGAATCAGAACCGTGAGTGCAATCGAGCCAAGGAACGCATAGGCCAGGATCGCGGTGATCAGGAATGTCGCGCCGAAAAACGCGATCACGCCGGTTGCGCCATCGGCGATATCGCCCATCGCTTTGGCGAAGCCCAGGATGTGGATGTCGATCTCATCGTCGGCGAATGCGGTGCGGATCGATTGCTCGAGCCGGCCAGCTACCTCGAGATAGTCCAGCCTTCCCGTGGCCCTGGGATCATCCTCCAGCAACTCCGTCCTGATCAGGGCGGCCGAGAAGTCGTTGGCCACGAGATCGCCGACGAGCCCGGCCTTGAGGATGTTCTCCCGCACCCGCTCGAGATCGGCATCGGTCGGCTGAAACTCGGCCGGGATGACGTTGCCGCCAGCGAACCCGCCCTCCACGATCTCGACGAAGCGGACGTTAGGCGTGAAGAGCGAGCGCACCGAGCTTCGATCGATGCCTGGCAGGAAGAAAACCGCGTCGGTGACCTGTTTGAGGGTGTCGAAGAAATACGGGGTGAAGATGTCGCCATCCCTGGCGCGCACCGCGATCAAGAGCCGATCGGCACCGCCGAAAGCTTCGCGGTACTGGAGGAAGGTGCTCATGTAGGGATGCGCGTGCGGCAGGCGCTTCTCGAACCCGGCGTCGATTCGGAGGTGCGTCGCCTGGTAGGCGAGAGAGACCGTGGCGACGGCGAACAGTGCGAGAATCAGGGCCCGACAACCGAAGAACGCCTCTGCGATCGTGGCACCCATACGATCCGCTAACGGGCGTCGACCGTCATGCTCGCTTTGGCGCCGGAAGTGCGAGCCGGGATCCTGGTGAGACCGCCGTCGCCGACGGCGAGGAGCTGGTCCGAACCGAGCTCGAGCAGAGCCGCGATGCCGCGCCGATCCGGCAGATGCCGGCGCTGAAACCTGCGCCCGCCATCGTCACTGAGCATCAGCACCCCATTCAGGCCGGCGATGACGATGCCGCCGTCGGCGCGCACGAGGCCGGTGAGGAGCGTCGCGGCGGTGCCGGTTTCGATGCGCTGCCAGGTGCTGCCTCGATCTTCGGATCGGAACAGATGACCGCGGAGACCGAAGACCAGGATCGAACCGTCCTGGAGCGCCAGCAGCCCGAAGAGCGAACCGTGGTACGGGCTTGGCAGCCGCTGCCAGCTCCGGCCGCGATCATCGGAGCGCAAGATCGAGCCGAATTCCCCGGCAATATACAGGCTGCCGTCGGGCGCTTCGGCGATGGCGTTGGCGTGCGCTCCCTCGTCGTTACCGAGGTCGTCCCGCCACGTCCTGCCGCCGTCCTCGGTCGACAACAGCAGCCCATAGGCGCCGATCGCCATGCCGCGGCGCGGATCGGCGAACCAGACGTCGAGCAACGGGCGATCCGGTTCCTGCGACCGGTGCTGCCGGGTCCAACTGAAGCCGCCGTCGTCGCTGTGCAGGATCAGCCCGTCATGTCCGGCGGCCCAGGCGTGATCGCCCCCGACGATCCGAACCGCGGTCAAGGTGCTGCGGGTGGGTACGGTGACTTGCTGCCAATGGGCGCCACGATCGTTGGACGTCAGAACATGGCCGCGCTCGCCGACGACGATGATCCGCGACCCATGGCTGTCGGCGTCGAGCAGCAGCGAGGCTTCGACCAGCGGCATCGGCTCCGCCCATTCGTCGGCCAAGGCCGTCTGAGCGGGACCCGCCACGGTATGCGTAGCGGCCAGCCAGAGCGCGAAGCATGCTGGGATGACCTCAGACCGACCGGCCGCCTTGGGTCGGCTCATGAGTACGCTCGCTCGCCGGCTGTCGCGCTAGCGCCGGCCGAGCCGGCGCAACGCGTCGGGTGTGAAATCGGCGGCATCGAGCGGGACATCGAACCGGTCGACTGCGAGCTCATTGTTCAGGCCGAATGCCAGATATCTGCCATTCTGCAGATCGTAGACGCAGAAGAGTGTCTCCCAAAGGAGCGGGTTCTCATAGTAATTGATGGTGTAGGCTTCCGAGAGGCGCCATAGCTGACCGCGGCGGTCATAGTGGTCGGCGATGACGATCTGCCAGCTGTCCTCATCGAGGAAAAACGTCCGGCGGGCGTAGATATGGCTGGTCCCTTCCTTGAGGGTGGCCTCGACCTCCCAGACCCGATGCAACTCGTAACGAGTATAGTCGGGGTTGATGTGCCCGGGCTGGATGATTTGCTCATGGGTGAGGGTGTCACTGTGCAGCCGATAGTTGTTGTATGGAATGTATAGCTCGCGCCGTCCCACGAGTTGCCAGCTGTACCGCTCCGGCGCGCCGTTGAACATGTCGAGCTGGTCGCTGGTACGCTGGCCATCCGAGGCTGTGCCGGGGTTGTCATGAGCGATGTTCGGAGCACGGCGCAC
>Ga0299907_10002226_pt1 | contig 11761 bp, 4 predicted proteins | sample RVTome_16_FD_198680 | JGI IMG/M metagenome (GOLD analysis project Ga0299907, IMG submission 198680) | Soil microbial communities from uranium-contaminated site in the Upper Colorado River Basin, Wyoming, United States - RVT152D67 (version 2) ...
GACTGCGCCGTCTCGTCGCCGCCTGGGAACGGGCCGAACTGTGATCATGGCTCTTCGCCTGGCGGCTCATCGCTATGCGGCTGGGGGCCCCTGCCCCAGCCGCCAGTCCCTGCTGGCGCAGGTCCTGCTATGACGGATCTGCGGGGCGCCCTGATGGTGTGCGGGACGGGCAGCGACGCGGGCAAGAGCCGGCTCGTCACCGGGCTGTGCCGGTGGCTCCACCGCCGGGGGGTGACCGTCGCCCCGTTCAAGGCGCAGAACATGGCCCTCAACTCCTACGTCACCCCGTCCGGCCACGAGATCGGCCGGGCCCAGGGGGTCCAGGCTCTGGCCGCCGGCGTCGACCCCGAGGTCGACATGAATCCCATCCTGCTCAAGCCCACGGGCGAGAGCACCAGCCAGGTCGTGGTCCTCGGGGCGCCTCTCGGCTTCGGGGACCCCCCGAACCCTCTTGCTCTCGGAGACACCCCGAACCCTCTTGCTCTCGGGGACACCCCGAACCCTCTTGCTCTCGGGGACACCCCGAACCCCGGGGGACACTTCGACGCCGTGGCCTACCACGCCCTCAAGCCGGACCTGCGCCAGACGGTCCTGGGGGCCCTGGCCCGGCTCCGGGCCCGCTTCGACGTGGTGGTGATGGAGGGGGCGGGCAGCCCGGCGGAGATCAACCTGCTGGACGGCGACATCGTGAACCTGTGGCTGGCCGCCGCGGCCGGAGCCCCGGCCGTGGTGGTGGGCGACATCGACCGGGGCGGGGTCTTCGCCGCCCTGTACGGCACCGTCGGGCTCCTGCCCGACGATCTGCGCCGGTGCGTGCGGGGCTTCATCATCAACAAGTTCCGGGGTGACGTCACCCTCCTCGCCCCCGGGCTGGTCGAGCTGGAGGCCCGCACCGGTGTGCCCACGCTGGGCGTGGTGCCCTGGAGCCCCGGCCTCGACCTCGACGCCGAGGACAGCCTCGACCTGCCCCCCGCCGGCCGTCCCGCCGCCGGCGCCCTGGACGTGGCCGTCGTCCGCCTGCCTCGCATCTCCAACTTCACCGACTTCGACGCCCTCGCCCTGGAGCCGGCCGTGTCGGTGCGCTACGTGGAGCATCCCGGTGCCCTGGGCGATCCCGACCTGGCCGTGCTGCCCGGCACCAAGGCCACCGTGTCCGACCTGGCCTGGCTGGTCGACCGGGGCTTCGTCGAGCCGCTGTCCCGGGCGACGACCCTGCTCGGGATCTGCGGCGGATATCAGATGCTCGGCCGGAGCATCACCGACCCGGTCGAGAGCGGCGCCGGCTCCGTGCCCGCACTGGGCTGGCTGGAGGCCGACACCACCTTCGAGCCCGAGAAGGTGACGCGACCCCGCCGGGGCGTCGCCCTCGCCGCATCAATGACCGGCTACCAGATCCACCACGGCCGCACGGTGGGTGCCGGCCCCTGGGTCCGGCTCGACGACACCTGGGGAGCGGAACCGGAGGGCGCCCGCAGCCCGGACGGCCGGGTGCTCGGCACCACCCTCCACGGCCTCTTCGACTCCGACGGATTCCGGGCTGCCTTCCTGGCCGAGGTGGCCCGCCGCCGGGGGAAGCCCTTCGCGCCGTCGGGAGTCTCCTTCGCCGCCGCCCGGGAGGCGCAGCTCGACCGTCTGGCCGACCTGGTCGAAACCCACCTCGACACGGCCGCTCTCGAAGCCCTCATCAAAGAGGCGGGCACGGGGTGATCCTCTTCCTCTCCACCGCCGACACCGAGATCCTGGCGTTGCGGGCGGCCATCGAAACACTCCCCCCCGGCTTCCCGCCGGTGCGGGCGGCCAATCCCACCACGCTGGTCGTCGCCCCTGACCTCGACGGGGTGTCAGCCGTCGTGGTCCGCCTCCTGGGCGGGCGGCGAGCGTGGGAGCAACCCTTCGGCGAGCTCCACCGCGCCTGCGTCACGGGGAACGTCGCGCTCTACGCCCTGGGCGGCGAATCGGCGCTCGATCCCGAGCTCACCGCCGCGTCCACCGTGGCCGCCCCGGCCGTGGCCGAGGCCTTCGCCTACCTGGTGCACGGCGGTCCCGCCAACCTCGGCAACCTGATGCGCTTCGTCGCCGGGGGACCCGCCGGTCCGCCCGAACCCGTCCCCGACGAAGGCGTCCTGGGTGCCGGCCTGGAGTCATTCGACCCGGCCCTCCCGACGGTGGCGGTGCTGTTCTACCGGGCTCATCTGATCGCCGGGAACACCACCTTCGTCGACGATCTGTGCGCCGCCATCCGGGCCCGGGGCGCCAACGCCCTGGCCTGCTGGTGCTACTCGCTGCGGCCCGACGAGCGGGGCGACGTCCCCGTCCTCTCCCGGTTCGTGTCGGGCCGGGCCGACTGCGTGGTCACCACCGTGCTGGCCATGGGCGCGCCGCGGCCGGGTGGGCCGGGTGGGGAGGCAGAGAGCGACGACAGCTGGAGCGTGCCGCTGCTGGAGCGCCTCGACGTCCCCGTGGTCCAGGCCGTGGCGGCCACCACCACCCGGGCGGCCTGGGAGGAGAGCGACCTCGGCCTGTCCCCCCTCGACGTGGCCTGGTCGGTGGCCCTCCCCGAATTCGACGGGCGGATCATCTCGGTGCCGGTGTCGTTCAAGGAGGTGGTGGACGACGGCGACGACCTCGGCACGCCGGTGGTCGCCTACCGCACCGTCCCCGACCGGGTGGCTCGAGTGGCCGGCCTGGCCACCCGCCTGGCCCGGCTGCGCCACACGGCCAACGCCCAAAAGCGCGTCGCCCTGGTCCTGTCCGCCTACCCGACCCGGCGGGCCCGGGTGGGCAACGCCGTCGGCCTCGACACCCCGGTGTCGGTGCTGGCCCTGCTCGAGGCCCTGCGGGCCGCCGGCTACCGGGTGGACCGCATCCCCGAGAGCGGCGACGCCCTCATGGCCGAGCTGGTCGAGACGTTCTCCTACGAGAAGGAGACGCTCACCCCGGCTCAGCTCTCCCGGGCCGTGGCCCGGGTGCCCGCCGGCGAGTACAGCACCTGGTTCGCCGAGCTGCCCGAGGGGCTGCGCCACTCGGTGGAAGCCCGCTGGGGGTCGCCGCCCGGCGATGTCTATGTGGACCCCGTCGACAACTGCATCTGCCTGGCCGGTATGGACCTCGGCGGGGTCCTGATCGGCGTGCAGCCGCCCCGGGGGTTCGGCGAGGACCCCATCGCCGTGTACCACTCCCCCGAGCTGCCCCCCACGCATCACTACCTCGCCTTCTACCGGTGGCTGGAACGGGGCTGGGGCGCCGACGCCGTCGTCCACGTGGGCAAGCACGGCAACCTGGAGTGGTTACCGGGCAAGGGAGTGGGGCTCTCCGCGGCCTGCTCGCCCGACGCCGCCCTGGGCGACGTGCCGCTCGTCTACCCCTTCGTGGTCAACGACCCCGGCGAGGGCACCCAGGCCAAGCGCCGGGCCCACGCCGTGGTCGTCGACCACCTCGTGCCCCCCATGACCCGGGCGGAGACCTACGACGACCTGGCCCGCCTGGAACGCCTCCTGGACGAGTACTACCAGGTGTCCACCCTCGATCCGGCCAAGCTGCCGGCGCTGCGGGGCCGCATCTGGGAGCTCATCGAGCGAGCCGCGCTCGACCGTGACCTGGCCCGGGAATCCGCCCCGGGCGCGGATGAGTTCGACGAATTCCTCCTCCATGTCGACGGGTACCTCTGCGAGCTGAAGGACGCCCAGATCCGGGGCGGGCTCCACATCCTCGGCCGGGTCCCCGCCGGCGACGCCGAGATCGATGTGCTGGCCGCTCTGCTGCGCCTCCCCCAGGGCCCCGTCCCCTCGCTGAGGGAGGCGGTGGCGGCCGCGATGGGCGTCGGGCTCGACGGCCGTCACGAAGTGGACGCGGTGGACGCCGAGGTCAAGCGGCTCCTCCGCGAGGCCCGGGCCGCCTCGTGGCCCGAACCGGCGCTGCTCAGCCCCGCATACAGGGGCCCAGCCCCGCCGGTTGCCGAGGCGCTGCGGTTCGCCGGCCGGGGGCTGGTGCCCCGGCTGGCCCGGACCACCGACGAGATCGTCAACACGTTGCGGGCGCTGGACGGGCGCTACGTGCCCGCCGGGCCGTCGGGGGCGCCCACCCGCGGCATGGCCCACGTGCTGCCCACCGGGCGCAACTTCTACTCGGTCGACCCCAAGACCCTCCCCACCGCCACCTCCTACGAGGTGGGCCGGGCCCTGGCCGAGGCGGTCTGCACCCGCCACCGGGACGAGGCGGGAGACTGGCCCCGCACCATCGGCCTCGTCCTGTGGGGCACGGCCGCCATGCGCACCCACGGCGACGACATCGCCGAGGCCCTCGCCCTCCTCGGGGTCCGGCCCCGCTGGGCCGAGGAATCGGGCCGGGTGGTGGGGCTGGAGCCCGTCCCCCTGGCCGAGCTGGGCCGACCCCGGGTCGACGTGACGTTGCGCATCAGCGGGTTCTTCCGCGATGCCTTCCCCCATCTCGTCCATCTGATGGACGAGGCGGTCGAGCTCGTCGCCGGCCTCGACGAAAGCGCCGACGACAACTACGTGCGGGCCGCCGGCGCCGACCCCCGCATCTTCGGGGCCAAGCCCGGCGCCTACGGGTCGGGGATCCTGGCCCTGCTCGATTCCCGGGACTGGGACGGCGACGCCGACCTGGCCACCGTCTACATGACCTGGAGCGGCTACGCCTACGGCCGGGCGGCCTACGGCGCCCCCGCCCCGGAGGCGATGCGCCGGCGCTTCGCCGCCATCGACGTGGCCGTGAAGAACCAGGACAACCGGGAGCACGACATCTTCGACTCCGACGACTACCTCCAGGACCACGGGGGCATGGTGGCCACCGTCCGGGCCCTCACCGGCCGGGCCCCCCGGGCCGAGTTCGGCGACTCGGCCGACCCGGCCCGCCCCCGGGTCCGCTCGCTGGCCGAGGAGGCCCGCCGGGTGGTCCGCTCCCGGGTGCTCAACCCCCGCTGGATCGGGGCGATGATGGGCCACGGCTACAAGGGGGCGTTCGAGATGGCGGCCACCGTCGACTACCTCTACGGCTACGACGCCACCGCCCGCATCGGCGAGGACTGGATGTACGAGCAGGTCACGGCCGCCTACGTGGCCGACCCCGAGGTGCGCAAGTTCTTCGAGGCCTCCAACCCGAGCGCCCTGCGCGACATCGCCGAGCGCCTCCTGGAGGCCGCCGCCCGGGGCCTGTGGGAGGCCCCGTCCGACGAGGCGCTCCACACCTTGCGGGCGGCGCTGGTGGAAGCCGAAGGCTGGCTGGAGGAGCGCAGCCGGTGAACACCTCGATGTCGGGGACACCCCGAACCCCGGGTCCTCCCTTCCCGCTGTCGGCCCTGGTCGGTCAGGAGGAGCTCAAGCTGGCCCTGGTCCTCCACGGCGTCGACCCCCGCCTGGGCGGGGTGCTGATCCGGGGTGAGAAGGGGTCGGGCAAGTCGACGGCGGCCCGGGGACTGGCCGCCCTCCTCCCCGGCGCCGCCCCCTTCGTGGAGCTCCCGGTGGGGGCCACCGAAGACCGGGTGGTGGGCTCCCTCGACCTGGAGGGCGCCCTCCTGGAGGGGCGACGGCGCCTGCAGCCCGGACTCCTGGCCGCCGCCCACGGGGGGGTGCTCTACGTCGACGAGGTGAACCTGCTGCCCGACCATCTCGTCGACCTGCTCATCGACGCCGCCGCCTTCGGCGTCAACCGGGTGGAACGCGACGGCCTGACCGTCGAGCACGAGAGCCGCTTCGTCCTGGTGGGGTCGATGAACCCCGAAGAGGGCGAGCTGCGGCCCCAGCTCCTCGACCGGTTCGGCCTGGCCGTGGAGGTCCGGGCCCCGACTGACCCGGAGCTGCGGGCCGAGGCGGTTCGCCGGCGCCTGGCCTACGACGCCGATCCGGCCGGCTTCGCCGCCCGCTACCAGGCCGAGGAGCGCGGCATCGCCGCCGCGCTGGCCGCCGGCGCCGGCCTCCTCCCCCAGGTGACCCTGCCCGACGGGGTGCTGGCGCTGGCCGCCCGCCTGTGCGCCGAGCTGGGGGCCGAGGGGCTGCGGGCCGACATCGTCCTGGCCCGGGGCGCCCAGGCCCTGGCCGCCTTCGAGGGCCGGGTCGAGGCGTCGGTCGACGACGTCACCCGCTTGGCCGCCCTGGCCCTGGCCCATCGCCGGCGCCGCGGCCCGCTCGAAGCTCCCGGCCTCCACCCGGAGGAGCTGGCCGCGGCCCTGGACCGGCTGGGGGACATCGAGGATGCCGGCGCCGGCGATCAGTCCGGTCGGGGGCGAACGAGCGATTCCGACCACGAAGGCGCCGGGCACGAACATGACGGAGCCACCTCCGGCGAGGAGCCGGGGCGGCCACCGTCAGCCCCGGGTGGGACTACGCCGGCTCGGCCGGCCTCCGGGGTGCCCCTGGCCCTGACGGTGACCCGGCCCTCCGGGACCCTGGGACGGCGGGCCCGGGGCCAGGCTCCTCGTGGCGGCGTGGTCGCCGCCCGCTCGCCCGACGCCGGCGCCCCGGTCACCGACCTGGCCCTGGGCGCCACGGTGACGGCCGCCGCCGCCCGCCGCGGGGTCGAACCCGACTCCGAGCCGCTCAGCCGGGCCGACCTACGCCAGGCGGTGCGGGAGGCCCGCACCGCTCATCTGGTCATCCTGTCCGTGGACGCCTCCGGCTCCATGGGTTCGGCCCGCCGGATGGAAGCGGCCAAGGGTGCCGCCCTGTCCCTCCTGGTCGACGCCTACCAGCGCCGTGACCGGGTGGCCCTGGTCACCTTCGCCGGCGAGGAGGCTGCCGTCGCTCTGCGCCCCACGGGCAGTGTGGAGGTGGCCCGGGCCCGCCTCGGCGAGTTGCCCACCGGCGGACGTACCCCCCTCGCCGCCGGCCTGCGGGCGGCCCTGGAGGTGGCCCGCACCGCCACCCGCACCGATCCCGGCCGTCGCCCCGTGCTGGTCCTGGTCACCGACGGCCGGGCCACCGCCCCCCTTCCCGACCCCGCCGGCGCCGCTCTGGCCGCCGCCACCCAGGTCGCCCGGGCCGGCATCGAAGCCTTGGTGGTCGACGCGGAGGACGGCGACATCCGCCTCGGCCTCGCTCGCACCCTGGCCGAGGCCATGGGGGCCGCCTACGTGGCGTTGCCCGAACTGGCCGCCGAGCCTCTGGCCCGGGTGGTGACCGACCTCCTGACCGGCGCCGAGAGCTGAACACCGGATTCCTGTGACGTTTCCGCGCCCCTGGGGCGCACGAACGTCACAGAGAATCGGCGGTGAAGAAGGCGGGGCCTAGGCTCTGCCCCATGGACGCCAAGGACGCGGCCCGAGCCATAGTCGACTCCGCCCGCGACGATCTCGTGGCCCTCTCCCACCGCATCCACGCCCATCCCGAGATCAAATGGGAGGAGGAGCGCTCCTCCGCCTGGGTGGCCGAGTCGCTGGCCGAGCGGGGCTTCGCCGTGGACATGGGTATCTGCCAGCTCCCCACCGCCTTCACCGCCCAGGCCGGATCCGGACCACTCCACGTCGCCATCTGCGCCGAATACGACGCCCTGCCCGAGATCGGCCATGCCTGCGGCCACAACGTGATCGCCGCCACCGCGGTGGGGGCGGCCCTGGCCCTGGCCGAGGTGGCCGACGACGCCGGCCTCACCGTCACCGTGGTGGGGACTCCGGCCGAGGAGGGCGGCGGGGGCAAGATCCTGCTGCTGGAGCGGGGCGCCTTCGCCGGCGCCCACCTGGCCATGATGACCCACCCCGCTCCCATGGACATGGCCACCTGGCCCATGATCGCCGCGCAGCAGTTCCGCATCCGCTACACCGGCAAGGAGGCGCATGCCGCCGCCTACCCGGAGCTCGGCATCAACGCCCTCGACGCCTTGACCGTGGCCCAGGTGAGCATCGGCCTGCTGCGCCAGCACGTCCACCACCTGGACAAGGTGCATGGCATCATCACCCACGGCGGCGACGCTCCCAACGTGGTGCCCGCCCATACCGAGGCCGAGTACATGGTGAGGGGGCGGGACCTGGCCGCCTTCGTGGTCATGCGGGAGAAGGTGATGCGCTGCTACGAGGCCGGGGCGCTGTCCACGGGCGCCACCTTGGACGTGATGCCCCGCCACGAGCCCTACGCCGAGATGCACCACGATCCGGACCTGGCTGCGGCCTACCAGCGCAACGCCGAAGCCCTCGGTCGGGACTTCACCGACCGCATCGGCCCGCGCACCGGGGCCGGGTCCACCGACATGGGCAACGTGTCCCTGGCCCTGCCCTCCATCCACCCCGCCATCGGCATCGACTCATTGCCGGCGGTCAACCATCAACCCGAGTTCGCCGCCCAATGCGCCACCGAGGCGGCCGACCGGGCCCTCTACGACGGAGCGGTCGCCTTGGCCTGGACGGCCATCGACGCCGCCACGGATAAGACGCTGCGGTCCCGGCTCCTCGGCGTCACTGAGTGAACGCGAAGCTCAGAGCGGCGTGACCGGCGTCAGGGCGAGCAAGCCCTATCATCCGCTCGGAGGGAGCGGGTGCCGTGCGTCCCCCCGACCTTGCCATCGCAAGGGGGGTCTCATCAGGGATGGATTGTCCCAGCTGTGGTCGCAGCGTCGGTGAAGGGGCATTGTTCTGTGGCGGCTGCGGGACGTCGCTGAGCGCCGCTTGCCCGGCCTGCGGTAGCTCCAACCCCGCCGACAACCGCTTCTGTCAGCGGTGCGGCACTCGCCTCGGCGGCGAGCCATCTTCCCCGCCCCGGGCCCAGAAGGGGGAACGGAAGCGGGTCACGGTGCTCTTCGCCGATGTCGTCGGTTTCACGCCCCTTTCCGAGCGCTTCGACCCGGAGACGGTCCGGGAGATCATGGACGGCTGCTTCGAGATTCTCGGCCGGGAGATCGAGCGCTACGGGGGCACGGTCAACACCTTCACCGGGGACGGGCTCATGGCGCTCTTCGGCGCGCCAGTCACGCATGAGGACCACGCGGCGCGCGCTGTACATGCCGCCTGGGGGATCCAGCAGGCCATGGCCGACTACGAGGAAACCGTGCGCCGACGGTGGGACGTCCCGTTCCAGCTGCGCCTGGGACTGAATACCGGCCTGGTCGTCGTCGGAGCGGTTGGCGAGTTCAAAATGGACTTCACCGCCATGGGCGACACGGTGAACCTGGCCGCCCGGATCCAGCAGGTGGCGCCCGCCGGGGGGATCTGGGCCACCGAGGCGACCCACCGGGCGGCCGGCGCGGCGTTCGGCTGGCGGCCGGCGGGGCGCCTTGCCCTCAAGGGCAAGTCCGAGCCGGTCGCTGCCTACGAGGTAACGGGTCTGGGTCCGGCCCAGGGGCGGTTCGACATGGTCGCCCAACGGGGCCTGACCCGCTTCGTGGGACGCGACCCCGAGCTTGGACAACTGCTCTCCGCCTGGGAGCATGCCGCGTCTGGGAACGGCCAGGTCGTCTCCGTCGTCGGCGAAGCGGGCCTGGGGAAGAGCCGCCTGCTCCACGAGTTGAAGCAGCGCCTCGTCGAACGGGACGCACCGTTCTACGAGGGCTCGTGCTTCGCCTACGGGGAGGTCACGCCGTACCTCCCGTTCCTGCATGTGCTTCGGTCGGTCTTGCGCCAGGAGCCCGTCGACGCGCACCTGGCCAGCTTGAAGATGCCGTCGGAGGCCGCCCTCTTCATCCACCAGCTCCTGGGCCACCCCGTCGAAGACGACCTCTTCAGCCGGCTGCCGGCGGCGGTCGTCCGCCAGCGCACGGTGGAGGCCCTGCGGGACCTCGTCCTGGCCGAGGCGGCGGCCCGGCCAGTGGCGCTGATCGTAGAGGACGTCCACTGGATCGACGCCGCGTCGCAGGAGGTCCTCTCCGGGCTAGTCGAGGCCATGCCGAGAGTCCCGCTCCTGCTGGTGCTGGTCTACCGGCCCGAGTACCTCCACGTGTGGGCGGACAAGGCCTACCACGCCGAGATCTCCCTCAGTCGGCTGGGGGGCGCCAGCAGCGCGGCGATGGTCCGCGCCATCCTCGCCAAGCCCTACGCCGGCCGCGTCGCGCTGGAGCGCCTCTCGCCGGAGCAGAGCCAGGCGATGATCCAGGACCTCCTGGGCACAGCCGCCGTCCCCCGTGAGCTCGAGGAGCTCATCGCCACCCGGACCGACGGCAACCCGCTCTTCGTCGAGGAGCTCACCCGCTCGCTGCTCGAGAGTGGCGACCTGGCCCGCCGGAGCGACGGCTACGTCCTCACCCGACCCGCGGAGGCTCTGTCGGTCCCCACGTCGGTGCAGGGTGTGCTCCTCGAGCGGGTCGACCGCCTCAACCCAGCGCTGAAGACGCTCCTCCAATCCGCCTCCGTGCTCGGGCATGTCTTCACCTATCCGCTGCTCGGGGCCGTAGCGCAGACCAACGGGGACCTCGACCGGAAGCTGTTGGAACTCGAGGACCTCGAGTTCATCTACCCGGCAAGCCTGGCTCCGGAGAGGGAGTACTCCTTCAAGCACGTCCTGACCCAGGAAGCCGTCTACGACACCCTGCTCCGATCGCAGCGCGACGCCTACCACGAGAAGGCCGGCCAAGCTCTCGAAGCGCTCTACCCCGAGCGCCTGGAAGAGTTCTACGAGCGCCTCGCCTACCACTACACCCGCACGCCCAACACCGGAAAGGCACTGGAGTACCTCGAGCTCGCCAACCGGAAGGCAGCCCGGGCCTACGCCATGACCGAAGCCAAGTCCTACTTCGATCAGGCCATGGAGCTGTTCGAAGCGATGCCCGCCACCAAGGCAACCCAGCACCGGAGGATCTCGCTGCTGGTGAACCAGATCCTCGTCTTCTACTTCCTCAACCAGGTGGCCAAGTACCTCGAGCTGCTCAAACAGTACGAAGCCCTGGCGAACGACCAGGAGGACCTCGGGTTGGTCGGGATGTTCTACAAGCATCTCGGGCAGTGCCAGCTTCTCCAGGGCGACCAACGAGGAGGCATGAAAACATTGCATCGGGCCGTCAAGGCGTCCGAGGCCGGCGGCAACGTACTGGCCGCCGGGATGGCCTACTCCATGCTCGCCTGGGCTCACTTCTGGCTGGCCGAATACGACCAGGTGTACGCCTGGCAGGCGAAGGCGCTCCGGGCGTTCGAGGAGCGTTTCGATCTCACCTTCTTCATGTGGGCCCGGACCGCCGCGGGCTGGGCTCAGGCCAACCAAGGCCACTGGCGAGAAGCCACCGAGGAGTGCAACCAGGCCCTGCGTGTGGCCGACGACCACCACGACGACAGTGCCGCCTCCTTCTCGTTGTGCATTCTCAGCTACGCCCTCGCCTCCCAAGGGGACGTGGGGGCCGCCATCCAGCACGCCGAACTGGCGAGCCGGAAGGCCCCGACTCCTGCGGATCAGATCTATTCGCAGACCTTCCTGGGATTCGCCCTCTGCCGGGCCGGCCAAGCGCAACAAGGGGTCGAAGCACTCGCAAGCCTGGGCCCCATCTACGCAGGAGCCGGGTTCATTTACGGGTGCGTGTTCAACGGAACGTATCTCGGCGAGGCCTACTGGCGGGCGGGGCGGTACGAGGACGCTCGTCAGACACTCGAGAACGTCATCAAACAGGGGGAGCGCATCGGGATGCAGTTCTTCGTCGGCTCGGCCACGCGTCTGCTGGGCGAGGTGGCACGTCACGCCAACCCGACGCCGGACGGCCGAGCCGGTGCCGCGGCCTACTTCGAACGCAGCATCGCCTCGCTGTCAGAGATCGGCGCCGACAACGAATTGGCGCTGGCCTACGCCGGCTACGGCCGGCTCTGCCACGAGCGTGGCGAGACCGCGGACGCCCGCGACAA
>Ga0299907_10002227_pt1 | contig 11761 bp, 10 predicted proteins | sample RVTome_16_FD_198680 | JGI IMG/M metagenome (GOLD analysis project Ga0299907, IMG submission 198680) | Soil microbial communities from uranium-contaminated site in the Upper Colorado River Basin, Wyoming, United States - RVT152D67 (version 2) ...
GAAGCAGTCGCTGCAGTAGACGGGCTTGCTGCCGGTCGGGCGGAAGGGGACGCGAGCCTCCTTGCCGCAGCTGTCGCAGGTCGCGCTGAACATCTCGCGCGGGCGATCGCTGTAGCCGCCGCCGCCGTAGCCGCCGCTGCCACCGCTGTAGCCACCCGAGCTCTCGCCGCGGGCCGCCTTCTTGGCGGCGCGGCAGGCCGGGCATCGCCGCGGCTCGCTGAACTGCCGGTCAGCGTAGAACTGCTGGTCGCTCGCGGTGAACGAGAAGTCCGTCCCGCAGTCGACGCAGGTCAGCGTCTTGTCGGTGAAGGTGTACAAAAAACACTCCTTGTCGTGCGGCCTCAGCGAGCCATCTCGCCGTAAGACCGTGAGAGGAGCGTTCGTGGTGCCGCGCGGTGATTCGAGTCCCATTCTCGGGACGTTGATGAATGCAGCGTACCACGGATTCGGTGAGATGCTCAACATCCTTCCCGTGGCCGAGCGATTGGCCGCCGACGCTAGACTGTGACCATGGCCCGCGACGAGAAGCTCGACCACCTGCGCAAGGTGCCCCTGTTCTCCCGCATGAACCAGCGCCAGCTCGAGCGACTCGGGCAGCTCGCGGACGAGATCGAGGTCGGCCTCGACGAGATCCTTGCCGAGCAGGGCCGCATCGGGCACGAGTTCTTCATCGTCCTCGATGGGCACCTGATGGTGCTCGACGGCCGGAAGCCCGTGGCGCAGCTCCATCCCGGGGATTTCTTCGGCGAGATCGCCCTCCTCGACGGACGCCCGCGCACGGCGACCGTGCGCGCCGAGGGGATCACCCGCCTCCTCGTCGTCGGGCACCGCGAGTTCCACGCGCTCATGGACGAGTTCCCCGAGCTGCGAAAGACGGTGCTGGAAGAAGTCGCGGCCCGTTTGCGTCGGTTCGGCGGCGACGAGGGAGCCTGAGCAGCGCGCCCACTGGCGGGCACGGCCGAGCGGGTAGGCTTCGGATCGTGACCGTACCGGCTCCATGAGACGCGCCTCCGTCGCCGCGCGCGACCTGGCCGGGCGCTTCCTCCCCGCGGGCGCAGCACTGCTGTCGGTCCTGATCTTCGCCAGCTACCTGCTCGGTCTCGTCCGCGACCGGATCTTCGCGCGTTCCTTCGGCGCCGGCTCCGAGCTGGACGCCTACAACTCCGCCTTCGTGCTGCCCGAACTGCTGCTCGACGTCCTCGTCGAGGCTGGCCTGGCGGCCCCGTTCATCCCGATCTTCCTGCGCCTTCGTGCCGGGGCGGATCCCTCGATGGGGGATCGGTTCGCCCGCAGCATCCTGACCGCCGCGGTCGCGATCATGGGGGTCGCGGCGGTGCTGATGTTCGTCTTCGCCGAGGCCACCACGGCCCTGATCGCCCCGGGCTTCGAGGGCGCGCAGCGCGACCTGTACGCCTCGCTGTTCCGAGTCATGCTCGTGACACCGATCCTGTTCGCCGCCTCGCTGACGCTGGGGCAGGTCCTGCTCGCCGAGCAGCGCTTCTTCTGGTACGGGCTCGCGCCGCTGCTCTACAACGGCGGGATCATCGTCGGCACCGTCGCATTCAGCGACGCGATCGGCATCTACGGGCCGGCCATCGGCGCGGTGATCGGGGCGGCCATCCACCTCGGAAGCCGCTTCATCGGCCTCCGCGGCAGCCCGTTCCGCATCGGGCTCGGCTGGGAGGGTCGGACGCCGGCGATCCGCGAGTTCGTGCGCCTCATGCTGCCGAAGATGGTCAGCCACCCCGTGGAGCCGATGACCTTCCTGTTCTTCAACGCGGTGGCGTCCGGCTTGGCCGCGGGATCGGTGACGGCCGTGAGCTTCGCCCGCAACTTCCAGTCGGTTCCGGTCAGCCTCGTCGGCGTGGCGTTCGCGCTGGCCGTGTTCCCGGCCCTGTCGACAACGCATGCGCAGGGAGACCGGGCCGCATTCGTGCGGCTGGTGCGGACGAACCTGGTGAGCATCGCGGTCGTGACCGCCGGCGCCGCCCTGGGCCTGGTGGTGCTCGGCGAGCTGGCCATTCGTGTCCTGCTCGGCGGCGGCGCGTTCGGGGAGGACGACGTCAGGCTGGTGGCCACGACGCTGGCGGCGTTCGCTCTGTCCGTGCCATTCGAGAGCCTGTCGCACCTGCTGAGCCGGGCGATCTACGCGACGCGCCACACGCTCCTGCAGGTGCTCGCCTCGCTGGCCGGCTTCGGGATCACCGTCGGCGCGACGCTCCTGCTGCTCGACGGATCGGGGATCGTTGCGATCCCGCTCGGCTTCACGATCGGGCAGGCGGCCAAGACCGTCCTGCTCGGGATCGCGCTGGCGGTGCGCCTGCGCCGGATGTGAGCCTCAGCCCTCGCGCGGAGTGGTCGGCATGAGCACGACGAACCGGCCGTCGCGGTCCGGGTAGGCGCCCTCGGGGCGGGTCCAGCCGGGGCCGATCTGCTCGTAGCCGGGCGGTCCGTGGAACGCCGGCCAGTTGCGCTCGAGCTCGGCGAGGTCCTCGAAGTTGCCCGGACCGTCCGACTGGCCCCAGATCGACGAGTTGCGGGGGAACCACGGGTCGAGGATGTAGGCGCCGGTGATCACCGCGTCGTCGAAGAGGGTCGGATCCGCATCGGCACGGTAGCCGGTCATGACCCATGAGTGGGCACCCCACCACGGGAACATGACGACCGGCTTGTCCAGCTCGGTGATGGCGATGGCCGAGTCGCGGAGCGCATCGGTGTAGGTGTCGTACGCGCGCACCTGGTAGTCGGTGGCGCCGTGGGCTGTCAGCGCCAGGCCGACGGCGGCAGGTCCCCAGCCGCCGTTCAGGCTGTCCGAGAGCGACTCCCATTCGCCGATGCGGTCCTTGATGCCCTGCTGAAACTCCGTCGACGGATTGCCGAGGCCGAGGATCGTGAGGACCATCTGGGTCGCCGCCACCGCGCAGTCCTTCTCGGTCAGCTGTGAGGTGAACACCGCGGCGTGGTCGTCGACCACCCTCACATCGACGGCCGTTCGCACCAGCGGGGTGGGGGAGGGGCTCGGCGACGCCGAGGGCTCGACCGTGGGCGCGATGGTGGGCGCCGGCGTGGCGACGCTCGGCTCGGGCGTGAAGACGACCGTGGGCAGCGTCGAGCGGTCCGGGGGCGGGTCGATGAAGTTCTCGATCCGCGCGCTCAGCCGGTCGAACCGGTCTCCCATCCCGAGCACGTTGGCCCGGACGACGGTGAAACCGGTGGCGAAGATCAGGAGGAGCGCGAGAGCAGCGAGGGCCAGGCGGCCTCGCGTCCCCCGCGGCGTGAGGGTTGTCATGATGCGTTCGGGAGGCAGGATGACAGGCACCGGGAGGTCCGGCAACATGGGCAGCATGCCCCCGCGCCGCACGCTTGCGCTCGTCCTCTGCGGCGCCACGGTGCTCGCGCTGGCTCCGCCGACGCCATCGACGGCCGCCACGACCGCGCGGCTCGGCCAGCGCTACGACATCACCGCCACCCTGGACGTCGCGGCCGGACGGCTCGACGCGGCGCTGGAGCTGACGCTGACCAACGAGTCGCCCTTTGCGATCGATCACGTGAACCTCGGCGCGGTGTCGCGCGCGCTCGGCTTCCTGACGATCACCGGTGCGGTGACCGTGGACGGCAGCGCAGTCGAGACGGAATGGACGACCGGCATCAACCTCCGCGTTCCCCTGGATGACCTGGCACCCGCCGCCGAGGCGATCATCCACATCCCCTTCCGTCTCGACGTCGCCCGGGCCCCGGACGCCTTCACCGCGCGGCTCAGCCGCGAGAACGGCGTGCTCAGCTTCGGCCAGTGGTTCCCGATCCTCGGGCCCGAGCACGACGTCTACGGCCTCGGCGACCCACAGATCACGTACAGCGCGGATGCCATCCGGCTGGAGCTGGCGACCACCACCGACCTGCCGCGCGACGCGGTCGCCTGCCCAGGGCTGCAGGCGGCGCCCGAGACGGCGGGTCGCTCATGGACGTGCGAGACGGCCGATGTCCGCGACTTCAGCTTCGTGGTCAATCCGCGCTTCCGGCTGGCGACGCGCACGGTCGACGATCACGAGATCCGTGTCTACACCGAGACCGTGGCCGGGGACCCGACGGCGGCGCTGGCGGCCGACGGCCTCATCGGCATGGAGGAGGCGTTCGGCGACTATCCCTGGCCAGAGCTTGTGCTCGCGGAGGTCGGCTCCGGCGGCGGGTTCAGCATGGAGTATCCGCAGATGATCCACCTCACCCGCGACAAGGTCGCCGATCCGTACGTGGTCTACCACGAGGTCGCGCACCAGTGGTTCTACGGGCAGCTGGGCAACCACCAACAGCGTGAACCGTGGCTGGACGAGGGTTTTGCCGACTTCAGCGCGCGTTACCTGATGGGCATCGGTGAGAACGCGTGCTCGACGCGACCCGTTGACTCGACGGTGTTCGACTGGGAGGCCGGGCCGACGACGGGCGGGGACTGGACGAGCTGCGACGGCTACTTCCACGCCGTGTTCTACCAGGGCACCGAGTTCCTGACGGCGGTTCGCGGCGCGATGGGCGACGACGCCTTCTTCGCCGCCATGCGCTCATGGACCGATACGCACCGTCACGGCTTCGTCCGCGGCCGTCAGCTGCTTCGGCACCTGCTCCGCGCCTCCGATGCGGACCTGGTCCCGATCTATCGCCGCTACCTCGACGGGCCCGCCATGGCGCTCCCGTTCCGGCTGGTGGCGCGCTCCGGGCCCCGATATGGTCCTACGCTCGACTGAGGCCAAGGCCGCCGGTAGCCTTAACGAACTCGAGGAAGCCGATGTCGCCCGGCGATCGCCCGGCGCGCGTGAGCAGCACCGCGGCCTCGCTGAACTGCTGCAGGCCGTGGCTGTAGAGGTGCATGACGTAGTGCCATAGCGGCTGGCCGTCCTCTTCGCGGACCGGCGGCGCGTCGAGGTCCGCATCGGTCAGTGAGGCGAGCCAGTCGCGCATATCGGCTTCGTCGCGCTGCCAGTGCTCGGCGATGGACGCGACGGTCGGGTAGTCCTCGCCGGTGAGCTCGGCGTCCGGCCCCCATTCGTCCCAGTCGGCGCCCTCCAGGCGCTCCCGCCAGCTCCATTGGACGTCCAGCTCGTGGACGAGCGTGGCCCGCAGGTCGCGGTTCGTCACGGTCTCGGTGGACGTAAGGGCGGCGGCGTCGATCTCCGCAGTGGCAGCCAGCACGCGGTCGCGGATCCAGTACAGGTGGTCGAAGAACGCGGCGGCATCGGTGACTCTCATGGCCGCAGTGTGGCCCCGAATCCTGTCAGACGATGGCCGGAATCACTGCTCGAGGACCGAGAGGATGTTGCCCGCCGGATCGGTGAACCAGGCGATCGGCGGACCCCATTCGCGGACGATGCCGCGCTCGTCGTGCGGCATCCCGTCGTAGCGCAGGAACGTCACGCCGCGGGCGACCAGCCCGTCCACCGTCGCGTCGATGCTGGATCCGTATTCCCTTGGGCCCCAACCCTGGAGGCTGATGCCCCTAGTCGACCGGTCCACCACCCACAGCATATGGGCGAGTCCCTACTCCTTGCAGGTAGGTCGAACTCGACAATGGCGCAAGCGCCACGCGTCATCCCAACTGTCGATAGGCCCCGAGCGTGAGGAACTCGGCGAAGTCGTCGGAGAGGACCAGCCCATCGAGGAGGGCAGCGGCATCGGCCCAGGGGGCATCGGGTGAGGTGGCGCGCAGAGTGGCGAGCTCCTCGTCGCGGATGGCGGCGTATCGGTGCGCGGTCAGCGGCCGGCCGTCGTCGAGCGGGATACCGTGGACGCGCCACTGCCACAGCTGGGAGCGGCTGATCTCCGCGGTGGCGGCGTCCTCCATGAGGTTGTTGATCGCCGCGGCCCCGTTGCCCATCAGCCACGAGGCGAGATAGGCGAGCCCGACCGAGACGTTGGCCCGCACGCCGGCCTCGGTGACCGCCCCATGCGGCACCTGGACGTCGAGCAGATCGCGGGCGGTGACCCGCACCTCGGGACGCAGCCGCTCCTTCTGGTTGGGGCGCTCGCCGAGGACGGCGTCGAACACCTCGCGCGCGACGGGCACGAGGTCGGGGTGAGCAACCCACGTCCCGTCGAAGCCGTCCCCGGACTCCCGCTCCTTGTCGGCGCGGACGGCGGCCATGGCGCGCTCGTTGACCTCGGGATCGCGGCGGCTGGGGATGAAGGCGGCCATACCGCCGATGGCGTGCGCCCCGCGTCGATGGCAGGTCTGCACCAGCAGCTCGCTGTATGCCCGCATGAACGGCACGGTCATCGTGACCTGGGCGCGGTCGGGCAGGACCATCTCGGGGCGGGCGCGGAACTTCTTGATGACGCTGAAGATGTAGTCCCAGCGCCCCGCGTTCAGCCCGGCGGCGTGGTCGCGGAGCTCGAACAGGATCTCGTCCATCTCGAACGCAGCGAGAATCGTCTCGATGAGCACGGTGGCCCGGACCGATCCGTGCGGGACGTCGAGCGCCTCCTGGGCGGCGACGAAGATCCGATTCCACAGCGCCGCCTCGAGGTGGCTCTCGAGCTTCGGCAGGTAGAGGTACGGGCCGGATCCGCGAGCCAGCGCCTCGCGAGCGTTATGGAAGAACCAGATGCCGAAGTCGAAGATGCTGGCGCTGATGGGGGAGCCGTCCACGAGGACGTGGGCCTCTTCGAGGTGCGAGCCACGCGGCCGGATGCACAGCGTCGCGATCCGCTCGTTGAGCGCGTACGCCTTCTCATCGGTCTCGAAGGTCAGCGCGCGACGAACGGCCTGGGCGACCGCCCAGTGGCCGGTCACCACGTTGTCCCAGGTGGGAGACAGGGCATCCTCGAAGTCGCACATGAACACCGACGCGCCGCTGTTGAGGGCGTTGATCATCATCTTCGGCTCGGCCGGTCCGGTGATCTCGACCCGTCGATCGTCGAAGTCAGCCGGCGCCGGAGCGACCCGCCAGCCCGGGTCGCGGCTCTCGATCGGGTTCGGCAGGAAGTCCGGCATCTCGCCTGTATCGATCCGCGCCTGGCGGCGTGCGCGGTCCTGGAGGAGCCGGATGCGCTCGGGATTGAACGACCGATGCAGCTGCGCCGCGAAGTCGAGCGCCTCGGGCGTCAGGACCTCGCTGGCGTGCGCCACGTCGGGGTGGGTGAGCTCCAGTCCGGTCTGCGTATCGGTCATGTGGGAAGGGTAGCGTCCCGTGGTCTGATCCTCGACGGCGAGAAGTCCGATGTCGCCGCGACCGCTTCGCTCACGACCTGCGGCGGTCACCGTCCGCGCGCCCGTAGGATTGCTGTCGAATTGGCCGCCCGGCCGCAGAGTCGGCGATCAGCTGCTCCAGGCGCCGCTGGCTCGTGGCCTCCTGCTTCGCGCTGGTGACCCAGTGAGCCACGGTCCGGCGGTATCCGGCCGGCTGCCGGTCCCAGTACCGGGCCGCCACCGCGTTCGCGCGAAGCTGTGCGAGCATCGGCGCCGGCAGATCCGACGGCCTGTTCTCGTAGGAGTATCGCGCCGCTGCCGAGGCATCGCGCTCCTCGAAGGCCCTCAGGCCGGCCGGCGCCATGAGGCCATCGGCCTTCAGGCGCTCGACCTTCGCGATATTCACCGCGCTCCAGTAGCTGCCCTTGCGCCGCGGAGTGAATCGGTTCGTGGTCACCTCGTCGTCGACGCGATACGTGATGCCGTCGATCCAGCCGAAGCACAGCGCCTGGTCGACGACTTCCGCGTACGTGACCGACGTCTTGCCGGTGCCCTTGCGGTAGTAGCCGAACCAGGCTGCGGAGGCGGAGTCGTGGTTCTCGACGAGCCACGCGCGAAGGGCGCTCGCATCGGCGAAGACGAGCACCTCGGACCGGTCCGGCCGCGTGATCGGCATGGTGTGGCCTGCTCCGTGATGGATTCCCGACAGTCCGAGAGTATGCTGCACGACACCGTTCGGCCCTGCCGCCCGTATGATCGGGAAGGAATACGCGCCCCCCCGTAGCGGAGGTCTCGATGCCCCTGTATCTCGACGAGCACGAATTCGTACCCGGCCTCACGTCAGCCGCCGTCGCCGGTGCGCACGCGCGCGACATGGAGGTCGGTCCGAAGTACGGCGTGACCTACCTTCGCTACTGGTACGACGAGGCGACCGGCAAGGTCTTCTGCCTCGTCGACGCCCCGAGTCCGGAGGCCGCCGAGGACACGCACCGAGAGGCGCATGGCCTCATGGCCGACCGCCTCGTCGAGGTCAAGGAAGGGGCCTAGTCGCGCCGGGCCGCCCTGGCCAGGATCTGCGGCATCGTCGAGCGCCGGCCACTCTCGACCGCCTCGCGCACGGTCGGGGCATCGGTCGCTCGGTGCAGGCCGGCCAGGAACTGGTCGACGCGCGCCGCGGCGGCCGCTGAGCGGGGGGCGCCGATGGCCTCGCGAATCGCCTCCGCTCCGCCAAGGAGCGCGGCGGCCCGCGCTGGACGGTCCTCGGCCACGCCCGCCAACCGCTCGATCACCGTGGCCATTCCGATCCGATCACCGAGTCGCGTGCGCAGGGCCAGGCTCTGCTGGTAGAGCTGCTCCGCCTCGCCGTGGTCGCCGGAATCGGCTGAGACGTCGCCCAGATGGGCGAGCACGCGAGCCTCGCCGTGGCGGTCTCCGGCCTCCCGATGCGTGGCGAGGGCCTCCGTGAAGTGCACCCTGGCGATCTCGAGGTCGCCGCGCCGTCGGGCTGCCTGGGCAAGGCGGGTCGAGGCGTGCGCGACGCCCCAGCGGTCGCCGAGAAGCTGGAACTGATCGATGCTCTCCGTGAACAGGCGATCGGCCTCGGCCGCGTCACCCATGCGGGAGGTGAGGTCAGCCAAGTTGATGAGTCCGAACGCGACACTGTGCTGGTCGCCGCCCTCGCGCGACAGGTGGATGGACTCGGTGTAGAGCTCGTGCGCTCGCTGCAGCTCACTCCGCTCGATGGCGATGCTTGCGAGGTTGTTGCAGGCGGTCGCGATGGCCAACGGATTTCCGAGCTCTCGGTGGAGCATCAGGCTGGCTTCGTGGAAGGCGGCCGCCCGCGCGTAGTCGCCTCGATGCGCGGCGAGGACGCCGGCGCCGGTCAATGCGCTCGCGCGGCGATTCGAGACCTCACCACCGACCCGTGCGAGCGCGCGCTCGAGCCAGGCGCTCCCTTCCTCGAGGTCGCCGCGGACCTCCCAGAATCGCCACAGGCCGGATGCCAGGCTGAGCTCCGCATCGGCGCCGCCGGGATCCTCGTGGGCCCACCCCAGCGCGGCGCGCAGGTTGTCGTGATCGGCGGCGAGGCGCGCGACCCACTCGGGCTGGACCGGCCCGGAGAAGAAGGCCGGCCGCGCTCGTTCCACCAGGCTCGCGAACCAGTCCCGATGCTTCTCGAAGCGCGTGCCGGCTTCGCCGGACTCGGCCAGGCGGTCCTGCGCGTAGTCGCGGATCGTCTCGAGCATCCGGAACCGGGCGTCCTCCGCGCCCTCCTCGGCAACGAGCAGCGAGCGATCGACGAGCCGTCCGAGCAGATCGAGGACCTCCGCCTCATCGACCGGGCCGTCGGCGGTGACCGCCTCGGCTGCCTCGAGCGAGAAGGAGCCGGCGAAGACCGATAGCCGCGGCAGGAGCGCCCGCTCCGGCTCCGACAGCAGGTCGAAGCTCCAGTCCATGGCCGCTCGGAGGGTCCGATGTCGCGGAAGCGCCGTCCGGCTGCCGCCGGTCAGCAGCCGGAAGCGGTCGTCGAGGCGGGCGGCGATCTGGTTCGGCGGCAGAGAGCGGACGCGCGCCGCGGCGAGCTCGACGGCGAGGGGGATGCCATCCAGCCGCCGGCAGATCTGCGCGATGGCCTCCGCGTTCGCTGCGGTCAGCGTGAATCCCGGTTGCACCGAGGCGGCACGGTCGACGAAGAGCCGAACGGCGTCGCTGTCGGCCGGGTCGGCGGGCCTGCTGCCGTCACCCGTGGCGGGAAGCGACATGGAGGGAACGGGCAGGAGCGCCTCTCCCGGGATCCCGAGCGCCTCGCGACTGGTGGCCAGGACCTTGACGTTGGGGCATCGGCGCAGGACCTCGTCGGTCATTGCCACCACCGTCGGCAGGAGGTGCTCGCAGTTGTCGAGGATCAGGAGCATGCGCCGGTCGCCGACGTCCTCCACGAGTGCGGCGAGGATCGGGGTGCCGGCCCGCTGCTTCACCCTCAGCGCGTCCGCAAGCGCATCGTCGACGAGCTCGCCGTCGGTGAGCGCGGCCAGCTCCACCAGCCAGATCCCGTCCGGAAAGGATGAGGCGATGTGCGCCCCGAGCTCGAGTGCCAGGCGCGTCTTGCCGACGCCGCCGGCGCCGGTCAGCGTGAGCAGGGTCGTCCCGGCGAGCCGTGCCTCCGCACGGACGATCTCGTCCTCACGGCCGATGAAGCTCGACAGCTGGCGCGGAAGGTTGTTCGGCAGCGTGTCCAGCGAGCGGACGGGCGGGAAGTCCGCCTCCAGCCCGGGCGCGACCACCTGGTAGAGACGTTCGGCGGACTCGATGCCCCGCAGCCGGTGATCGCCGAGGTCCCGCAGGCTGAGGTCGTCGGGAAGGGTCCCGCCGAGGAGGCTGCGTGCCGGCTGCGAGACGAGGATCTGTCCGCCGTGGCCTGCGGCGCAGATGCGCGCCGCGCGATGCACGTCGATGCCGACGTAGCCTGTGCCCGCACTCAGCGGCTCGCCGGTGTGGATGCCCATCCGGACGCGGACGGTGGCCCCGCCTGGCCAGGGATGGGCCGCCAGCTCCCGCTGCGCCTCCACGACGGCCGACAGGGCTCCGCGGGCGGTCGGGAACGCGATGAACAGTCCGTCCCCGGCGGCGTCAACGCGGGTTCCGCCGTGGCGGGCGGCGGCTCCGTCGACGATCCGGTGGTGATCCGCGATCAGCGTCGCGTACCCGTCGCCGAGCCGCTCGAGCAGGTGGGTGGACCCCTCGATATCGGTGAACACGAGGGTGACGGTGCCGCCCGACTCCACGCTCACCAGCCGACCTCGTCCCGAATGAGCCGATGGAGGACTCTGCCGGCCACGAGCCGCCGATAGTCAGCGGTCGACCGCACGTCGTCGATGGGGCGCAGCTCGGCCGTCAGGGCCTCCACGGCCGCATCGGCGGTCGCCCGGTCAGGCGAAGCTCCCTCGAGCGCAGCCTCCGCGGCGCGAGCCCGCACGGTCGTGGCGGCCATCGACCCCAGGGCGAGCCGCACGTCGGTCCACGGAGCGTCCCGCTCGGCGGCACGCCAGGCGAGCGCCATGACGACCTTGCTGATCGCCTGCGCCCGTCGCGTGCCGACCTTGCGAAAGCGGACCTGGCGATCCGTCACGATCGGGATCCGCACGCGCAGCAGCAGCTCGTCATCGCGGCGCGCCGTCCTGCGGTACTCGGGCCAGAAGTCATCGGCCTCCACGGTTCGTTCGCCTCGGGCGCTGCCGAGCACGAACGCGGCGGCAATGGCCAGCAGGACCGGCAGCGTGTCGCCGGCGGGGGATGCGTTGACCGCGTTGCCGCCGATCGTGCCACGGTTCTGGATCTGGGCGGCCCCGATCGTCGCGGCGGCGTCGGCCAGCGCCGGGACGAACTCGGCGACCAGCGGCGAGCGCCGGATCTCGGTGTACGTGCTCAGGGCGCCGATGACGAGCGCGTCGGATTCGACGGCGATGCCCCGCAGCTCGTCCAGTCCCCAGATGTCGAGGATACGGTCGGGTGGCTCGCCGATCTCGCCGGTCATCTGCACCATCAGGTCGGTGCCGCCGGCCAGCGGGCGCCACGGCCGGCCGTCCG
>Ga0299907_10002228_pt1 | contig 11759 bp, 8 predicted proteins | sample RVTome_16_FD_198680 | JGI IMG/M metagenome (GOLD analysis project Ga0299907, IMG submission 198680) | Soil microbial communities from uranium-contaminated site in the Upper Colorado River Basin, Wyoming, United States - RVT152D67 (version 2) ...
GACCTGCGCACGAAACGCCAGCCCGTTGATATCGCGGAGTCGTTGTGTCCTGATGCCCAGCCAGTCGGCGAAATGCCCCAGGGTTTCGAGCGGATGCACCTCTATGGTCCGATCCGCGGCGACGGTGTAATCGCTCGGGTCGGAAAGCAGCGAAAGCTGCACCTCTCCGTCCACCGTGGCGGAAAGATCATCGGAAAGTGCTCCGCCTTCCGGTTCCGCATCGGACAAATCGGCATCCGGAACGGCCGCCGCAACCGTTTCAGGCGGCGGCGGAGCCGGTGCGACCTCGGCGACGTCGTCCGCGCTGGCAACCATGACCGGAATCGGTCCGGCGGCGGGGAGGCGCAATTGTTGTCCGGCCCGTATGCGGTGGCTGCTGCCAAGCCCGTTGAGCGCAACCAGGGTCGACACCCGGGTCCGGTATGTCCGGGCTATCTCTGAAAGGGTATCGCCGGATGCAATCGTGTGGAACAGGTCAGGAAGCTGCTCGGCGTAGTGCGCATCGCCCGGCAAGGACGCGATGAGCTCCGGGAGTGGCGTCTTCAGCAATCCGCGGGGGAGACGCAGCTGGTACTGCCGGGGCAAGTGCTTGCTTCCTTGCCACACTGTCGGTTGCAGAGCGGGATTATACCGCGCCAGCTCTGCCTGGCTGATGCCGAGCGCCGCGACGAGAGGATCCGCCGGCACGTACGAATCAAGCACGATCGTTTCATAGTCGACCGGTGCGTAGGGCGCCAGCCCCTGAAAGTAGCGCTCCGGATCCCTGTCGACCTGAAGCGCTGCCAGGAACGCCACATAAAAGTTGCGGGACGCGAAGCCGAAAGCCCTGCCGCGGTAACCGCGAAGGATCTCCACGTAAGCAGTATCGCCGTGCGCCTGCATCGCGCGACGTACTCCGGACAAGCCGTGGTTATAGGCGGTGATCGCCATCGGCCAGTTGCCGGTAATAGAGTGGTTGTAGGCAAGCAGGCGACCCGCCGCCACGGTCGCCGTGAACGGATCGTTTCTTTCGTCAAGCACGTGGTCGACCTGCATGAAGCGGCGGCCCGTCCCTTGAGTGAACTGCCAGATGCCGGAAGCGCCCACATGGGAACGTGCGTCGGGATTGTAGGAGGATTCCACATGCGGCAGTGCGGCGAGCTCCACCGGGACGCCGAGCTTCGCGAATTCGCTGTGGACGTAAGCGCGATAACGGCCGGCGCGTCTCATCCCTTCGCGGAAGCGATCCGAAAGCCCCTGCTGGTACCGGATGTTGTCGATCGCGTCGGCCAGGACCCGATTGGAGACGCCCTCGGGCCACAGAGCCAGAACCCGTCGTTCTTCTTCCGAAAGCTTGTCGCGTTTGCCGCTCGCGAGCGTCTGCAGCAGCGTTTTGTAGTGGGCGCGACGCTTTTCTACCCGCTGCCTGCGGTCATTTCGGGCTGCTTTCGCCGGAATGTCGACCCGTTCATAGACTACGGCCAGATTTCGGCTATCGTGAAGAACGCCCTGGTCACTGTCGTACTCCGTGAAAATCGACACCCAGAAATTGACGTCGGGCTCGAGCTCCGGCGGCCGGGGGAACCATTCTTCGGCGCCGGCCTCCAAGCCCACGCAGACGAGCGCCAGCATTGCGAGCAAAATCCGGCACTTGGGTCTTGTCATTTGACTGGAATAAGGTTTCAATTGAGGAGTTAGCTCTAGTCGCTTGAATAGTTCACAGAAATCAAGCTCTTTATAATGCATTCTTACCTGAGCTGCTGTGAACCGCAACCCGAATCCACCGATTCCTTGCAGCAGAATTCGAAGCCAATGAGAAAACTTGCGACACACTCGACCTTATCTGCAGCGGCCTGCGCACTGCTGCTCTGCTATGGCGTTGTACAGGCCGCCGACGAGCTACCCGCGGACGTTCGCGACGACGCGATCTCCGACATCGGGGAAGTCGAGAGACCGGACGCGGCGGAAGTCGTCGAAACGAAAGGCACCCCTTCGCCCGGACAGACCGCCTCGTCGCCTGATCCTGCTGTAACGGAAGGAACCGCGGATGGGTACGGCCGCGCCGGCGACGGAGATCATTCGGGTCAGCCGGACGCAACGGAAGACGTCGGGGCGATGGAGTCGGACGAGCTCTCCGGGCCGGCGGAGGAAGACGCCGTTTTCTTTCCCGGCCTCGCGATCGATACTCTCACCGGTGACGGCGGAATGGAGACCGCCGACGTACCGCTGGCCGATGCCGTAACCGTGGCCGAGGAAAAGGAAACGACACGGACGCTTAAACTGCTCGGCGGAGAAGTTCCTCCGGGCACCTACCAGAGGCTATCCTGGTCGGCGACTGAGCTTTTCGAGGGAATTCCCATATCGACTCCGGTGCTTGCCGTGAACGGGACACTTCCGGGACCCACGCTTTGCCTGACCGCGGCCGTCCACGGCGACGAGCTGAACGGCATCGAGATGGTGCGCAGGGTGATGCACGATCTCGATCCTCAGAAATTATCGGGCGCCGTCATCGGCGTACCGATCGTAAACCTGCAGGGCTTCCGGCGCGGCTCTCGCTATCTGCCAGACCGCCGCGACCTCAACCGGTATTTCCCCGGCAATCCGAACGGCAGCGCCGCATCGAGAATCGCTTATTCCTTCTTTGCCGAAGTCGTTCGTCATTGCGATGCACTCGTCGATCTGCACACCGGTTCGTTCGAGCGCGCCAACCTGCCTCAATTGCGCGCGGACCTCCGCAATCCGGACGTCGTAACGCTGACACACGGCTTCGGAGCCACGGTCATACTGCACAGCGACCCGGCCGCGGGCACCTTGCGCTATGCGGCGTCGAGAGCCGGCATCCCGACGGTTACTCTGGAAGCCGGCGGACCGTCCGAACTCGAGCTGAAGGAAGTGATGCACGGCGTCAAGGGCATCGATACGCTTCTGAACACCCTTGGGATGGTCAGGAAAACACGTCTATGGGGCGATCCCGAGCCCGTGTATTACCGCTCGGTCTGGGTCCGGGCCGACCGCGGCGGCATCCTGCTGGCGGACATCGGTCTCGGCAGCACGGTGCGCCGCGGCGATCTCCTGGGGACGATCACAGATCCCATGAACAACTCCAGCACCAACCTCTATGCGCCTTTCTCGGGGCGGATTATCGGGATGGCCCGGAACCAGGTAGTGATGCCCGGCTTCGCCGCTTTCCACGTCGGCATTCAGACTGAAGAGGCACGGGCAGCCGGGAGCAGCGATACCGAGGATACGTCGCTCATGCACGAGTCCGAAACGACGAACGACGATTACATCGACGGGATGTCGGAGTAACTCTCGTCCAAATGGCCGACCTCCTTCGCGGGGGCGCATCCAGGCCTGTATGAAACCGCGAAAGCCACTTTCACATTTCCGGTCACCCCGATATTGGCCCATATGGATCGGACTGGGCCTGCTTCGCCTGATCTGCCTTCTGCCTTATCGCCTGCAACTCGGCATCGGCAGGATACTCGGGCGCATCGGGCACCGGTTTGCAAACGAGCGCCGCGCGATCGCCCGCCGCAATATTGAATTGTGTTTTCCGCATTTCTCGCCCGCCGAGCGCGATGCGACAGCACTGGCGCATTTCGAGGCCCTCGGCATGTCCATTATCGAACTCGGGCTGGGCCGCTGGGCGCCGACAGCCAGGCTTCAGGCTATGACCCGGATCGAGGGCGCCGAGCACGTTCGCAATGCCGCCGCGCGCGGCGTGGGGGTGATCCTGTTGAGCGCCCACTTTACGACGCTCGAGATCAGTGGCCGCGTATTGAGCCTGCACATTCCACCTTTCGACGCGGTCTACCGCAAGAATCGCAGCGAGTTCATGACGGAAATTCTGCGCACCAATCGTGAGAAATCCGCACGCGGCACAATCGAGAAGAACGACATCAAGAGCATGGTGCGGAGCCTGCGGGAGGGCACGCCGGTCTGGTACGCCCCCGACCAGAGCTACAACCGCAAGCAGTCGGCGGTGCTGCCATTCTTCGGCATACCGTCCATGACGAATACGGCAACCGGAACGCTGGCGAGGCTCGGCAAGGCCATTGCCGTTCCGTTCTTTCCGCGACGATTGCCGGAAGGTGGCTACGTGCTGACGATTCTTCCACCCATCGAGGACATCCGCGGCGACGACCCGGTCGAAGACACAAAGAAATACCTCGAAATTCTCGAACGGCAAATCCGCCTGTGCCCGGAGCAGTACTACTGGGTTCATCGCAAGTTCAAGAACAGGCCGGAGCCCTTACCTGACGTCTACCGCGACCTCGCCGCACTCGAGTAGCCCTGCATGAGTTGCTGCCAGTTCGTTTCCGAGAAGGCGACGCGCGGCTCCAACCTGCGAATCTTGGCTAACGATCGATGGAGGCGCGCCAGGTTTTGCTGCTGCCAGACTCCGGGTGGGCGGAGTCGACCGCGGTCGAAGTCGAGCAGGAACAGGCGGTCGGCGGCATCGACCTGGACATTGTAGGCGTTCAGGTCAGCATGACATACGCCCGCCTCGTGAAAGCGGTAAATCGTCTCGCCCGCTCGACGCCAGAATTCCTCATGCGCGGTGCCCGCGATGAGTCGATCGCATAGCGCCCGGATTCCCGGCTCGCGCACGGTCAACAGATCCCCCGTGTACAAGAGTGCCGCGATACGGCAGTACCGGGCAGCAGCCGGACGAGGCACGGGTAGCCCCATCTCGAGCAGACGCGCAAGCAGGCGCCATTCCGCAAACGCACGCGTGCGTTCCTCGCCAAGCCATAGATAAAGGTCCGGATTCACGCGGCCCGGAAGGCCGCCTCGCCTGTAGTGCCTGAGCACGAACTCCGTCCGCCCGTCGCTGACGATCATCGTATTGCCGCGTCCTCCGGAGCGCAGCGTTCCGGTTACAGGCTCCGCGCTGTCCCAGGAATCCGGCCGGAAGGACGCATCGGAAATATGGTTGATGGCTGTCCGATCGTATAGGATGGCGCCGGTTCCGGTGTTCTCGACTGCTCCGATCAGACCTGGCCCGCCTTTACTTACCTGATCCATAATGCTCCAGAAATCGCCGCCAGAAAGCATCTGCGTAATTCGTCTTTCGGCAATAGGCGATACCTGCCATGCGCTGGCCGTTGTCAGGGCTATTCAGGATGCATGGCCCGAGACGCGCCTGACGTGGATCATTGGCAAGACAGAAGCAGCCTTGATGTCGGATATCCCCGGCATCAAGTTTATCATCTTCGACAAATCCAGAGGTGCCCGGGCGTACGCCGACATTCGTTCCCACCTCGGCGGCGAACGTTTCGATATCGCACTGTGCATGCATGCGTCCATGCGAGCCAACCTCGTCTGCCGGCTTTTGAAAGCACGGGTGCGCCTGGGCTTCGATTTCGCCCGAGCGCGAGACTTTCAGTGGCTTGTCACCAACGACAGGATCGCAGCAACAGGAAGGCAGCACGTTCAGGACGCGATGCTGGAATTCGCGCGGCACATCGGAGTCCCGCGCCGCGAGCTTCGCTGGGATATTCCCCTGTCGCCCGCGCATCGCGACTTTGCCGCGCAGTATCAGTCCGCCGACCGGCCGATCCTCGTCATCAGCCCGTGCAGCAGCGAGCGCAGTCGCAACTTCAGAAACTGGAGCGCCGAAAACTATGCCGCGGCAGCCAACCACGCGAGGCAGAAGTTCAACTGCCGGGTCATTCTCACCGGTGGTAAATCTGAAACCGAGGCGGAATACGGCAGCATCATTCGCGGCCTGTGCGACCCGAGCCTCGTCAACCTGATCGGCAAGACCAGCCTGAAGCAACTGCTGGCGATACTCGACGTTGCTGCTGCGTTGATCTGCCCGGATTCCGGGCCCGCCCACATGGCCACCACCGTGCACACTGCGGTTATCGGCCTGTACGCGACGTCCAATCCGGAGCGAACCGGACCGTATTTCAGCCGCGAATTCACGGTCAACGCTTATCCTGAAGCCGTGCGAAAGTACCTCGAGCGGTCGCCGGACGAGTTGCGCTGGGGTCAGAGGGTGCGACACCCGCACGCCATGGGGCTCATCCGGCTCGCGAGAGTGAACGAAAAGATCGATCGCGTCTTCGGCAGCCAGGCGGACGCCCGGTCTCCCGAGCTGCAGCCGTTGCCGAAGCTTTCGCGCCGGGACCAATCATGAACCAGTCGCACAGAGGACCACCCTGCCGCTGCCCATCGATGCAGGTTCAGGACTTTCCGTCGCGGATACTTGCCAGCACCGCCTGCGGCAGGATCTCCCGCATGCAACGGAAGTGGCCCAGCGGACACACGCGCTGGAAACAGGGGCTGCACTCGATGCTCAGGTAGTGCAGGACCGCATTCTGCGTCAGCGGGGGTGTAAACCCGGGGCTGGTCGAGCCATACAGTGCCACCACGCGAGTGCCGACGGCGGCGGCGATATGCATAAGGCCCGAATCGTTGCTGACCGCCTGCTCGCAGAGCCCCAGCAGGTCGATCACGTCCTCCAGTTCGGTTCGACCGCACAGGTTGACGGCGTGGCCGCCCGCGGCAATGGTCTCCCCCGCCGCGCTGTCCCTGTCTGATCCAAGTACCCACACGGCGTAACCCTCCACCGACAGCATTTCGGCAAGCGCCGTGAAGTACTCGAGCGGCCAGCACTTCGCGGGACCATACTCCGCGCCGGGCATCATCGCGACGACGGACCGCTCGCGGGAAAGTTGGAGCCGGTCGATCACGGCATGCTGCCGCTCGCGCGATACCTCAAGCTCGGGCATGGGCACTTCCGGCAGGGACTCGTTCCTGGCAACGCCCAGGGCGAGAAAGCGTTTTACGGTCTGGTCGAGCTTCTGCTCGTCGAACTCGTGCATGTCGTTGATCACGTGAAAGCGCATCTCGCCGCGGAAGCCGGTGCGGATCGGGATGCCGGCGAACCACGGAATCAGGGCCGCTTTCAGCGACCGCGGGAGGACGATGGCCTGGCGATATCCTTCCGACCGCAGCGACCGTCCCAGCTGCCACCGTTTGCGAAGCCCCACCTCGCCGTGCCCGGCAGGCAATACGACGCCCTTCCGGATTTCCGGCATGCGCGAAATGATTGGCAGGGACCATGCCGGAGCGAGAACGTCCAGCGGCGTTTCGGGCCGCCGCGCTTTGAGCAGTTTGAACAGCGCCTGCGCCATCACCATGTCGCCCACCCACGACGGGCCGACGATCAGAATGCCGGGGTTACTCACGTGAGCTTATCCGGGCTCCGTCATCCGGCCAGGCGATCGAGGTAGGCGCGCACGCCCGCTTCGACATCGCGAAATTCGACGTCGCAGCCGACGGTGCGAAGCCTGGACAGGTCCGCTTCGGTGTAGCTCTGGTATGCGCCGGCGAGCTGGTCGGGGAACGGGATGTAGCGTATTCGGCCCCGGCCGTGCCACGCGATGACGGCGTTTGCGACATCGTTGAAGCTCTGGGAACTGCCGGTGCCGACGTTGTACACACCGGACACCCCGGGGTGCTGCAGGAACCAGAGATTGACGGCGCAGACGTCGTCGACGTAAACGAAATCGCGCCGTTGTTCGCCATCGGCAAAGCCGTCCGAACCCTCGAAAAGACGGATCTCGCCGTCGGCGAGAAGCTGACGGTTGAAGTGCCAGGCGACGCTGGCCATCTGTCCCTTATGTTGTTCCTGGGGCCCGTAAACGTTGAAGTAGCGAAGTCCCACCACCTGGTTGTCGGGCAGCAATGCCAGACGCCGCACATATCGATCGAACAGGAGTTTCGAATAGCCGTAGACATTGAGCGGCAGCTCGTTCGCCGCAACTTCGCTGAACTGCCCGGAGCTGCCGTAGACCGCGGCAGACGATGCATAGATGAACGGTATTCCCTGCGCGAGGCAATGATGCAGCAGCGTCCTCGAATACGTGTAGTTGTTTTGCATCATGTAACGTCCGTCCCACTCCGTCGTGGTGGAACAGGCGCCCTGATGGAACACCGACCTGACGCCGTCGGAAAACCGCGAGCCGAGGCTTTCCAGAAACTCGTCCTTGTCGAGATAATCGGCAATGGGCAGACCGGCGATGTTCGCAAACTTGTGACCGTCGGTCAGGTCGTCCACGACCACCACGTCTTCGCGCGTCCCGTCGATCAGCATTCGAACGAGATTGCTGCCGATGAACCCGGCGCCACCGGTCACGATATGCATGTCGACTGCTCCTCAGCATGGGGCGCCGGAAGCGCCCGACGTGTCACACGGAAGGTTTCCGCAGGTAGTACGCGGCACCGCAGTAGGGGCACATGGCCTCGCCGGTTTCCTCGATGGGCAAATAGACCTTGGGATGCGAGTTCCACAGATACATGCCGGGCATGGGACAGGACAGCGGCAGGTCCGCGTGCCGTACTTCGTACCTGTGCTGGGCATTGGCGGGAATGAGATTCTGGTCGATCGTGCCGGCTTTTGTCGCCACCGATGTCACCGTCCGGGTCGTGAAGAATGCGCCGCATTATAACAACGGCGCGGGTCCCGGATACCTCATGAATCATCCCGGACGATGAGCCGGTGCCATAGCGCGGTCACGAACGTGCGCTCCTCAGCGAAGTCGTCGCCGGGGGCGAACGGCTCTTTTTCGTCCAATGCCAGACGATGCAGCCGCAACCGGTAGTCCTTGTATGTCTTTTGCAAACGCAAAACCGACACCTCATCGAGGCAGCCCGCCGCGGCGAGCGTGCCGAGCTGTCGAATGTTGTCCGGGTAATGGATCACGGCAGGGTGCCGATCCGCGTTGCGGAGAACCAGGTATTGCACCAAAAACTCGATGTCGCCAAGGCCACCCTCGCCCTGTTTCAGGTCGAACCGGCGGCTGTCGCTCTTGTCCAGCTGGCTACGCATCTTTTCGCGCATCGCCCTGACCTCCCGGAGCAACCGGTCGCGTCGCACGCGGTGCTTGAGAGTCTCGGCCCGAATGCGCTCGAACTCCCGCGCAACGGTCGCGCTCCCGGCCACCGGCCGACTGCGCAGCAAGGCCTGATGCTCCCAGGTCCAGGCGTTCTCGTCCTGATACCGTTCGAATGCCTCGATACTCGTCACCAGAAGGCCGGAGCGTCCGCTCGGACGCAGTCGGGTATCGACCTGGTATAGCGCGCCCGAGCCTGTCTGCGTGGTCAGAAAGTGCACAACCCGTCTGACGAGCCGCGCGAAGAACATGCTGTTGTCGAGCGGCTGAGCGCCATCGGTGACCTGCTCAGTGCCGTGGCCGTCGTGCAGAAACACGACGTCCAGGTCCGAGCGGTAGGAAAGCTCCATTCCTCCGAACTTGCCGTAGGCGACCACTCCGAGTCCCGCGCTGCGACGGCCCTCCTCCGTCCGCACGTGCGGCCTGCCGTGCCTCGCTGCGAGATCGTCCCATGCGATCATCAGTGCACAGTTCAGCACCACCTCTGCGAGCTCGGTCAATCGGTCGCTGACCTTCATGACAGGGAGGTCGCCTGTGACATCGGAAACGGCGATGCGAAAGAGCGTCGCCCGCTGAAACTGTGCCAGTATTTCGATTCTCTGTTCGCTGTCGGTTGCCGCCTGGCTGTCCAGCCGTCTCTGCAACTCGCCCAGCATGTCCTCGCGTGTCAGCGGTGCGGTGTACAGACGAGGGTCGAGAAGTTCATCGAGAAGGAGAGGATAACGGCCAATTTCCTCCGCTAACCAGGCACTCGTCTCGCAAAGATTGGTCAGGCGCTCCAGCACGACGGGGTTCTCGTTCAGAAGGGCTACATACGCGCTGCGTCGCAATATCCGTTCGACGATATCGAGCACTCTCCGTAGCGCTACGGACGGTCGCTGCTTGCCTTGAAGGGCGACAAACAGCGCGGGGATAAAGCGGCTCAGGCGCTCGCCGCCGGTCTTGCCGATTTGCCCCACGCTTGCGCTACCGGCGAAGGCGACGAGCGTCTTCGCCATGGCGGCAGCGTCCGTATAGCCCATCGCACCGAGACAGGCCGACCATTCTTCCTCGTCCGCGGCGGAAGCCCAGAGCGCCGAGACGGAATCGCGTTCATCAGGCGTAGCCGCGTCGTGACCGCGAAAAGCAACCGCCTGGAACTGCGAGCTGACGGTTGTCCGACGCTGCCCGAGATCCTCCGCCAGATCCCCCCAGTTTGCGTAGCCCATCGCAAGTGCCAGCCGCGCGCGATCGGTTTCGCTTCCCGGCAGGTCGTGAAGTTGCTGGTCGCGAATGGCCTGAATCGCGTTCTCCAATCGACGGAGGAAGTCGTAAGCTTCGATCAGGCTCGTGACATCGGCGGCGGCCAGTCCACCGCTTCGGCCAAGGTGCATGAGGGCCGTACGAAGCGTCGGCGTTTTCAGTTTGCGATCGCTGCCGCCTCTGACGAGTTGCAGCGACTGTACGATAAATTCGACCTCCCTGATTCCTCCCGGTCCCAGCTTGATGTTATCTGCCAGCTTGCGCTTTCTCGCCTCCGCGGCAATCAGGGCTTTCATTTCGCGCAGCGATTCGAAAACGCCATAGTCGAGATAGCGCCGATATACGAACGGACCAATGACTTGCTCCATGAGCTCGGCCGCAGCATCAGCGTCGTTTCCGGCATTTCCTTGCGTATCGACGACACGCGCCTTGACGTAGGCATAGCGTTCCCAGTCGCGCCCATGGCGAAGGAGATAGGACTCCAGGGCGCCGAAACTGACGACGGGAGGTCCGCTTTCCCCGAACGGGCGCAATCGCGTATCTACGCGGTAGACGAAGCCCTCGGGCGTGGCCTCGTCCAGCAGAGCGACGATCCTTCGCGTCAGCCTGGCGAAATATTCCTGCGCGGAGAGCGCTCTCCTGCCATCCGTCTCGCCGTCGCCGGGATAGAGAAAGATGAGGTCGATGTCCGACGAAAAGTTGAGTTCCCTGCCGCCGAGCTTGCCCATGGCGAGGACGACGATCCTGATTTCCCGACCCTCGTCGTCCCTGACCGTTCCAAAGCGTTCTCTGATCTCCGCTTCGGCGTAACCGGTGGCGGCTGCAATGAGATTGTCAGCCAGGTCGGACAGCGATTGAAGGGTGTCGGCCACGCGCGCCGCACCGGTGAGCTCTCGCCACAGAACGTGCAGGAGCCGGCGGTTGCGGAACTGCCGTAGCCGTTGCATGACGGTTTCGGCGCCGGTACCGCCCGTCGCCGGTAACCGTAGCTTCGTTTCAGGTGCCTGGGAGAGCCTCCCGTCGAGTTCCTCGGTCGCAAACCACTCCCAGTCGCGTATCACCAGGGCTCCCGCGAACTCGCTGCGAGCGACCAGGTTGAGAAGGTTTCGACCTCGACGCGAATCGTCCGCAAACCATTCGAGGCCGACGGGATGACACTGAAGAAAACGTTCAAGCCATAGTCCGAGCGGCTCGCGGAGCGGCTCCGGCATCGCCCGTATGTTCTCTTGCAATTCCCTGTCGGCCGACGAGTGCATCCGCCGGAGTTTAGTGTCCTGTCCCGTAAATAACTACGCCATTTCGCTGCGTCGCCTCAAGTCTGGCCGCGTTGCGAATCCTCGCAAAGCCTAAGCTATTCCTCGTCGTCGCGCCTCGCCAGACGCAAAAATCCGCGACCGAAATAGCATAGTTGTTTACGGGACAGGACACTAACAGGAAAGGGAATCTCCCTGGCAGCCTGCCGGACTCAGGACCGATCTACTGCGACGGCGGGAAATCGGGTCAGCTCCTGCAGGATCTGGTCCAGCGGCACGGGTCTTCCCACGGCATGCCCCTGCGCGTAATCCACCCCGAGTCTCGTCACAAACGTTTTGATTTGCTCACTTTCGACGTACTCGGCCACCGTTTCGA
>Ga0299907_10002229_pt1 | contig 11758 bp, 8 predicted proteins | sample RVTome_16_FD_198680 | JGI IMG/M metagenome (GOLD analysis project Ga0299907, IMG submission 198680) | Soil microbial communities from uranium-contaminated site in the Upper Colorado River Basin, Wyoming, United States - RVT152D67 (version 2) ...
CCATGCGCGCCAGCCACATTCCCGCGCAGGCGTGGATACCGGTGATGAAGGCCAGGTGACGGTTGGGCGTCCGGCCCAGGTCGAGGCGGTCGGGATCGGGAAACTGCGCGGGGTCGCGGTTGGCGGCGCCGATGCCCAGCGTCACCAGCGTGCCCTCGGGCATCCGCACGCCGCCGACCTCGACGTCAGCCACGACCCGGCGGTTGCCGAGCTGGTTGGGGCTCTGGTAGCGGAGGAACTCCTCGACCGCGCTCGGCAGCAGCGCGGGGTCGGCGCGCAGACGGGCCCACTCGTGCGGATGCTCGAGCAGCGCGACGACCGCGTTGGCGATGAGGTTGGTCGTCGTCTCGTGGCCGGCGTTGAGCAGGAAGATGCACTGGTGCAGCAGCTCGACCTCGGTGAGGCGGTCGCCGGCGTCCTCGGCGGCGAGCAGCGCGCTCAGGATCTCGCCGGGGTCGGTGCCAGGCCGGCGCCGCCGCTCGGCGATCAGCCGGCGCAGGTAGGCCTTGAACTCCTCCACCGCGCGGTTGCCGGCCGCGAGCCGCACCGCGCCCGGCTCCGGCTCCAGCGCCCCCAGGATCGCCAGGGACCAACCGCGCAGCGGGCCGCGCTCGTCCGGCGGCACGCCCAGCATATCGCCGATGAGCTGGATCGGCAGCGCGGCGGCGAAATCCTCGACGACGTCAAGGCCGCCGCGGACGGCGGCGGCGTCGAGCAGCGCGTCGACCAGGCGGACCACGCGGGGCTCCAGCGCCCCCAGCGCCTTCGGCGTGAAGGCGGGGGCGAACAGCTTGCGGATGCGGGTGTGGTCGGGCGGGTCGCGGAAGACGACGCTGGTCGTGTGGTGCTCGTAGAGCGGCGCGTCGCCGAACTTGGGGGCGAACTCCACGCGCTTGTCGGAGGAGAAGCGACGATGGTCCTGGTAGACCGCCACCACGTCGTCGTACCGGGTGAGGAAGTAGGAGCCGTCGGGATCCCGGTGGACCGGATCCCAGCGGCGCAGCGCATGATAGGTGGGGAACGGGTCCGCGTAGAACCCGGCGGGGAGCGCACGCAGGTCGAAGGCGGGCGCGGCCCCCCGCTCCGCCGTCACGCTCACCCCTCGTCCCGGGGCGGCCGCAGCGCGTCGCGGGCGTCGGCCAGCCGCTCGCCCAGCGCCCGCGCCTCGGCCAGCCGGTCCGGCGCGTAGGCGAAGCGCGGGTCGCTCGCGTAGCTCGCCCAGGCGTCCATGTAGCCGGGCCGGCTCAGGCCGAGCGCCAGCTCCGAGACCTGCGCGGGATTGGCGAAGTCGGCCATGATGCCGACCTCGTTGTGCACGCCGGCGTTGGCGCCGTCCATGAACGCCTGCAGCGAGCGCGGCTTCGGCCCGTGCGGCAGCCCGACCGGGTGCACCGTGACCACGCCGGGGCCCACCACGCCGCCGCCGCTGAAGAAGTCGCCGAAGTGATAGCCGAGCGTCTCGAGGTAGTCGAGGTTCTTGTGGAAGAAGGGCACCCACATGCCCTCCTTCTCGACGGAGCGCACGGTGAAGACGCAGAGGTAACAGCCCGGCAGCCTGAAGATCGTGTGGCCGGAGGGCGGCACGTGCGATCGGTCGGCCACCAGGGGCCGCACGTCCTCGACGGCGAACTTGTAGGGCAGGTAGTCGCCGCGCCAGCCGATCACGTCGAATGGATGCGTGGGATGCACACGCCGCGTGTAGACGCCGTCGACCTTGGAGACGATCTCGAAGCGCCCGCTCTCGTTGCGGGTGTCGAGCGAGCGAGGGAAGCGGTAGTCGCTCCGGCTATGGGTGATGAACTGCCCGGTGGTCGGCGCCTCGGACTTCTCCGGATCGCCGGCGAACGACTCGTACATCCAGTAGTAGTGCGACCCTGGGCCCAGCTCGAAGCGGTGCGTGACGCCCTTGGGCACGATCAGGAAGTCGCCCTTGCCGTACTCGATCGGCCCGAACGTCGTCTCCAGCGTGCCGCGCCCCGCGTGGACGAAGAAGACCATCGTGGCCGCGTGGTGCTCGAAGAAATAATCCATCGGCGCCCGCGGCGCCGTGACGTTCATGGCGGCGGTGGCGTTGGCCACCAGGCGGCCCATGCCGCGGTACACGTCGTGGCCGGGTGCGGCCGGGGCCACACCGAGGACGTGGTGGATGCCGCCCACGGCCCGCAGCGGCGACTCCCAGTCCGGCGCCCACCCGGGCAGGTGGCGTGACTCGCCGGGCAGCCAGTTGGTCGGCGGATAGAGGTGGTAGGTATGGCTCACCTTGCCGGCGAAGCCGCCGCGGCCGTGCTCCTGCTCGAAGACGTGGCGCAGCAGCGGGCCGGCGTGGGGCGCGCGGGGAACGATGCCGACCTCCGGCGTCCCGCTGAAGTACTCGTATTTCTCCACGGCGGCGTCCTCCCGGCCCCGATTGTACCGCCGAGCCCCAGCGGCCAGCTGGCGGGGCCCCGACCCTGGCCGCCTGGGTTCGGGCCGCCACGCGGAGGCAATCGCACTTCCCCTGAGGCGTCGGCGCCCCGGTCGCCACCGGGCGCCGTCTACAAGTCACTGATCTCACGAGGCTGTCGAGTGGTACCCGGCTTGCTACGCCGTCCCCCGGGCCCGGCACGGGCCCGGGACGGGAGCCTCATGAGCCAGACGGACGGTGAGCGCAAGTCAGGGATCGATGATGCGGCAGGCGCCGCGATGGCCCACGGTCGCGACGGCGCCCGGGTCAGCGCCGCCCTCGACCTGGCGGAGGCCAAGTTCCGTGCGGTGGTGGAGCAGCTGCCGGCGATCGTGTGGACCTCGACGCTCGACAACCACACGACCTACGTCAGCCCCCAGATCGAGCGCATCCTCGGCGCTCCGGTCGAGGCCTGGACGAGCGCGCCCGGAGCCTGGGAACGCCACATCCACCCCGAGGACCGCGATCGCGTGCGGACCACGAGGGCCGAGAGCCAGCGCCAGGGCACGGCGTTCCGCAGCGAGTACCGCATGCTCCGCGACGACGGTAGCGTCGTCTGGGTCCTCGACGAGGCCGTCGTCGTGCGTGACGCCCAGGGCCGTGCGGTGGCGGTCCAGGGCGTGGCGCTCGACGTGACCGAGCGCAAGGCGGCGGAGGCCGAGCGACGGGTGCGCTCCACCGCGCTGGCCGCGGCTGCCAACGGCATCCTCATCACGGATGCCGAGGGCCGGATCGAGTGGGTCAACCCGGAATTCACGCGCATGACCGGCTACACGTTCGAGGATGCCCGCGGGCGGACGCCACGCATCCTGGCCTCCGGCCGTCACGACGCCGACTTCTACGGGCGGCTGTGGAGCACGATCCGGGCCGGTCGGGTCTGGCGCGGAGAGATGGTGAACCGGCGCAAGGACGGCACGACCTACTGCGAAGAGCAGAGCATCACGCCGGTCCGGGCCGGCCACGATCCCGCGAGCCCGATCACGCACTTCGTCGCGATCAAGCAGGACATCACCGAGCGCAAGCATGCCGACACCCTGGTGCGCCAGAGCGAGGAATACTACCGTTCGCTCATCGACAACGCCCTGGACGTCATCGTCGTCATCGACGCCGCTGGGATCGTCCGCTACGCCAGCCCGTCGGTGGAGCGAATCCTCGGTTATCGCCCCGACGAGATGGTCGACACCAGCACGCAGGGCCGCCTGCACCCCGACGACCGGCCGACCATCGAAGCGCTGCTCCGCACCGGCGCGAAGAGCCCGGGCTTCACGGTGTCGGTGGAGTGTCGCATCCGGCACCAGGACGGCTCCTGGCGCAGCTTCGAGGCCATCGCGAGCAACCTGCTCGAGCACCCGGCAGTGGCCGGCATCATCGTCAACGCCCGCGACGTCACCGAGCGCAAGCGGGACGAGGAGACGCAGGAGCGCCTGCGAGCCCATCTGCGGCAATCCGAGAAGCTGGCCGCCATGGGCGAGTTGCTCGCCGGTGTCGCTCACGAGCTGAACAATCCTCTGGCCGTCGTCATCGGCCAAGCGGCCCTGATGGCACGCGCCAGCGATCCCGGAGTGGCGGCCCGGGCGGCGAAGATCGGGCGAGCCGCCGAGCGATGTGGGCGCATCGTCAAGAACTTCCTGGCGCTGGCTCGGCAGTACCCGCCCGAGCGGACATCGGTGAGCCTGAACCAGATCGTGGAGGAGGCGCTCGAAGTGCTTGCGTATCCCCTCCGCGTGGACAGCGTGGAGGTCGTCACCGAGCTGGCGCCTGCGCTACCGAGGCTGGCCGCCGATGGTCATCAGCTCCAGCAGGTGGTGGTGAACCTCGTGACCAACGCGCATCAGGCGATGCGAGCGGTGACCGGACGCCGTCGCCTGACGATCCGTTCGGGCGCCGACACGGCGACCGCACACCTCTGGGTCGAGGTCGGCGACACGGGGTCCGGCATCCCCATCGAGGTTCAGGCCCGCCTGTTCGAGCCGTTCTTCACCACCAAACCGCTCGGTCAGGGCACCGGTCTCGGGCTATCGATCTGCCGGGGCATCGTCGAGAGCCACGGCGGTCGTATCAGCGTGGATGGCGGACCGGGACGCGGGGCGACGTTCCGCGTGGAGCTGCCCCTCGGCGGCCCTGCGCCCGCGGCGCCGTCCGCCAACGATCAGGGGCCGGTGGTGCCACCGTGCCGCATCCTCGTCGTGGACGACGAGACCGAGGTCGCCGCCGTCGTGGCCGAGCTGCTGCAAGGCGATGGTCATCGGGTAGACACCGCGGTCAACGGCGTCGATGCGCTGGAGCGCCTGCGCGCGCGGCCCTACGACGCCGTGATCAGCGACATGAAGATGCCGTACATGGACGGGGCCCGACTGTGGAGGGCCGTCCAGCAGACCGATCCGGCGCTGGCCGCTCGCTTCGTGTTCTTCACCGGCGACACGCTCAGCGCCTCGACCACCGAGTTCGCCGAGCGGGCCGGGGCGCCGAGCCTCAAGAAGCCGTTCACGCTGCGCGACATCCGGGTTGCCCTCGCCATCGCGCGCGGCGTCCGTTAGATGCGGGTATCATGCGAGGGATGGCCCGTCGCGGCAAGATCATCCCCTTCCCCAGACGACCCGGCCTGCCGGAGGCGCCCGGCGTCGCGCCGCAGCTCGTCGAGCTGCACCGCTGCGATCAGGCGGAGGCGGTCGTGGTCAAGAGCCTGCTCGAGAGCGAGGGGATCCCGACCCTGCTCCGCTCGCGCCTGGCCCACTCGGTTCATCCGTTCACGGTGGGGGCCCAGGGCGAGGTGGTGGTGCTGGTTCCGCCCAGCGAGGTCGAGCGAGCCACCGGGCTACTGGCCCGCCTGCCCGGCCAGAGCCCTCCGTAGCTGGGAGAGGGGCCTCGAGCGGGCCCCCATCCGACAGACCCTAGCGCATCTCCGCGACCACGGCCTCCAGGGCCCGGCCGACCCGGTCCAGCGCGGCTGCATCCAGCGTCGCGCCCGTGTCGCGCCACGTGTGGTAGGTGTCGAAGGGCGGCGGCCGCCGGCCGGCTCCGCGCAGGCTCGCGCGCACCGGGTGAAAGACGAACCGGCGCAGCGCGTCCGCCTCCACCGCCGGCACGCTGGTGAGGCCGTGGGCCGGCGCGCCGGCTGCCGCGAACGCGCGGTGGTCGCTGCCGAAGACCGGGATGCGTCCCACGACGTGGTAGGACTCGTCGGCGCGCAGGCCGGCGCCCTCGAAGGCGCGGCGCACGAGGGTCAGGAACGGCGTGTCGGCCGTCGCGTCCCACAAGGCGATGCTGTCGCCGACGCCCGGCAGCTCGAGGCTCAGCACCCCGGCCACGTCGCGCACGCCGTGAGCGCGCACCCACACGCGGCTGCCGAGATACCCCAGCTCCTCGCACGCCGGGAACAGCAGCCGCACCCGGGCGGCCGGCTCGCGCGTGGCCCAGCGCTCCAGGAGCGCGAGCAGGATCGCGACCGAGGCCGCGTTGTCGTTGGCGCCCGGGCTCCGGGGCACGGCGTCGTGGTGCGCGATCAGCACCAGGGCCCGGTCGCCGCGGCCGACGTCCACGCAGAAGGTCTCGCCGCGCCCCTCGAACGTCGCGAAGCGCTGCCGCGTGAACGGCACGCCGCGAGCCTGCAGCCACCGGGCCACCGCCGCCTGGCGGGCGGCGTTGCCGCGTCCCTCGAGCAGCCGGGTGAGCGCCAGTGGCGTCGGGGGGCCCCGCAGGACTTCGTCGAGCGGCGGCGGCGCCGCCGGCGGCGGCGCGTGCCGGTTCAGCCCGCGCCCGATGCCGCGGCTCAGCCGCGCCCGCATCCAGAAGCCCAGCTCTCCCCACACCACGCGCGGGCTCAGTCCACGCGGAACAGGCGGCGCGCGTTGTCGCTCGTGCGCGGCCCCAGGATCTCGAGCGGCTCGCCGCGCAGCTCCGCGACCCGGGCCGCCGTCAGCGCCAGGTAGGCCGGCTCGTTGCGGCGGCCGCGGTGCCCCTGGGGCGGCAGGAACGGGCAGTCGGTCTCGACCACCAGGCGGTCGCCGGGCACGAAGCGAGCGACCTCCGGCAGCGCGCGGGCGTTGGGATAGGTCACCGGCCCCGCCAGCGAGATGGCAAGGCCGAGATCCAGGCAGCGGCGGGCGATGGCCACGTCGCCGGAGAAGCAGTGCATGATGCCGCCGATCTCGCGCACCCGTTCCTCCTCGAGGACGGCCAGCGTCTCGGCGTGCGCGTCCCGGCAGTGCATGACCGCGGGCTTGCCGAGGCGCCGGGCCAGGTCGAGCAGGCGCCGGAACGTCCGCTCTTGCGCCTCGCGCGGCGAGAGGTTGCGAAAGAGGTCGAGACCGATCTCGCCGATCGCCACGACGCGCTCGTCGCGGGCCAGCCGCTCGATCTCGGCGAACGCGGCCTCGTCGGCCTCGGCGGCGTCGTGGGGGTGGATACCGGCCGTGGCCCACACCCCGTCCAGGCGCCCGGCCAGGGCGATGGCCGCGGCCGTCGTCGCCGCGTCGGTCCCGACCGTCACCAGCCGCCGCACGCCCGCCGCCCGCGCCCGCTCCAGCACCGCGGGCAGGTCGTCGGCGAACTCGGGGAAGTGCAGGTGCGCGTGGGTGTCGAACAGCTCGGGCGGGCTCACGGCACGACCCGGAAGCGCAGCCGGCCGATGAGCTGGCCGGACTCCGTGGTGACGTCGACGCGCCAGCGGCCGACCGGGTCGGCGGGGAAGGCGGTCTTGCGGGAGAACGTGCGGAACCCGTCGCGCCGCCCGCCCTGCACCGGCGTCAGTCGCACGACGTTGACGACATCGCCCTCCTGGCGCCACACGTGCCCGACCGGCTGGCGCAAACCGGCCGGGGCGTAGATCGCGGTGCGGGCGACGAGCCCGCGCGCGTGCAGGTCGCCGGCCCGGATCGCGCCCGGAACCGGCTCCAGGGAGTCCAGCGTCCCGACGTTCCACCCGAGGTCGGCGCGCGCCAGGAACATCGGCGCCGGCGGGATCACCACGCACCAGCGACCGGCCGCGGCGGCGATTGCGAACCCCGCGAGCATGGTGACGAGGAGGCTGCTCGTCCACCGCCAGTGGCGCGCGCGCCGCACCGCCGGCGTGAGGCCCACGATCGACAGCCACGCGGCGCTCAGCAGGGCGGCGAACGGCGGCAGGCCGACCAGCGGCAGGGCCAGGTTGAGCGCGCCGAACGTCGAGACGGCGAAGAACACGTAGCCGAGCCACGGGCGCGGACGCACGAGGGCCCGATACCACGGGTCGAACGTCGCCAGCAGGGCCAGCGCCGCGAAGAGCAGCAGGAGCACCACGTTGGGCGAGGCGAGCGTGGTGGCCGCCCAGTAGGCCGGCAGCAGGAAGAGGAGGACCGCGTGGTAGAGCGTCTGCACGGTGTACTCCGTGGCTGTCAGCACCAGCCGGTGAGCCCGCCTGTCGGAGGCCGCCAGCGTGTCACGCACCTGTACCAGCACCGTCACCAGGAGCCACATCAGGAGCAGGTACCCGACGATCCAGGCGACGTGCGGGAGACCGCGGCGGAAGACGAACAGGGTGAGCAGGCCGCCGGCGAACGAGGCGATCGAGATCCCCCAGCGCCGCAGCCAGGCGGCGAGCCGTCTCACCCCGGCGGGCCGAGGCGCTCGGCGATGCGGCGCGCCACCGCGTCCTCGCGCAGCGCCTGCACGCACTGCAGGATTTCGCCGGCGGCGGCGTGCGTGCGCAGGTGGGCGCCGACCAGCTCCAACGCGCCCGCGCGCACCGCGCCGTCGAGCGCGCAGATCTCGCGCAGCACGCGCGCGATCGAGGCGTCGCGCTCGGCCGCCTGCACGATCGCCTCGACGTAGGCGTCGGCGATCACCGGACGCGGGCCCCCGGCGGCAGGTCGCGGTCGAGCGTCAGCACGGCCAGCGCGCCGTCACCGTCGGTGGAGCCGGCCAGCACCATGCCCTGCGACTGCACCCCCATCAGCGTGGCCGGCTCCAGATTGGCCACGACGACGACCTTCTTGCCGACGAGGTCGGCCGGCGCGTAGTGCTGGGCGATGCCAGCGACGATCGTGCGCTGCTCGCTGCCGAGCGAGACGGTCAGCTTCAGCAGCTTCCTGGACTTCGGCACCGCCTCGGCGGCGAGCACCTCGGCCACGCGCAGCTGGACCTTGCCGAAGTCGGCGATCGAGATCGCGTCGGCCGCGCCGGCGGTCTTCGGGGCCGGGGGCGGCGGCTTCTTGTCGTCGAGTCGCGGGAAGAGGCCGGAGAGCTTCTGCACCGCCGGCAGGCGCTCCAGCCGCCCGACGACCGCCTCGGCCAGGCTCGGCCGCGAGCTCGGGCCGACCGCCGCGCGAATCTTGGCCGCCGCCTCGGGGACGAACGGATCGAGGACGACGCCGAGGTAGCGCACCGCGTCGGCCAGCGTCACCAGCACCCGGTCCAGGCGCGGGCGCTCGGCCGGCTTCTTCGCCAGCGCCCACGGCTGGGTGGCGTCCACGTACCGGTTGACGGTGCCGATGAACTCCCAGATCGCGGCCAGCGCCCGCTGGAACGCAAACTCGCCCATCGCCTCGTCCAGCGCCCGCCGCGCCGCGTCAGCCGCCCGCGCGACGGTGTCCTCGTCGACCGCGGCCGGGCCGGGCATGCCGGCGCCGGCCGCGAAGTTGGCGATCAGCGTCGTCGCCCGCGAGACCAGGTTGCCGAGGTCGTTGGCGAGGTCGGCGTTGAGCCGGGTCACGAACGCGTCCCGGGCGAAGTCGGAGTCGAGTCCGAACGTCATCTCGCGCAGGATGAAGTAGCGGAACGCGTCGGTGCCGACCGGGCCGTACTCGGCGGCGAATGCCAGCGGATCGATGACGTTGCCGAGCGACTTGGACATCTTGTGGCCCTCGACCGTCCAGTACGCGTGAACGTTGAGGTGCCGGTAGAGCGGGATGCCGGCCGCCTTCAGCATGCAGGGCCAGTAGACGGCGTGGGGCTTGAGGATGTCCTTGCCGATGAGGTGCTGGGCGGCCGGCCAGAACTTCTCGAAGCGGGGGTCGCCGGGCCCGCCGAGGGCGGAGACGTAGTTGATCAGCGCGTCGAACCAGACGTACGTCACGTACGTGTCGTCGAACGGCAGCGGGATCCCCCACTCCAGGCGCGTGCGGGGCCGGCTGATGGAGAGATCCTGCAGCGGATCGCGCAGGAACCCCAGGATCTCGTTGCGGTACCGCTCGGGCCGGATGAAATCCGCGTGCTGATTGATGTACTCGATCAGCCAGCCCTGGTACTTCGACATCGTGAAGAAGTAGTTCTCCTCCTCGATCCACGCCAGCGGCGTGAGGTGGTCGGGGCACTTGCCGTCGACGATCTCCTTCTCGGTGTAGAAGCGCTCGCAGCCGTAGCAGTAGTGGCCGCCGTACTTGCCGAGGTAGATCTCGCCGGCGTCCCACAGCTGCTGGAGGATGGCTTGCACGACCGTCGTGTGGCGTACCTCGGTCGTGCGGATGTAGTCGTCGTAGCGCAGCCCCAGGCGATCCCACGTCTGCCGGAACTGGGCGGAGATCCTGTCGGCGTACGCCAGTGGGGGGACGTTGGCAGCGGCGGCGATCTGGGCGATCCGGTCGCCGTGCTCGTCGGTGCCGGTCAGGAACCACACGTCCTCGCCGGCCAGGCGGTGATAGCGGGCCATCGCGTCGGCGGCGATCGTCGTGTACGCGTGGCCGAGGTGTGGCAGCGCGTTCACGTAGTAGATCGGGGTCGTGAGATAGAACGTCCCGCTCACGGCTGTCACTCTAGCATGGCCGCGCGAGCCCGGGACGAGAGCGCCGGCACTGGTGTACGCTCGGCGCGTGGACGAGATCCTGCTCGGCAAAGGCGATTCCCCGGTCTCTCTCCTGGCCCGCTACGGCAACCGCCATGGCCTCGTCGCCGGCGCCACCGGCACCGGCAAGACCGTGTCGCTCATGGTGCTGGCCGAGGGCTTCTCGCGCCTCGGCGTGCCGGTGTTCATCGCCGACGTGAAGGGCGACGTGTCCGGCCTCGCCCAGCCGGGCACGGCGAGCGAGAAGATCCAGCAGCGCGCCGCCCACATCGGCCTGACCGGCTACGCGCCGGAGGCCAGCCCGGTCGTGTTCTGGGACCTCCACGGCAAGGCCGGGCATCCGGTGCGCACCACGGTCAGCGAGCTCGGCCCCCCGCTGCTGGCGCGCATCCTGGAGCTCAACGACACCCAGGCCGGCAACCTCGAGATCGCCTTCACGCTGGCCGACGACCGCGGCCTGTTGCTGCTCGACCTCGACGACCTGCGAGCCGTGCTGGGCTTCGTCGCCGACAACCGCAAGGAGATCTCGAGCCAGTACGGCCTGGTGAGCACCCAGTCGGTGGCGGCGATCCAGCGCGCCCTGCTGTCGCTGGAGCGCGAGGGCGGCGCGGCGTTCTTCGGCGAGCCGGCGCTGGAGCTGGCCGACCTGCTACGCACCGACCTGAGCGACCGGGGCATCGTGAACATCCTCGCCGCCGACCAGCTGGTGCTCAAGCCACGGCTGTACTCCACCTTCCTGCTGTGGCTGCTCTCCGAGCTCTTCGAGAACTTGCCGGAGGTGGGCGATCTCGACCGCCCCAAGCTGGTCTTCTTCTTCGACGAGGCCCACCTGCTCTTCGACGACGCCGCCCCGGCGCTGCGGCAGCGGGTCGAGCAGGTCGTGCGGCTCATCCGCTCCAAGGGTGTGGGCGTGTACTTCTGCTCGCAGTTCCCGGACGACGTGCCGGACGAGATCCTCGGCCAGCTCGGCAACCGCATCCAGCACGCGCTGCGTGCCTACACCCCGCGGGACCAGAAGGCCGTGCGCACCGCCGCCGAGACCTTCGTGGCCAACCCCAGGGTCGACACCGCAGGCGTCCTCTCTCAGCTCGCGGTCGGCGAGGCCCTCGTCTCCACCTTGCAAGAGAGGGGTGTGCCGATGCCGGTCGAGCGCACGCTCATGGCGCCGCCGCGTTGCCGGATGGGCGCCATCACGCCCGAGGAGCGCGCGGCCGTGCGCTCGCGCAGCCCGATCGGCGCCAGGTACGACACCGCGGTCAATCGCGAGTCGGCCTACGAGATCCTCGGCCGGCGGGCCGCACCCGCTGACACACCACCCGCCCCGGGCACCGGGCGCCCCGGCCCCGGACGCCCGGCGGCCGGCCGGGCGCCGGCCGAGGCCACGGGCGTCGAGCCGCCGGCGGAGAGCGGCGGTGGGCTGGGCGAGCTCCTCTGGGGCACCAGACGCCGCCAGGGCATGGTGGAGACGCTGGCCAAGCAGACGGCGCGCACCGTGGGCAGCGAGGTCGGACGCCAGATCCTGCGCGGCGTGCTCGGCGGCATCCTCGGCAGCTCCCGCC
>Ga0299907_10002231_pt1 | contig 11751 bp, 14 predicted proteins | sample RVTome_16_FD_198680 | JGI IMG/M metagenome (GOLD analysis project Ga0299907, IMG submission 198680) | Soil microbial communities from uranium-contaminated site in the Upper Colorado River Basin, Wyoming, United States - RVT152D67 (version 2) ...
CCGAGGCCGACGAGGTCGTCGGTCGGATCACCCTGGGCGGTACGGTCGGCTTCATCATCTTCGTCGGCCTGTTCGGCGGGCTCGTGGTCGGCGGGCTCTACCTGTTGCTGAGACGGTGGCTCCCCCCGCCCGGCTGGGCGCCATGGCCTTCGGGGCCTTCCTGCTCATCGTCTTCGCCACCCGGTTCGAGCCGCTGCGGGCGGACAATCCCGACTTCGGTCTGGTGGGCCCGGGGTGGCTGGCCCTCGCCACCTTCAGCGCCCTGGCGTTGTTCCACGCCCTGGTGCTCGCCGCCGTAGCCGGGCGCCTGAGCCGTTCCCTGCCCGTCCTGTCGAGTCAGCCGCGGACGGTCGCCGCCTACCTGCCCCTGCTGTTCCTGCTCCTCGCCGGCCCGTTCCTCCTCGTCTTCCTGGCCATCGCCTCCCTCGCCACTCTTGCCCTGCGGGTCCCCACCGTCGGCACCTGGTGGCGGTCTGCCGCCGCCATCACGGCGGGACGGGTCGTCCTCGCCGCCGTCGCCCTGCTCGCCTTCCCGGGTTTTGCGCGCGCCGTCCGGGACATCATCGGCTGACGGACGCGAGGGGACGTCCCGGCCGGGCGTACCACTAGGACCCGGGCCAGCCATCAGGAAGCGGTCGCAAGCCATCGGTGGCGCCGAGCCATTGGTAGCTCACGGCGAGGCCATGGCTCGTGGTGATCTCCACCCGTCGGTAGAGCGACCCTTCCCCTTCGATCTCGTCGAGCACCCGAAGGGCCGCCGCCGCTTTCCCGGGCGCGAGGACGACGGCGACACCGGGAATCTCCCGGCCGCCGTCATCGAATGTGGCCGCCGGGTACCCGCAGCCGGTGTCCCACAGCCATCCGATGGTGGTGGCGCGCTGCCACGAGGCGGCGTACGGGCTCAGATGCCGCCACCGGGACTGGCCGGGCATCAACGTCCCGTAGACGAAGACACGGACGGCATTGGCGGCCTTCACCCCGGCGTCGCCGCCGATGGCTCGGGCCGGCGGGCGTCTACTTCTGTCCGAGGGCGCGGGCGAACTCGTCGCGGCCCATCTTGGAGCGTCCCGGGAGGTTGCGCCGCCTGGCCTCCTGTAAGAGCTCGGCCCGGGTCTTGGGGGAGGTCCCACCCGTGCGCTTGCGTCGGGCCACCGCCGCCCCGGCAGGACCTGTCAATGCCGGGTGGTGCCCTTGGCCTTCTCGGCCAGCTCGGTGAGGTCCACTTCCCTGGCCTTCTCGCGCGCCATCTCCGCCGCGTGCCGGGCCTTCTCGGGGAGGTCGGACTCCTTGACCCGCTCCGCCGCCCGCTCGGCGGCCAGCCGGGCCTTCTCGGGGAGGTCGGACTCCTTGACCCGCTCCGCCGCCCGCTCGGCGGCCAGCCGGGCCCGCTCCGGAAGCTCCGACTCCTTGAGGCGTTCGCCGGCCACCTCGGCGGCATGCCGGGCCCGGTTCCTGAACTCGGGCGCCCGCTCCCGCAGATGGTCACCAGCCGTGCCCGCCCGCTCGAACGCCCCCTCCAGGAGGTCGAGCAGCACGCCCGCGGCGACACCCGTCAACCCACCGACCACGAGTCCCTTCCATACGTTGCGCATGCCGGTTAATTCCCCACTCTCCGCCGCCTGGAAACTCTTTCCTCGTGCCCGCCAGGCTAGGCGTCAAGCCCGCCGTCCGTCAGCCCACCCTGAGGACAGGGGCGGGATTGTCCGAGTCGGGCGGCCCGTCCCAGTGGGCGGCGCTGCCGTCGTCGTAGAACTGGTTGACCTGGAAGGGGTAGTCCCCCGCCTTGGCCGGTGTGTGCACCCGGAGGTCGAACCGGGTCTCCGCCGGAGCCGCGCCCCGGCTGAAGGTCACCACCGTCCGTCCCTTCGCCGCCTGCGACCCGCAGGCCCAGCCGCCGGGGGTGGAGCAGCCCGCCACGGTGAAGCCCCCAGGCACCTCGACGATCACCTTTTCGTTGTGGATGTCGGGCCCCTTCTCCTCGGGCACGTCAAGGGTGAGGGTCTGGTCGGCATTGGGCGGCGCCGCGCCGTTCACGAAACTGGCGTGGGCCCAGGCCACGCCGGGAACGCCGGCCACCGCGCCGACGAGGGCGATGGTGGCCAGACGCAGGATCCTCGTGCGGTGCACTCTGCCTCCCTGGTGATCTCGTGGGACCGGGAACTTCCCCGCCCCCGGGCACGACCTACTCAGCGGTTGCTCGTCGGGTGGGTGACTATCGGGAGGGGGCGGTTTGCCGGCCGCCCCCTCGCCGCGTCCGGCTACTGCTTGGCGGCCGAGTTCTTGCGCAGGAGCCCGCCTCCGGCGAGGACCAGCGCCACGCCGGCCACCACCAGGGCGAAGACGGCCAGCCCGTTGCCGCCACCCTCGTCACCATTGGTCGTCGCGCCCGCCTGCTCCTCCTCGGCGGCGGTGGTCTCGGTCGTCTCCTCGTCTTGGGTCGCCCCGCCGTGCTCGTCCTCACCGGCGACCAGCTGGAGGACGGGGGCGGGGAACTCGGGCTCGTCGCCGCCGGCCGTCGTCTCTTCGATCCAGCGCACGATCTCACCGGAGTCGTAGGTCTGCACCGCTTTGAAGGTGAGGCTGTCGGCGTCTTCGGGCAGCGGCCCGGCGGAGATCTCGAACTCCTGGAACTCGCCGGGGCCGATGGTGCCGCCCTCCCAGGTGATCTTGGACACGTACTCGGTGATGTCCTCGTCGCCCTCGTGCTCCGCCTTGATCGGCGTGGCCAGAGTCTGGCGTTCCAGCTTGTGGGTCCACCCCGGAGCCGGGCGCACGTTGATGTGCTGGAAGGGGTGCTGGACGGGGAAGGACACTTCGACCTTCGTCGTCGCCGCATCGGGACGCTCGCTCGGCACCCGGAAGGCGAGCTTGGCGAAGCTTCCCTTGGTGGCCTCCCGGGGATTGACGGTTACGTGGGCGTGGGCGGGGGCGGCCAACGCCCCGATGGCCAGCACTGCCACCGCGACCAGGCGCTTGCGGGTCATGTCCTTCTCTTTCTGTCGGTCATCGTCATCGCACGGGAATGGTGGTCTTCGCCCGGACCTGGTCGATCTCGGTCACACGGGCGACCACCTCGAGCTCCCAGCTCCCCCGGAGGGGCAGCTCGGATCCGTAGGCGGCGTAGTGACCAGGAGCCATCTTCTCGAGCTTGAGGGGCAACGGCCCCACGTCGGCCTCGGGCAGCCGCAGCTGGGCGGTGAACTCCTCCACGTCCTCTTGCGCGCCTGCGGGGCTGAGCGTGTAGAAGTGGAAGTCGGCCGGGCCCGCCTTGGCCGGGTCGACGGTCACGTTGATGAGCAGGTCGTCGGTGGTCAGCTCGGCGGAGAAGGGTCGGGACAGCGCCGAGCGGGCCGGCTCGGCCGCCACCAGGAGCGAGGTGACGGCCAGGATGACCACCGCCACCACCGTCTCGGCGCCCACCGTGCGCCGCAGGCGCGCCACCGTTTCGCTGTCCTGGTCCAGCGCCGCCGCCCCCGGACCGGGAGACAGGCGCAGGGCCGGCACCCGGTAGCGGGCGTGGACCCAGCGGCGGCTCAGAGCCCCCAGCCCGACCAGAAGTCCGAAGAGGATGACCTTCACCATGAGCAGCCGCCCGTAGGTGGTGGTCGTCAGCGCGTCCTTCGAGCCCACCTCCCGCCATCCCTGGAAGATCCCCGTCACCAGGATGGCGGCCACCGCGGTCGCCGCCAGGCGGGAGAAGCGGGGCACGACGGCGGCCAGCTCCTCGGCCTGGCGCCGGGGCAGCACACAGGCCACCAGGCACACCAGCCCGCCCAGCCAGAGGCTCACCGATCCCAGATGGACCAGGTCCGACGCCACCGCCAGAGGCACGAGATCACGGGTGGCGGCGTGGCCGGCCAGAGCCGGGGTGAGCAGGAGGCCGGCGACCGTCAGGCCGCCGCCGACCAGGAGCACCGGTGGCAGGGGGGTGGTGTCGGGGCTGCGGGCGGCCCACCGGCGGGCGGCGACGAGCACGACAGCCAGAAGACCCAGGAGCACGAGCCGGGCCCCCCACACCTGGCCGAATCGGCTTTCCAACAGGTGGCTCCCCACCGACGACAGGTCCGCGAACCCCAGGCCGTTCACATACAGCGCCTGGGTGGGAATGCCCAGGGCGGTGGCGCCGGCCAGCACGGCCCAGGCCGAGACAAGCAGCCGCCGGGCCCGCGCCACCCCCCGCCCGGCGGGCCAGACCAGGGTGAGGAAGGCGAGGGTTCCGACCAGCAGTACCAGCGAGGCATAGGCCAGGAAGCGGAGACCGCTGTAAGTCGCCCCCACCGCCGTGTCCCCCCCGTCGGCCGCCAACAGCCGCCGGGCCAGGGCCTGCTCATTGCTCCCGCCCGCAGGCACGGGCCCGACCCGGAAGGTGAACGCCCCGTGGACCGGGTGGGAGTCGGCCGAGGTGACCCGCCACGTGACCACGTAGGGCCCGTTGTCCAGGTCGGGCAGGGACAGCGCCACCTCCTGCGGCTTTCCTCTGGGGTGGCGAGCGGTCTCCGTGGTGACCCGCTCGGCGTCGGCGTCGAAGATCCGGACCCCGACCTGGGCGACCTGGACGGGCTCGCTGAACCGCAACAGGACCTGGCCGGGAGCGTCTCCGGCGGTGCCGCCCACGGGCTCGGTGGACAGCAGCTGGGCGTGGGCGAAGGCGGGAGCCGCCGAAAGAACCAGCCCCAGGGCGGCGAGCGCGACGACAACCAGGACGCGTCTCACGCCCCGATAGTCGTCCCTGGCCGTCTGTAAGTTCCAACCGATCCTGGACGCACACCGCCGGTGGCGGTGACATGGGCCGTGCGCCGGTGGCCGGTGCGGACACCCGGAGAAGGGAGACGGGCGTCCGCCCCGGCTACCGGGCACGGATGCGGTCCGGCCGCTGGGGGGCCGGGTGGCGGGGCACGGTGCCGAGCCGAACGGGGCCAGCCGGACGGGCTGAAGGACCTAGAGGCCGAGGGGAGGCAACCTGGGTCCAGAGCTCAATGTCCCGCTGGTCCCCAGCCGGTACGGCAGTGGCTGGTGACCACGACGCGATTAGTCGTGCGGTTAGTGTTCGGAGTTCCCGCGCGTCCACGGAAGTTTCTTCGGAGGAACGACGGACGAGCTCACCTCCCTGCTGCTGGACGCCCGCGACGGTGACCGGCTGGCGTTGTCGGCCTGGATCCGTAACAGCCAGGCCGAGGTGTGGCGGCTGTGCGCCCAGCTGGTGAGCCGGGAAGCGGCCGACGACGTCACCCAGGAGGTCTTCCTCCGGGCCTACCGGGCCCTGCCCAACTTCCGGGGTGATTCCTCGGCCCGCACCTGGCTGCTGTCCATCGCCCGGCGCACCTGCGCCGATGCCATCCGCGACCTGCGCCGGCGGCGGCGCCTCGCCACCCGCCTGGAGCGCCCCGAACCGCTGGCCGACCCGACCCGGGCCATCCCGGTCGAGGCGCTGCTGGCCGGGCTCGACCCCGATCGCCGCCAGGCCTTCGTGCTCACCCAGGTGCTCGGCCTGTCCTATGGCGAGGCCGCGGAGGTTTGCGACTGCCCGGTGGGTACCATCCGCTCCCGGGTGGCCCGGGCTCGGGCCGACCTCATCACCCGTCTGAACGAAGCGAGCTCTGAGTGAGCAGGAACTTACCGACGACCGTGAGCGACCATCGATGCATGGCTGTGCTTTCCCGCGCCTCCTGGCTGGCGGCCGGGCTGGTCCTCCTCACGGCGCCGCCCGCCCTGGCCCACGCACTCGACGGTGCCGCCCCCAGCAACTACCGCACCCGCATCCTCGAGATCGAGCCCCAGTTACCCGGGATCGACATCGAGGTCGTCGAGGCCGGCAACCGCCTGGCGCTGACCAACACCAGCCCCGACGAGGTGGTGGTCTCGGGCTACGCCAAGGAGCCCTACCTCAGGGTCGGGCCCCAGGGCGTCTTCGAGAACCTGCGCTCTCCCGCCACCTACCGCAACCGCGCCCGGTTCCCCACCGACGAGCTGCCCGCCAAAGCCAGAGACCCGAACGCGCCGCCGGAGTGGAGGAAGGTCTCGTCCGATCCGAGCGTCCGCTGGCACGACCACCGCGTCCACTACATGGGCCTGCAACCCCCCGGCCCCGTGCGCGCCGAACCGGACCAGGAGCACGTGATCATCCCGGCCTGGGAGGTTGCCCTCCGGGTGGGGGACGACGAGATGCTGGTGAAGGGCGACCTGGCCTGGATTCCCGGCCCGTCGAACCTGCCCTGGCTGGCAGTGGCCGCCGCTTGCGGCCTGGCCCTGGCCGGGCTGGCTCTGGGACCGGGCGCCAAGCGGCGCCGGCTGGCTCAGACGGCGGTGGTCGTCGCCCTCATCGGTCTGGTCGGCCTCGACGTGGCCCGCCTGGTCGGCCTGGCCGCGGACGTGGGTTCCCCACTCGGCCGGGCCGCAGGCCAGAACCTCCAGGCCGTGGCCGCCTGGATCACCGCCATCGCCGCCGCAGTGCTCGTGCTGCGCGGCGATGTGCGCGTCGGTCCGGCCCTGGCCGCGGGCGCCGGCGTGCTCTTCGCCCTCGGCGCCCTGGGCGACATCAGCCTGCTGGACCGCTCCCAGTTGCCCACCAACGCCCCTGACTGGCTGCCTCGCCTGGCGGTGGCGGCCGGGCTCGGGGGCGGGCTCGGGCTCCTCGTCGTGGCCTTCGCCCCCTTCCTGTCTCGTCCCACACCCGTCTCCGTGGCGGCGGAGTCCCCGCAGGCCCACTAGCCCAGCTCACCCCTGACCTCGGCGACCACCGGCCGGTGGTCGCTGAGGGGTGTCTCGAGCACCTCGGCCGAGACGACCTGGAGGCCTTCCACGGCCACGTAGTCGATCCGGGTGCGGGGGGTCCGGGCCGGGAAGGTGGGCCCCGTCGATGCGATCCGGTAGCCGGCGGCGGCCAGTGCCGGCTCCACCACTTCCGGAGGGAGGTTGAGGTCGCCGAGCAGCACCCGGGGAAGGGGACGGCGGCCCAGCGCCTCGACGACGGCGTCGAGTTGCGCGGCCCCCTCTCCCTTGCGGAACGACAGATGGGTGGCCGCCACCGACACGGTGCCGTCCCCGTCCCCGGCGATTCCCCCGACACCGGACTCGAGAGTCACCCGGGCAAGGACCGCGACCCGGAACTCTCCCTCCTCGGGCCGCGACAGGGCCAGCGTCTCGACGTCGGAGAGGGCGCCTCGGCCCAGCAGCACGTTGCCGTAGCGCCGGAACGGGCCCCGGCGGGCGGCCTCCCCGAAGGCGGCCGACATCCCGGTGGCCCGGGCCACCAGACGCACCTGGTCGGCCAGGCCGGAGCGGGTGGCGCGGCGGTCCACCTCCTGGAGGGCCAGGATGTCCGCCTTCAGCCCGGCGCAGGTCTCGGCCAGCAGCCGGTTGTCGGCCCGGCCGTCCCCTGCCGAGCCGAACTTGACGTTGAAGGTGACGACGCGCACCGCTACGACTCGGCGGTTACTCGTCGGGGGCCGGCCGGGCCCGCCCCCGCTTCACTTCGCCCCGGCGGCGCTTGGTCTCCACCCGCTCCCGCTGCGAGGCCCGGGTCGGCCGGGTCGGCCGCCGCGGGGTCTGGATCCGGAGGCCCTCGGCCAGCCGGGCGGCCAGGCGTTCCAGGGCCAGTTGCCGGTTGCGGGCCTGGGAGCGCTCGTCCGAGGCCACCACCCGGACCTCCGCTCCCAGCCGCTCCAGCAGTCGGGCCCGCTGGCGGGGGCCCAGCGACGGCGACCCGGCCACGTCGAAACGCACCTCGGCCCGGGTGTTGGAAGTGTTGGCGTGCTGCCCCCCGGGCCCGCCCGAGGCCGAGAACCGCCACTCGAGCTCCTCGAGCGGGATGATGCAGCTGGGCGATACACGCAGGACGTCCGGATCCATCACCTCCGACGCTACCCCCAGGGTCGGGCGGGGCCGGTCGCCCCGCGGCCGGGGTGCCCCTGGGCTTGGAACTTTCCCTCACCTCCGGACGACAATCTGGGCATGGAATGCGACCGCTACCGCCACGCCATCTCGGCCCGCCTCGACGGCGAGGATGCCGGAGTCGACGCCGCTGTCCTCGCCGGCCATCTGGCCACCTGTTCGGCCTGCCGGAACTGGGAAGCCGACGTCGTCACCCTCACCCGCTCCGTGCGCGTCGCCTCGGCCGACCCGATCCCCGACCTCACCCCCGCCATCCTGGCCGCCATCGGCCAGGAGCCGGCGCCCTCGCGGCTCGACCCGACCGCCTTGCGCTGGGGCCTGGTGGCGGTGGCCGGCGTCCAGCTGGTCCTGGCCGTGTCCACCATGCTTTTCGGCACCAACGGCATCAGCGGGCACCTGACCCGGGAGGTCGGGTCCTTCGACCTGGCCCTGGCCGTCGGGTTCCTCTTCGCCGCCTGGCGCCCGACCCGGGCCTACGGGATGCTGCCCGTGGTCGCCGCCCTGGTGGCCTGCCTGGCCGTGACCACGGCCGTCGACGTGACCGAGGGCCGGGCAGGTGCCGGAGCCGAGGCCGCCCACCTCCTGGACCTCATCGGGCTCGCTTTCCTGTGGCTCGTGTCCAAGGCCCCCACGCCCACCGCCGGCGGCCGCCGCCGCCTGGCCAGCGCCTAGCGGGCCACCCAGAAAAGGCGCATTGAAGAGCAGGCCACCCAGAAAAGGCGCATTGAAGGGGACGAGGGTTGGCGGACCGGCGCGGCTCGTCGGCCGGCGCCGCCGGCAGGCCCGCAGCAGGAAAAGCACCCCCCAGGTGCATTTCCTGCTAACCCTCTTCCGAACAACCGTGCTGCTGTCACTCAGGCACCACCCGCAACGCCCCGGCGCCGCCCAGCGCGTCGACACATCCTTCAGTGCGCCTTTTGCTTCTGTCTTGCTTCTGTCCCTCCGCGCGCCGCTAACCGCCGGGGCGGTCGGTGCGTAGCTCCTCGACCAGGCTGGCGACCACGTCGGGCAAGGTCCCGCCGCCGGCCACCAGGCGGCGCTGGCGGAGATAGCTGGGGCCGTGGTCGAGGATGCGGCCCGCCCCCACCAGCTCGTCGGTGCACTTGAGGCGTTTGGCCACCGGACCCAGCTCCTCCACCAGATCGGTCAGGGCCACCCGCAGCGGTGCGACCTTCCCGGACTCGTCCAGGATGATCTCGGCGTCGATCCCGTGCCGGGCGGCCCGCCACTTGTTCTCCCGCACCACCCAGGCCCGGGGGCAGGGCAGCGTGTAGCCCCGGTCGACGAGGGCGTCGAGCCACTCCACCAGGCACTGGGAGAGGGCGGCCACGGTGGCGATCTCGGACATCGTGGGCATCCCGTCGCAGATGCGCAGCTCCACCGTCCCGAAGATCGGGTGGGGCCGGATGTCCCACCACACCTCACGGATCGTGCTGATCGTCCCGGCCCGGATGAGGGTGGTCATGAACGCCTCGAACTCCGACCAGTCCGCCATCTGCTGGGGGAGCCCGGCGGTGGGCAGCGCTTCGAACACCTTCGAGCGGATCGACGCCAGCCCCGTGTCCTTGCCCATCCAGTAGGGGCTGGAGGCGGACAGGGCCAGGAAATGGGGGATGTAGGCCGAAGCGGCGTTGGCGATGGCGATGGCCTTCTCCCCCGAACGCACGCCGACGTGACAGTGGATGCCGAAGATGTTGAGACGGCGGGCGGGCCAGGCCATCTCCTCCACCAGGCGCTCGTAGCGCTCGTCGGCGGTGATGCGCTGGTCGGCCCAATCGGAGAACGGATGGGTACCGGCGCACCCCACGGCCAGGCCCAGCTCGGCCGCCGCCAGCGTCACCTCCTCCAGGGTGGCTTCGAGGTCGGCCCGGGCCTCGGCCACCGTCTCGCACACTCCGGTGACCATCTCCAGGTTCGACTCCATGAGCTCGTGTTTGATCCTCGGATGGCCGCCGGGGAGCTCGGAGGCGACGGAGGCCAGGATCTGCGAGGCGCCGCTGGTCAGGGCCCAGGTCTCCCGGTCGACGATCTGGAGCTCGACCTCGACCCCGAGGGTCGACCGCTCCGAGCCGTTGAATCCGATCTTCATGACGTCATCTTTCCCGAAGCGGCCGAGTTCATCTCCCCGAAACACTTGGGTGACGCCGGAGAAACAACGTTTCGTCAATCTGTCGCCGACGCTCCGAAGCCGTGAGGAGGCGGAATGGACAGCGGCAATACCGCGTGGGTGCTGGCATCTACCGCGCTCGTGCTCTTGATGACACCTGGCCTGGCCTTCTTCTACGGGGGCATGGTGCGGGGCAAGAACGTGCTCGCCATGCTGATGCAGAACTTCTTCTCCATGGGCATGGTCAGCGTGCTCTGGGCGCTGATCGCCTGCAGCCTCGCCTTCGGCGACGGCGGAAAGTTCATCGGTGACCTCAGCCTGGTCGGGCTGAAGGACCTGGCCGGGGCCAAGGATGTGATGCCCGGCTTCGTGGATGATGCGGGAGCCTCGCTCCTCACCATCCCGCCGCTGGTCTTCGTGGCCTTCCAGCTCATGTTCGCCATCATCACCCCGGCCCTGATCACCGGGGCCATCGCCGACCGGATGAAGTTCCGGGCCTGGGCGGTGTTCCTGGGCGCATGGCTGCTGCTGGTCTACGCCCCGGTGGCGCACTGGGTCTTCTCGCCCTTCGGCTGGCTCTTCAACCTCGGGGCCCTGGACTTCGCCGGTGGCACCGTCGTCCACATCAATGCCGGGATCGCCGCACTGGCCGTGTGCCTCGTGCTCGGCAAGCGCCGGGGCTGGCCCGGAGAGGCGATGTCACCCCATTCCCTGCCGCTGACCCTGTTGGGGACCGGCATCCTGTGGTTCGGGTGGTTCGGCTTCAACGCCGGCTCGGCCCTGGCCGCCGACGGGATCGCCGCCCAGGCCTTCCTCAACACCAACAACGCGGCGGCCGCGGCCATGCTCGGGTGGTTGCTGGTGGAACGGCTCAAGGGTGGTCACGCCACGACGCTGGGTGCGGCCTCGGGGGCGGTGGCGGGCCTGGTGGCCATCACCCCCTGCGCCGGCTTCGTCGGGGGCGTGGCTCCCCTCATCATCGGCTTCTTGGCCGGCGCGGTGTGCTTCCTGGCCATCCAGCTGAAGTACAAGTTCGGCTACGACGACTCCCTCGACGTGGTCGGCGTCCACCTGGTGGGCGGGATCATCGGATCGCTCCTGCTCGGGCTCTTCGCCGACGAGTCGGTCAATGCCGTGGTGACCTCAGACACCCAGGGACTGCTGGTCGGGGGGGACGCCACCCTGCTCGGCTATCAGGCGGTGGCCGTCTTCGCCACCATCGCCTGGTCGGGGATCATCTCCTTCATCCTGGCCAAGGTCATCTCCGCCACCATCGGCCTGAGGTGCGACGAGGACGAGGAGATCCAGGGTCTGGACACGAGCCAGCACGCCGAGACGGCCTACTCCTTCGGTGAGCTCGGGAGCATGGGGAGGATCGGTTGATGAAGCTCATCACCGCCATCATCAAGCCCTTCAAGCTCGACGACGTGAAGGAGGTGCTCCGGGGCCTCGCCGTGCAGGGCATGACGGTGTCCGAAGCCCAGGGCTTCGGGCGCCAGCGGGGCCACACCGAGGTCTACCGGGGCACGGAGTACACGGTCGACTTCGTGCCCAAGGTCCGGGTCGAGGTGCTCGTCGACGACAGCGACGCCCAGCGGGTGGCCGACGCCATCGTCTCCTCGGCCCGCACCGACAAGATCGGCGACGGCAAGGTATGGGTGACGCCCGTGGAGAACGTGACCAGGATCCGCACCGGCGAGATGGGCCGCGACGCCCTGTAGGGGCTCCGGACGCGGGCGGGCCCTCCGGGGCCC
>Ga0299907_10002232_pt1 | contig 11749 bp, 14 predicted proteins | sample RVTome_16_FD_198680 | JGI IMG/M metagenome (GOLD analysis project Ga0299907, IMG submission 198680) | Soil microbial communities from uranium-contaminated site in the Upper Colorado River Basin, Wyoming, United States - RVT152D67 (version 2) ...
CTCCGCGACCAGACCGAGCCAGTTCGGCCATCCCGGCCTCGCGGCCGCGTCCGGATCCTGACCCCGATCCATCACGCGCCGCCGGCGGCGGTCGTCGAGACCGTGATCCAGCGCTCCAGGGTCCCGGCGGCCTTCCCCTCGTCGATCGAGGCGGCGGCGAGTCGGAGACCCTCGTCGAGGTCGGCGGCGACGCCGGAAACCTGCAGCGCAGCGCCCGCGTTCAAGAGCACGACGTCCCGTCTCGGCCCGGGGCCGCCGTCGAGCACCTCGCGGGCGATCCGCGCGGAGTCGTCGGCGTCGCCGCCGCGGAGATCCTCCCTCGAAGCCCGCGCGATCCCGTACCGACCGGGGTCGAGCCGGCTCTCGCGGACCTCGCCGTCACGCACGTCCAGCACCAGCGACGGGCCCGTGGTCGTGAGCTCGTCGAGACCGTCCTCGCCGCGGAACAGCTTCGCGCGGGTGCCGCGACGCGCGAGCACCTCGGCCATGAGCGGGAGCATCCGCTCGTCGGAGACGCCGACCACCTGGGCGGCGGGGCGAGCCGGATTGGTGAGGGGTCCCAGGAAGTTGAACGAGGTCGGCACCCGGAGCTCGCCACGCACCGGCGCCGCGTGCCCGAACGCGGGGTGGAAGACGGGGGCGAACATGAAGCCGATGCCCGCCTCCACGAGGCATCGCTCGACGCCGGTGGCATCCAGGTCGATCCTCACCCCGAGGGCTTCCAGGAGATCGGCCGAGCCGCAATGGCTGGACGCGGCGCGGTTGCCGTGCTTGGCGACCGGCACACCGGCTCCGGCCACCACGATCGCCGAGAGCGTCGAGATATTGAACGTCCCGCTGCGATCCCCGCCGGTACCGCACGTGTCGAGCACCGGCACCGGCGTCGAGACGGGGTGGGCGAACTCGAGGACGGTGCGGGCGAGACCGTCCAGCTCGTCGACCGTCTCGCCCTTGGTCCGCAACGCCATCAGGAATCCGCCGACCTGCCCGGGGGTCACGTCGCCCGACATGATCGCCCGCATCGCCGCCGCGGCCTCCTCGGCCGACAGCGCCTCGTGCGACACGAGGCGCTGCAGTGTGCGCGGCCAGAGGTCCGGGTCGGGCTCGCCCATGAGGGCCCGCACGCTAGCACTTGGCATCGCGTGGTTGGAGCCCGAGGGGCTGTCTAGACTGTGGCTCCGCCGCCCTCGGGTGGCGCGACGCGGGTGTGGTTCAATGGCAGAACGCGAGCTTCCCAAGCTCGAAACGGGGGTTCGATTCCCCTCACCCGCTCTCTTCGGCGCCGGTTCCGTCTTTCAGTTCCGCACGCAGAGGTCGACGACGGTTCGACCGGGAAGCCGAAACGTTTCCGGGAGGCCGACCGCCAGCACTCGGATGCGTGCCAGGAGGTCCGACCGGTCGGACGCCGGCAACGAGGCGACGTCGCTCGAGGTCGCGTACAGGTCGGCGAGGCGCGCGGACGGCACGACGTGCATCGCGCGGAACTCGCGACGCTCGAAGGGACCGAAGCCATCGGCGTCCTCGGGCGGCGTCTGCCACGCACGGTACGCGGTCGCGATCTCGTTCGCGGCGCGTGCGGCCTCGACAACCTCGTTGAGCTCCTGCATGCCGGGGATCGAGCGCTGCTCCTCTTCGAGCGGCCACGCCCAGAAGAGCGCGAGGACGCCGCCCGGCCGCAGGACGCGACCGATCTCCACGAACGCAGCCTCGCGGGCGAAGTGATGGAACGCGTTCCCCACGACGACGGCATCGGCTGTCCGATCGCCGATCGGGATCGCCTCCGCCGTTCCGTGCTCGATCCGGATCGTGTGTCGTCGCTCGCGGAGGACGGCCGCCATGTTCGCCGCGGGCTCCACGGCGATCACCTCGGCGCCGATGTCGGCGAAGCGCCTCGAGAGCTGACCCGTTCCCGCCGCGAGATCCACGACGACCGATCCGTCCCGGAGAGGCATTCGCTCGGCGACCCACGCGACGGCCTCCGGCGCATAGCTCGGACGGAGCTCGTCGTAGTCGAACGCGTTGACGACCTCGAAGCTGAACCGGGAGGACATCAACTCACACTGCCACGCAGAGGTCGACGACGGTCCTCCCCGGGAGGTGCAGGGTCTCGGGGAGTCCACGCGACAGCTGCCTGATGCGGTCGAGCAACCACGTTCGGGTGGGAGCGGGCAGCGAGACGATGTCGCTGAAGGTCGCGTAGAGATCCGCGAGTCGCGCCGCCGGCAGAACGTGGGTCGTTGGGAACTCCCGACGCTCGAACGGATCGAACCCGTCCACCGTAGCCAACGGCTCGGCCCACGATCGGTGGGCGGCCGGGATCGCGGCCTCGGCCCAGGTCTTCTCGACAGCCTCGTAGATCGGTCGCATGTGGGGGTTCCTCAGCTGCTCCTCCTCGGCCGGCCAGGCCCAGAACACGGCGAGGGCTCCTCCCGGGCGCAGGACGCGATGGATCTCCGCCATCGCGGCGTCGCGCTCGAAGTGGTGGAACGCGTTGCCCACGACGACGGCGTCGACCGCCGCGTCGTCCAACGGCATCGACTCCGCCGACGCCACGATCGCTCGGACCGTGGGGAACCGCTCCTCCAGGACCGCCCGCATGTTCGCCGCGGGCTCCACGGCGACCACGTCGGCGCCGCGTTGCACGAACAGCCCCGAGAGGCGTCCCGTCCCCGCCGCCAGGTCGACCACCTTGGAACCGGGGCCGATGCCGAAGTGCCCGGCGACCCAGGCGATGGCCTCCGGCGCGTACTCGGGCCGGAGCTCGTCGTAGTGGAGCGCATCGACGACCTCGAAGCTGAATCGTTCCGACATGATGACGATGGTATCGGCACGCGGGTCACCCGTCGGTGAGGTAGCGGGGGGCCGTCGGGCAGATGTCGTTCAGCGGGCATACGTGGCAGCGAGGGATCGGCGCCTTGCAGATCTCGCGGCCGAGCCCGATCAGCGCCACATGGAGCGGCGTCCTGAGCCCTTCCGGGACGAGCTCGTGGAGGATCCGGTCCGCCCGCTCGGCGGACGCCTGCGAGGGAACCAGCCCGAGCCGTCTCGTCACGCGGTGGACATGGGTGTCAACGGGCATCGCGTCCCGTCCCAACGAGAAGGAGAGCACGACGGCCGCCGTCTTGGGCCCGACGCCGGGCAACGACATGAGCTCCCCCCGGGCCTCGTCGTCGGAGAGGCCTGCCAGGAACGAGAGATCGAAGGCGCCGCGCCGCTCCTCGACCTCTCGCAGGATCGCCTGGAGACGCGGCGCCTTCGTGTCCGCGAGCCCTCCCGAGCGGATCGCATCCGCGACCGCGTGCGTCGGTGCGCGGACGACGCCCTCCCATGACGGGAACGCGGCACGGAGGCTCTCGAAAGCCCGCTCCGCGTTCACGTCGCTCGTGTGCTGCGACAAGACGGTGAGGATCAGCTCCTCGAGCGGGTCCGATCGCCGAGGCGGCACGAGCTCCCCATACCGCTTGTGGAGCCGGTTGAGGACGGTGCGGGCCCGGCGCCGGAGGACGGCCGGCGAGGCCGGCTCGGTCACGCGGGGACGTCGCCGCGTGCGGCGTTGCGGAACTGCGTGAGCGACGGCTCGAAACTCAGCTTGATCGAGCCCGTGGGCCCGTTGCGATGCTTCGCGAGGATCAGCTCCGCTTCCTTCTTCTTCTCGGGATCGGCGTCGTCGCGGTGGATGAAGGCGACGACATCGGAGTCCTGCTCGAGCGAACCGCTCTCGCGGAGGTCGGACAGCTGCGGGCGCTTGTCGGCACGGGTCTCCGGGTTCCGGTTGAGCTGGGAGAGCGCGAGCACCGGGATGCCCAACTCCTTGGCGAGCAGCTTCAGCGATCGGCTGATCTCGGCGACCTCCTGCTGGCGGTTGTCGGGGCGCCGGACGGCGGCCGACGTCATCAGCTGCAGGTAGTCCACGATGATGAGCGCGAGGCCGGCCTTGCTGCTCCGCATCCGTCGGGCCTTCGCCCGGACGTCGACGATGTTGACGTTGCCCGAGTCCACGATGGACAGCGGGGCGTCGTGCAGGCGCTCGGCGGCCTGGACCACCCGCACCCAGTCGTCCGGACCGACGCGCTTGCTCCGGATCCGGTCCCAGGGTACCCGGGCGGCCGAGCAGAGCATCCGCATGCCGACCTCGTGCCGGGACATCTCGAGCGAGAACACCGCGACGGACCCGCCCGCCACGGCGACGTTGTGCGCGATGTTGATGGCGAGGGAAGACTTCCCGATGCCCGGACGGGCGGCGATGATCACGAGGTTGCCCGGCTGGAGCCCCGAGGTCAGCTCGTCGAGATCACGGAACCCCGTGGGGAGCCCGGTGTAGGCGGTCTCGCGATGCTGGATCTGCTCCAGCTCGAGCATCGCACCGTCGATCAACTCCCGGAGGGTGGCAACCTCGTCCTGGTCGTCGCGGCGGGCGACGTCGTAGATCCGCTGTTCGGCGGCATCGGCCACGCCTTCGGGGTCCTCCGGAGCCGAGTACGCCATGTCCATGACGTCGGCGGCCGCCCCGATCAGTCTCCTGAGCAGGGCGGCCTGCGCGACGATCCGCGCGTAGTGCGCGGCGGAGGCCGGGGTCGGAACCTGGTCGGTCAGGTCCCGGATGTACAGAGGGCCGCCGACGTCGTCGAGCGTTCCCTTCCGGCGGAGGGCCTCCACGGCGGACAGCTGATCGACGGGCTCGCCGCGGGCATAGAGCTCGCGGAGCACCTCGAAGATCCGCCCGTTCGCCGATCGGTAGAAGTCCTCGGCCTGGAGGAGCTCGACGACGTCAGCGATGGCCTCGGCCGACAGCATCATCGACCCGAGGGCCGCCGCCTCCGCCTCCACGTTGTGGGGCGGGATGCGGGCATCCCCGTTCCGAGGAAGGCGGACGACGTCGTCGGCCGTGCGGACGATACCGCTCACCCCCTGTTCCCTGTCCCGGTCTCCGAGTTGCGGACGCTACGCCGCGTGAGTGCGACCGAACAGTGGAGAACGGGTGTGGATTGTTCCGGGGCTGGTGAGATCCGGATATTCCTTGTCACTCCCGGTCCGACCAGGGCGTTCCACCTGTGGAGATCCATGTGGATGATTGTGGACAACGAGAGTGACAAAAGAAGCGGGGCGAGGGGCCCGGACCCCTTCGGGTCCGGGCCCCTCGCCCCGTGGTGCCTTGGGCCGTTAGTCCTGTGGGCGGACGTCGATCGTGATCACGGGATCCACCTCGGCGTGGAGATGGACCGTGACCTCGTGGGTGCCGATCGATCGGATGGGCTCGTCGAGATGGACATCTCGGCGATCGACCGAGACCCCCGCCTGGGCGGAGAGGGCTTCGACGATGTCCGCCGCGGTGATCGACCCGAACAACCTGCCCTCCTCGCCGGCACGAGCGGTGACCACGAGCGGGGTCTCGACGAGGCGCGCCGCCACGGTCTCGAGCTCGCCCTTCTGGGCCGTGGTCCTCACTTGATGTGCCCGCTTGAGGCTCTCGGCATGGCGCACCGCGCCCTTCTCGGCCCGTACGGCCAGGCCGCGAGGGATCAAGAAGTTGCGGGCGTAGCCGTCGGCGACATCGGCGACGTCGCCGGGGTCGCCGAGGCGTTCGACCGTCTTCTGCAGGATGATCTTCATCTGCACCGGGGGCTACGCTCGCTCGCGCTCGCTGCTTGAGCCCCCAGACCCCCCCTCATCGGCTGGAGTACGGCAGCAGCGCCATCTCTCGGGCGTTCTTGACGGCCGACGCCACATCGCGCTGATGCTGCACGCAGTTGCCGGACACGCGCCGAGCACGGATCTTGCCCCGATCGGACACGAACTTGCGCAGGATCATCACGTCCTTGTAGTCGACGCGATCCACCTTGTCCTTGCAGAACTGGCAGTACTTCCGCTTCCCGCGCTTCTGCCAGCCCTTCTCGTCCTTCTCTCGACGACGCTTGGGCCCGCGGTCCTTCGGCCCTCCCCTACCCGCCATCGAGTGGTGTCTCCTCCTGATCGGAGCCGCCGCCCACGGGCGCGGCCACCTTCTCGCCCCAGTCGCCGGAGCTGGATGCCCCGCCGGAGCGCGCCTGGCGCGTCACGGCGGCGGTCGCCCACTTCAGGCTCGGAGCGACCTCGTCGGCCTCCACCTCGATGGCCGAGCGCTTGTCGCCGTCCTGGTTCTCCCACGTCCGGTAGTTGAGCCGGCCGGCGACGATGACGCGCGTGCCGCGCGTGAGGGACTCAGCGGCGTTCTCGGCCAGCGTCCGCCACGCGTTGATGGAGAAGTACGACGTGTCGCCGTCCTTCCACTGCCCGTTCGCGTCCTGGAACCGGCGGTTGACGGCGATCCGGAACTTGCAGACCGCCGCGCCGTTGGGCGTGTAGCGGAGCTCCGGGTCGTCGGTCAGGTTGCCGACCAGGGTCACTTGGTTGTCCGTCGCCATGGTTCGTTCACTCCCCTTGGGGTGTCTCGTCTCCGCCAGCCGCGGAGGCGGGGGAAGATGCCATCTGCTTCTGCTTCTGCCTCTTCTTGGTCTCACGTGTGGTGGGCAGCACGATCACCTTGTGGCGGAGCACCTCGTCCGCGAGGTTCAACGTGCGCTCCAGCTCCGTTTGGGCTGTCGGTTCCGCCGAGAACGTGACCACGACGTAGTAGCCCTCGTTCCGGTCATCGACCTCGTAGGCGAACCGGCGCCGGCCCCAGCGCTCGATGTTCCGCACCGACCCGGAATGCTTCGCGGCGGCCGCTGCGATGCGGTCTGTCGCGGTCGCCACCAAGGCTTCGTCGGCCTCGGCGGGCAAGATGAGCATGATCTCGTACTCCCTCAAACCCCACCTCCTCTGGTCTGGACGGCCCCCCTCGAAGGGGAGCAGGAAGTCCTGAGGGTCGTCCAGCAGTGTACGGGACCTGCGCGAACGCTAGCACCGGGGTACGACACCCGATGTCGAGGAGCCCCCACCTCTGCCTCAGCGTCGACGAGAACCGGGCGCCCGCTACACTTCCGAACGACTGCCGTGCACTTCGCCAGAAGCTCTGGCGCGAAAAGGAGGCGCGAGCGATGACCACGATCCACGACCTCAAGGCGTGGAAGGCGGAAGGGCGCAGGTTCACGATGCTCACCGCCTACGACTTCCCCACAGCCCAGATCCTCGACCGAGCCGGCGTCCCCCTGTTGTTGGTCGGCGACTCGGTCGGGAACAACGTCCTCGGCTACGAGGACACCCTCCCCGTGACGATGGAGGAGATGCTCCACCACACGCGGGCGGTCGCTCGGGGCGCCGAGCGAGCCATGGTGATCGGCGACCTGCCGTTCCTGTCGTATCAGGTCTCGATCGAGGAAGGGGTTCGCAACGCCGGGCGCCTCGTGAAGGATGGCGGCGCGCATGCCGTGAAGTTGGAAGGCCCGCACCTCGACCTCGTCCATCGCCTCGTCGAGATCGGGATCCCCGTCATGGCACACATCGGTCTCACACCACAATCGGTCCACGCGATGGGCGGGTACCGGGTCCAGGGCCGGGGCGAGGCCGCCCATCAGGTGGCGGAGCAGGCCGAGCAACTCGAGAAGGCGGGTGCCTTCTCACTCGTTCTGGAAGGCGTCCCGGCGGAGCTCGCAGGCGAGATCACCGGCTCCCTGCAGATCCCGACGATCGGGATCGGCGCAGGTCCCTCCTGCGACGCACAGGTGCTGGTGATCAACGACCTCCTCGGGATCAACGAGCGCGTGCCGAAGCTCGCCAAGAAGTTCGCCGACGTTCGCGCCATCACGACCGAGGCCGTGCAGACGTTCATGCGCGAGGTCGACGAAGGCACGTTCCCGGACGAGGACCACTCGTACTCGTAGCGCACTCGCTCGTCGGGCCCGACCTAGACTCTCGAGCGTGGCCGACGGCGGAGTGGCGAGCAGCGGGGAGGCGCGGAAGGACCGAGCCGAGCTCGTCTCGAAGCTCACGCACGAGATCCGCGGGCCGGTCTCCACCATCCGAGGGCTCGCGGGCACCACGCTCGCCCACTACGACCGCCTGGACGACGGCGAGCGACGCGAGTTCCTCGAGCTGATCAAGCACGAAGCCGAGCGGCTGGAGCGAACGGTGGAACAGGTGGCGCTCGCGCTCAAGCTCGATGCGGGAACGCTCCGATTCGACATCCGGCCACAGGACCTGGGTGTGATCGTCCGTGGCGCCACGCAGGCGGTCGACGTCGGCGATCACCCGCTCGAGGTCGACGCCGCCGGCTCGCTGGAGGCGCCCGTCGACAGCATCCAGGTCACGTTCGTGATCCGGCAGCTGATCGAGAACGCCGCGATGTACTCCCCGCCGGACTCCCCGATCTCGATCCGATTGGGTCGAGAGGGCGACGACGCGGTGGTCGAGGTCGGCGATCGCGGTCCCGGTATCCCACCCGAGCGTCGCGAGGCCGTCTTCGAGCGCTTCGCCGAGTGGCGCCCCTCCGGGTACGAGGATCGCCCCGGCACCGGCCTCGGACTCTTCATCTCCCGGGCCATCGCCCGGAAGCACGGGGGCGACGCTACGGCCGCCGACGGCCCGGCGGGGGGTACGATGCTCAGCGTCCGGCTTCCCGCGGAGGGCTGAATGGCGCGCGTCACGTGACCACGCTCCTGATCTGCGACGACCACAAGGTGCTGACCGATGCGCTCGCCACGGTCGTCGGCCTCGACGAGGACCTCCAACTCGTCGCGCCACCGGTCCACGATCCCGAAACGGCGATCGCGCTCTCCGCCGAGCACCTTCCCGACGTCGTGCTGATGGACATCGTCTTCAAAGGTGGCATGTCGGGGATCGAGGCGACGCGCCGCATCAAGGAGATCTCTCCGGCGACCAAGGTCGTGATCATCACCGCGCACGACGAGGATCGACTCCTCGTGGAGGCCGTCGAGGCGGGTGCCTCGGGCTTCCTCGGGAAGGGCGAGGCGGCCGAGGAGGTCCTCGCGGCCGCGAAGGCGGCGGCCGAGGGCGAGGTCCTGATCGACCCGGCGACGCTGACCCGCCTGCTCGCCCAGGTCGCGCGTGAACGGGAGTTACATCGAGAGGCCTCGATGCTGCTCGACGACCTCACGGATCGGGAGCGCGAGATCCTCCAGCTCCTCGCCGAGGGGATGCGGAACGAGGGCATCGCCTCGAAGCTCTTCATCAGCCCGCAGACCGTCCAGACCCACGTGCGCAACATCCTCGGGAAGCTGCGCGTGCACTCCAAGCTGGAGGCCGTGGCCTTCGCCGTGAAGAACGGCGCGATCACCGTCTAGACCGGCCTTCGGCCGTCGAAAACTCCTGCCCGGCAGGGCTCAAGTCCCGTTCACCCTTGGACGAAAGGGGTACCGGAGAGGGAAGCGCGCCTTCGGGCGTGAGAGGCCGTCACCCCCTCGATGGCCTCGGGGACTCCCCGAGCGAAGGCCCGAGTCCACCCCTCCCGGACTCGGGCCTTTCATCATGGTCGACGGCGATCTCCCGGTGCCCGACGACCGATCGTCACAGGGCGTGGCGACGCACCTTGCCCGTGGAGGTCCGTGGGATCTCGTCGACGAGGTGCAGCTCGCGGGGGAGCTTGTACCGGGCGAGCTGCTCGGCGCCGTGGATCCGCAACTCCTCGAGTGACGGAGGGTCATCGGTGCGCGCCGGAACGACGAACGCGCTGACGTGCGACCCCCACTCCTCATCGGGGCTCCCCGCCACCGCCACGTCCATCACCTTGGGGTGAGAAGCCAGCGCTCGCTCGACCTCCTCCGGCCAGACCTTCTCCGCGCCGGTCCTGATCACGTGGTCGGACCTCCCGTGGACGGACAGTCGGCCCTCCTCATCGATCGCACCCAGGTCACCGGTCCTGAGCCATCCGTCGGTGGTGAACGCCCTGCCGGTCGCGGCGGGGTCGAGACGGTAGCCCTCCATCACCGTGGACCCGGAGACCTCGATCGCGTCCTCGGCGCCGAGGCGAATCTCCATCCCCTCGAGCGGCATGCCGTCGTACGTGAACCCACCGCAGGTCTCGGTGAGCCCGTACGTCGTCACGACGCGGGCGCCGCGGGCACGCGCTCCCAGGGCGGTCTCCTCGTCGATCGCGTCGCCGCCGACGAGCAGCGTGAGCCCGTGCAGGCCGAGGTCCGACGCGACCAGACGCCGCACCATCGCCGGCACGACGGACACGAACGCGGCTCCCTCGCCGTCGTGGACGAGCCGCTCGGGGTCGAACCGCTCGTGCATCGTCACGGGTGCGCCGAGGATCGCTCCGCGCAGGAGCACCAACAGCCCCCCGATGTGCGCGGGCGTCAGCGGGCAGATCCACGGCGCGCCCGGGGTGGCGCCCAGGCGCTTCGCCGAGCGGCTGACCGCCACCACGACGGCGACGCGGTGCAGCTCCACGAGCTTCGGCGCGCCCGCCGTTCCGGAGGTAGGCATCACGATGGCGACGCCGGGCGCGACCGGCTGGGCCTCCGCGAGCAGCGTCTCCCCGCCGGCGTCACGCACGAAGTGGGGCCGGGCCCGGTCGACGATCGCACGCCGCTCACGGTCGCCGAGCCGGTGATCGAGCGGGAGGAACGGCACCTCCTCGAGCCAGAGGCGGTTGACCAGCTCGACCCACTCGGGCCCGGGCGGCAGGTCGACCACGACCAGTTCGTCCGTTGCCATCGCCTCTCTCCCTCCTCAGCGCGTCGGGTAGGCTAGCCCAACCCTTCGAGCTTGCGCTCTAGGAGTCAGTGGTCACATGGACGAGACGCGGAAGATCCGGAAGGCACTCGATTGGCACCCGACGGGTGCCTTCACCGACATCCGCTACGAGACCGGCGACGGGATCGCCAAGATCACGATCGATCGCCCAGAGGTCCGCAACGCGTTCCGCCCGCTCACCACGAAGGAGCTGATCGAGGCCTTCGACCTCGCGCGGGACGACCCCACGATCGGCGTCGTGATCTTGACCGGCGAGGGCCCCCTCGCGTTCTCCTCGGGCGGGGACCAGGGCGTCCGGGGCGACGACGGGTACGTCGACGAGCACGGGATCGGTCGCCTGAACGTGCTCGACCTCCAGATCCAGATCCGGCGGCTCCCCAAGCCCGTGATCGCGATGGTCGCCGGCTACGCGATCGGCGGGGGCCACGTCCTGCATCTGTGCTGCGACCTCACGATCGCCGCCGACAACGCGCGTTTCGGGCAGACGGGCCCTCGCGTGGGTTCGTTCGACGGCGGCTATGGGATCGGGCTGCTCGCTCGGCAGATCGGGGAGAAGCGGGCGAAAGAGGTCTGGTTCCTCTGTCGCCAGTACGACGCCGCGACGGCGCTTTCCTGGGGGCTCGTGAACGCCATCGTGCCTCTCGAAGAACTCGAGGAAGAGACCGTGCGCTGGTCCAAGGAGATGCTCGCGCACTCGCCGCTCGCGCTCCGGCTCCTGAAGTCGGGCTACCACGCGGGCGTGGACGGCCTCGCGGGAGTCCAGCAGCTCGCCGGCGACGCGACCCTCCTCTACTACATGAGCGAGGAGGCCCAGGAAGGCCGCGACGCCTACGTCGAGAAGCGGCCGCCGGACTTCTCGAGGTTCCCGAAACGGCCGTGAACGTCTGGGTCGCCGGCGCGCGCCCTCGAACGCTGGGTGCCGGCATCGTCCCGGTCCTCGTCGGCACGGCCGCCGCCGACACCTTCGTCGCGTGGCGGTTCGCGGCTGCGCTCGCCGTGGCGATCGGGCTGCAAGTGGGCGTCAACTTCGCGAACGACTACTTCGACGGCGTTCGTGGCGTCGATACCCCCGAGCGTCTCGGTCCACCTCGGCTCGTCGCGACGGGCGCAGCCT
>Ga0299907_10002233_pt1 | contig 11749 bp, 8 predicted proteins | sample RVTome_16_FD_198680 | JGI IMG/M metagenome (GOLD analysis project Ga0299907, IMG submission 198680) | Soil microbial communities from uranium-contaminated site in the Upper Colorado River Basin, Wyoming, United States - RVT152D67 (version 2) ...
AGCCGAAGCCCAGCCCGGCGATCAGCGCGAGGCCCACGCCGGCAGCAATGCGGCGGTCTTCGTGAGCCTCGTCCGCGCCCTCGCGGGATGCGAGCACTATGCCCCCCAGCCCGATCAGGCCGCCGATGCTCTGGAGCAGCGACGGCTCGTCACCCGTCGCGAGGCCCACGATCACGGGCACGAGCACCGCCATGGAGGAGATCGGCGCGACCACGCTCATCTTCCCGATGGCGAGCGCCCGGTAGAAGGCCGCCAGCCCACATGCCCCGGCGGCACCCGCGAGGATCGCGTAGGGCACGAACCCCGGCGCCGGCGCCGCATCCCCCGCTGCGGCCACGGCGATCGCGATCACCACCAGCCCGCCGCTCTGCGAGACCACCATCACGGCGATGACGGGCACGCGGCGCGCCATCAGCCCGCCGAGGAAATCGGCCACGCCCCACGAGGTCGTGGCCCCCAGTGCGAGGGCTACGGCGAGCAGCTCGGCCCGCCGCTAGCGCTTACGGGCGCCGCGGCCGTACATCAGGACCATCAGCCGCTCGAGCAGCTTCGTCGCGCGCTTCGAGTACGGGAAGAAGTACGGCTCACGCTTGCCCACGAAGCGGCTGATCAGGATCGCGTGGGGGTTGCAGTACTTCTGGATCCCCGCGGCGGAGTGGCGCACGCCGATCCCCGACTCCTTCACGCCCCCGAACGGCAGCTCCTGGGCCGAGTAGTTGGTGATGCAGTCGTTGACGCACGTCGAGCCCGCCTCGATCCGCCGCGCGATCCGCTCGCCCTTCTCGATGTCCTTGGTGAAGACGCTCGAGTTCAGGCCGTAGCGCGAGTCGTTCGCCTTCTCGATGGCCTCCTCCTCGTCGCTCACCTTCATGATCGGCAGGGTCGGGCCGAAGGTCTCCTCGGTCATGATCTTCATCGAGTGGTCCACGTCCACGAGGACCGTCGGCTCGAAGAAGCGTCCCTCGCCCTCGCGGCGCTTTCCACCGGTCAGCACCTTCGCGCCCTTCTCGAGTGCGTCCTTGACGTGGTCGTCGAGGATCTCTGCCTGGTTCTCGAAGGTGACCGCGCCGATGTCCACGTCCCCCCGGCCGCCAGGCTTGCCCTGGCGAAGCGCCTGCGTCTTCTCCACGACCTTACTGACGAAGTCGTCGTAGACCGGCTCCTCGACGTAGACCCGCTCGACCGCCTGGCAGATCTGCCCGCCGTTGGCCATCGACCAGTAGACGGCGGTGTTCGCCGCGCGCTCGAGGTCGGCGTCGCGCAGGACGATCATCGGGTCCTTGCCGCCCAGCTCGAGCGTGAACGGGGTTAGCGTCTTGGCGGCCTCCATCGCGATCTTGCGCCCGGTGGCCACAGATCCCGTGAACATCACGAAGTCCACGTGCTCGATCAGCGCGGCGCCCGTCTCGCCACGGCCCGTCGCGACCAGGAACACGTCCTCGGGACAGCCGGCGGCCCGCATGCCCTCGGCCATCAGGAGCGACGTGAGCGGCGTGACCTCGCTGGGCTTGAGCACAACGGTGTTGCCGGCCATGAGCGCCGGGATGCAGTCGCCGAAGTTGTTGGTGAGCGGGTAGTTCCAGGGGCCGATCACGCCGATCACGCCGCGCGGGCGGTAGCGCTTGATCAGCTTCTTGCCCAGCAGGAGGGGCGTGTGGGTCCTCACGCGCTCGTCCCCGAGGTACTTCTCGGCGGCCTTGCCCCAGAAGCCCAGCGAGTCCGCACAGAAGAACACCTCGGCGAGCTGGGCGTCCTCGAAGGTCTTGCCCGACTCCTCCACCACCGTCTTGATCATGCGCTCGCGGTTGTCGATCAGCCACTTGCGCGCGTCGAGCATCACGGCTCGGCGGCCCTCGAAGCCGAGGGCCTCCCAGGCGGGCTGGGCCGCCCGCGCCCGCGCGACGAGCGTCGCGACCTCCTCGGCCTTCATGTCCGGGACATGGGCGATCGTCTCGCCGGTCGCCGGATTCTCTACGGGGACTGTGGCTCCGGAGGAGCCGTTGTGCGAAGTGGTTTCGGGCTGGGTCGCTGTAGCCATCGGCAGAGAGTACTCCGCGTCCGCGCCCGGCTTCGCTACTTCTTCGGCTTGGCGAGCGTCAACGGCTGTGAAAGAAAGGGCTCCGTCCCCTTTTTTTCACTCGGCCAACTCCACCCGCTCGATGGTCGCCGGCTCCTGCGGCTTGTCGCCCGGGCCCGTCGGCGCCTGCTCGATCGAGTCCACCGCGTCCATGCCGCTCGTGACCTTGCCGAAGACGGTGTGCTTGCCGTCCAGCCACGGTGCCGCTGCCGTCGTGACGATGAAGAACTGGCTGCCGTTGGTATTGGGGCCGGCGTTCGCCATGGCCAGCGCGCCGCGCTCGACCTTGTGCTCGTTGAACTCGTCCTCGAACGTGTAGCCGGGGCCGCCGGTGCCGGTGCCCTGCGGGCAGCCGCCCTGGATCATGAAGTCCTTGATGACCCGGTGAAAGCCGAGGCCGTCGTAGAAGCCGTCGGCCGCGAGCTTGCGGAAGTTCTCGACGGTCTTGGGCGCCTCGCCGTCGAAGAACTCGACCTCGATCGCGCCATGGTTCGTGTGCAGCGTCGCTGCGCTCATCGCTTCGCAACCTCCAGTTTCAGGGGAACGCCTCTCACGGTCTTCCCGGTCACCGTGCTCGCAACCTCCTCCGCCCGGGCAGCGGGGACCTCGACGAAGCTGAAGCGATCGAGCAGCCGGACGTTCGTGATGTCCTCACCCTCGAGGTGGGAGTGGTCGACGATGGCGCCGATCACGTCAGCCGGCTCGAGACCCTGCTTGAGCCCCGCGCCGATCATCAGCTTGGTGCGCGGTCCTGCGGGCTCGCGGCGCGGCTTGGTGTGGCGCGGGCGGCGAGCCTCGCGCTCGCGCGGCTTGCGCTCACGCGGGCTGCGGCCGGCCTTGTCACGGGCCGGCCTGTCCTCGGGCTCGCGATCGGGCCCGCGATCGGCGGGCCGCGGGGCGGCGGCCCCGTCTGCAGACCAGGGCCCGATGTCGGTCTTCGCGTGACGCTCGATCGCCGACAAGTCACTGCGCTGCTTCGGGGTGATGAACGTGATGGCGCGGCCGGAGCGGCCCACGCGGCCGGTGCGGCCGATGCGGTGCACGTAGATGTCGGGCGAGTTCGGGACGTCGTAGTTGATGACGTGCGTGACACCTGAGATGTCGAGCCCGCGCGCCGCCACGTCGGTTGCCACCAGCAGGCGCTCGCGCTCGGACTTGAAGGCGATCATCACGCCGTCGCGCTGTCCCTGCGACATGTCGCCGTGCAGCGCCTTTACCCGTACGCCGGCGTCGTTGAGCCGTCGCGCCAGGCGGTCGGCGCCGATCTTGGTGCGCACGAAGATGATCGCCTGATCGGGCCGCTCGGCCTTGACGACCTCGACGAGCTTCTCCTGCTTGTCGCGGTCGGTCACCTCGACGAAGGACTGCTCGACCGTGTCGATCGTGAGCGTGGCCGCCTTCACCTTGATCGTGACCGGGTCGTACATCTTCGTCTCGGCCAGGCGCTTGATCTCCGGCGGCATCGTTGCGGAGAAGAGCGCGGTCTGGCGCCCGGACGGAGCGCGGCCGAGGATCGTCTCGACATCCTCGAAGAACCCGAGGTCGAGCATCTCGTCGGCCTCGTCCAGCACCACGAAGCGCGTCTCGTCGAGCACGAGGGCATGGCGGCCCATCAGGTCCATCACGCGGCCGACGGTGCCGACGACGACCTGCGCGTTCTCCTTCACGCGCGACATCTGCTCGCGGATCGGCGCGCCGCCGAAGACGGCGACCACCGACACGCCCTTCTTCTGGCCGTACGCGCGCAGCGCCTGGGTGACCTGGATGCAGAGCTCGCGCGTGGGCGTGAGGACCAGCGCCTGCACCTCGGGGTTGTCGGCGTCGACGTACTCGAGCAGCGGCAGCCCGAAGGCCGCCGTCTTGCCGGTGCCCGTCTGGGCCTGGCCGATCACGTCCTGTCCGCCAAGGAGCGCCGGAATGGCCTGCTCCTGGATCGGAGTCGGCTGGTCGTAGCCCAGGTGGGTGAGCGCGTCGAGGAGCGGCTCGGAAAGCCGGAGTTCACGGAAAGTGGTCATCAGCAAGAGGGATCGAGCAAGAGCTTGCCCTGCGTGCGCCGGCCTGCGAGGTCTTCGTGGGCGCGGCGGACTTCCGACAGAGGATAGGTGGTCCCCACCACGGGGCGCAGCTCGCCGCGCGCCGCCCGCTCGAACAGGTCGGCCAGGGGCTCCTCCATCATGTCCCGCCGGCCCAGGCAGTGCATCAGCCAGAAGCCCGCGACCGTCCAGCTGTTGCGGAGCAGGCGGCCGGTCCGCAGCTCGTTCTGCTGCTTCGTCGCGATCCCGTTCACCACGATCCGGCCAAACGGTGCCAGCGCCTCGATCGACTCCTCGAATGCCTTCCCCCCCGCGATGTCGAAGACGACGTCCAGCGGCCGGCCCCCGTTCGCCTCGATCAGCCGCCCCCCCAGACCGTCGGGATCCGAATCGACGGCCGCGTCGGCGCCCTGGGACAGAGCCGCGTCGCGCTTCTCGGCACTGCTCGCAGTTGCGATGACGGTATTGCCGAACGCTTTCCCGAGCTGTACCGCGAGGCCGCCGACCCCGCCCGCCGCGCCGTGCACCACCACGCTCTCGCCCGGCCGGACCCTGCCCGCGGTCCGGTAGAGGTGCCACGCGTTCAGGCCCTGGATCAGCAGGGCGAGCGCGGCGCCGTCCTCGAGCCCGTCGCTGATCGGAAAGGTCGTTTCGGCCCGTGCGAGCGCGTACTCGGCGTAGCCGCCACTCTGCACAAGGGCGACCACGCGCTCGCCGCTGTCGTCCCGGGTGCCCGCCACCTCCGCGCCCGGCGTGAACGGCAGGTCGTGCTTGGCGACGTAGGCGTTCTCCCGCGAGTGGATGTCCGCGAAGTTGATCCCCGCGCGGGCGACCTTGACCAGCAGCTGTCCGTCGCCGGGCGACGGGATCGGTGCGTCCTCGACCGGCTCGAGCACCTCCGGCCCGCCGAACTCCCTGATCAGAACGGCTCTCACTAGTCTGCCTCGGCCATGGGCCTCACCGTAGTGGGATCGATCGCGTTCGATGCGGTCAAGACACCGTTCGGCGAGCGCGAGCGCATGCTCGGCGGCTCAGCCGTCCATTTCTCGCTCGCCGCGAGCTTCTTCACGGACGTCCGCGTTGTCGGGCCCGTCGGCGGCGACTTCGGCGAGGACGAGTACGCGGTCCTGCACGGGCGCGGGATCAACACCGACGACATCGAGCTCGTCGAGGGCGGCGAGACCTTCTTCTGGAAGGGCCACTACGAGTACGACCTGAACACGGCGCACACCGACGACACGCAGCTGAACGTGTTCGGCGACTTCAAGCCGAAGCTGTCCGAGGAGTCGAAGGCGTCGGACGTCCTCTTCCTCGCGAACATCCAGCCCGACCTGCAGCGCGAGGTGCGCGAGCAGTGCGCCGGCGCGCGGCTGGTCGGCCTCGACTCGATGAACCTCTGGATCGAGACCGCCAAGGACGCGCTCGTCGAGGCCATCCGGGGCGTGGACATGCTGTTCATGAACGATGCCGAGCTGCGCCAGCTCAGCGAGGAGGCCAACCTCGTCCGCGCGGCGCGCGAGGCCATGGCGATCGGCCCGAGCGTCGCGGTCGCCAAGCAGGGCGAATACGGCGCCGCCCTCTTCACCCGTGACACCTTCTTCGCGCTCCCCGCCTACCCGCTCGAGACGGTCAACGACCCGACGGGGGCCGGCGACTCGTTCGCCGGCGGCTTCCTCGGCTATCTCGCTTCCCAGTCAGACACCGACGAGCCTACGCTCCGCCGGGCGATGACCTACGGCTCGGTGCTCGCCTCGTACAACGTCGAGGAGTTCGGCACCGAGCGGGTGAGCCGGCTGACCCGCGAGGAGATCGATGGCCGCTTCGAGGAGTTCCGGCTGATGACCGCGTTGGAGTCCTAATGAGGGTCCCGGCAGGCCCGGCGAACGGCGGCTGGGTGGAGCCCGGCGGGATGCGACCGGAAAGCCGGTCCGCGCGACACTCGCTGAATCAACGCCCGTCGGGCCGCAGGTCGCACGCCTGCGCAGCCCCCGCGGCCGCGGCCGCCTCGATGAAGGCATTGGTCATCGGGTTCGGGTCGCGCGGCTCTGAAAAAAAGGGGACGGAGCCCTTTCTTGCACGCCGCGCCGCCCCGCACAGCCAGGTGCCTGGTCGTGCAAGAAAGGGCTCCGTCCCCTTTTTTGCGTCCCTTACGGGTCGGCCTTCACCTGGGGGTAGGCGGTCGAGCGTCCGCGGAACTCGAGCGGCTCCTGGACGACGCACGGCGGGGCGGGCGACGGCGGGCCAGGGTTCCCCTCATTCGAGCAGTCGATCGCCTCCAGCCCCTCCGGCAGCCTGTCGAGGGCACGCGGGTGCATGTACGGGTTGTGCCTGTTCGAGCCGTAGCGCTGGTCGGCCGCCACGAACCCCTCCGCGGTGAAGGGCACGAGAGCGCGGAGGTAGTGGAGCGGCTCGCCATCCGCCGCCGACGGGCGCTCCCCCTGCGTCGCCGCGGCGAGGTTCGCGTAGGTGGCCACCAGCTCCGAGTCGTAGAGCGCGAGGTAGTCCACCACCGGCTGCGCCTCCTGGAGGACCGGCTCGAGCAGCGTGAACAGTGGGTGGGCCGCCTCGACCAGCGCCGTGGTGGCGGGCAGCGCCTTGCGCGACACGCCGATGACCTCGTCCACGTCCCGGAACAGGCCGCGCAGCTCGGGCGCCAGCGGTAGGGCCTGCCTGAGCGTCGGCTCGAGGGCGCGCGCGGCCGGCCGCAGGTCACTCACGAGCGGGCGCGCGAGGCGCGAGATCGACTCGACGCCGGCCAGCGTGGGCTGTAGCTCGCGCAGGGTTGTCGGCAGGATGCGCACGGCCTCTGCCAGGTCGCGGTCGCGGCGTGCGGTCGCGGAGACCACGGTGTCGACGGCGCGGACCAGGCCCGCCAGCTCGCCGTCGCGTCGGCCCAGGGACTCGAAGACCTGGCCCGAATCGCTGATCAGCCGCCGGACCGCGCGCTCCTGCGTGTCGAGCACCTCCACGAGGGTGCGGGCGTCCGTCGCGAACTCGGGAAGGTGGCCGGCGGCGGCGTTCACGTCCACGCCCCGCCGCTCGAACGCGGCAGCCGTGCCCTTCAGGAAGCGCTGGAGGTCGCGCCGCGTCGGCTCGTCGAGCGCGCGCAGGATCTCGTCCAGCTCGACGGTCGGCTGCACCTGGCTGGCCGCGAGCAGGCCCCCGTCTGGCAGGTCGCCGCTCGACTCGTCCCCGGGGGTCAGCTCGACGTAGGTCTCGCCCAGGAGCGTCTTCTGGCGCAGGATCGCGCGGGTGTCCGTGGGGATCGGGGCGTAGGGGCGCTCGATCTCGATCTCGACGCGGCTCGAGCTCTCCACCTGCTCGCTGCCGATCACCTTGCCGACTGTCACGCCCGAGATCCGGACGTCGGCGTTGTCGGCAAGCTGGGTGGCCTCCTGGAAGTCGGCCTGGAAGCGGTAGCCCTTGGCGCCCAGGGGAGTGGCGCCGCCGAACGTTGTCCACAGATAGGTGAGGACCGCCAGGCACGAGAGCGCGAACACAACGAGGACCGCAAGCTTGTCGAGGGTCGGTGCCTGCTTCTGCATCAGCCGTCTCCCTCCGGCTGGGGCGGACAGACAGGCACGGCCGCGAGCGGGGCGAGGGCCGGATTGGCGGCCAGCGCCTCGGCGAACGTCGAGCAGCCGACCATCACGAGGCCGCGCCACGTGGCCCCGTGGGCGTCCTCGACGCGCAGGATCGAGTTCGCGTTGTGTACGAACCAGGCGGCCCAGAAGAGATAGCCCTCCTCCTCGCCCGGCGGGTTGTAGGTCAGCTCGTTGACGAGGTAGTTCAGGTCCTTCCCCGTGCGCACGAGCGGCGGCGTGGCCTCAGCGAGGTCGTCCAGGGCGGGACGGAGGTCGGCCACGAGCGGCGTGGCCTCGCGGACGAGCGGCCGCAGATCGTCACGCAGGATCGGTGCGGCGTCGCGCAGCAGCGGCCTCAGCTCCACGAGTCCCGGCTCGAGCTCGCGCGCCAGCGGGCCGAGGTCCGCGGCGGCCGCCGTCAGCTCGTTCGCCAGTCCCTCCGACTCCACGAGGGCGCGGCGCGTGGCGTCCAGCGCGCCCGGCAGTCGCCCCACCGCCTCGCCCAGGCTGCCCTCGCGCGCCGCGATCGTCTGGAGCACGGACGCGCTCGCGTCGACGAGGCTCGCCAGCTGGTCGTCCTCGGCGGCGGCCGATCCGGCCAGCAGGCGCAGGTTGCGCACCAGCCGGCGCAGCTGCACCCGGCGGTCCGCAAGCGCGGCGTTCACGCGCCGCGTGTGCCGGAAGGTGGGCTCGGAGGCCTTGAGGAGGGCGCGCAGATCGGGGCCGCGCCCACGCACGCCCTGGCCGCCCGCGTTGGCGACGATCCCGAGATAGCGGCGGGTGTCGGCGTCCAGGTTCGCGAGCACCTCGTCGGGGTTCACGTACTGGCTCGTGTTCGCAACCGGAATCCGGTCGCCGTCGCCGAGCTCCCCGCTCGCCGGAGTGCCAGGGTCGAGCTGGATCGTCATGTCGTTGAGCCCGGTCTTCGGCCGCAGGAACATCGTGGCGTCGGCGTGGATCGGCCCGGCCTCGCCCGGATCGATTTCCGTCGTCACGACCGCCGTGCCGTCCTCGAGCTCGACGCTCGTGATCTCGCCGACCGTTACGCCGGCGATCGTGACCGTCTGGCCCTGCCCCGGCGAGACCGACTGCGCGTTGGCGAACTCGGCCTCGAGCACGATCACGTCCTCCCACGGGAAGCGCAGCCGCTGGTGATCCAGGATGTAGGCCGCAACCGGCAGCGAGACCGCGATGATTGCCAGCAGGGCGAGCAGCTCGCGCAGGTGGCGGCGAACGCCTCTCATCGCTCGAGCTTCCTCGCGAAGTCCTCGAGGACGGACGCGTCGAACGAGTTAACGCGCCGCTGGGCGGGCGCCGGACCGGTCTCCGCAGCGAGGTCCGGCAGCGCCTGGGAGATGCACGGGACGTCCGGACGGAAGGGAGGCCGCACGCCGGTCCAGCGCGGCCGCGAGCCGATTATCGGCTCGGAGGTGAGCCCAACGAGCGACTCACCCAGGCTGGGCAGCCGGCCGGTGGTGACGACGTTGTCGCCGAAGCCGGCGTGGTATCGCACTGCCGGGCCGTTGCCGTCGAAGTTCTGCGATGCGCTCGACAGCCCGACAAGGCCGTAGAGGAGCTCGCGGTAGACCGGCTCGCCGGTGGACAGCTCGCCGTCGTCGACCTCCTTCATCAGCGTCGGCAGGGCGTTCACGCGCACGCATTCCGTCACCGGCGTCAAGTCACCGAAGAGCTCCTCCAGGTCGGGCTCGAGGCCGGCGAGCGACCGCAGCGCGGGATCGAGCTGGTCGAGCAGCGCGGGCAGCTCGCCGGGCTCGATCAGGGCCCGCGTCTGGTCGAGCACGGGCAGTGCGAGGTCGAGCGTCTCGGGTGCCGCCCTCACGCCGGGCCTCAGATCGCCGATGAGCTCGCGCGTGGGCGCGAAGGAGCGGTTCAGGGCGTCGAGCGCCGGGTCGGCGGCGACAAGCAGCTCGTCGAGCGCGGGGATGGACGCCGACAGCTCGGCCCGGCGCGACGCCAGGGCCCGCGTGGTGCGGTTCAGGCCCTCGATGAGCTCGGCCAGCCGCTCACGCCGGGTGAGCGCGTCGGCCACCACGCCGCCCGCGTCCACGAGCTCGGGCAGGTCGTCCTCCTCCTCTCCGCGCACGGCCTCACTCGTCTGCGCCGCGCCGGTGAACGCTCCGTCCGAGTACTCCCACGCCTTGCGCAGCGAGGCGGCGCCCTCCTCGTCGAACCCCTCTGCCAGGCCGCGGACGAACAGCTTCAGGTTGTCGCGCGTGCCCTTCTCGAGCGACGAGAGCACCTGGTCGAGCTGCACCGGCACCGCCGTCTGCGAGAGCGGGATCGTGTCCCCCTCGTCGAGCTCCTCGGCGTGCGGCGATCCGGGTTTCAAGTCGACGAAGAAGTTGCCCTCGAGGAAGATCCGCGGACGCACCTTGAGGGTGGCGTCGGCGTGGATCGGCAATGCCTTCTCGTCGAGGGCAAGCGTAATGACGGACGTGTTGCCCTCGCCCGCTTCGACCTTCGCCACCTTGCCGACCTCCACGCCCGCGATCCGGACGGGCGAGCGCGGCCCGAGCTCGGTGGCCTGGGTCACGACTGCCCGTAGCTCCCACTTGTCCGTGAACGGCGAGCCCCGGAACGCCAGCCAAACGGCGCAGAAGACGACGACGATCGCGATCAGGCCCGCGGCCGGGTTCGAGATCCGCTGGCGGTTGCGTGGATTGCGCACCAGGCTCACGGCCCGCCCACTCCCGCCGGTGGGCGCGTCGGCTCCGTAGCCGTCCCCTGGTTGCCCGGCACGTTGCCGATGACCTGGCCCGGGACGTAGCCCTCGTTGCCCGCCTCGCACTCGCCGTCCTGCCCGGGCGCCGCGGCGTTCGGATACGTGTTCACGTGCAGGTTCGGCGCCGGCTCGGCGCTGGCGAGGAACTCGTCGACGCCGGCCACGACCACGGTGCGGAACCACGTGCCCGAGTCGTCGCCCTCGGAGATCGTCTCCGACACGTTGCGGGTCCAGAGCCCCAGGTAGTTGCACTGGATCTGGGCAGGCGCCACGAACTCGAGCAGCGGCTCGGCCGACTCCAATGCCGTCAGCAGGCGCTCCAGCACCCGCACGGTGACCGGGTCCTCGCTCAGCACGCGCACCGCATCGAGCGTGTCCTCGAGACGGTCGGCCAGCGAGACGGCGCGGCGCAGTACCGGCGTGCCGGTGTCGAGCGTGCGGTCGAGCTCGTCCGAGGCCTCGGGCAGCAGCCTGACCGCCGGCCGCAGCTCGCGGGCGAGCGCCGCCGCATCCGTCAGCAGCGGCCGCGCCTCGCCGAGCGCGCTGAGCGCCGCAGCCTGCGTGGGCGGGGTCTCCCGGATCGCCTCGCCGAGCTCGGCCCGGACGGAGTCGAGCGCTCCCGCGGTCGTATCGGCCCCCGCGACCGCCGAGCCGGCCTCGGCCGAGGCGGAGGCGAGCTCCGCCGTGAGGACGTCGGCCGCGCGGACGAAGCGCGCCAGGCGCGTCCGCGGAGCGCTCACGTTGCGCGCGACGCGCTCCACCCCGCCGAGCAGGGCGGGCGACTGCGCGAGCAGCTCGTTCACGCCCATGCCACGGCCCGCGAAGGCCGGGGCAAGCTCGCCGAGCATCTCCCGCAGCGCCCGGCGGCTGGAGGTGTCGAACGCGTTCTGTACCTCGTCGAGCTCGACGATCGGCTGCGCCGCCGCGAGCGGCAGCCTCGCGCCGGCGGCGATCGTCTCGTCGGAGTCGCCGGGCTTCAGCTCCAGGTACTTGAGCCCGAGCGGCGACCGCGGCCTGACGGTCACCTCCGAGTCGGCCGGCAGCGGCTCGAGCGTCGTGATCAGGGCAACGTCGAGCGTGGAGATCACGTCGCCGTCCTCGGTGAGCTCCGCATCGATCGCCTCGATCACGCCGACGCGCTTGCCGCCGACGCGCACCTCGTTTCCGCGCACGAGCCCGGCGGCATCGGGCACCTGCACGGTCAGGTCGTAGGTGGGCACGAACGGAAGGCCGTTGTTGGCGTTGTAGGACAGGAAGACCGCCACGACGGCGCAGAGAACGGTGGCCGCCCCCACGAGGACCGGGCTGCCCG
>Ga0299907_10002234_pt1 | contig 11748 bp, 10 predicted proteins | sample RVTome_16_FD_198680 | JGI IMG/M metagenome (GOLD analysis project Ga0299907, IMG submission 198680) | Soil microbial communities from uranium-contaminated site in the Upper Colorado River Basin, Wyoming, United States - RVT152D67 (version 2) ...
GCTCCCGAGCTTCGCCTGCGCCTCGCCGACGCCAGTATTCGCGTCGACGTGCAGTGTGGGTCGGCGGAGGCGGGCGCCGTGGCCGGACTCGTCGGCGTGACCGGCGTGGCCGTGGCGGAGCCCGCCCGGGTCATCGTGCCGTGCGGCGGGATCGTCGCGGCACCCGCGCTCGTGCGCTCGACCGGATCGGTTGCCACTCCGGGCGGGGCGCCACCGGCGGCCGCGGACGACGCCGAGGATGCCGAGTCTGCCGGCCTGCCGGTCGCCGCGGGTGCCCTGTTCGGGCTGGCCGCCGCCGCCCTGCTCGCCGGCATCGCGGCGGCACGTCGGGAGGCTGGGCCGGCACCGGACGGGTCGGACGTGGCCAGCGAAGCCGGCGACCCGCCAGACGACACATCGGCGGGCGAAGCCAATGCACCCGTCCTCACGCTCGTGCCATTGCCGCGCGAACGTGCTCCCTGAGCGTGCGCGCGGCGTATACTCCCGCGCGTTCGATCGAGATCAATTGAGCACGAAGGAGGCGCCGCCGAATTGGCCAGCCTGTCCCAGGCCGATGCGCCGCGAAGCGGGGCTCGCCAGTACCACATCGCGCTCGAGCGGGGTGAGCTGGCCGAGTACGTCCTGCTGGTCGGCGATCCTGGCAGGGTGGCCCGGGTGGCGGAGCGCTGGGATGCGATCGAGGTCGAGCGTAGCAACCGGGAGATCACGACCGCGACGGGGACCTACCGCGGCATGCGGATCAGCTGCATGTCGACCGGCATGGGCACCGACAACGTCGAGATCGTGCTCGCCGAGGTCATGGAGATCACCGATGCGCCGACCTTCATCCGGGTCGGATCGTCGGGCGCGCTCCAGCCGGAGATCCGGCTCGGCGACCTGATCGTGTCGACCGGGGCGGTGCGCCTCGAGAACACGACCGACTTCTACGTGCACCCCGGATTCCCGGCCGTGGCCCATCGAGACGTCGTGTGGGCGCTCGAGGCGGCATGCCGCCAGACGGGTCACCCGTATCACGTGGGGCTCACGGCGACGGCGAGCGGGTTCTACGCTCCGCAGGGACGTGCGATGCGCACGCTCCCCGTTCGCTATCCTGAGCTCGCAGACGAGCTTCGTCGCCAGCGGGTGGCGAATCTCGAAATGGAGTCGTCGGCACTCTTCGTGCTGGCACATCTGGCGGGACTGCGGTCCGGCACCGTGTGTGCGGCGTACGCACAGCGGACGGATGGCACGTTCCTCGAGGGCGCGGCGAAGGAGGCCGCGGAAGCACACTGCATCGATGCCGGACTGGCCGGCATCCACCTGCTGTGGCAGGTCGATACCGAAGGGGGCGATACGCTCGCCCGTCGCGGAGCACTGATCGACCGGTCGGCGGGTAACCCAAACCAGAAGTCCGGTCCTGAACCGGCCACAAGGGAGGCATGACCACCGATGGCGACCGAGGCCTATTGCGTCAAGTGCAAGGCGAAGCGCGAGATGAACGACGCCACCAAGATAACGATGAAGAACGGTAAGCCGGCGACCCAGGGCGTCTGCCCGGTCTGCGGCACCAAGATGTTCAAGATCGGCGGCTGATCCCGTCGCTTCCGAACCCCGATGGCGCGCCGGCATCTCGCCGGCGCGCCGTCTGCTGTCGTACGGCACGGGCCATAGGTCACACCATTTCGGTCCACCTTCGGACGGTGTCCGCCGCCGCAGGCCCGTAGAATCAGGGGCGTGGATCACCCCCCAGCCGAGCGTCCGGTCCTGGCGGTCGACCTTGGCGGCACCCAGATTCGCGCGGCGCTCATCACCCCGGACCGATCGGTGCATTGTCGGCGAGCCGAGCCGACGAACGACGAGGACGGGGCGGACGTGGTCGTGGCGCGCATCGGCGAGGTCGCTGCCGCGGTACGCGCCGATGCCTCCGCCGCCGACCTCCCCGCGCCGATCGGAGTCGGCATCTCCTCACCCGGACCGCTCGACCCATGGCGCGGGATCGTGCTGGATCCGCCGAACCTGCATGGCTGGCACGACGTTCCGCTCGCCGAGCGAGTGGCCGGGCAGCTCGGCCTGCCGGCCTTCCTCGAGCGCGACACGAACGTGGCGATCATGGCCGAGTGGCGTTACGGTGCGGCGCGGGGCACCCGCGACGCGATCTACATCACGGTCTCGACCGGCGTCGGCGGCGGCATCATCATCGACGGCCGGCCGCTCGTCGGGTCCGCCGGAACCGCCGGGGAGGTCGGCCACCTAGTGGTCGAGCTGGACGGCCCCACGTGCGGATGCGGCGGGATCGGCCACGTGGAGGCGATCGCCTCCGGGACTGCCCTCGAGCGCGACGGCGCGGCACTCATCGCGCGCGGCGAGGCCCCGATCCTGGCGGGCCTGGCGCGTGACGCCGGCCTGGACGCCGCCCTCATCGCGCGGGCAGCCGACGACGGCGACGCCGCGTGCGTCGCGATGCTCGATCGGGCATGGATCGCCATCGGCGCGCTCTGCGCCTCCCTCGTCAACGTGCTCAACCCCGAGGTGATCGTGATCGGCGGCGGTATCGCCGAGCATCGCCCGCGGCTCTTCGACGTCGCTCGCTCGGAGCTCGTGCGACGCGCGATGCCGGGACTTGCCGAGCGCGTTCGCATCGTGCCGGCGGCCCTCGGGGCCGATGTCTCCCTGATCGGCCTGCTGCCGATCGTCAACGACCGATCTCATGACCCGCACTACGCGGACGGGTTGCCGTCGTCGCGTATGGCGTCCCCACAGCAAGGAGCACTCCCATCGTGACCACCCGTATCGGCATCAACGGATTCGGCCGTATCGGCCGCCAGTCGCTCAAGGCGATCCTCGAACGGCACCCCGACGACCTCGAGGTCGTGGCCGTCAACGACCTGGCAGACGACGAGACGAACGCGCACCTGTTCAAGTACGACTCGACCTATGGCCGCTTTGACGGCACCGTCGAGGCCGGCGACAGCGAGATCATCGTCAACGGCCGCCACATCCGCTCGTTCAGCGAGCGAGATCCCGCCGCGCTGCCGTGGGGCGACCTCGGCGTCGACATCGTGGTCGAGTCGACCGGCATCTTCACCGATGCGACGAAGGCCAAGGCGCACCGCGACGCCGGTGCCAGGAAGGTCATCATCTCGGCGCCCGCCAAGAACGAGGACATCACGCTCGTGCTGGGCGTGAACGAGGCCAACTACGACCCGGAGCAGCACCATATCGTCAGCAACGCCAGCTGCACGACGAACGGCCTGGCGCTGCCGGCCAAGGTCATCTTCGACAGCTTCGGCATCGAGCGCGGCCTGATGACCACCATCCACAGTTACACGAACGACCAGAACGTGCTCGACGTGTTCCACAAGGACCTGCGCCGTGCCCGGAGCGCCGGGCAGAACATCATCCCGACCTCGACCGGGGCGGCCAAGGCGCTCTCCCTCGTCATCCCCGAGCTGAAGGGCAAGTTCGATGGCTTTTCGCTTCGCGTGCCGACTCCGACGGTGAGCGTCATCGACTTCGTCGCCATCACCGAACGGCCGGTCACCGCGGAGTCCGCCAACGAGGCGCTGCGCGCCGCGGCGGATGGACCGATGCAGGGCCTGCTCGGCTACACCGACGAGAAGCTGGTCAGCATGGACTTCAAGGGTGACGAGCGCTCGAGCATCATCGACGCCGACTCGACCATGGTCACCGGCGACCGGCTGCTCAAGGTCATCGCCTGGTACGACAACGAGTGGGGCTACTCCTGCCGCGTGGCCGACCTGGCGGCCTTCATGGCCGAGCGGCTCTAGGGGCTGCCGATGGATGCCATGACGGTCCGGGACGTCGACGTCAGCGGGAGGCGCGTCTTCCTGCGCGCCGATCTCAACGTGCCGATCGACGACGGTCGCATCACCGACGACACGCGCATCCGGGCCAGCCTGCCGACGATCGTCCATCTGCTCGAGCGTGGCGCGTCGGTCGTGCTGGCCAGCCACCTGGGCCGGCCGAAGGGCAAGGTGAACGACGCGCTGCGTCTGAAGCCGGTCGCCGATCGGCTCAGCCAACTGCTCGGCCGCCCGGTGCGGATGACCGGCGACGCGCTCGGCCCGGGCGTGCAGGTCGCGGTCGGCAAGCTTCGCCCCGGCGACCTGCTGCTGCTGGAGAACCTGCGGTTCCACGCCGAAGAGGAGGCGAACGACCCGGACTTCGCGGCGGCGCTGGCCGGCGTCGCCGACCTGTATGTCAACGACGCGTTCGGGGCGGCGCATCGCGCGCATGCCTCGACCGAGGGGATCACCCACCACCTTCCGTCGGTCGCCGGCCTCCTCATGGAGCGCGAGGTCGACGCCTTGTCGCGGCTCCTCGTCAAGCCGGCCAGGCCGTTCCATGCCGTGATCGGCGGGGCGAAGGTGTCCGGCAAGCTCGAGGTGCTCGAGGCGCTCCTGTCGCGTTGCCAGGCGCTCCTCGTCGGTGGCGGTATGGCGAACACGTTCCTCGCCGCCCGGGGCGTCGAGCTCGGCAAGAGCCTGGTGGAGCACGAGCGGATCGAGGACGCGGAACGCATCCTCGCCGAGGCGCGCCGCAAGCGCGTGCGCCTCATGCTGCCGGTCGATGCCGTGGTAGCGCCCCAGATCCACCACCGGGCGCGGACGCAGACGGTCTCGATCGATGCCGTTCCCAAGGACCAGATGGTGGTCGACATCGGGCCGCGGACGCTGTCCGCCTACACCGAGCACCTCGCCAAGGCGAAGACGGTGTTCTGGAACGGGCCGATGGGCGTGTTCGAGATGTCGCAGATGGCCGAGGGCACGAACGCCATGGCCCGCTATCTCGCCGGAAGGACCCGGCGGGGGGTGATCACGGTCGTGGGGGGCGGTGACTCGGTCGCCGCGGTCGAGGGGCTCGGACTGGCCGAGCGGATGACCCACGTCAGCACCGGCGGCGGGGCATCGCTCGAGTTCCTGGAGGGCAAGACCCTGCCGGGGGTGGCGGCGCTGCTGCCGGTCGATGCCGAGATCGCACTTCCGAAGGAGAACGAATGACCACGCTCATCGAGGACGTCATCGCCCGCGAGGTGCTCGACTCCCGCGGCAACCCGACGGTGGAGGTCGACCTGTTCCTCGAGGACGGCTCGGTCGGGACCGCGATCGTGCCGTCCGGTGCCTCGACCGGGGCGCACGAGGCCGTCGAGCTGCGAGATGGGGATGCCGGTCGCTACGGCGGCAAGGGGGTGCTCACCGCGGTCGAGAACATCAACGCCACGATCCGTCCGGAGCTGCTCGGCATCGACGCGGTCGCCCAGGTCAGCCTCGACCGGCTCCTCATCGAACTGGACGGGACGCCGAACAAGTCGAAGCTCGGTGCGAACGCACTGCTCGGCGTGAGCCTGGCCGCAGCCCATGCGGCGGCCGAGTCGGTCGGACTGCCGCTGTATCGGTACCTCGGCGGTGCGGGCGCGCGGACGCTGCCGGTGCCGCTCGTCAACATCCTCAACGGCGGCAAGCACGCGATCGACTCGACCGACTTCCAGGAGTTCATGATTGCCCCGCTCGGCGCGCCGAGCTTCCGCGAGGGCCTGCGGTGGGCGGCGGAGACGTTCCATGCGCTCGGCACGCTGCTCCACGATGAGGGCCTGACCACCACGGTCGGTGACGAGGGCGGCTATGCCCCCAGCCTCGGCAGCAACGAGGACGCCATCGCCGCCGTCCTGACCGCGATCGAGCGTGCCGGATACACGCCGGGCGAGCAGATCGCCATTGCGCTCGATCCGGCCACGACCGAGCTCTACTCGGATGGCCGCTACACGCTGGCCCGCGAGGATCGTGCCTTCTCGGGCGGCGAGCTCGTCGACTTCTGGGCGGATTGGGCGGATCGCTATCCGATCGTGAGTCTCGAGGATGGCCTTGCGGAGGACGACTGGGAGGGGTGGGCGCTGCTCACCGAGCGGCTCGGCGGCCGCCTGCAGATCGTGGGAGACGATCTGCTCGTCACGAACACGGATCGGCTGGAGCGGGGCATCCGCGAGCGATCGGCGAACAGCATCCTCGTCAAGCTCAACCAGATCGGCACGCTGACCGAGACGATCGAGGCGGTCGAGATGGCGCAGCGCGCCGGCTGGACCGCGGTCATCAGCCATCGGTCGGGGGAGACCGAGGACACGACCATCGCCGACCTGGTGGTCGCGCTCAACACCGGCCAGATCAAGACCGGTTCGATCAGCCGATCGGAGCGCATCGCAAAGTACAACCGGCTGCTGCGTATCGAGGAGGAGCTCGCCGACGCGGCCATTTACGCCGGGATCGGGGCGTTCGTCGCGAAGCGTGGCTGACGCGTTGCCGCTGTGCCTACGCGCTTGCACCGGCCCCGCGCGCCGCGGGCTGAGTCGGCCAGGACGCCAAACGACCCCGGACCATGTGTCCGGGGTCATTCCTCGACGGTTCCAGGGCGGCTCAGCTCGCCTCGTCGTCGTCGCTCTTGGCGCGGCGGCGTGCGGCGGCAGACTCGCGGCTGGCGCGGGTGACGGCCACCTTCGCCTTGCCAGCGGCCGTGCGCGGCCGGTCGGCAGCCTTGCCGGAGGCAGCCTTGGATGCCTTGGCCGCGGCCACCTTCTTGCGCTGCGCGGTCTTGCTGGCGGTCGTGCGCTTCTTCGTGACGGCGGCGGTCGCCTCGGCCCCGTCGAGCAGATGAGCGGCGTTGACCTTCGTCATGAGCCGGCTCTTGCGACGGGCCGCATTGTTGGGATGGATGATTCCCTTCTCGGCCGCCTTGTCCAGGGCGCTGATGGCCGCGGTGACGGCAGCCGGGCCATCACCGTCGGCGCGGCCGACCGCGATCTCCGAAGCCTGCTGGACGAGCGTCTTCGTCTCACTCCGCGTACGGCGGTTCACAGCGCGGCGGCGGAGCGACTGGCGCACGCGCTTGAGGGCGGAGGGCGTGCGCGCACCCTTCCAGGTTCGGGCCGTTCTTGCCACAGGGGTCCTCAGCTGAAGTCGTTCATTGGCACACCAACACGAAACACGGTCGACGCGCCGGCGGAGGCGGGAGTATAGCATCGGGCGGCCGAACGGGCCACTCGACAGATCGGCGCGGAGGGGCGACAATCGCGCGACGATCACCTCGGCTCGCCATGCCCCGCAGCCGATCCGGTGATGCCGCACGGAGAGAAACGAGCTGAGGGGAGAACTCCCCGTCCCACCGGATGGCGAGAGGCGCGTCCGCGCAACGATCGCGCGCCGGGACGCGTCTTCCCCCTGACCGAATGATGATCACCGCCCGATGACGACCGCCACCCTGCCACGCCGACTCTTTCGGCCGATGGCCACCCCGCCAGCGAGACGCTCGATGCTCATCGGCTTCCTCGCCACGTTCACCGCCGGCATCGCCGCGCTGACGCTCGCGTCTGCGGCCATCGGCATGGCGACCGACGGTGAGGTGCTCGTCGGCGTCCGCGTCGGGGGCATCGAGGTCGGCGGCCTTACCCGCGACGCCGCACGAGCGCGGCTCTCGGAGCAGCTTCCCTCCCTCAGTTCCGGGCGTGCGGTCATCGTCGCCGACGGCGTCGAGGAGACGGTCACGTTCGCCGAGGTGGGCCGTGGCTACGAGCTCGAAGCGATGCTCGACGCCGCCTACGGCGTGGGTCGCGATGCCGATCCGATCGCCGACGGCCTCGCGCGTCTGCGCGCGCTCGTGCGTCCGACATCGCTGCCCCTGGTCGTCCATCCGTTCGACGCCGATACGCTCGACGCGGCCGCCAGCCGGGTCTCCGGAGCCGTGAGCCGCTCCCCGGTGGAGGCCTGGGTCTCCGATGACGGGTTCGAAGTGCTTCCGTCCGCCGAGGGACGCAACCTTTCGACCGATGCGGTGCGGAGTGCGTTGTCCGCGGCGCTCGATAGCACCGATCCGGCCGATCTTCGCCTGGAGCTGGCCACGACGTCGGTCGCGCCGATCGTGAGCACCGAGGAGGCCGAGCTGGCGGCGGGGGCCGCGCGGAATGCCGTTGCCGACCTCGAGCTCACCATCGAGGCCGCGACCGAGGACGACGAGCCGATTTCGATCAACGCCGACACGATCGCCGGCTGGATCACCTTCGGCCCGCTCGGCGCCCAGGACTACGCGATGCAGATCGACGCAGGTGCCGTCACGGCGGCCATCGCCGAACTGGCCGAGACCGTCGATCGCGATCCGGTGAGCGCGGCATTCGGCGTCGCGGGTGCCGGGCTCGGGGGAGTCATTCCCGGCCACGACGGACGGCTGCTCGACGTGGACGCCAGCGCCTCGGCCGTGCTCGACGCGCTCGATCGCCGGGCGGGTGGCTCGCCGATCGCATCCCTCGGGCTGGTGGTCGACGTGACCGAGCCTCCGCTCACCACTGCGGCGGCCGAGGAGATTCTGCCCCAGATGCGCCTCGTTTCGTCGTGGACGACGAACTACGTCTCCGGCGAGGGCAACGGCTTCGGCAACAACATCAGCATCCCCGCCTGGGACATCGACGGCACGAACCTCGCGCCGGGCGAGTGGTTCAGCTTCTGGGGCGGCATCGGGCCGGTGAACACCGAGCGCGGGTACCGCTACGGCGGCGCCATCATCAACGGCCGCAGCGTGGCGCTCGGCGCGCTGGCCGGCGGGATCTGCTCGACCTCGACGACGCTGTTCAACGCGGCGATGCGCTTCGGCCTCGAGATCGGCGATCGGACGGCGCACTACTACTACATCGATCGATATCCCACCGGGCTCGATGCGACGGTCGCCATCGTCGACGAATCGGTGACCGACATGACGTTCCGCAACGACACCGAGCATCCGATCGTCATCCGTGGCTTCGGCTCGCCCGGGCAGGTAACCTTCCAGCTGTGGAGCGTGCCGAACGGCCGCACGGTGGCGCTCAGCGACCCGTACATCACCGATCGCCGTTCGGCGATCGAGACGACGCAGGTCGATACCAGCATGGCGCCCGGCAGCGCCCGCCGCGTCGAGTACCCGCACTCCGGGTTCAAGGCGACCGTCTCGCGGACCGTCTACGGCGCCGACGGCGGGGTCATCCACGAGAACACCTGGTTCAGCGACTACCGCGTCGTGAACGGCATCACCCTCGTCGGGCCCGCCGCCGCGGCACCTCCGCCCCCGCCACCGGCCGACGAGGGCGAGACCGCCGGCGACCCGCCGGCCGGCGACCCGCCACCCGAGGACCCGGAGCCGTAGTCCTCCCGGTGCCGAGGGCCGCTCTCGGCTAGACTTCGGCCCCGTGATCCCCCCGGAGCGCATCCGCAACTTCAGCATCGTCGCGCACATCGACCACGGGAAGTCGACCCTTGCCGATCGGCTGCTCGAGGTGACACACACCGTCGAGGGCCGCCAGATGCAGTCCCAGGTGCTCGACTCGATGGACCTCGAGCGCGAGAAGGGGATCACCATCAAGGCGCGCGCCGTGCGCCTGCACTACGACGCCGCCGACGGGCACACGTACGCGCTCAACCTCATCGACACGCCGGGCCACGTCGACTTCACGTACGAGGTCAGTCGCTCACTGCAGGCGTGCGAGGGCGCGATCCTGGTGGTCGACGCGACGCAGGGGATCGAGGCGCAGACGCTCGCGAACGTCCATCTGGCAATGGCCCAGCACCTGACGATCATCCCGGTCATCAACAAGATCGACCTTCCGAGCGCGGATCCGGAGACGGTCATGGACGAGCTCGAGGAGACGCTCGCCATCCCGCGCGAGGAGGTGCTGCTGGCCAGCGCCAAGGACGGAACCGGCATCACCGAGATCCTTGAGGCGATCGTTCAACGCGTGCCGGCCCCGCCGGCCGACGCCAGGGCCCCGCTGCGGGCGCTCGTCTTCGACAGCCACTACGACCAGTACAAGGGCGTGGTCGTCTACGTGCGGCTGGCGGCCGGCACCCTGCGCGACCATGAGCGGATCCGGTTCATGGCCACCGGCGCCGAGTCGGAGATCCTCGAGCTCGGATACTTCCGCCCGCAGCCGGTCCCGACCACCCGGCTGGCGGCCGGTGAGGTGGGCTACGTTGCTACCGGCCTGAAGAGCATCCGCGAGGCCCAGGTCGGCGACACGTTGACGTCGGGTGCCCGGCCCGCCGGCGAGCCGCTGGCGGGCTACCACGAGCCATTGCCGCTCGTGTTCGCCGGCATCTACCCGATGCGTGGCGACGATTATCCGGAGCTGCGCGAGGCGATGGACAAGCTGCACCTCAACGACGCCGGCTTCGTCTACGAGCCGGAGTCGTCGGCGGCCCTCGGCTTCGGGTTCCGCTGCGGGTTCCTCGGGCTGCTGCACATGGAGATCGTGCAGGAGCGGCTCGAGCGGGAGTTCGACCTCGACCTCATCGCCTCGGCGCCATCGGTCGAGTACCGCGTCAAGGTCCTCCACCGCGCCGATGAGGTGGTCGTCGACAACCCGGCCCAGATGCCCGGTCCCGGCGAGATCGAGCAGATCAGCGAGCCGTGGGTCAGCACCCAGGTCATCACCCCGACCGACTACATCGGCCCGCTCATGGAGCTCGCCACCGGGCGACGCGGCGAGTTCCAGAACATGGAGTACCTCGACCCGAAGCGGGTCAACCTCCACTTCGAGATGCCGCTCGGGGAGCTGATCATCGACTTCTACGATCAGCTGAAGAGCCGATCGTCCGGCTATGCGAGCCTCGACTACAGCTACATCGGCTATCGGCCCGGCGACCTCGTCAAGCTCGACGTGCTCGTGAACGGTGAGCCGGTCGACGCGCTCAGCCTCATCGTGCATCGGTCGAACGCGTATCGCTCCGGCAGGGCCCTCGTCGACAAGCTGAAGGAGCTGATCCCGCGCCAGATGTTCGAAGTGCCGGTCCAGGCGGCCATCGGCTCGCATATCATCAGCCGCGAAACGATCCGGGCGATGCGCAAGAACGTCCTCGCCAAGTGCTACGGCGGCGACATCACGCGCAAGCGCAAGCTCCTCGAGAAGCAGAAGGAAGGGAAGCAGCGGATGAAGCGGATCGGCTCGGTCGAGATCCCGCAGGAGGCGTTTCTTGCCGTCCTTCGCATGAACGAGAGCGCCGGGTGACCGGCGGCCTGCCGCGCCGATGACCTTCGTCGAGTCGCTCCGTCTGGCGATCGCCCTGGGGCTGACGCTCTTCCTCGTCCTGCTCCGCTTCGACTCCGAGCGCATCACGCGGTCCGACTACTTCCGCTACCGAACGCCGTGGATGGGGCCGGTCAGCTACTACGTCCTCGTCATCGTGTTCGCCGTCGGCATCGCGATCATCCTGCCGTCGGGCCGCAACCAGCTCTTCCTCACCGGCGGCGAGACCGACGAGATGGTGCCGGTCATGCTGCTGTTCGTGGCCGTCGCGCTGCTGAACGGGGTCGCCCTAGCCTTCCTCCGCTACGGTGGGATCCTGCCGCTTCCGGTCGAGCTGTTGCCGACCCGGGTGCTGGGCGCGGCGGCCAATGCGCTCAGCGAAGAGCTCCAGTTCCGCTCGATCGTGCTCGGCATGCTCCTCTTCGCCGGGGTGCCGGTCGGCTGGGCGATTGCCGCCCAGGCGCTCGTCTACGGCCTGGCGCACCGGCGCCTGTGGCGGGATCGCGACTGGTATTTCCTGGCCGGTTCGGTGCTCCTCGGCTGGGCCGCCGGCGTGGCCACCGTCGAGACAGGCTCGGTGATCCCCGCGGTCGTCGGCCACTTCGCCGTGACGATGTCCCTGTTCGCCTTCGCCGGGGGGCGCCTCCGGCAGCGCCCGATCTGACCTGAGCGACGAAGCTGTTCGCCGCTCGTCCGGCGGCGACTTCCTTGGATTT
>Ga0299907_10002235_pt1 | contig 11748 bp, 3 predicted proteins | sample RVTome_16_FD_198680 | JGI IMG/M metagenome (GOLD analysis project Ga0299907, IMG submission 198680) | Soil microbial communities from uranium-contaminated site in the Upper Colorado River Basin, Wyoming, United States - RVT152D67 (version 2) ...
AGGCCAAATTGATGGCCCCTTGAAGATGGCGCACTATCCGCCCTTCAACACTCTCCGCAACTAGAGGAAAAGGATGCCAACACTCCAATCTGGGCCTCCAGACCTATCAAGAGCCTGGAATTGGGTCTGTTCAAATCGGACCCGCTGCCTACTCTGAGTGGTCAGAAACCACGGGGCGGAGTCATTTCGGGCCCGGGACAATCAAAGGGGCCAAGTGATGCTGGGAGGCAACACGGCAAGGCTGCGCCTTGTCGATCGCGCGCTGACAATGTTCGTCAGCATCGGAATGATCTTCGGGACGTTCGTGGTGGCAACAGCGCCGCCAGCCGATGCCGTGACCAACACCGATTCGTTCGAGGTTGGGGGTCCCGAGACGGGCCAGGGGTCGCTCTCGGGTCTGATTCAGGGCTCGAGCGACTGGGACGACCTCGCCATCTTCGGGGCCGGCACGCTCGACCCGGGGGAAGTCCTCATCATCGACGACACCGGGTACGGGAACGATCTACAGGAGATCTTGAATCCAGCCACTGCCGACGAGGTCGCTGCCAATTGCCCCAATATCAACGATGACGACATCATCGCCGGTGGCACCGAGATAGACGACTACCCGTTCGGTGTCGTGGACGGGTCGGTGCCCGGCAAGGTGGATCTCTGCCAGGTCTACATCTCTTACGGCATCGACGGCGACGGCGACACGATTCTGTTCGTCGGGGCCCTCCGACGTGAGGTCAACGGCACTGTCGCGATCGCAGTCGAGCTCAACAAGGTCTCTCACTCCCAGCGCAGCACCGACGACTTGTTGGTGACCTTCGAGTTCGATGGGAACGGGCCCGTTTCGGACATCCTGGTTCGCCAGTGGGAAGGATCGGCTTGGGGCACACCTGAGTCGGTCGAGGCCGACGGGGACTCGTGGGAGCACTTCGGCGAGATTCGGGTCAATCTGAGCGACAACGACATCCTGGCTCCGCCAACGAGCGCTGACGACTGCTCCTCCTTCTCGTCGGTCCTCCCTTATGGCTTCCGCGGCAACGACGCCAACTCCCAGGTGGGTGACTGGCTCGACCCCGCAGAGGTTCGCATACCCCGCTGTGGTCAGCTCCGCATCATCAAGGACGCAACGCCCGCATCGGGCAACCTCGAGTTCGGGTGGAACCTGGAGGACAACGGAGCCGTGTTCGAGGATCTCGACGGCGCCATCGAGGACGGCGAGACAGTCACTCTCGATCTAGTCAATGGTGAGTACTCATTGACCGAGGACGTCGTGCCGTCACCGTACGCGTTCGACCGGATCGAGTGTGATGGCGGGTTCGAACCCGATGCCATAACCGTCGAGACCGGAAGCGTCGTCACCTGCACCATCTACAACCTGGCGTCGTCACTGATCGTCGAGAAGATCGGAGCGGGAGACGGTTCCGCATCCTTCACATTCAGCGCCACCGGCCAAGCCGCCTTCGCCCTGAGCCTTGGTGAGCAATCCCAGACCTTCGTCTACGTCCCCGGAACCACAGTCGATATCGGCGAGACTCTGCCGGGCGGTCAGCCTGCGTGGCATTCGGCAGGCGCGTCATGTGTCGATGAAGACGGGAATGGCAGTGAGGTCGCATCGTCTGACGGCACATCTGTCTCCGTCGACACGATTGCCGGCGACACAATCGTCTGTACCTTCACCAACAACCAGGACGGTCAGATCACCGTCGTCAAAGAAGTCGTGAATGACGACGGGGGGACACTTGGAGTCGGCGACTTCCCGCTGTTCCTCAATGGCGGCGCGGTGACCAGCGGCACCGCAAACTACGTGACGCCCGGTGAGTACACGGCGAGCGAGACCAATCAGGATGGTTATGCAGCGAGCGGACCGGTCTGTCTGGACGACGGCAGCGGGGCCAACGTGGGTCATCCGGTCGATCTCGACAACGGACAGACCGTGACTTGCACGATCACCAACGACGACGAGCCGAGCACGCTGACACTTCTCAAGAGTGTCGCGCCCACCAGCGGCGGCACGGCAGCGGACACCGAATGGACACTCAACGCCGACGGCCCGGACTCGATATCGGGTGTAGAGGGATCGATAGAGGTCACGAGCGCCGAGGTGGAAGCAGGAAGCTACGACCTCTCTGAATCCAACGGTCCCACCGGGTGGGTCCAGAGCGGCGACTGGGACTGTGGCTCGGCGACGATGGTCGACGGCGACACGGTGACAGTCGGGATCGGCGAAGTAGTGACCTGTGAGGTGACCAATACCGATGTCGCTCCCCAACTGACCTTGGTCAAAGACGTCCAGAACAACAACGGCGGCAACGCCGACACGGGCGACTTCGAACTGACGGCCACGGGCCCGGTCACTGTGTCCGGATTCACTGGAGACACGAGTGTCACCGATGCCGAAGTCCTGGTCGGGTCATACGACCTCAGTGAGGATGGCCCAGCCGGCTACGACCAAGTTGGAGACTGGGCATGTCTCGGTGGCTCCCAGATCGACGGCGACACGGTTCAACTTGCGCCAGGTGAAGATGCGACCTGCACCGTCACCAACCAGGACGAGGCACCGGAACTGATCGTCACCAAGGTCGTCAACAACGACTTCGGTGGTGACGCAGAGGCCGACGACTTCCAACTGCGGGTGAATGAAACCGCCGTGGATCAGGACACGCCGATCGCAGGCATCGTGGCCAACACCGCTTACACGGTCTCCGAAGACTCGGTCGATGGATACTTCCAATTGGGCCCGGTGGCCTGTGTCGACACAGACACCCAGGAGAGCGTGGTCCACCCGGTCACCCTGGACGAAGGTCAGTCGGTCACCTGCACCGTCACCAACCAGGACATCGCACCAGGTCTCACCCTGGTGAAAGAAGTCGACAACCAGTTCGGCGGCGACGCCGAGCCCGCCGACTTCCAGCTCACCCTGAACGGTGCCAACACCAACCAGGGAGCCCAGACCGGAACCGAGTCCAACACCGAGTACACGATCGACGAGATCCAACTCGACGGCTACACCCAGGTCGGTGACGTGACATGTGTCGACGACGACACCCAGGAGAGCGTGACCCACCCGGTGACCCTGGACGAAGGCCAGTCGGTCACCTGCACCATCACCAACACTGACATCGCACCAGGTCTCATCGTGGTCAAGGAAGTGATCAACGACGACGGCGGCGACGCCGAGCCCGGTGACTTCCAGCTGAGAGTCAACGGGACGGCGGTGGCGCAGGGTGAGACCTTTGCCGTCGCTGCGAACTTCCCGCAAACCTTGGCCGAGGACGCCGTTGCTGGCTACGAGATGGTCGGCATCTCTTGTGTCGAGACCGGAAGCGCCATCGCGGTGCCACACCCGGTGAGCCTCGACGAAGGGCAGTCGGTGACCTGCACCATCACCAACGATGACATAGCACCCGAGCTCATCGTCGTGAAGGAGGTCGTCAACGACGACACTGGCGTGGCGGATGCCGGTGACTTCCAACTGCTGGTGAACGGGGATGAAGTCGACCAGAACGTCGTCCTCGACGTGGTGGCCAACTCCCAATACACGGTTGGCGAGGTGCAGCTCCAGGGCTACACCCAGGTGGGGACTGCCGTCTGTGTCGACAACGACACCGGGGCCGGCGTCGCTCACCCCGTGACTCTCGTTCCCGGGCAATCCGTGACCTGCACCGTCACCAACGACGACATCGAGGATGAGGTCCTACCGACGGTGCTCCCGTTCACGGGGTTGGCGGCTGAGGAACTCCTTGCTCTGGCCGCGGTGTTGGCCATGGCCGGAATCGTCATCGTCATCACAGCACGTCGACGGAACGACGACATCGGTCTCGATCGCTAGCTATCCCGGCGATCGATGAGGGGGCCGCCCGTGGGGGGCGGCCCCCGCTTCCACGAGAAAGGCCCCCTGCCGATCGGCAGGGGGCCTTCTCGTTCACTCTGGGGTCAGTTAGCCCCGTATACGGGGCTAACTACCTGAGGTATGCAACCCCGCTACTCCTCTTCGTCGTTGGAGGAGTTGCCGCCCAGGGAAGCCAGCCATTCGGCCGGGTCCTCGGGTAGGCCGTCGTCGGCCGACGGAACGCCGTCTCCGTCTCCGAGGATGCCCAGGCTGGCCACAGTGGTGGCACCGGGCAACGACGGCTGCAGGGCCTGATACTGGTCGGCACCGGTTCCTGCGGGGATGAGCTTGCCGATGATGACGTTCTCCTTGAGCCCCCGCATGAAGTCGGAGCGACTCTGGATCGCGGCGTCGGTCAGCACCTTGGTGGTCTCCTGGAAGGAGGCCGCCGAGAGCCACGAGTCCGTGGCCAGCGAAGCCTTGGTTATGCCCATGAGCTCAGGGCGCCCCTCAGCCGGCTTCTTGCCCTCGCCAACCAGCTCCCGGTTGGTGTCACGGAATGTCTGGTCGTCGATGAGAGCGGCCGGCAAGAAGTCGGAGTCGTTCGGAGCAACCACCCTGACCCTGCGCAGCATCTGGCGCACGATCATCTCGATGTGCTTGTCGTGGATCTCGACACCCTGGGAGCGATAGACCTCCTGCACCTGGTCGACCAGGTACTGCTGAGTGGCGCGGACTCCCCGGATGACGAGCACCTCCTTCGGATCGAGCGGTCCCTCGGTGAGCTGGGTTCCGGCCTCGACTTCGGCCCCATTCTGGAATCGAAGCTTGGCGAAACGCGAGATCGGGTACTGGACTTCGTCGTCGCCTTTGGCAACCACGATCCGTCGTCCCTCCTCGTCGTCGATGACGGCGGCGATTCCGGCCATCTCGCTGAGCACTGCCTTGCCCTTCGGTGTGCGGGCCTCGAACAACTCCACCACTCGGGGGAGGCCGTGGGTGATGTCCTCACCTGCCACACCACCGGTGTGGAACGTCCGCATCGTCAACTGGGTGCCCGGCTCGCCGATCGACTGGGCGGCCATGATGCCGACAGCCTCAGCGGTCTCCACCACACGTCCCGTCGCCAGCGACAGCCCGTAACAAGCCTGACAGACACCACCGCGGGTGTCACAGGTGAGCGGTGAGCGCACCCGCACCGACTCGACGTCGGCCTCCTCGATGGCGTGCAGCTCTTTGGTGCCGATGATGGTTCCGGCGCGGAGCTTCTCGTCATCCTCGGTGGCGACCAGGGCGTGGCCGCCCTTCTCGGTCTCTTCCTTGAGGTCGTCGGCGAGCATGCGGCCGTAGATCCGGGACCGGAGATTCCTGATCTTGTTGCCACGGTCGTCCACGACCCGAATCACGATGCCGCGATCGGTCTCACAGTTGTCCTCGGTGACGATCATCTCCTGGGAGACATCGACCAACCGACGGGTGAGATATCCGGAGTCGGCGGTTCGGAGGGCGGTGTCTGCGAGACCCTTGCGGGCACCGTGGGTCGAGATGAAGTACTCGAGGACGGACAGCCCTTCCCGGAAATTGGAGATGATCGGCCGCGGGATGATGTCGCCCTTGGGGTTGGCTACCAGGCCGCGCATTCCGGCGATCTGACGCACCTGCATCATGTTCCCGCGAGCACCCGATCCGACCATCATGTCGAGTGAGTTGAACTGCTCGGTCTTGAGACCGGCCTTCATGGCGTCGGTCACTTTCTCGGTGGCCTCGGTCCAGATCTCGATCAACTCCTGACGACGCTCATCGTCGGTGACGACACCCTTGGCGAAGAGGTTCTGCACCTTCTCGGCGCGTTCCTCGTATTCAGCGAGGATCTCTGCCTTGTCGGCGGGAGTCCTCACATCGTCGAGGGCGATGGTGAGGCCGGCACGAGTGGCGAATTGGAAGCCGAGCTCCTTGATGCCGTCGAGAGTGGCAGCCACCGCCGAGCGGGGGTAGCGCTCGATGATCGTCTCGACGAGCAGCTTGATGTCACTCTTGATGACCGCCGAGTTGATGTAAGGGAAGTCCTCCGGAAACACAGTGTTCAGCAAGGCACGGCCCAAGGTGGTCTCGGTCAGCGCCTTGGGGTCGACCGGCTCGTCGTTGATCAATTTCTTCAACGTCTGCTTCAGGTCGTTGTGGACGTCTGGTTCACCACCGAGCTCCCCGAGACGGAGCTTGATCGGTGCGTGCAATGACAGCTCGCCGATCTCGTAGGCCATGAATGCCTCGTCGATGTCGACGAACGTCCGTCCGGCTCCTTTGGCGTCCTCGACCAACTCCGCCAGATAGAAGATGCCGATGACCATGTCCTGGGACGGAGTCACGATCGGGCGGCCGGAGGCCGGCGACAGGACGTTGTTGGATGACAGCATCAGCACGCGCGCCTCGGCTTGGGCCTCGGCGGACAGAGGCAGGTGGACCGCCATCTGGTCACCGTCGAAGTCGGCGTTGAACGCCTCACAGACCAGCGGGTGGATCTGAATTGCCTTGCCCTCGACCAGTACCGGCTCGAAGGCCTGTATGCCGAGACGGTGCAAAGTCGGCGCCCGGTTCAGAAGCACCGGATGCTCCTGGATGACGTCACTGAGCACGTCCCAGACCTGAGGACGCTGACGCTCGACCATCCGCTTGGCCGCCTTGATGTTCTGGGCCAGATCGAGATCGACCAGTCGCTTCATGACGAACGGCTTGAACAGCTCGAGGGCCATGATCTTGGGAAGACCGCACTGGTGCAGTTTGAGCTGGGGACCCACCACGATCACCGATCGACCCGAGTAGTCGACTCGCTTACCGAGCAGGTTCTGGCGGAACCGGCCCTGCTTGCCCTTGAGCATGTCGGACAGCGACTTCAGGGCGCGGTTGCCCGGCCCTGTCACGGCGCGGCCACGACGGCCGTTGTCGAACAGGGCGTCGACGGCCTCCTGAAGCATGCGCTTCTCGTTGTTGACGATGATCTCCGGGGCGCCCAGGTCGAGCAGCCTCTTGAGGCGGTTGTTCCTGTTGATCACCCGGCGATAGAGATCGTTGAGGTCGGAGGTGGCGAATCGGCCACCGTCCAGCTGCACCATCGGGCGCAGGTCGGGCGGAATGACCGGGACGGTCTCGAGGATCATGTCCTCGGGACGGTTCTGGCCCTCCCAGAACGGCTTGACGACTTTCATCCGCTGCGTGGCGCGCTGACGGCGCTGCTGGGAGGAGCCGTTGAGGTTCTCCTCGAGCTTGTCCATCTCGGCATCGAGATCGAGCGAGGTCAGCAGGGTCTTGACCGCTTCGGCGCCCATGCCCCCCTCGAAATAGTCGGCGTAACGGAAGTAGATCTCGCGCCATAGCTGCTCGGACTCGATGAGCTGCTTGGGGCCCATGGTGCGGAACGTGCTGAACGCCTCCTCGATCAGCTCGATCTCGCGATTGGTGCGCTCCTCGCGCTCCTTGATCTCCTTCTCCACCTCTTTGCGCCGGGCGTTGATCTCCTGGGTCTTCGCCCCACCTTCTTCCATGCGCTCGAGCTCGTCCTCGAGCGCCTCGAGGCGCACCTCGTGCCACTCCTGGAACTCGCTCTTGACTACTTCGATCTCGTCGCCCATCGCTGCCTCGAGCTCCGGCAGGTCCTTCTGACGGGTCTCGTCGTTCACCGAGGTGACGATGTAGCTGGCGAAGTAGATGACTTTCTCCAGCTCCTTGGGCGACATGTCGAGCAGATAGCCGAGACGGCTGGGCACGCCCTTGAAGAACCAGATGTGGGTCACGGGAGCGGCCAGCTCGATGTGGCCCATGCGCTCGCGACGCACCTTCGACCGAGTCACCTCGACACCACAGCGCTCGCAGATGATCCCCTTGTAACGGATCCTCTTGTACTTGCCGCAGTAGCACTCCCAGTCCCGCTGGGGACCGAATATGCGCTCGTCGAAGAGACCCTCTTTCTCAGGGCGGAGGGTTCTGTAGTTGATCGTCTCCGGCTTCTTCACCTCTCCGTACGACCAGGCGCGAACCTGATCGTTGGAGGCGAGGCCGATTCTCAGTTCATCGAATATCTGTGCTGGCATGTTCTTATCGGCGGACTTTGGTCGAGGGTCTCCTCGCGTCCGCACTCATCTCCTTTTGGGGATCACGTGCACTCATGCGGGTCCCTCTCGAGCGAAGCTCGAGAGGTGCTGCCGCTCCGCACCGATGTCTTGGGTCAATTCTGAAAGCACCAATTCCAACAAATGCCTATTCCGAGTCGGGGCGCTCGGGGCGACTGAGGTCGATGCCGAGGGTCTCGACCGACCGGTAGGTGTCCTCTTCGAGCTCTCGGAGCTCGACTTCCTCACCGGCCGACAGCATCTCGACGTTGAGACCGAGACTCTGCATCTCCTTCACGAGAACCCGGAACGACTCTGGGATTCCGGGCTCGGGGATGTTGTCGCCCTTGACGATGGCCTCATAGACCTTGACCCGGCCCTGGACGTCGTCGGACTTGATGGTCAGGAGCTCCTGCAAGGCGTAAGCGGCGCCGTACGCCTCGAGCGCCCAGACCTCCATCTCACCGAATCTCTGACCACCGAACTGGGCCTTACCACCGAGCGGCTGCTGGGTGATCATGCTGTAGGGCCCGGTCGACCGGGCGTGAATCTTCTCGTCCACGAGGTGGACCAGCTTCAGCATGTAGATATAACCAACGGTAACCGCGGTGTCGAAGGGCTCACCGGTCCGACCGTCGTAGAGGATGGCCTTGCCATCTTCTCCCACCAAACGGTCACCATCCCTGTTGGGGAGGGCGTTGGCGATCACCTTCATGATCTCATCCTCGCGGGCACCGTCGAAGACAGGGGTCGCCGTCTTGGTCCAGGGCTTGACACCGGGGGCGGCCGGCGACTCCCCGCCGAACGCCTCCCAACCCTGGGCGGCGGCCCATCCGAGATGGGTCTCCAGCACCTGGCCGAGGTTCATGCGGCTGGGCACGCCGAGCGGGGACAGGATGATGTCCACCGGGGTGCCGTCGGGGAGGAACGGCATCTCCTCCTCCGGGAGGACCTTGGAGATGACTCCTTTGTTGCCGTGACGCCCGGCCAGCTTGTCGCCTTCTGAGATCTTGCGCTGTGTGGCGACGTAGATGCGGACCAGCTCGTTGACGCCGGGGCTGAGGTCGAAACCTTCCTCGCGCTTGAACACCTTGACGGCGATGACCTTGCCGGTCTCACCATGCGGAACCTTGAGCGACGTATCGCGGACCTCGCGCGCCTTTTCGCCGAAGATCGCCCGAAGCAGGCGTTCCTCCGGAGTCAGCTCGGTCTCACCCTTGGGCGTGACCTTCCCGACCAGGTAATCGCCGGGGCCGACTTCGGCGCCGACCCGGATGATGCCCTCGTCGTCGAGGTTGGCCAAGACCTCCTCGGGGACGTTTGGGATGTCCCGGGTGATCTCCTCGGCGCCCAACTTGGTGTCCCGAGCGTCGATCTCGTGCTCTTCGATGTGGATCGAGGTGAGAACGTCGTCCTTGACGAGACGCTCGGAGATGATGATGGCGTCCTCGAAGTTGTGACCCTGCCAGGGCATGAAGGCCACCAGAAGGTTGCGGCCGAGAGCCAACTCGCCCGCCTCAGTCGATGGGCCGTCGGCGAGGACATCGCCTTCCTTGACCTTGTCACCCGCCGAGACGACAGGCTTCTGATTCATGCAGGTGCCCTGATTGGATCGCTTGAACTTGTCGAGAGCGAACGTGTGCTTCTTGTTGGTCTCTCTCTCCTTGACCACGATCTCGTCACCGGTCACCTCGACCACCTCGCCGGCGACCGGCGAGATGACCATGTCTCCAGAGTCCTGAGCGGCGCGTGCCTCGACACCGGTGCCGACCAGCGGTGACTCGGCGGTGAGGAGGGGCACGGCCTGACGCTGCATGTTCGAGCCCATGAGAGCGCGGTTTGCGTCGTCGTGCTCCAGGAAGGGGATCAGGGAAGTGGAGACCGAGACGATCTGCTTCGGAGAAACGTCCATGTAGTCGACCAGCTTCGCCTCGACGGTCTCCACTTCGGCACCACGGCGAACCAGTACCCGCTTGTTGACGAAGGAGCCGTCTTCGCTCAGGGGAGCGTTCGCCTGTGCGATGACATAGCGCTCCTCTTCGGTGGCGGTGAGGTAGTCGACCTTCTCGGACACCTTTCCGTCCTCCACCTTGCGATATGGAGTCTCGATGAACCCGAAGTCGTTGACCCTGGCGTAGCAGGCAAGCGACCCGATGAGACCGATGTTCGGCCCCTCCGGCGTCTCGATGGGGCACATGCGGCCATAGTGGGATGGATGGACGTCGCGGACCTCGAACCCGGCACGTTCCCGACTCAGACCACCGGGGCCGAGGGCGTTGAGCCGTCGACGATGAGTGAGGCCGGCCAAGGGGTTGGGCTGGTCCATGAACTGGCTGAGTTGGCTCGTCCCGAAGAACTCTTTGATGGCTGCGGTCACCGGCCGGATGTTGATCAGGCTCTGCGGTGTGATCGCATCCGGGTCCTGGGTGGTCATCCGCTCGCGGACGACACGCTCGAGACGGGTCAGGCCGACGCGAACCTGGTTCTGGACCAGCTCTCCGACCGTACGGATGCGACGGTTTCCGAAATGGTCGATGTCATCTGTCGAGATCGCGATCTCGTTGCCCTGATGCGTCTCCATCGTGGACTGGCCGGCATGAAGAGCGACCAGATACCTGATGGCGTCGAGGATGTCTTCGTCCCGCAGCATCTGCAGACCCTCGGCTCGATAATCCTTGGGGGCGTCCTCACCGAACTTCTGGGCGATCTTGTAGCGACCGACCCGGGTCAGGTCATAACGCTTGGCGTTGCGGAATAGGGTCTGGATCAGACCACGCGCCGACTCCACGGTGGTGGGCTCGCCGGGACGCAGCTTGCGGTACAGGTCGAGAAGCGCCTCTTCCTTGTCGGCGTTCGTGTCCTTCTCGATCGTGTTCTTGATCGACTCGGAGTGACCGAACATCTCGAGGATCTCCTCGTCGGTCTCGGCGATGCCGAGCGCCTTGATGAACGCGGTCACGTACTGACGACGTTTGCGATCGACGCGGACGCCGATGGTGTCTTTCTTGTCGGTGTCGAACTCGAGCCAGGCGCCGCGGCCGGGGATGATCTTTCCCGAGTAGATCATCTTGTCCGACGTCTTGTCCTTGGTGACGTCGTAGTAGATGCCCGGAGAGCGGACCAACTGGGACACGATGACGCGCTCGGTGCCATTGATGACGAACACGCCTTTGTCGGTCATGATCGGGAAGTCGCCGAGGAAGACCTGTTGCTCTTTGATCTCACCGGTTCCCCGGTTCATGAATCGGGCGGTGACGAATAGGGGTTGGGCGTAGTTGGCGTCTCTCTCCTGCGCCTCCTCGAGGGTCATCTGCGGCTCGCCGAACCGGTGATCGGTGAGCTCGAGGGCGAGAGAGCCGGTGAAGTCCTCGATCGGGCTTATCTCTTCGAAGATCTCTCGAAGCCCTTCATCGAGAAACCACTGAAAGGACTCATGCTGGACAGCCAGCAGATTGGGAAGCGGCAAAACCTCGGGAATCTTCCCGAAGGAAAACCGCTCAGCCACGCGCGAAGCCAAGGGGTGCCTCCTTGAGGTGGTGAATGGTCAGGGGGTAACGCAAGAAAGGACATGTTAACACAGGCGCGAACATGTCCCGAATTGGCGATTTCAGTTGTCGAATCGACCCATCAGCGCACGCAGTCAGGAGCGATCCGGAGCCCGAGGGCTCTTGGCACACTCTATCGCATGTCCGCGAAATGCGTCAAGGGTCAACGGGATTCCCCGTTGACCCCGCAGGAGAGAAGGCAGGAGCGTCAGGGGCGGATCGTCGGGCTCGAGTTCCGCCTCGGTCCTGACCACCCGGCCACGGACCCGAGCGCGTCTGG
>Ga0299907_10002236_pt1 | contig 11747 bp, 12 predicted proteins | sample RVTome_16_FD_198680 | JGI IMG/M metagenome (GOLD analysis project Ga0299907, IMG submission 198680) | Soil microbial communities from uranium-contaminated site in the Upper Colorado River Basin, Wyoming, United States - RVT152D67 (version 2) ...
CACCGGCACTCCGGAATCGATGAGCTGCGCCAGAGCTGGCTTCACTCCGGGAAGCACCCGCTGACCCCGGTAGATGACTCCGTCGAGATCGCAGAGAACATTCAAGATTCGGGAGACAAGAAACGATCGAAGATCTCGGTGTACAGGCTCGTCGTCCGGGCAACGGATTCGACTGAGACCCGCTCGTCGTGGCCGTGGAACAACGCCAGCATCTCGGAGAAGTCCATCCTGTCGTCGTACAACCCGACTCCGTAGGCAATCGTCCCTCTCTTCCGCCAGAACCGGGCGTCGGTTGCCACATTCATGATCGTGGGAAGCAATCGACGGTGACCCTCGATCTTCTCGACACTGTCGGCGATCGCATCCCAGAGGGGGTTGCCCAACGGGCTCAGGGTGGCTTCGAAGTCCTGTATCGGCTCGATGTCGACATCGTCTCGGGCCGAGCCCATGGCCTTGAACAGAAACGAATCTACAAACGCCCGGTCGGTCCCGGGCAAAGCCCGAATGTCCACATTGGCACTGGCCTGGCTGGCGATCACGTTGGATTTCATGCCCGCGTTCAACATGTTTGGTGAGATGGTCAGATGGGTCACCGCATGGGCGTATCTTGCGAAGAGTGGATCGTCGACAGCAAAGGTGTCTATGGCGTCGTCGACCCGATCCGGGTCTACCAGGGCTTCCTTGACGTCGTCGGGGATCTCGAGTGAGGCCACGAATTCGCGCCATTCATGGGTGATGACGACCGGCATCGGCTCCGAGAAGATGCCATGGATGGCCTCGACCATCTTGCGAAGCGCATTGTCTGATCCGTAGGGTGCCGACCCGTGGCCAGGAGTGCCGGTGCTGCGGAGCAGAGACCAAAAGGCGCCTTTCTCACTTGTTGCGACCGGGATGGACTGCTCGCTGGCATAGGACACCGGTGGATAGGCCACCTCGGTGAGCATGTAGTCCACGCCAGCCTGATCCCATTTTTGCTCGGTGTAGGGATGTGCTCCCAGGGCACCACCCGCCTCTTCGTCGGCTAGTGCCACGAAGAGGAGGTCGCCACGCGGCTTGAGCTCGCCCGTGATGTAAGGGCGGGCAGCGACGGACATGGCGGCGGTGACATTGAGCATGTCGACGGCGCCTCGTCCATAGACGAAACCGTCGACGATCTCTGCACCGAAGGGGTCCCGGGTCCAACCGGCTGCGTCGACCGGCACCACATCGAGGTGCGGAGACAACCCCAGCGAAGACGCCTCCGGGTCTGATCCCTCGATGCGGTAGATCAATGACTGTCTACCCGGAGCCGGCTCGAAGACTTCACCTTCGACACCGAAAAAGTCGACCAATGTCGCCACCGAGCGGTACTCGTGGCCGCTCTGCGGCGTGCCGTCGTTGACACACTCGTTTCGGATGAGTTGCTGGAGGAGCTCCACTGCCTCGGTGCTCATGGGAGCAGAGTATCGATCAAGTCAAACATGGTCAGGGTCAATGGGTAGCTGCGCGCCTCGTCCAGAGGGACCCAGCGCGCCTCGTCGGCGTCGTCGGCGGCTTTGAGCTCCCCACCGATCACCGAGCCGGCAAAGTCGATGAGGACGAGATGATCGTCACCTTCGATGTATTCACCGACCCAGACCACATCTCCGACCTCGACTTCCAGACCTGTCTCTTCCAGCATCTCCCGCCGTGCGGCTTCTTTCATTGTCTCGCCGTGGTGAATCTTGCCGCCGGGCACGGCCCAGAGCCCCCGTCCCGGATCGCGCCCGCGGCGGATGAGGAGGATCTCGCCATCGTCGACGAGGGCCACCCCGACACCCACGATGGGACGGTCATTCCCTGTCGTCATCGTGGTACATGATGATCGACCGGGCTGCGAATCCTCCCGCCTCGAAAAAGTTCTTGGCGAGACGGTGGCCCGGCAGGACGTGGGCGTCGAATTTGGTGATGCCCCGGGAACGAAGGATCTGCAGCGCAATGTCCCTCATCTCCTCCCCCAACGCCACTTCGCGTGCCTCCTGATCGACATAGATCAGCCGGATGGCCCCCACCAGTTCGCCTTCGGCTTGAGTCAGGAGACGCTCGACTCTCGCCAGGAGAAACCCGAATGGGTACCCGTCGATCTCGCCTACGAGCACGATCGTGTGCGGGTCGTCTAGTGCGGCAGCGAACGACTGGGAGACCGGTTCGTCGAGTCCGTCTGCCAACGGCCACATGACGTGGAGTGCCGTCATCTCACGCTCCAGGGAGCGATAGAGAGACTCCAGGTCTGCGATGTCGCCTGACCCGGCCTGCCTGGCGGAGACTTTCATTTCCGATTCGATCCGAAGAGACGCCCCACTCCCCACACCGTCACCAGCCACATGGCTTCGGCCACTATGGGCAGACCCATCTTCGACGTCCCCCTGGTGCGGTCGTGGAAGCTGATGGGGACTTCGGTCACCTTCATCCCGGCCTGGTGGGCACGCCACGCCAGCTCGACCTGAAATCCGTAGCCGGAGGCGCGGGCGATGCGGTAGGGCAATCGACGCAGCGCGTCGGCGCGGTATGCGCGAAACCCCGCCGTGGCATCCCTGATCGGGATACCCAACATGATCCGAGCGTAAAGATTCCCCCCTTTCGAGATGAGCTTGCGATGTGCCGGCCAGTCGGGGGTGGCTCCCCCGGGCACATATCTCGAACCGATCGCCACATCGGACCCTTGGTCGATCGCGGAGACGAGACGAGGAAGATCGCCAGGATCATGGGAGAAGTCCGCATCCATCTCGATCACGGTTTGCGCGCCGTCGGCAAGAGCGCGGTCGAAACCGGCGGCGTATGCGGGCCCCAGCCCTGCTTTTTCTTCCCGATGTAACACGGAGACCTGGCTCAGGTCGCGTGCGAAGCTGTCAGCGAGGTGTCCGGTGCCGTCGGGTGAGTTGTCGTCGACGACGAGGAGCCGATAGCCGTGGGCGGCGATCTCGGGGACGATGTGGGGAAGGTTCTCTAACTCGTTGTAAGTCGGAAGGACGACTGTGACTGGCTCAGTGGGCACTTAGCGGCCACTTAGTCGGCACAGTCGAAGCAGATCATCTTGCGTTTGTTCGCCAGCTGGCTCGTTCGCTTGACCATGAAACACGACTGACAGACGAACTCGTCGTCCTTCTGACTTTGGGCGTCGACATTCAGGGTCAACTCCTCGCGTCGCATCGCCCTCAGCTCGGCGGCCTCGTCCACCAGCATGGCCTCGTTGGCTTCGTCGTCGAGGAGTTGCAGCTCCTGATTCTCGAGCTCTTCCAGAGCCTCGGCTGTTTCGTCGTCGTGGTCGTCGTCTTCGTCTTCGTCTTCGTCGTCGACCTCGTCGTCGATCTCTTCGTCGTCGGCTACTAGAACGTCTTCATCGTCGAAGTCTTCGTCTTCGACTACGACGAGATCCTCGTCCAGGTCATCCTCGAGAGCGTCCTCATCGATGTCTTCGACATCATCGAGATCGTCGATCTCTTCTTCTGCTGTTGTGGTGGTTTCGTTTTCAGCCATTTCCTGGTTCTCCCCGCGCGGGCGGGAGTATGCCACATTCCTCAGATTTTGAGACGTAGCGCGGCCGGGAGAACCCGACCCGATACCGGCGTATTCCCGACGTAATCTCCGTCGGCCTCAAGGGGCCATTCGACGTCGGTCTCGATGTTGAACGTAGCGGCCGAAAATCTCCTGACGGCTCGATCGGTGAGGTGATTGCCACGAATGATCTTGGGAACGAGTGCAGGAGCTCTCTGCTTGTTGCAGTTGATGATCTGGATGTCGAGGACGCCGTCGACGAGTGTGGCTTTGGGCGCCACGTTCCAACCTCCTGCAAAGAACTGCGCATTGGCCATGATGACCGCCAGCGCTTCGGTCTCATGGGTCCGCCGCTCGGTCTCGACCGTCACCTTTGCCCTGGGGAATCGGGGCAGTCGCGCCGCGAACGCCAGCGGGTAACGCGCCGCCCCAAGTCTTCGACTCAGTTTCGGCGCGGTCTCCGCGGCGGCGGCTCCCACGCCAACCTGGGCGACGTTTACGAAGTATCTGGTTCCCCACGGCCCTTCGAGCGCACCCACGTCGATCGGGTACACATCGTTCGTAGCCAAATGACGGGCCGCCTCGCCGAGGTTTTGCGGGATCCCGAACGTCCTGAGGAGATCACAACCGGTTCCCGATGGCAGTACACCCAACACCGGAGGTTCTCCGTCGTCCATCGCCAGCAGGACGTTGGCCGCGAGATTGACACTGCCATCACCACCCACCATGGCGAGATGGGTCACCCCCTCGGTGACTGCTGCTCGAATCGCTTCTGTCGCCTCAGACCGGGATCCGGGAGTCTCGATTTGAGTGTCGACCCCGGCGGCGTCGAGAGCCTCTCGTACAGTCGTTGGAGACGTCGGGAACCTCCCCGCCACCCGGTTGACGATGACACGCCATTTGGCCGCCACCAGTGCCACTAGACCACTAGCCCACACCCTGGGCGGCCACGACGCCGCGGTCCACTGCCCGCAGTGCATCGTCCGCATCGTCTCGCATCTCCGGAGCGGCATCCCTGAGCTGACGGAGCAGATCGGCGAGTTGACGGCTGACCCTGACAAAGTCACCGGGTGCCATGGGTCCCGAGGTGAGGTCGTCGAACGGTGCCCCTCCGGCCCACTCGTAGGCGACACGACCAAATCCCGGGTCCGGTCGTCGCATCGGAGTCAGCCGGTGTTCGGTCTCGAGGATGTTGAGCTCCCTCCAGAGACGCTCGATGTCGTCCCACCGGTCCGCGAGCACGTCGTTGGGCCAATCCGGTGTCGATACGTTGTCCGACCGCGGCTCGTACACAAATACGGAGGCAAGTGCGGCCAGCGCTGGCATCTCTAGCCCATAGAGAAGGCCTCGTTCAACTGCTTCGGTGACGAGGAGATCGACTTCGTTGTAGACCCGACGGAGGCGGGTTCCTCGGGAAGTGAGCGCCCACCCATCTAGATAATCGAGTCTGGCGAGCAGGTGTTGGATCGCCTTGAATTCCTCGACCAGCCCAAACCCCGAGGTGCGACGCATGGCACGGTTCTGTTCCAACCTCATTCGGAGACGGCGGGCACGTCGCAAAGCGGAGACATGGTGTGCCGCGTCGGGGCACTCGGCAATCGGGTGGTCCAGGGTCATGTGCTCTCGCGGTCCCCGGTCACTGCGCCCGGGCGGGACCTTTCGCAACATGCGCAGGGTCTGTTGAATGAAACGCCGGTCTCTGGGCCGGAAAGGCCGGGGCAACTCGAGATCGCCCACCTTCTCACTGTTCTCCGGGATCTGACGATGACCCAGGCTGGAAACCCGTCCCGAGGTCGACAACACCAGGTAGCGAGCTCCTCCGTCCTTCGAAGACAGTCTTGTGAGCACGACGTAACGCCCGTCGCGGGAACCGCCCCTGACGTCGAGGACGTCGCCCGGTCCGAGCAAAGCGGCGACTCCGTCCCTCCGATGCGACTCGGTAGCGGCTTCGACCAGGGTCAGATATTCCTCGATGTCACCACGCTCACAGATCGTCTGAGCCATTTCCTTCTCGAGTTGGTGTTCCAGAGCATCGATCCGCTCGTCGGCCGCGACGTTGCGATCCTCGCGCTGGAAGGCGGCAAAGGAGGCACTGAGCAACTCCATGGCTCTGTTCTCGCTGTAATTGGCGACGAGGTTCGCCGTCATGTTGTAAGTGGGTCGAAAGCTCGACGTGAGCTCGTGGGCACCAATCGAAGCGATCTCGGTCACCTGGCGGAACTTGACGAATGGTGAGTGGAGGACCACACCAAAGCCTTCGACGTCAATGCCACGACGGCCGGCTCGACCGGTCAGCTGTGTGTAGTCACCCGGTGCCAGCAACTCGTGGGACTCGCCGTTGAACTTGCTCAGGTTTTCGATCACCACCGAGCGCGCCGGCATGTTGATCCCCAACGCCAATGTCTCCGTGGCGAAAACCACCCGTATCAGGCCCTGTTTGAACAGGTCCTCGACGGTCTCTTTGAACGCCGGGACAAGACCGGCGTGATGGGCGGCCACCCCGCTTTCCAGTTGGGTGAGCCATCGTTCGTAGCCCAACACCCCGAGATCATCGTCGGTGAGGTGAGCGGTGCGCTCTTCGGCCAGGTGGCGGATCACACGCCGGTCCTCGCTGTCGGTGAGACGCATCCCGGATTCGGTGAGACCACGGGCAGCGGCGTCACATCCCGCCCGGGAGAAGATGAAGTAGATGGCCGGCAACATCTTCGATCGCTCCAGTTCCTCGACCGTCTCCATCCGGTTGGGCGTTTTGAACCGTCGCCGCCGCCCTCTCTCCAGACCAAGCATGTGGTCCAACCTCGGGTTGGGCCGACGCCGACCTTCCCGCTCGACAAAGGTGGGGAGGTGATGGAGACTGCGAGAGCCGGAACGCTCCTTGATCATGTACATCGACTCCAGAGGAACCGGCCGCTCTGTGCTGACGATGAGCTCGGTGGGCCCCCTCCTCTCCTCGACCCAGTCGGCGAACTGGCGATTGTTGGAGATCGTTGCTGACAGACATACGAAACGAATGTGAGAAGGGCAGTGAATGATCACCTCCTCCCAGGCGGCCCCCCGTGACGGGTCCTGGAGATAGTGGGCCTCGTCGAGAATCACCGTGGCCACATCGTCGAGACGTTCGGGGTCGGCATAGATCATGTTTCGCAAAACCTCGAGGGTGGCCACGATCACCGGCGCCTCGGGGTTGACCACGTTGTCCCCGGTCAGCAGACCGACCTCCCCCACCGGATAGTCGGCAGACAGGTCGGCGAACTTTTGATTGGATAGGGCCTTGATCGGCGTGGTGTAGAAGACCCTGCGGCCCTCGGATCGTCCCAGGAAAGTTGCGACCTCGGCGACAAGGGTCTTGCCGGCGCCGGTAGGTGCGGTCACCACAACCGACTTGCCGGAGGCGATGGCCTCTGCAGCCTCGACTTGGAACTCATCGGGCCCGAAGTCATATCGCTCCCAGAATCTGGCGAGGCTCATTTCTTGAGAGTCAATCTGACCAGCCAGTAGGTGATCTCGTACATGAGGTAGAGAGGAACGGCAAGGGCCGCCAGAGTCAAGATGTCACCTGTAGGAGTGATCAGCGCAGCCCCGATCACCACGATCAAGACGGCCCACCGTCGTCCACGTGCCAACTGCTGGGACGAAACGATACCGGCGGCAGCGGCAGCAAAGAGGAAAACGGGGAACAGGAAGGCAACGCCGAAGGCGAAGAGGAATCGGAGGACGAAGGAGTAGTAGTCCCCGAGCAGAAGGTCGTTCTGTACATCGGGAAAAATCCCGAGCAGGAAATCGAGTCCCCTCGGCAGGAGGACATAGCCGAAGAGCACTCCTCCCAGAAAGAGCACCACCAGGGCGCCGACGATGGGAAAAGCCCACTTCCGCTCGGTCCCGGTCAGGGCGGGATTTATGAAGGCCCACAGTTGATAGAGGACTATCGGACTGGCCAGGATCAGACCACCAAAGAAGGCGATCCGCATCAGCACCCCCCACTCCTCTCCCGGCTTGAGGGCTTGGAAGGTGTTGTCGGGCACCGCTTTGTGAAACGGCGCCTCCAAGACGCCTCGCAGGAAATCGGCGAAGAAAAACGCCACGACCGCCCCCACGATGATGGCGATCCCGATCTTGAGGATTCGCCATCTCAGCTCGTCGAGATGGGCGAGAATCGACTGGGGGCTGTCAGTCACTCTTCGGGCTCAGAGATTTCAGTGTCGGACCCCTGCTCAGTCTCTTCAGCCTTGCGGTTGATCTCCTCGAGATCGCGCATTGCATCCTCGGGTGTCGGTCCTGATACCGGCTTGGGACCTTTCCACTCATGTCCTTTGGCTCCGAAGCCGCTCATCTCATCCCGTATATCTGTGAAAGGCTTCTTGACCTCGTCCATAGGAGCCTTCAGCTCCGCGCCGGCCTTCTTCACCTCGTCGATCTCGGCTTCCAGCCCTCTGGTTATCTCGCGAGCAGCGTTGCGCAACTCATTGGTCCAATGGCCGATCTTGCGGGCCATTTCGGGGAGACGGTTTGGCCCGAGCACAACGAGCGCAAGCAAAACGATGACGATGATCTCACCCGTCTGAAGCATGCGGTGATGCTAGAGCTTCACCTTCGACAACAAAGAAGGTGGCGACCGCCCGATCGCCACCTTCTTTCGAAGAGCGCCGTCCCCCCGGCACTCATCCCTATCGGTTGTCAGCCGGCCAGCAGACGGAGAGGATCCGGCTCCGTCTCGAGGGCGGCCATGAACGCAGCGATCTCCTCTTCGGTGATCGGGTCGGGATTGACGACCTCGAAATGCACACCTGTGGCGAGCAGCACGCTGACGACTCGTGAATTGGCGGGTCGCCGCTGCTCCGACGTGCAGTTGGGGCATGTGAAGCAATAATCACCTTCCCTACCACCCGGACGCAGCTCCAAGGCCACGTCACGGGGTGTGAGGTGAATATCGCCACAACGATTGCACGTTGTCTTGATGGTGGTCATCTCTTGGTCTCCGCTCTCCGCATTCGGTAGAGAGGAGATCGGCAACTGGTGATACAAACTGAAGCGCAGACTCGTAGGTCGTTCGGCCCTATAGGTATTTCGACAGCAGGGAACGCCCAATTTCGTGTGTGCGCACCGCCACTTCGGAGCCCTCGACGAGCCTGGCGTCAGTGCCGAGACGCAGGAGTAGACGCGCTGGCACCTCGGCGTCGGGCGAGTGAAACCTGATGCGCGTGGACTGCGAAGACTCCCTGATCACCTCCACCGGGTAATACTCGAGGACCCATCGGGCGACAGGAGCAAGATCCAACACACAGGTGACATCGTCCTTAGACGGGGAATAACCAACGCCTGGCTGGGGCACCGACTCGGGACGCTCGAAGGTCTCTTCGAGCAGTTCCAGCTCTTTGATCCGATCAACCCGGAAGGTTCGCCGGTCATCTACCAGACGACAGTGACCCAGCACATACCACCGTCCCAGTGTGGCGAACACCGACCACGGCTCAACCTCTCGTTCGGTCGTCTCCTCTTTGCCGACGGATCGGTAGACCATGTGGACCACACGACCTTCGGAGGCTGCGTCACGCAACACACCCACGTTTTGGGACTGGTCGAGAACATCCACCGCCAGACTGGTGTCAGCGTCGGGCATCACCACCTTGCTCAGCTTGCGCACCGCCGACTCGAGAGCCGGGCTCCCCTCACCCGATCCGATCACTGTCATCCCGGCGGCCAAGAGTCCGAGTGCCTCGACCGGGGTGAGCCGGGGTGCCTTGGTGAAGAAGTCGGCAGCATCGATGATGACCTCGTCTTCATCCATATATGCCTCCATGAGGTCACCCGGGCCATAGCCAGGGAGTCCGCATACGAAGATGGTGTTGAGATCTCGGGTGAGCTGAACCTTGGTGTATCCGAATCGGTCGATGATCTCGTTCACGTCAACAGCCTGCCGGTCGAGGACATAAGGGATCAGTGCCAGGATCCTGGAGAGACGGGTGACGGTGCGGGTACTGGTCATGGCAATCGGACGAGGGCTTCTCCCACGCGGGTGGCGATCGCCTCTCTCATCTCCGGGGGCCCGAGTACCTCTGCCGACGTGCCAAAGCTGAGCACCCAGCCCACGAAAGCATCCCGGTTGGCGACGTCGACGGTGGTGGTCAGTTCCGATTTGGGCTCGGCTAGCCCGAGGCTGCGAGCAGCCCACCAGGCAACCTCGGCGTCGAACTTCACCTCAGTCCCTACAACGGGGTCGGACCCGGTCTCCCAGGGTTGGTTGTCGACCGCGTTCTTGACATCGAATCCCTTCGGCTTCTCGAAAACGCCGGCCTTCTCTCCCACTGCCAGACCCTCGATTCGGTCCACCCGGTATATGCGCTCGCCGTCCGGCGTGTTCCCGACGAGATACCAATGACCACGTCGATGGGCGATGCCATAGGGCTCGACGGGGCGTGGATGACCCCGATATGAGAACTCCACCTTGCGTCGATCACTGATGGCGCCGAAAAGCTCACCCAACACCTCGGCGCCCTCACCCAGATCGGCACCGAGCGGCTCCACCCCGTCGCCGCGTTCCATGCCCCCGAGTTTGATGATCGCTCCCACACCGGCCTCGGTGCCGCCGAGCCGGACCATCCTGGCTGCCACTGACAGGGCGAGACGCTCCTCCTGGTTGAGACCGGGATCGGGAATGGCGTACTCGTCGGGATCGACCGTGTAACCCTCGTCGATCTCCCAGGCATCGAGAGCCTCCATCTTCAACGGGACGCCGAGACGCCGCAGCACGCTCTTGTCCCGCTCGAACATCCTGTGAAATGCCTCGTCGCTCTGATCGGCGTAGCCATGGACCGTGTGGCGGACATCGTTGGATGTCACCGGATGCGGCGACTCGAGGAGATAGATGAGCAGGTTGAGGACTCTCTCAACGACGTTCTGCATGGCGTTCACGTTAGAGGTGGGTCGCATTTCGTGTCGGTAGCGGCCCAGCCCGTCACATTCGCTCGAGTGTCCGCGTATGGTGCATGGAATTGCTGACTCCGGGGTATGCAGGGCTGTTCGAGAAGGAGGACCAATGAACAAACGAGTGACGATTGCGCTCGTAATGGCCATGATTGCTGCGAGTTTTTGGGCACTGCCCGCCGGTGCGGCCGATCAGTTTGACGATGTTCCCGACGACCACACCTTTCACGACGACATCGGCTGGTTGGGGGACACCGACATCACGCGTGGGTGCAATCCCCCGGATAACGACGAGTTCTGCCCCGACGACCCCGTCACCCGCGGTCAGACAGCCGCGTTCTTTGTGCGGGCCTTGGGTCTGACGAGCACTGAAGGAGCCACGGACTTCGACGATGTGCCCGATACTCACACCTTCCAAAACGACATTGCCAGACTCTCGGCTGCGGGGATCACCAAAGGATGCAACCCCCCGGACAACGATGAGTTCTGCCCCGAACGCACCCTCACCCGTGGTGAGATGGCGGCGTTCTTCGTCCGAGGTCTGGGATTGACGGAGACCGACGGTGCGACCGACTTCGTCGACACGGACGAGTCCACGTTCGTCGACGACATCGCCAAGCTCTCCGCCACCGGAATCACCCGAGGGTGCAACCCGCCCGAAAACGACATGTTCTGCCCCGATCGGGAGATCACCCGCGGCGAGATCGCGGCCTTCTTCAACCGGGCATATCACAACGAAGTCGACCTACAGATCCTGGGGATCAACGACTTCCACGGCAACATCGCAACGACCGGCGCCTGGGGCCCGGATGAGCTCCCGGTGGGCCGTGCCGACTACTTCGCCGCACATGTGGACAAGGCTGAAGCCGGCGCTGACCACTCGATCCTCGTCTCCGCAGGAGACCTCATCGGCGCCTCGCCGTTGATCTCCGGGCTGTTCCACGACGAGCCGACCATCGAGGCGATGAACCTCATCGGTCTCGAGCTCAACGGCGTGGGCAACCACGAGTTCGACGAAGGGGCAGACGAGCTGTTACGTATGCAGAACGGTGGCACCCATGCCGACGGCAATCCCGACGGCGACGGGTTCGCCGGAGCGGACTTCGAGTTCCTCTCGGCCAACGTCACCCTCGACGCCACCGGCGACACGCTCTTCGCCCCATACGCCGTCAAGACGTATGAGGGCGCGGACGTCGCCTTCATCGGGATGACCCTGGAAGGGACACCTGCGATCGTCACCCAGGAAGGGGTGGCCGGGCTGACATTCCACGACGAGGTCGAGTCCGTGAACGCACTCATACCCGAGTTGCAGG
>Ga0299907_10002237_pt1 | contig 11746 bp, 11 predicted proteins | sample RVTome_16_FD_198680 | JGI IMG/M metagenome (GOLD analysis project Ga0299907, IMG submission 198680) | Soil microbial communities from uranium-contaminated site in the Upper Colorado River Basin, Wyoming, United States - RVT152D67 (version 2) ...
TCGTCTGCCACCTCCACGGCCACGTCGGCCTCGAGCAAGGCCGTCCTCATGTCTCCGAGGGCGTTGTCGACCTGCTTGGGATGGAGTTTGCCTCGAGAGCGGAGCTTCTTGAACGTGCTGTCGAGCTTGTCGGTCAGGGTGTCGAACATCGCGTGATCCGTTGGGCCGCTCGAGCGACCGGAGCTCGGCCCACAGCCCCGGCGAAGTAGTGAATCCTACTCGGCCGGTGCCGAGTCCTCGGGTCCGAGGACCTCCTCGACGGCCTGGAGGAGCGCGATGGGGCTGAACGGCTTCGTGAAGTAGTGGTCGGCACCGCTCGCCATCGCCGCGGCCCGACCCTCCTCCCCCGTGGCGGTCACGACGATCACCCGCACCTTCGAGTTGACGGGGTCCTGCTTCACGGCGGCGAGCACATCCGGTCCGGAGATCCCCGGGATGCTCATGTCGAGCAACACGAGGTCGGGTCGCTCCTCTTGCACCGCCGCGAGCGCCTGCTCGCCGTCCGACGCCTCGTTGATGTCGAATCCCTCTCCCTCGAGCACGAGGCGCATCGCCTCACGCATCGTCGGGTGGTCCTCGACGATCAGGATGCGTGCGCTCACGACGCGAGGATCCTGTTGGCGAACGTCCCGGCCCTGAACGGCTGGAGATCGTCGAGTCCCTCGCCCGTGCCGACGAGCCGCACCGGAACCCCCAGGTCCTCGCGGACCGCCAGGACGACGCCGCCTTTCGCGGTCCCGTCCAGCTTGGTCAGCACGATCCCCGACACGTCCACCGCCTCCGTGAAGGCTCTGGCTTGCGCGATCCCATTCTGACCCGTCGTCGCGTCGAGCACGAGCAGTGCCTCGGCGACCGTGGCACCCGCCTTCTCAACGACCCGGTCGATCTTCCGGAGCTCGTCCATCAACGGGATCTTCGTGTGCAATCGCCCGGCCGTATCAACGATGAGGATGTCGGAGCCCCGTGCGAGAGCGGACGTGACGGCGTCGAACACCACCGCGCCGGGATCGGCGCCTCGCTCCTGGGACACCAGATGAGCGCCCGCGCGCACCGCCCAGACGTCGAGCTGCTCGCCGGCGGCGGCACGGAACGTATCGGCGCCGGCGAGGCTCACCGTGTGTCCCTCGCCGACGAGCCGCCGAGCAAGCTTCCCGATGGTGGTCGTCTTCCCCGAGCCATTGACCCCGACCACCATGATCACCCCGAGGCCCTCGTCCGGAAGGGACAGGCGCGAGTCCGGCCCCAAGATGGCGATCATCTCCTCCCGGAGGAGCGCTTCGGCATCGGCGTCACGCGACCAACGTGCGCGAACTCGCTCGACGAGATCCGAAGCGGCGGTGGGCCCGACATCGGCCTTCAGCAGGATGTCGCGGAGCGTGCCCCACTCATCTTCGCCGGGATCCCTGGACAACAGGGATCGGACGCGTGCCCCGAGCCGCTCGCGGCGCTCGGGTGGGGGCGCTTCGACCGTGGGGACGGAGACGTCGGAGCCCGGCTCACCCTTGAGCCGCTCGGCTTCCTTCCGCGCGGCGGTGAGCCGGAAGAAGATGAATCCCAGGGCGACACAGACGAAGAGGACGGCGACGGCGATCTCCACGCCTGGACGCTAGCCCACAGGCTCGGTCTCCGGCACGTCCACTCGCTCAGGCGCCGCTTCTCCCTCAGAGATGTCGGGGGCGAGGTCGTCCGGGTGCTCGAGCCGCTGGCAGAGGATCTTCGTGGTCCCGTCCTTGTTGAGCGAGACGCCGTACATCATCGACGCGATCTCCATCGTGCGCTTCTGGTGCGTGACGATCATGACCTGCGCGTCGCGTGCGAAGCCCGCCACCAACCGCAGGAACCGGTGGAGATTGAGATCGTCGAGTGCCGGCTCCACCTCATCCATCAGATAGAACGGAGACGGGCGCGCCGTGAAGATCGCGAAGAGGAACGCGAGGGCCGCGAGGGATCGTTCGCCGCCCGAGAGCAGCGAGATCCGCTTGACTCGCTTGCGGCCGGGACTCGCCTCGATCTCGATCCCTGCCTCGAGCGGGTTGGCCGGATCCGTCAGCACGAGCCGCCCTTCACCGCCCGGGAACAGCTCTTTCACCAGTCGCTCGAACTGCGTCGCGACGTCACGGAACGCCGTGTCGAACGTCTCCTGGATCTCCTGATCCACCTGCGCCACCAGCTCGAGCAGATCGCGGCGGGCCTTCCTGATGTCGTCGAGTTCCCGCTGCATGAAGTCGTGCCGTTCCTGAACCACCTCGAACTCCCCGGTCGCGAGCAGGTTGACCCGGCCGAGGAGGCCGAGCCGGCGCTGGACGAGCTCGCTCGCCTTCTCCAGCGACGGGACCGAGTCATCGGCGGTGAGCATGGCAAGCGCCGAGTCCGGCTCGAGTCCGTGTCCCTCGCGCAGCAGACGTTCGGCGTCGCGGACCCTCCGCTCGATGTCCCCTCGGAGACGATCGTCTTCCTCGTAGGTCTCTCGCAGCCTGTCGAGCTCGGTCGACGCATCGCGCCACGACTTGTTGATCTCGGCCTCGCGGAACGCCGCCGCGCGCTCCGCCGCGGCGGAGGCGTCCCGGTCGTCGGCGGCCTCGGTGGCCCGTTCGTCGGCTCGGGCGACGGCCTGTTCGGCCGCCGCTCGCGAGGCCTCGGCCTCCTCGAGCTCGGCTCGAAGCTGTTGCGGATCGTGCGCCGACGCCTCGTCCCGCTCGGTTCGCAACCTCGCCCGGCGCGCGTCCAGCGATGCCCGATCGCGTCGGAGTGTCTCCACCGCCACGCGCGCCTGGACCGGAGGCTGTGGGAGGGGTGGCAGCTCGGGGATGTCTTCCGATCCCGCGGGGCCGAGCTCTGCGAGTCGGTCGCGAGCGGCGGTCTGGGTCTCGCGGATGCTCGCCAGGCGCTCCGAGAGCAGCTCTTCCTCCTTGCCGATCGCGGCGAGCTCGTGCCCGAGGGTGGCGAGGCGCTCTGCGGCGGTCGTGATGTCGGCGTCGGCGGCCTCGATCTGCTGGTTCAAGAAGTCGATCTCTTCCCCCGCCTCCTCGAGTCGCTGGCGTTGCGGCTTCAGCCGGTTGCGGGTGCCCGCCACATCGTGGGCCAGAACCTGGAGCTCCGCCCGGATCTCGCGCGCACGAGTGTCGATCTCCTTCGGCGTGTGGATCACCGCGGGTCCTACGAGGGAGCCGTCCGGCGTGACGAATGAGGCACCCGGGTACGCAGCCTGCTTCTCGGCCGCCTCTTCGATCGAGCCGGCGAGGTAGACGTCGCGGAGAACGGTGCTCACGATCCCTCGGGCAGCCGGATCCGCATCGACCGCCGAGAGCAGCGGGCGTTCGCCGGACAGACCCTGGGTGACCGGTCCCCCCGCGGCGATGGCGAGGATCGCGCCGTCGCCCTCCGGAGCGGCCGCGATCGCCTCCTCCCGGTCTTCGTACACCACGGCGTCGGCCAGCGGGCCGAGGGCCGAGATGAGCGCCCGCTCGAGGCCTTCCGACGCCCGCACGAGATCCTTCAGGACGCCGGCCGCGCGCTTCCGATGGGTCTTCAAGAAGCGGGACCCGGCCGTCTCCTCGATGTCACGTCGACGGGCCTCCAAGAGCTCGAGGCGCGCCTGCTGGCGTCGCTCGATGTCCTCGAGCTCCTCCACCTTCTCGGTCGCGTGGCGTCGCTCGGCTTCCAGCAGGGTTCGACGTTCCGCCAGCGGAGAGGTCTGGCCGTCGAGGCGCTCGATGTCGGCCTCGATCTCCTCCCGCTCCGCTCGGAGGCCGGCGTTTCGCTCCCCCGCCGCGCGCAACTCCGCTTCGAGCCGGTCTCGCTCCCGTTCGCCGGAGGAGATCGAACGCTCCAGCGCTTCCATCTCCACGCGCCGTCCCGCGGCCTCCTCCCCGGCTCGCCGCCGGCGCTCGTCAACCTCACGACGGTGCTGGTCGGCATCTCGGAACGCGCCTTCGGCCTCCTCGAGCTCACGCTCCCGATCGGCGAGCTCTTGGACGGTGCGCTCCAGATCGGCCTCCACACGCGCGAGCTCCGCTTCGATCGCATCGAGTCGGGCCGCGCGGCCCGCCTGGGAAGCGAGCTCCTCTCGCGCTCCGCTCTCTCGATCGAGAGCGGACCGGAACGTCTGGTCCGCCTCGGACCGGTCCGCCTGTGCGGAGCGGAATCGGAGCTCGCTCTCGGCGAGTCTCCTCGCGGCGGCGGCCCGCGCGTCAGCGCCGGCGAGCACCTCGGCGTCGAGCGCGTCCAACCGGGCACGAGCTTCGTCTCGCCGGCTCATCCCCTCGTCCCAGCCGCCCTTCCTGCGGTCGCGCTCCGCGAGTAGGCCACGGAGTCGTGCGGCGGCGAGCTTCCGCGAGAGCTCCTCCGCCTGCTCGGTCAACGTCTCGTGCTTCTTGGCCATCTCGGCCTGCTGTCGTAGCGGCTTCAACTGTCGCTTGAGCTCGGACATCACGTCCTGGAGCCGGAGCAGATCCTGGTCCAGGCCGGCCAGCTTGCGCTCGGCGCGCTCCTTGCGGCGGCGGTGTTTGGCGATACCGGCCGCCTCCTCGATGTATTTCCGGCGCTCCTCGGGCCGGGAGAGCAGCACTTCCTCGAGCTGTCCCTGCCCGACGACCGTGTGCAGCGCCCGGCCGATCCCCGACTCCGACAGGAGCTCCTGCACGTCGAGCAGCCGGACCAGCTTGCCGTTGATCCGATACTCGCTCTCTCCGGAACGGAAGATCGAACGGCTGACCTCGATCTCCGACATGGGTACGGGGATCAGGCCCGCCTCATTGTCGATCATCAGCTTGACCTCGGCCATCCCGAGCGCGGGCCGGCTGGGCGTGCCCGCGAAGATCACGTCGGCCATCTGCCCGCCTCGGAGCGCGCGTGGACCCTGCTCGCCCAGCGCCCAGCTGATCGCATCGACCAGGTTCGACTTCCCGGATCCGTTTGGACCCACGATCACACTGACACCGGGGATGAACTCGAGGACGGTCTTGTCCGCGAAGGACTTGAATCCGCGGATCTGGATCTGTCGCAAGAACATGCGACGCGATGCTAACAGTGGTCCGATTCCCGACCGGGTAACGGAGTGCGCATTTCCCGCTACGAGATGTGGAACCCGGATCCTCCCGCGGGAGACTCGTCGACCACCTCTATCCGATCCACGCGCGCGAGCGGCGGGCCCTCACGGCACCAGCTCACCATCTGCGCAACGGCGGATATGGTTCCCTCGAAGACGGCCTCGACGTCCCCGCCAGGGACGTTTCGGATCCAGCCCGAGAGGCCGAGCTCATCAGCTCGCTCCGCGCACGAGGCCCTGAAGAAGACGCCCTGCACGCGCCCGGAGAGACGGACCCGAACCCGACGCATCGATCGATGGTCGCACACCGCTCACCGGTCTCAGCGTTACGCTGACCGGGCGATGCAGAGCAACGGAAACCGCTACGACCGGGAGACCGCGCTGGTCGTCGTCGACGTGCAGAACGATTTCGCGGATCCGGGTGGCTCGTTGTATGTCCAGGACGGGGAGACCGTCGTCCCGATCGCGAACGACCAGATCGCGTACGCGGCGACAGCGGGGGCGTTCGTTGTCTACACGCAGGACTGGCATCCGGAAACGACCCTCCACTTCGAGAGGGACGGCGGACTCTGGCCGGTCCATTGCGTACACGACACGTGGGGAGCGATGTTCCATCCGGATCTCCGGGTGATCGGAGAGGTCGTTCGCAAGGGGACGCAGGGGGAAGATGGCTACAGCGCGTTCAGCGTCCGCGACCCCCGCAGCGGCGACACGGCACCCACGGTCCTCCACGGCCTCCTCGCGGAGCACGACGTCCGACGGATCGTGATCTGCGGGCTCGCGACCGACTTCTGCGTGGTGGAAACGGTGACCGATGCCCGTGAGCTCGGCTACCCTGTTGCCGTGCTGCGCGACGGGGTTCGCGCGGTCGATCTGAAGGCGGGCGCCGGCGATCGCGCCCTCCAACGGATGCGGGAGGCCGGAGCCGACCTCATCTGAAGGTCTCCGCCGGCCCCGTCAGCTCTGGCACTGCGGACAGAAGTAGGACGTGCGCTGGGAGACCTTCACGGTCTGGATCGGTGTCCGGCATCGTCGACACGGCTCGCCCTCGCGTCCGTAGACCTTGAGTTCCCCCTGGTATTCGCCCGGCTTGCCGAAGAGGTCGACATACGCCTCGTCGTCCAACGTGGTACCTCGCATCTTGATCGCGTCCTGCACCGTCTCTTGGATCGCCCGGTAGAGGCGGCGCACCTCTTGAGAGGAGAGCGTGTCCGACAGCCGGTCGTAGCGGATCCCAGCCGCGAACAAGACCTCGTCCGAGTAGATGTTTCCCAACCCGCTGATGAACTTCTGGTCCATCAGGAGCTGCTTCATCTTGGCCCCACGCTGCGCGAGCAGGTATTGGAAGGTCGGCCACGTGAAGACCTGGTCGAGCGGATCGATCGCGATGTGCTGGAGCTCCTTGACCTTTCCGAGCTCATCGGCGCTGGTGACGAACATCTCACCGAACGTCCGCGGGTCGATGAAGCGGAGGTCACCGCCCTGCTGGAACGTGAGGACCACATGCGTGTGAGGCTCGATGACGACCCGGCCGTTGCCCCGCTGGAACTGCCCGCTCATCCCGAAGTGGGTGACGAGCGCATCGCCCGAATCCAGATGCAGCAGCACGTACTTGCCCCGGCGCTCGACCTTCGTGAGCTTGCGACCCTCGAGCCGCGACGTGAAGTCCTTCCGCTTCCCATGTCGGCGGATCACCCGCATGGCGTTGCGAGAACTCTTCACCTCCGCCGCCTTGATCCGGCGACCGACGACATCTTTCTCCAGGTCCCGGCGCATCACCTCGACCTCCGGCAGCTCCACCCCGTCCCCCTACGCTCCGACTCGCTCCGAGATGTGGTCGAACGCTTCGCGGGCGGCTCGCTGTTCGGCCTCCTTCTTCGACTTGCCGACGCCCACGCCCAGTCCCTCGCCGCTGAGGAACACTGTCGCCGTGAACTCCTTCTCGTGATCGGGACCCCGCTCCACCAGGCGGTACTCCGGCATCGTGTGCAGCTCCCGGGAGGCGAGCTCCTGCAGGATCGTCTTGTAGTCACGGTCGCCCTCGCCCCGGGCGTACGCCTCCATGAGCGGGCGGAACAGCCGCTCGATCAGCCGCCGGGTCTCATCGAGTCCGAGATCGAGGTAGACCGCCCCGAAGACGGCCTCGAGCGCATCGGCAAGGATGCTCGCCTTGTCCCGACCTCCACTCTGCTCCTCCCCCTTGCCGAGTCGGACCAATCCCCCGAGTCCCAGGGAGCGCGCCACGTCGGCGAGCGCCTGCGCATTGACGATCGCGGCACGCAGCTTCGCGAGCTCACCCTCGGGCATGTTCGGGAACGCTGCGTACGCCATATCCGTGACGACGAGCCCGAGGACGGAGTCGCCAAGGAACTCGAGCCGCTCGTTGGTGAAGTCCACGCCGTGCTCGAACGCGTATGAGCGATGGATCAGGGCGGTCTCGCGGAGCACTCGGTCGAGGAACCGGATCCCCAACGCTTCGTCCAGCGCCTCGGGGCCGGGGAGCGACGACGTCTCAGCCGACGTCACGCCTTCACTCGACCTCGATGGCCTGCCGGCCCGCGTAGTAGCCGCAATTGCCGCACACCCGGTGCGGAAGCTTGGGCTGGTGGCACTGCGGACATTCGGAATACGCGGGCGGCTTCGCTTTCCAGTTGGCCGCGCGTTTGTCCCCCCGCGTCTTGCTCTGCTTCTTCTTCGGGACCGCCATCTCGTCATCCCTTCGGTCTTGACTCGCGTGCTGGGTCGTGAGCTGGTCCGTCTTCCGGCGCTTGGTCGACGTGCTGTTTCCACTCATCGAGCAGTGCCTCGAGCCCGCCCCATCGAGGATCGATCTCGGACTCCGTGCAGGTGCACTCGCCGAGATTCAGATCGCCACCGCATCGGGCACACAACCCACGGCAGTCGGCCCGGCAGACCGGGGCGAACGGGAGCTCGACGCCGATCGCGTCGCGGAACATCTGCTCGGGGTCGAGGAATCCCTCGGGATCAAGGGGATATTCGTCCGAGTCCTCGTGCGGGAACGGAACGAACAGCTCACGGAGCTCGACCGTGAAGCCCTGCTCGTATTCCTTCAGGCAGCGGGCGCACCGGAGCGACAGGGAGCCCTGGAGCCTTCCGCTGGCGAGGATGCCTTCCGCGAGCGATTCGAGGATCAGCTCTCCGGTGACGGGGGTGTCCTCGCTCAGGCCCGCGAGCTCCGTCGCCAGGTCGTCGATCGTGCCGGAGACCTGCTCCGACTTCGAGGCGCCCGAGCGGCCCACGAGGTCGCGCACGTCGATGGCCCCGATCACCGCTCCTCCTCTTCATCGAACAGCTGGCCCTCCTCCTCGGGCCGAGCGAACTCGGCCTCGGCAGCGGTCGCAGGTCCGCGGAGACGTTCGCGACCCACCTCCACCTGGTCGAGGGTGCGGTTCAGCGACTTCGTCGATACCTGAGACGCCTCGAGGATCTTCCGGAGAGAGATCTCGAACTGGGCGAGCTTGGCGTCCACATAATCCTCCGCCTCCGAGCGCATCACGCGAGCGCGCTCCTCCGCCTCGGAGACGACGCGATCGGCTTCCGTGGTGGCCCGTGCCACGATCTCCTCCTTGCGAGCCATCCGGAGCTGCTCTTCGTGCGCTTGCTCCACGAGCCGCTCGCCCTCCTCGCGAGCCTTCCCGAGGAGCTCCTCTCGGTCCCGCACGATCCATCGAGCGCGCTTGATCTCTTCCGGCAGCGCCTCCTGCATCTGGGCGATCATCTCGAGGACCTCCTCGCGATTGACCAGCACGGACGAGGACAGGGGCATCGACTTCGCTTCGCGGATCAGCTCCTCGAGCTGCTCGAGTCGTGCGGCCAGGTCCATCAGCGCTCTTCCAGCCGGTCAGCGAGCGCGACCCTGACGTGGTCGGGGACGAGTCCCGAAACGTCCCCCCCGAGGTGAGCGACTTCTTTCACGAGCGACGAGGACAGGAACGACCACTTGGGGCTCGTCGACATGAACAGCGTCTCGACGCCCGCGAGGCGATGGTTCATCTGCGCCATCTGTATCTCGTATTCGTAGTCGGAGACGGCCCGGAGACCCTTGACGATGACGGCGCCGTCGCCGTGGGTTCGCGCGAGATCCACGAGGAGTCCCCTGAACGTGACCACGGTGACGTTGGGCATGCCGGAGCATGCCTCCTTGAGCATCGCGACTCTCTCCTCGAGGGAGAACATCGGCTGCTTGGATGGGTTCTCAAGCGCGCCGACGACCACCGTCTCGAAGGTCTCGGATGCCCTTCCGATGATGTCGAGGTGACCGTTCGTCACGGGATCGAACGTCCCCGGACACAGGGCGGTCAGGCCCATCACACCTCCATGTCCCCTGGCAGGTCTCGTGACCGGAACAACGTGACGACAGTGTCCCCGTAGGACAGTCGTCTCGCGACGGACCAGTGTAGCGGAATCACACTGTTGGAACTTCTCGACCCCCGGCTGAGCACGACCGTGAAACCCTCTCTGAGCAGCGGTTTCGCCCCGAGGAGGCTCAGGACGGGGTCAAGCTCTTCGTACCCGGCCTCGTACGGCGGGTCCAGGAACACGAGGTCGAACCCCTCCGGATGGACGGGCTCGCGCTCCAGGAAGCGACGAACCTCCGAGCGCTCGATCCCCGCCCGGTCGTCCAGGCCGGTGCGAGCGAGGTTCTCCCGAACGGCGGTCAGGGCGGAGAGGCTCCGGTCCACGAAGAGCGCCTCCCTGGCACCCCGGGAGAGCGCCTCGATCCCCAGAGCGCCGGTGCCCGCGTACAGATCAAGCACGCGCGTGTCCTGGATGAGCTCTCCGAGACTCGAGAAGAGCCCCTCCCGAGCCCGGTCGGACACCGGACGGATCCCTGCCGGTACGCGGACGAGTCGTGCCCCCTTCGCGCTGCCGGCGATGACGCGCATCGCCGCGAGGATAAAGGGGTGGGAAGCGGTTCAGACCGCATCGATCGCGGGCTTCCCGCGTCACGAGCTGAAGAGCCAGGCGATCGAATCCTCGAACCGGTCGCGGAGCTCATGCAGGAGCATCGGATGGCGCTCGAGCGACGGGTCCCCTTCGATGTGCGTGAACGCCCGAGCTCTCGCCCGCTTCACGAGGTCGAGGTCGTCGGACAACCTCGCGAGCTTCAGGTCGGGCATCCCCGACTGCTTCGTGTCGAAAAGTGTGCCCTCGCCGCGCAAGCGAAGATCCTCGTCGGCCAACTCGAATCCGTCTGTAGTGCGGGTCAGCGCCTCGATCCGCGCGCGCGCTTCGAGGTTCGTCTCCTCTGACTCGTCGAACAGGACGCAGTACGACAGGTGCGCGCCTCTGCCGATCCGCCCACGCAGTTGGTGGAGCTGAGCGAGGCCGAACCGCTCCGCGTTCTCGATCAACATGACGGTCGCGTTCGGCACGTCGACGCCGACCTCGATCACGGTCGTCGAGATGAGCACGTCGGCGCGGCCGGAGCGGAAGTCCTCCATCACGCGTTCCTTGTCCTTCGGCCGCATCCGTCCATGGAGCAGCCCGACCTGGAGATCGGGGAAGATTTCCGTGGCCAGCCGCTCGGCCTCGGCCTCCGCCGCGCGCACCTGCGTCCGGTTGCCCTCGTCGATCGCGGCACACACCACGAACGCTTGCCGTCCGGTGCCAACCTCGCGCCGGACGAGGTCGTAGGCGGCGGCGCGCTCCTCCTCGGAGCGTGCCGGTGCCGTCGCGATCGGTTGCCTGCCCGTCGGCATCTCGTCGAGCACGACGACGTCGAGGTCCCCGTAGTACGTGAGCGCCAGCGTCCGCGGGATCGGGGTCGCGGTCATGATCAAGACGTCGATCTCACCGTCGCCCTTGCCTTTCAGCGCCATCCGCTGATGGAGACCGAAACGATGTTGCTCGTCGACGACGGCCAGCGAGAGATCGTGGAACGCGACGCCTTCCTGCACCAGCGCATGGGTCCCGATCACGAGGTCGACGCTTCCGTCGGCGATGCCGGCGACGACACGCGTCCGGTCCCTGCCGGTGACGGCCGAGGTCAGCAGCGCATAGGTCACCCTGCCTTCCGCGGAGCCGTTCGCGGGTTCATCGACCGGTTCGAGCAGCGAGCCTTGTCCGTCGGCGACGTTGGAGGTGGCGGGCGTCCGATCCAGAAGGTCGACCGCGCCAAGGCCTGTGAGGAGCGCTGCGACCGAGCGTGCGTGCTGTCCAGCCAGGACCTCGGTGGGAGCCATGATCGCAGCCTGATGCCCCGACTGGATCGCCACGAGACAGGCGTGCACCGCAACGAGGGTCTTCCCCGATCCCACATCGCCCTGCAGGAGGACGTTCATCGGGCGTGAGGCAGCCATCGCCTCCCCGACCTCCTCGATCGCGCGGAACTGCGCCTTCGTGGGTTCGAAGGGCGTGGTGGCGAGGAGAAGATCGGTCAGCTCGCCCTCCCCTCGGTGCGCGACCCCGGTTCGCTCCGACTCCAGCCGATGCTTCCGGAACGCCACACCCAGCTCGAGCGTGAACAGCTCGTCGAACTTGAGGCGTTCGACGGCACGCGCCAGCTGATCGGCGTCTTCGGGGAAGTGCACGCGACGAAGCGCGGTGTCGAGGTCCTGCAGTCCCTCGGCCTCGATCAGGTCGGACGGCATGGGGTCGACGATCGGCGCCAGCTTCTCGAGCGTGGAGAAGACGAGCTCGCGGATGGTCCTGGTCGTGATGCCTTCCGAGGCCCGG
>Ga0299907_10002238_pt1 | contig 11744 bp, 9 predicted proteins | sample RVTome_16_FD_198680 | JGI IMG/M metagenome (GOLD analysis project Ga0299907, IMG submission 198680) | Soil microbial communities from uranium-contaminated site in the Upper Colorado River Basin, Wyoming, United States - RVT152D67 (version 2) ...
GCGCTACACCGGCGCCTACCGTGGCGCGCGGGGCACCTGGATCAGCGCGGTGGCGCCGATCGTCGACGCCGGGGGCCATGCGGTCGCGGTGCTCGCCGTCGACTACCAGCTCGACGTCCTGCTCGACCGGCTGCACGAGCTGGACGCCACGATCGTGCAGGGCTCCGCCGCCGGCGCGATGTGCGCGCTGCTGCTGGGGCTGCTCCTGGCGCGCCGGCTGACGCGGCCCATCAGCGCGCTCACCGGCGCGGTCAGCCGGGTGGCGGCCGGCGATCTCGCGCAGTCGCTGCCGGTGCGCTCGGGCGACGAGGTCGGCCTGCTGACGGGCGCCTTCAACGGTATGGTCGAGGGGCTGCGGCAGCGCGACGTCATCCGCAATGCCTTCGGTCGTTACGTCTCGCCGGAGGTGGCCCGCACGCTGCTCGAGTCGCCGGACGGGCTCCGGCTCGGCGGCCACAAGCGCGAGGTCACCGTGCTCATGTCCGACCTGCGCGGGTACACGCGCTTCGCCGAGCGCGGCGACCCTGCCGGGGTCATGGAAGTCCTCAACGACTACCTGGGGCGCATGGCCGCCGTGGTCATCGCCCACGGTGGCACCGTCAACGAGTTCATCGGCGACGCCATCTTCGCGGTCTTCGGCGCGCCGGTCGAGCACGCCGACCACGCCGAGCGGGCGGCGGCCACCGCGCTGGCCATGCAGAACGCGATGGACGCGCTCAACCGCGACAACGCCGCGCGCGGCCGGCCGCGCTTCGAGATGGGCATCGGCGTGCACACGGGCGAGGCGGTCGTCGGCAACATCGGCTCCGAGCAGCGGACGAAGTACGCGGTCGTCGGCGCCGCCGTCAACCTGGCCGCCCGCGTCGAGGGCTGCACGGTGGGCGGCCAGGTTCTCGTCACGGCGGCGACGGTCGAGCGCCTCGGAGATCTCGCCGACGTGGCGCCACCGGTGTCGGTGGAGCTGAAGGGCCTGGCCGCGCCCGTCGCCCTCTACGAGCTGCGCGGGCTGGCCGGGCGCTTCGCCCAGCGCCGGCCGGAGGTCGTCGCCGAGGCCGGCATCGAAGTGACGCTGCCCGTCGCCGGCTCGGTCGTGCAGGACAAGCGCGTCGGCGACGCGGTGTTCACGGGCACCGTGCGGCGCCTGGGGCCGCGGGCGCTGGAGGCGGCGCTCGACGCCGACCTGGCCGCCCTCACCAATGTCCGCCTGCGGCTGGCCTTTCCCGCGCCGGCCCGGGACTCCGGCGACGTGTACGGCAAGGTCACCGGCCTTGTCACCCGCGCCGGGGCCCGGCTGACGCGGATCCACCTGACCTCGGTGGACGCCGCCGACCAGGCCGTGCTCGCCGCCCTCCTCGAGCGTGGCGTCGCACCGGCCGAGGCCTCGGTCGTGTCCAACGCGACGGAGGCACCCCGATGAGCCAGCAGCCCACCCGCATCCTGATCCTCGGCGGCGGTTTCGGCGGCGTCTACACCGCGCTGACGCTCGAGAAGCTCCTGAAGGCGGAGATCCGCCGCGGCGAGGTCGAGCTGGGGCTGGTCAGCCGCGAGAACTACCTGGCCTTCCAGCCCATGCTTCCCGAGGTGATCTCGGGCAGCATCGGCGTGCTCGACACGATCACGCCGATCCGGCGTCTGTGCCCGAGCACCAACCTCTACACGCGGACCATCGAGTCGATCGACCTCGCGCACCGCAGCGTGCAGTCCACCGCCGGATTCGGCAGCCGCCAGCACCACCTGCACTTCGACCACCTGGTGGTGGCGCTCGGCAACGTGACCTCGTTCGCCGGCGCGCCGGGCCTGGCCGAGCACGCGCTGCCCTTCAAGTACCTGGGCGACGCCCTGACGCTGCGCAACCGCATCATCCACACCCTGGAGGAGGCCGACATCGAACAGGACCCCGAGGTGCGGCGGATGCTGCTGACCTTCGTGGTGGCCGGCGGTGGCTTCTCCGGTGTCGAGGCGGTGGCCGAGCTGAACGACTTCGTGCGCGCGGCCGCGGCGAGCTTCCGCAACCTCCGGCCCGAGGAGATCCGCGTCGTGCTGCTGCACGCCGGCGGCCTGATTCTCCCCGAGCTGCCGAGGTCGCTGGCCGAGTTCGCGCAGGCGCTGCTGATGAAGCGCGGCGTCGACGTCCGCCTGAACACACGCCTGCACGGGGCCACCGCGGACGCCGCGCTGCTGGCGGGCGGTGCGCGCATCGCCACCCGCACGCTGGTGAGCACGGTGCCCTCCGGCCCCAACCCGCTGGTGGCCACGCTGCCTATCAAGAAGGAGCGCGGCCGGATCGTCGTGGACGCCCACCTGCAGGTGCCGGAGGTCCCCGGCCTGTGGGCGGTCGGCGACTGCGCGGCGGTGCGCGATGCGAGGACGGGCGAGTACTGTCCGCCGACCGCCCAGCACGCCACCCGCGAGGCGGCCTGCGCGGCGCGCAACATCGTGGCCACGCTCCGGGGGGGCCGCCCGGAGCCGTTCGCGTTCACGGCGCTCGGCAAGATGGGCTCGCTCGGCCGCCGCTCGGCGGTGGCCGAGGTGTGTGGCGTCAAGCTGTCCGGCTTCCTGGCCTGGTGGCTGTGGCGGACCATCTACCTGCTGAAGCTGCCCGGCCTGGACCGCAAGCTGCGCGTGGCGACCGACTGGACGCTCGATCTGCTGTTGCCCCCCGACATCGTGCAGCTCAAGACCGGCCGCGCGCTCGGCGTGCGCCGCGAGTACTTCGAGCCGGGGCAGGTGATCTTCCGCGAGGGCGACCGGGGCGACTGGCTCTACGTCGTGACCGAGGGCGAGGTGGAGGTCCTCAAGGCGGTGCCCGGCCGCGGGGCGGCACCCGTGCGCCGACTCGCCAAGGGCGACTGCTTCGGCGAGATCGCGCTGGTGAGCGACATGCCGCGCTCGGCCACGGTCCGCGCGGTGTCCTCCACCAACGTACTGGCCGTAGACCGCGACGCCTTCCAGGCGCTGTTCGCATCCCTGCCGCCGCTGCGCGGCTTCGTCGAGCAGCTCATCGCCTCGCGCGACGCGTGAGCCCGGGCCGCCCATGACCTGCCGCGAGGCCATCGATGTCCTCGCCGACTATCTCGACGCCACGCTCGACCCGGCCGCGGCGCGTCAGCTCGCGGCCCACCTGGCGGAGTGCGACGAGTGCCGGGCCTATCTGGCGACCTACCGGCGCACAGCGGGCACCGCGGGCGCGGCGGCGCGTCTGCCGATGCCGCCCGAGCTGCGCCGACGGCTCACGGCCTTCCTGCTCGAGCGGCTGCGCGGCGCCGCCCGCTAGCCCGGCGCCCGATGCTGGTCGCCTCAGTGGGAGTGCAGCGTCTCCCCCCGGGCCATCGCGAGGTGATGCGGGCGGTGGTGCCCACCCTCGGTCAAGAGGCCGATGAACCCGAGGCCGCGCAGGCGTGCGACCGCGCCGGCGTCGCTCCCGTTCTTCGCCGTGACCGTGAGGCGCACGCCGCCGGGGATGGTCTCGGTCCTGGCGGCGTAGGCGGACATCCTGTCCAGCTCGGCGGCGTGCGGGACCACCATCGCCAGGATCGCGCGCTCGGTCCGTCCCGTCCCCGTCACCTCCATGGCGAGGCCGCCTGGCACCGGTGCCTGCTTCACCTCGGCGCGCAAGACGACCTCGTGCATGTCGATGAGGTGCTGGCGCAGCCGCTCGATGTCCACGCGGCTCCAGTCCGTCTTGGGATCGGCATCGAGCATGCCGACGATCTCGGCGATCGCGCCGAAGGCATCCTGGCCGGCCTGGCCGGGCGCGGGCGCGCTGGCCGCGCCCGGCATCGCATGACGCATCTGGTGATGGTGTGGCATCGCACCGCCGGGCATGGCCGGATGGCCTGCCGGTGGACTCTGGGCCAGGACCGTGTGGCCGGCGAGCACGGCGGTGGCGAGGACGCTCAGGACGATGACGAGCACGCTGCGCATGGTGACCTCCCCTCGGATCGGACCGATGGCGGCAGTATGGGCAGGCGTGCCGGCCAGGGTCTATGACTTACGTCACTCGCCCCCCTCGGCGAGCGCGCGCAGCCGCACCGGATCCCGCACGACGACCCGGCGACCCTTGCGGCTGAGGAGGCCGGCGCGTTCCAGGTGCGCCAGCGCGCGCGCCACCAGCTCGCGCACGGTGCCGAGCCGGGCGGCGAGCTGCGCCTGGGTGAGCTGCAGGTCCAGCTCGAGGCCCGGGGCCAGCGGTCGCGGCGCGGCCGTGTCCAGCAGGTAACGGGCCAGCCGCTCGGGAACGGGACGGAAGGCGAGATCGCTGACGATCCCGGCGAAGCGACGCACGCGTCGGGCCAGGGTCTGCACCAGGGCCAGCGCCACGTCCGGATGCGCACGGCAGAGCGCGATCAACCGCGGCCGGGACAGGGACAGCACGCGGGTGGGCTCGACCGCCACGGCCGAGGCGATGTAGCCGCCGCCGTCGAAGAGCGGCGCCTCACCGAGCGCGGCGCCCGGCTGCTCGGTGTGGAACACCTGCTCGCGCCCGCGCAGCGACGTCTGGCGGACCTCGATGCGGCCGGAGGCGATGACGAACAGGTGCGTGCACGGAGCCCCCTCCTCGAACAAGGTCTCGCCGGCGGCCAGCGCCCGCGACGCGCAGGCGCGCGCCAGGCCTCTGAGCTCGGCTGCCGAGAGTGAGCGGAAGTAGGGCACGCGGCCCAGCACCGCGACCGCTGCCAGCGGCTCGGCGGCGGCGGGCCGGGGGGCTCGGCGAGAAGGGCGGCGCCGGGCGGAAGCCATGCTGGCGAGAGCCTCACCGAGCCCGGTCCGAAAGGCAAGCCATCGGCGGCCCGGACGCCCGGGCCTTGACGGGCCCGTCCCCGCGTGGGAGAAGAGGGGGCCGTGCAGCCCCGAGCGATCGCGGTGATCGGGATCGGTCTGCTGCTCGCCCTGGCCGCCACCGTCGGACCACTGCCGCCCGCGGCCGGCGATCCCGGCGCCAGCCTGGCGGTTCGTCTGCCCGACGCGGTGCGCACGACCGTGGTCGTGCTGCTCGCGTTGTCGGCCCTCCTGCTGCTCGCCATCCAGCGCCCGCGGCGGCCCGCCGAGAACGAGCCCGCGGCCGATCGCGCGCCCACGCGGCGGCCCTCGTGGCTCACGGCGATCCTCTCGCTGGTGCCGCTGCTGCTGATCGTGGCCGTCGTCTGCTACCTCGTCTGGAACCCGCGGTCCGACGGCGAGGCCCATCCCATCGAGATGGCGTTCACGGCGATCGCCGGGCTGCTGGACCTGCTCGCCCGCTCGCGCAAGGCCCCCACGTCGGTGCCGTTCTTCGACCTCACGATCGCCGTGCTGCTCCTGGCGATCGCCGTGGCGCTCTTCGGGCTGATGGTCCTCGTGGTGATGGCCGAGCGCCTGGAGCGGTGGTGGGCCGGCCGGGAGCGGACCGCGGCCGCGGGGCCGGCCCCCGACCCGGTGGACGATCGGCTCGGCGACCCGAGGGCCGAGGCCGACGCGCGGGCGGCGGTCATCCGCGCGTACGGCCGCTTCGAGCACGCAGCCGCCGCCGCCCACGCGCCTCGCGTGGCGTGGCAGACGCCGGCCGAGTTCATGCGTACGACCGTGGTCCGGCTCCCCGTGCCGGCCCGGCCCGTCGAGCGGCTGACCGCGCTCTTCGAGGTCGCGCGCTTCAGCAACCGGCCGGTGGCGGGAGCGGCCCGGGACGCCGCCTGCGACTGCCTGGACGAGATCACCACCGCCCTGGACACGGAGTCACCACCCCCCCGGTGAACACTGAGCGGACGCTGGCCGGGATCCTGGTGCGCTGCGCCGTGCTCGGCGGTGTCGTGCTTCTCGCCGCCGTGCCCGTCTACGTCTACGTGGAGCCCGGCTGGCGCCCCGTGGTCACGCGCCTGGCCGCCGCATTCGTCCTGGGCGCCTCGCTGCTGCAGCTGCGACGCGCACTCGTGGACCACCTCGCGCGGGACGGCGCCTGGGCACTCGACGAGGCCCGGAGCCGTCGCGGCCCCGGCCCCGCCGTGCCGCACCACTTCGAGGAGCTGGTCGCCGCCGTGCGGGCGGCGCTGCGCAGCCGGCGCCAGTTCGAAAAGGTCCTGTGGCCGCGGCTGGCTGCGCTCACCTCTCGTCCTCCCGAACGCCCGCCCGTGCGGCCCGGCCGTGGCCCCAGCCTGGCGAGCCTGCGCGCGGCGATCGACGCCATCGAGAAGCAGCCGTGAAGATCGCCGCTGTCGCCGAGCGGGCTCGCGAGGTGGTGCAGACGCTCGGGCGGATCGTGGTGGGCAAGGACGACGTCCTCGAACGGATCCTGGCCGGCATCCTGGCCAACGGACACGTCCTGGTCGAGGACTACCCGGGGCTCGCCAAGACGCTCATCGCGCGGCTGCTCGCCCAGGCGCTCGATCTCGGCTTCCGCCGCATCCAGTTCACGCCGGACCTGCTCCCCAGCGACATCACCGGCAGCTTCCTCTACGACCAGCGCGAGGGCCGGTTCGAGTTCCGGCCGGGCCCGGTCTTCGCCAACCTGCTGCTGGCCGACGAGATCAACCGTGCGACACCCAAGACCCAGGCGGCGCTGCTGGAGGCGATGCAGGAGGCCCAGGTCACGGTCGAGGGCCAGTCGTTCCCGCTCGAGCAGCCGTTCCTCGTCATCGCCACCCAGAACCCCATCGAGCTGGAGGGCACCTATCCGCTGCCCGAGGCCCAGCTCGACCGCTTCCTGCTGCGGGTGGGCGTGGGCTATCCCGAGCCGGAGGCCGAGCGGGAGATCCTGAGGATTCGCCGCGCGCGCCGCACTGACGCCGCGACGGTCCCCCTCATCGTGACCCGCGCCGATTTGCTGGCCATGCAGGGAGCGCTCGAGGACGTGTTCGTGAGCGATGCGCTCGAGCGCTACATCGTGGCCCTCGTGCAGGCGACGCGGACCGATCCCCGCGTGGCGCTCGGCGCCTCGCCGCGCGGCAGCCTGGCAGTGCTCAAGCTGGCCCGCGCGGAGGCGGCCATCCGCGGACGCGACTTCGTCCTGCCCGACGACGTGAAGTCGGTGGCCGTGGCGGCGCTCGCCCATCGCCTCGTCCTGCGTCCGGAGCTGTGGGTGTCGCGCACCACGCCGGTGCAGGTGGTCGAGACGCTGTTGCAGCAGGTCCCGGCCCCGGCGGCCGAGCCGCCGTGAGCTGGCGCCCGACCGCGCTGAACGTCTCCTTCCTGACCCTCGCGGGCTGGGCGCTCTTCCTCGGCGTCCTCACCGGTCGGGCCGACCTCGTCGTCATCGCCGTTCCGCTGATCGTCGCCCTCGTGGCCGGGCGCCGGACGGCGGCGCCCCCGATCGTGCAGTTCCACCACACGGTGTCGGCCGACCGCGTGCTGCAGGACGAGCGCCTCACGGTGAGAGTGACGATCCGCGCGGAGCAGGCCGCGCCCTTGCTGGAGCTGCTGGAGCCCCTGCCGCCCGGAGTCGCGCTGGAGCGGGGCGGGCATCACGCCTTCTTCTCGTTGCGGGCGGGGGAGGAGGTCGCCTGGGAGTTCGTCCTCCGCTGCAGCGGCCGGCAGCGCCTGCGCCTCGGCGGACCGCACGTGCGCCTGTGGGGGGTGCTGGGCCTCGCCGCCGCCGAGGCCCGCGTGCGCGCGCCACGGACCGTGGCCGTCTATCCGAACCTGGCCCCGCTGACGCACCCACCGCGCCCGATCCGGACCCAGACGTACGTCGGCAATCACGTGTCGCCGGCCCAGGGCGAGGGGATCGAGCCCGGCGACATCCGGCCCTTCGCGCCGGGCGACCACGTGCGGCACGTGAACTGGCGTGCCACGCTGCGGCACGGCGCGCTGCACGTCACCCAGCACCATCACGAGCGCAACGCCGACGTCGTCCTGCTGCTCGACACGCTGTCGGAGGTGGGGCCGCCCGGTGCCTCGGTCGTCGACACCGCCGTGCGGGGCGCCGCCGACCTCGCGGCCACCTACCTGGCCCGCAAGGACCGCGTCGGGCTCATCGAGTATGGCGGCCAGCTCCGCTGGGTGAAGCCCGGCTCCGGCCGCGCCCAGCTCCAGCGCCTGCTCGACACGCTCCTCGACGCCTCGGTGGTGTTCACCTACGTGACCCGCGATCTCGACCTCGTGCCGCCGCGCATCCTGCCGCCCCAGGCGCTGGTCCTGGCGCTGAGCCCCCTGCTCGACCCGCGCTTCGTGCGGGCGGCCAGCGACCTCACCGCCCGGGGCTTCGATCTGGTCGTCATCGCCGTATCGCCGGCGCCGGCGGCCCGGGCTGCCCTGCGGCCGGGCCCGGTCGCCGACCTCGCGGCCCGCCTGTGGGACCTGGAGCGCCGCGCCGAGCTCGACGCGCATCGTCGCCGGGGGCTGAGCATCGTGACCTGGGACGGCGTCGCTCCGCTCGCCGTCGCGCTCGCCAGCCTGCGGCGGCCCCGCCTGCGCCGGGCGCTGGCGCGATGATGCGGCTGGCGGCGGCGGTCCTCGTCGCGGGCCTCGCCGGCTTCCCACTGGCCGTGATGTCGGGAGCCCCGGTGAGCTGGCTCGTCGTCCTCGCCCTCGTGGTGGCCGGTGCCGGCGTGCTCCTGCTCTCGGTGACGCTCGTGACGATCGCGGGCGCGCTCGCGCTGATCGCCTACGCCGTCGCGCTGCTGATCGTGCGCCCCCCGGTCGATCCGGTCGCCGCCGCCGGCTTCGGCGCGACGCTGGTGGTCGTGGTGGCGCTCGTGCACTTCGCCCGGCGTGCGGACGGCGCTGTCCTCGGCCCCGCCGTGGTCGCCACCCAGGTCCGGCAGTGGCTGGCGATCGTCGCCGCCGGCGTCGTGGTCGCCGCCGTGCTCACGGCGGGCGCGACGGTGCTCGGCGCCGCGCTCGCGGGGGCCACGCTCCCCCTGGTCGTCGTCGCCGCGACGCTCGGCGCCCTGCTGACCGTGGCCGGCGTGATCGCGCTGACGACACGCGAGGACCCGCCCTCGCGGTCGTGACGCGGGCGGCGTCGCCGTTCAGGACGCGACGGGCAGGGTGAACCAGAACGTGGCCCCCCGGTCCGCGTTGTTGGCGGCGTCCAGGTGCCCGCCGTGCGCGGCGACGATCGAGCGGCAGATCACCAGGCCGAGACCGAGCCCGTGCTCCTTGGTCGTGAAGAACGGCTCGAAGACCCGCTCGACGCCCTCGGCGGTGATGCCGGCGCCGCGGTCCACGATCGCCACCCGCACTGCGCCCTCCCCGTCGAGCGTGGTGGCGACGGTGAGCGCCCGCTGCAGCGGCTCGTCCTGTCGCATCGCGTCACAGGCGTTGACGATCAGGTTGAGGAGCACCTGCTGCAGGGCGACCCGGTCGCCCCGCACCTTCGGCAACCCCGGCGTGAGCTGCACGGTGACCGTCACGCCGTGGCCGATCAGCTCGCTGCGGGCCAGGCGGAGCACCTCGCTCGTCACCTCGTTGACGTCGATCGGCTGACGTGGCGTCTCCCCCCGCCTCAGCAAGGCTCGTAGCCGACGGATGACCTCGCCCGCGCGCCGGTCCTCGTCCGCGATGTCCCGCAGGATCTCTCGGAGCTCGCCCAGGTCGACGACCCCCCGCTCCAGCAGGCGCAGGGCGGCCTGGGCGTTGCTCAGGATGGAGGTCAGGGGCTGGTTCAGCTCGTGGGCGAGCGCCCCCGACAGCTCGCCCAGCGTCGCGACACGCGTGAGGTGGGTCAAGAGGTGTCGCTGCTGTTGCAGCTGCAGCTCCGCCTGCTTGCGCGCGGTGATGTCGGTCAGCATGCCGGCGAAGTAGACGACGCCGTCGCGCTCGTACGTGGACACGGCGCAGTCGTGGATCCAGATCCACGAGCCGTCGCGGTGCCGCAGTCGGTACTCGAAGTCGAACGGCTCCCGCTGGAACTCGAGCGCCGTGTAGCGCTGGCGGACCGTCGCGACGTCGTCGGGATGGATGCGGGCGTACCAGCCCTCCTTGCCGGCCGCCGTCAGCTCCTCGGCCGTCGACCCGGTGACCTGCGTGGCATTGGGGCTGACGAAGACCGTGCTGCCGCGGTTGTCGGCCAGCCAGGTCAAGGCCGGGATGTGGGTGACGAGGGCGCGGTACCGCGCCTCGCTCTGCTGCAGCGCCGCGGTGGCCCGGTCGCGCTCCAGCGCGATGCGGATGAGGTGCGTCGCCCGCGCCACCAGCTCGGTCTCGGCGGGGCCGGGCGTGCCCGGCGCCCCCCGGTAGAGCGCAAACGTGGCCATGACCTCGCCGTCGCCGTCCAGGACCGGCGACGACCAGCACGCGCGCAGCCCGTGAGGGAGCGCGAGGTGGCGGAACTCCGCCCACAGCGGATCGCTGGCGACGTCGCGGGTGACCACGGCCGCCTTCCGGTACGCCGCCGTCCCGCATGCGCCGACGCTGGGGCCGACGGCGATCCCGTCGATCGCCGCCACGTAGGCGCGGGGCAGGCCCGGCGCCGCCCCATGGCGCAGCCGTCCGGCCTCCACCAGCAGCACGGAGGCGCGCAGGTCGTCGCCGATCGACTCGATCAGCTGGCAGATCTCGTCGAGCACTTGGGGGATCGGGGCGCCGGCGGCGATGAGTCCGAGGATCTCGCGCTCGCCGGCGAGCACCGCCTCGGCGCTGCGGCGGTCGGTGACGTCGACGATCAGCGACCGCAGCCGCCGCCGGCCGCCCGCCTGGCCGTCCAGGACCCGCACGACGTCGTGCATCCACAGCACCCGGCCGTCGGCCGCCAGCATCCGGTATTGCATGACGTGGTCGCGCCCCTGGGCGATCGCGGCCTTGCAGAATGCCACGGCCGCCGCGCGGTCATCGGGATGCACGTGGTTCGCCCAGAAGTCCGGGTCGGCGTACCACGCCTGGCGCGCATGGCCCAGGATGGCCTCGGCCCGGTGGTTGACGAAGATGACCTGGAAGGTCTCGGCATCCGCCTCGAGAACGATGGCGTCGAGCGTGTCGACGAGGTCGCGAAAGTCGTGGGCCGAGGCCTGAGCCTCGGCCCGGGCCGCCTGCTCGGCGACGAAGAGCCGGCTGGTGTGGATCGCAGCGGCGGCGTGGTCGGCCAGCCGGACCAGCATCGTCTCGTCGGCGTCGGTGAGCGACGCGGGGGTGCGGCGGCAGGCGTAGAGGACGCCCTCGACCGCACCCGAGACGAGGATGGGGACGGCCAGAGCACTCTGGATGCCCTCGGCGTCGATGGCCTCGGCGTACTCGGCCGGCATCGGCGGCCACGCGGCGCGTTGGGCCGCCCGGGCGGGCCGCCCGCTGAGCAGGGCGCGCCCGCCGATCCCCAGCCCCGGCGCGATGCGGAAGCGGGGGTAGACGTCACCACGGGCCCCCACGACGTGGCGGGCCGAGAAAAAGCCGTCGGCGTCGCGCAACGCCACGCTGGTGACGTCGCCTCCGCAGAGATCGCTGGCGCCCTGGACGATGCGGGCCAGGATCGTGTCGAGGTCTCGGTGCTCGGCCAGGTCGCGGGCCACGTCCGCCAGCGCCGCCGCCTCGCGGCGCCGGCGCTCGGCGTCGGCGTAGAGTCCTGCGCTCTCGATCGCAATCGCCGCGTGGCCGGCGAAGGCGGTCAGCATCTCGATCTCGGCGGCGCCCAGAGCGCCGGCGCAGCGGGCGGCGAGCACGAGGACGCCGACGAGCCGGCCGTGGGAGACCAGCGGCGTCGCCGCGCTGGCCACGAGCCCCTCGGCCCGGTAGTACTCGCGGCAGAGATGGCGCGGGTCGGCCTGTACATCCGGGACCACCAGCGTCCGGCGCTCCAGCGCGGCGCGGCCGATGACGCCCTCCCCGATATCGAGCTCGGT
>Ga0299907_10002239_pt1 | contig 11742 bp, 12 predicted proteins | sample RVTome_16_FD_198680 | JGI IMG/M metagenome (GOLD analysis project Ga0299907, IMG submission 198680) | Soil microbial communities from uranium-contaminated site in the Upper Colorado River Basin, Wyoming, United States - RVT152D67 (version 2) ...
CCGAAGCTGCCGGTCATGCGCAGGTGGACGAGGAGGCCTCGCCCGCTCGCGAGGCGGAGGAGAAGGTACTTCCCGTGCCGCTCGACGGCGACGACGCGGTCACCCTCGAGCTCCTCCGTCACCTCGAACAGGTCGTGCGGGCGCGTCAGGCGGGGATCGAGGATCTCCACGCGGACGAGCTCGCGGCCCTCGAGCCGGGGCGCGAGCTGTGCGCGGATGGTCTCGACCTCCGGGAGCTCGGGCATCTCCCGGGTCGTTCTAGCCGACGACGTCGAGCAGGATGCCGCGCGGGTGCGGCGGCTGGTCGCCGATCTCGTAGGCGGCGAGCACTACCTCGGCCGCACGCGTGGCCGAGTCCTCGTCGCGAGCGTGCACGTCGGCGAGCACCTGCCCGGCCTCCACCGTCTGGCCGCGCTTCGCGCTGCAGACGACGCCCACGGCGTGGTCGATCGTGTCGTCTTTCGTGCGCCTCCCGCCGCCGAGCTCGAGCGAGGCGATCCCGATCGGAAGCGCCGCCAGCCGGCTCACGATCCCCGCGCGCTCGGCGACGACCTCGTGCAGGACCGGCGCTCTCGGAAGCACGTCGGGATCGGGGTCGCCGCCCTGGGCGCGAATCCACCGCTCGTACGTCTCCCGCGCCGAGCCGTCGGTCGTGGCCTTCTGGGCGAGCGCACGGCCGGCGTCGAGGTCGACTCCGAGGTCGGAGAGGGCGAGCAGGCGCGCGCACACCTCGAGCACGAGCTCGGTGAAGTCCGGAGGCCCCTCGCCCGACAGGGTCTCGATCGCCTCGCGGATCTCGAGCGCGTGCCCGACGGCGGCGCCCACCGGCTGGTCCATGTCGGTCAGGAGACACACGACCTCGCGCCCGGCGCGACGGCCGAGGTCGACCATCTGCTCCGCGAGGATGCGCGCGTCCTCGATGGATTTCATGAACGCCCCGTCGCCCACCTTGACATCGAGCACGATCGCCTCGGCGCCGGCGGCGAGCTTCTTCGACATGATCGAGGAGGCGATGAGGGGGACGATGTCCACGGTCGCCGTGACGTCGCGGAGCGCGTAGAGCTTCTTGTCGGCCGGCACGAGGTCGCCGGTCTGGCCGATGATCGCGAGCCCGATCTCCCTCACCTGTGCGACGAACTCTTCGATCGTGAGCTCGACCCGGAACCCGGGGATCGACTCCAGCTTGTCGAGCGTCCCACCCGTGTGCCCGAGCCCACGGCCCGACATCTTCCCGAACGGGACACCGCAGGCGGCGACGATCGGCCCCACGGCGAGAGACGTCTTGTCCCCCACGCCGCCGGTCGAGTGCTTGTCGACCACTCGCCTGCCGATCGCCGCGCCCAGGTCGAGCGTCTCGCCGGAGCGGATCATCGCGTCCGTCAGCGCATGCGTCTCGCGCCCGTCGAGCCCCTTGAAGTAGACGGCCATGCACCACGCGGCCATCTGGTAGTCGGGGATCTCGCCGCGCGTGAAGCCGAGGACGAGCTCCGAGATCTCGTCGTCGGAGAGCTCGCCGCCGTTCCGCTTCCGCTCGATGAGCTCCGGGACCCGGATCACGTGTCTCAGAGCTCGATCTGGCGGCCGGGGAGCTTCTTCCCGGGCGCCTTCCCGCCGAGCCACGCGTTGACCGTCGAGCCCACGTCGGCGAACTCGCCCTCCTCGTGGACGCGCCCGGCGGCGTTCCGGCCCTCTGCGTAGGCGAGCAGGAGCGCATGCTCGCGCGAATGGTCGGTCGACGGCGTCGTCGGGTCGCAGCCGTGATCGGAGCTCAGGATCAGCAGGTCGCCCGGCTGCAGCGCCTCCAGGATGTCCGGCAGGCGGCGGTCGAAGTCCTGCAGGCAGCGGTGGAAGTTCTCCGGATCGTTGCGGTGCCCCCAGAGCATGTCGGTCTCGACGAGGTTGACGAACACGAGGCCGCCGTCCACCGACTGGAGCAGCTCGATCGTCTTCGAGATCCCGTCGACGTTCGATTTCGTGGGATGCGACTCGTCCACGTCCTGCCCGGCGAAGATGTCCGAGATCTTCCCGACCCCGTAGACCGTGCCGCCAGCGTCTCGGATCGAGCTCAGGTAGTTCGGGCGCGGCGGCTCGAGCGAGAAGTCGTGGCGGTTGGGTGTCCGCTCGTAGTGCCCGGGCTCGCCGATGAACGGCCGCGCGATCACCCGTCCGACGGCGTGACGCCCCGTGAGGATCTCGCGTGCGACCCGGCAGCCCCCGTACAGCTCCTCGAGCGGGATCGTCTCCTCGTGGGCCGCGACCTGGAACACCGAGTCCGCGGACGTGTAGACGATCCACTTCCCGGTGCGCTGGTGCTCCTCGCCGAGCTCTTGGATGATCTCCGTCCCCGAGGCCGGCTTGTTGCCGAGGACGCCGCGACCGGTCCGGTTCATGAAGGGGTCGATGACCTCGTCCGGGAAGCCGTGCGGGTAGGTCGGGAACGCCGTCGGCGTGACGATGCCCATGAGCTCCCAGTGGCCCGTCGTCGTGTCCTTGCCCTTCGAGAGCTCGAGCAGGCGCCCGGCGACCGCCGGCGCGCCCGGCTGGGGCGGACACCCCTCGAGCGGCATGACGTTCCCGAGCCCGAGCGCCTCGAGATTGGGCAGGTCGAGGCCTCCGACGGCGCGGGCGACGTTGCCTAGCGTGTTGGAGCCCTGGTCTCCGTACTCAGCCGCGTCCGGCAACTCACCTGCGCCGACGGCGTCGAGCACGATCACGCACGCCCGCGGCACGCCGCTATTCTACGGCGGCTTTGGATCGCGCTCTGGGCCTTGTCATGCTCGCCGCGTACATCACCGGCGTCGTCGGCCTGGCAGCGGGCATGACCTGGGCCGTCGTGAAGATCTTCCCGACCGAGAGCAACTCCGAGAAGCCGCCGGACGAGAAGAAGAAGCAGCCGCCGACGAACGACTCCGTGCCGGGCGGCCGACTCTTCCGCAGGGCCAAGCGCGGCGCCGCGTAACGCGCGTCAGGCGACGCCGGCGGTCAGCGCGTCGTCGAGCGGCGTGTACTCGAGCCCGTGCGCGTCGGCGACCGCCTCGTAGGTGACGAGGCCTGCCAGGACGTTGACGCCCCGTGCGAGGTCCGGACTCACCGTCACCGCCGCGATCGTGCCGAGGTCGGCGAGCTGCTCCACGTAGGGGAGCGTCACGTTCGTGAGCGCGCGCGTCGAGGTGATCGGCACGGCGCCCGGCATGTTCGCAACGCAGTAGTGGATGACGCCGTCCACCGTGTACACCGGGTCGTCGTGCGTGGTCGGCCTCGAGGTCTCAGTGCACCCTCCCTGGTCGATGGCAACGTCGACGAACACCGAGCTCTCCTTCATCGACCCGAGCATCTCGCGCGTGATGAGCTTCGGGGCGAGCGCACCGGGGATGAGCACGGCGCCGATGACGAGGTCGGCCTCCTTGAGCGACTCCTCGATCTGCAGGCTCGAGGACATGAGGAGCTGCACGCGCCCGCTCAGGATCTGCTCGAGGAAGCGCATGCGCTCGACCGAGCGCTCCAGGATCGTCACGTGCGCTCCCATGCCGAGCGCGATGACGGCCGCGTTGTAGCCGACCATTCCGCCGCCGATCACGAGGACGCGCGCCGGCGCGACACCCGCGACGCCCGCGAGGAGGATGCCGCGGCCGCCCTTCGGCTTCTCCAGGTTGTCCGCGCCCGCCTGGGGCGCGAGCCGGCCGGCGATCTCGCTCATCGGCGCGAGCAAGGGGAGAGCGCCGCTCGCGGTCTCGACCGTCTCGTACGCGATCGCCGTGATTCCCGAGTCGACGAGAGCCCTCGTGAGCGGCTCGTCCGCGGCGATGTGCAGGTACGTGAAGAGCGTGAGGCCCTCGCGCAGCCGCGAGTACTCGAGCGCGATCGGCTCCTTCACCTTCAGCAGGAGGTCTGAGCTCCCCCACAGGTCGTCGACCGACGCGAGCGTGGCCCCGGCCCGCCGGTACGCGTCGTCCGGGAAGGCGCTCCCGAGGCCGGCGCCCTCCTCGACGAGGACCTCGTGCCCGCGCTCGACGAGCTCCCTCGCGCCCGCGGGAGTGAGCGCGACCCGGTACTCCTGCGGCTTGATCTCCTTCGCGACACCGACACGCATGGCGGCGAGAATCTATCCGCTTTCCAGGGGTGATATGGATTCCCGGACCGAGCGAAGGGAGATGCCGTGTACACGGCTAGCGTGTGGGTCGTGAAGGACGGACGCGAGGACGAGTTCGAGCGCCGCTGGCAGGAGAGCGCGGACCATCTCGCGCTCGACTTCTCGGGAGTGAAGTTCATGCTCCTGCGCGACCGGGAGAATCCGCACCGGTTCTTGAGCCTCGACGAGGGCTGGCGGAACACGGAGCAGATCGAGGCGGCCCGCAGCACGCCCAGCTTCCAGGACGCGACGGCGTCGATCTGGAGGCTGCTCGAGTCCGGCGAGATCTCGACCTTCGAGCTCGTCGCCGAGGTGAGCTGATCGAGCAGCGCGTGAGCGTGAAAGGCGTCAGCCTGGGGTCGTAGCGGCCGCCGTCTCGACGAGCGCGAGCGTGACCTCGACCATCACGTCCAGGTCGGCCGCCGCGATGCGCTCGTCCGGCGTGTGGATGTCGGTCATCCCGTTCGCGAGATTGACGCAGCGGAGGCCGCGCGCGTTGAACACGTTCGCGTCGGCGCCTCCGCCCGAGAGTGCGTAGCTCGGCTCGAACCCAGCGGCACGGAGAGCGGTGGCGGCGAGGACGACGGGCGGATCGCTTTCCCGGAACCGGTAGCCGGGGAAGCTCGGCCGCACCTCGCTCTCGACCTCGCACTCGCCGAGACTCGCGGCGAAGGCGGCCGTCTCGAGCATCTCGCGCACGAGCTCCGTCGCCTTGCGCTCGTCGTGCGAGCGCACCTCGGCCGTGAAGGAGCACCACTCGGGGACGACGTTGCGCGCGGTGCCACCCGTGATCTCCCCGACGTTGGCGCTCGTCTCCTCGTCGATCCGGCCGAGCCGGAAGTCTGCGACCGCGCGCGAGGCAGCCGCGATCGCGGAGCGCCCGTCCTCCGGGTACATGCCGGCATGCGCAGCACGGCCGTGGAAGCGGAAGTCGAGGAGCCGCCCGTGCGGCGAGCCGAGGACGATCTCGCCGATCGGCGCGCCCTGGTCGTAGACGAAGCCCGTCGTCGCGTGCAGGGGCGTCGAGTCGAAGGCGCCTGCGCCGCGCAGCGAGACCTCCTCCTGCGGCGTGAAGACGAGCTCGATCCCTGCGTGTGGGCGGCCCTCCCTGACGATCCGCCGCACCGCCTCGAGCATGACGACGACCGCGGCCTTGTTGTCGGAGCCGAGGATCGTTCCCGCCGCGTTACGGACGACTCCGTCCTCGTCGACGACGGGCTCGATCGGCCCCTCCGGTGGCACGGTGTCCGTGTGTGCGCAGAGGAAGATCGGCGTGCCGCCGCCCTCGCTCGTCGCCTCGAGCCGGCAGTAGATGTTCCCCGTGTCGCCGTCGAGCCGCGAGGCCGCATCGTCCTCGTCCCACTCGAGCCCGAGATCGTCCAGGAAGGCGCACACACGATCGGCCACGGCGCGCTCCTTCCCCGACGGGCTCGGGATCGCGCAGAGCTCGAGGAAGAAGTCGAGGAGCGGCGAGGTCAGCCGAGGCTGCTCGGGCGCGGTCTCCACACGAGCAAGTTACAACTTGTAACTTGGCGGGCTCGGCGCGATGCGACCGAGATCCTCGACTTGCCCGTCGGCGTGCCAGCGCTGGAGGACGAGCGCGCCCGGTACGACCTCCCCCCGAATGAAGGCCGCCGCTGCGCGGAGCCACCAAACTCGCTCGAGGCGCGCGATCGCCTCGTCCCGCGGCACGAACGCAGCCTCGCGGACGACGCCGTCGGGATCGCGCGCGCAGACGCTGCCTCGCCACGCGCCAACATCGAACGTCCACACCGTCGCGAGGTACCCCGTCTCGGTTCCCGAGGCTCGCCTGAACCGGGCCGGCCGGCGGCTGTCGGCCTGAAGGGCGAACGCCAGCCTCTCGACCCCGACGACCTCGATCCCGGTCTCCTCGAGGACCTCGCGTACGAGCGCCTCGGTCACGAGCTCGCCGTCCTCGAGAAGTCCTCCTGGCAGAGCCCAGTAGGGCTCCTCGTCCGCGGCAGCTTGCCGAACCATCAGCAGGTCGTGGTCGCGCCACACGAGCGCGACTGCGACGTTGTGGACTGGATGCGCGCTCATCGTGACACTCTCGCACCTCGGTATTGCGGGGTCGGACGGTGCGGGTCACAGTTCGGCGAGATGAGACTCCTCACCATGCTCATAGTGCTCGCGGTCGTGGTCGGCTGCGGCGGAAGCGAGCAGGCAGACGACCGAGAGCCTCCGACGACCCAGACGGACACGAGCGCCCCGAAGGGGACGACGACCGAGGCCGGTGACGAGGCACCACCGAGGACCTACGACGAGCTCCTCGCGCGACTCCCTCCCTTCGACGTGCCCGCGAGCGAGGAGGTCGAGACCTACCGGAGGGCAGTGTTCGAGGCCTTCTTCGGGCGCTGCGTGACGACCGAGGGCGGGGCCGACAAGGCGACGTTCGAGCGCGCGAATCGCAAGGTGCTCGACCGGCTCGCGGCGTTCCGTGGCGCGGAACGCATCAGCGAGTTCTCGATCGACCACCGCGACGGCAACGGCCGCCCCGAGGGGCTCGGGCCGCCGACGTCGTACACGACGTACCGCAGCTACCGACTTCCCGCCGGAACCCGGGCGGGAGACGTCATCGCCTTCTACGGGCGGCAGCTGAGCAGCTGGGCCCCGACCGCCGCGACCACCTGCGAGCGGACGTTCACACGCGGCGAGGCCTACGTCGCCGTCAGCGCCTGCAACGACAGCTTGCGACTCACCGCGCGAGCCCTGCCGGCGGTGGACATCCCGCCCCCGCCCCCGCTCCCGCCGCGGCCGTACGGCGCGGAGTACCCGACCGCATCGGACTACCTGGAGTTGCCGGAGCCGATGAGCTACGAAGTCGAGCCTGCCGAGACCTGCGAACGCATCTCGAGCGGCGACGTGCCGTCGATCATCATTCCTCCGTCGCCCGGGGTTCGCGCGGTGCGCAAGAGGGAGCCGCTTCAGCTCGGCGCAGGCACGTTCGAGCAGTACGTGCTCGTCGAGTGGTGGTTCGACGAGATCCGCGGTGACTGCCCGCCAGCTCGACTCCACCTCACGCTCGTGAACCCCACGCCCGGAATGCCGCCCCTCTCGATCCCGTTCGACGTTCGCGCCCGCTCGGGGACCGCGCAGCTCCCGATCCTCGACCACTTCCGCGACGCACACATCTTGCGCGCGACGGCGGAGTCGCTCGACGGCGTTAGGAGCCGGTCGGTGGCTGTCTTCGTCGGCCCGGACTAGGTGGCCGCCGCGCGCACGCCCTCGCGCGTGCGAGCGCGGTCGAGCGCAGCGCCGACGAAGTCGCGGAAGAGCGGCGCCGGGCGCGTCGGGCGCGACTTGAACTCCGGGTGGAACTGGCTCGCGACGAACCACGGGTGGTCGGGAAGCTCGACGATCTCCACCAGCCGGCCCTGCTGGAATGTCCCCGACACGACGAGGCCCGCGTCGACGAGCCTGGAGCGGAGCTCGTTGTTGACCTCGTACCTGTGCCGGTGCCGCTCGTGGATCACGGGCTCGCCGTACGTGTCCGCCGCCCTTGTCCCGTCCTCGAGCTCGACCGCCTGCGCGCCGAGCCGCATCGTCCCGCCGAGGTCCTCGACCTCCTTCTGCTCGGGCAGGAGGTCGATCACGGGGAACGGGGTCTCGGGATCCATCTCGGTCGAGTTGGCGCCCTCCATCCCGCAGACGTTCCGTGCGAACTCGGACACGGCGACGTGCATCCCGAGGCAGATCCCGAGGTACGGGATCTCGTGCTCACGCGCCACCTGGCAGGCGAGGATCTTCCCCTCCCACCCGCGCGAGCCGAACCCGCCCGGGACGAGGACGCCGTCGACCTGGTCGAGCTCGTGCACGGCCTCCTCGTAGGACATGTTCTCCGCGTCGACCCAGCGCACCCGCACGCGCGCTCCGTGGTGCACGCCCGCGTGCTTGAGCGCCTCGTGCACGGAAAGGTAGGCGTCGTGGAGCTTCACATACTTGCCGACGAGCGCGATCTCGACCTCCTCGTCGAGCTCGCGGCTCCGCTCGGTGAGCTCGCGCCACTCGCCGAGCTCCGCCGGCCGGCAGTCGAGTCCGAGCTCCTTGCAGACGAGCGTGTCCAACCCTTCCGCCTGGAGCACCTCAGGGACGAAGTAGACGTCCGGGACGTCGGGGCACCCGATCACCGCGCTCGGGTCGACGTCCGCGAAGAGCGCGATCTTGTCGCGGATGTCGTCGGAGAGCGGCTCGGTCGAGCGGCAGACGACGACGTCGGGGTGGATGCCGATGCGGCGGAGCTCGTTGACCGAGTGCTGCGTCGGCTTCGTCTTCAGCTCGCCCGCGGCTGCGATGAACGGGACGAGCGTGACGTGGAGATAGAGCACGTTCTCGGGCCCCACCTCGCGCCGGAACTGACGGATCGCCTCGAGGAACGGGAGCGACTCGATGTCGCCGACCGTGCCTCCGATCTCGGAGATGACCACGTCGGCCGGCGAGACCTTCTCGGCGCGCCGGATCCGTGCCTTGATCTCGTTCGTGATGTGCGGGATCACCTGCACGGTCGCGCCCAGGAACTCACCCTTGCGCTCCTTGCGGAGCACGGTGTCCCAGACCGCGCCCGCGGTGTGGCTCGCGTTGCGCGACAGGTTCTCGTCGACGAAGCGCTCGTAGTGGCCGATGTCGAGATCGGTCTCGGCGCCGTCCTCGGTCACGAAGACCTCGCCGTGCTGGAACGGGCTCATCGTCCCGGGATCGACGTTCAGGTAGGGGTCGAACTTCTGCGCGGAGACGGAGAGGCCCCGCGACTTGAGGAGGCGCCCGAGCGACGCGGCGACGATCCCCTTCCCCAGCGCCGAGACGACGCCACCCGTGACGAACACGTATCGAGCCACGGGACCTCACCGTAGCAGGCGCCGCTGTCGGCACCCCGGTGACCGTCACCGGCCTCAGAGCGTGGCGCCGGTCTGGACGAGGTCGAACAGGCGGTCGAGCGCGTCCTGCGCGCGCCGGCCGCGGGCGAAGCCGAGCGTGAACGGCTCCTCGATCCGGAGCTCGGCCCGTGTGCGGCTCGCGTCGGCGGGCGTGAGCACGAGCTCGGCACTGGTCTTTGCGCGCACGAGCTCGAACGCGAAGCGCGCTCGCGGCTCGACCGCGGTGACAAGGAGCGTGTCGTGGGCCTCGGCGCGGCGGAAGAGCGACGGCTCGTTCGTTCGCACGCCCCAGCGCGCTCCGGTCGCGAGCCCGCGCCGGTCGGGCTCGACCATGCCGATCCCCGGCCACCAGTCCGCGAGGTGGTACGGCTCCGAGAGGTAGCTCCACACGTCCTCGACCGGCGCGAGAAGCTCGACGGACGCCCTCGAGACGGACATCAGGTCTCGTGCAGCGACGCGAGGAACTCCTGCCCGCCGAGCATCCTTTCGAGCTCCTCGCGGCGCACGAGCTCGCCGAGCTCCTCGATGCGCGTGTGCGTCGGGTCGCCCGGGACCTTCTCGACCCGGAGGTGGCGATCGGCTACGCTCGCGATCTGCGGCAGGTGCGTGATCGTCAGCACCTGCGCACGCCCAGCGAGTCGCTGCAGCGTCGCGGCGACGGCGTGCGCGGTGACGCCGCCGATCCCCGCGTCGATCTCGTCGAACACGAGCGTCTCGCCTCCGGCGACCGCGGCGAGCGCGAGCGCGATCCGGGAGAGCTCCCCGCCGGACGCGGTCTCCGCGACAGGGGCGAAGGGGAGGCCCGAATTCGGGCGTACGAGGAAGACCGCCTGGTCGCGGCCGCTCGCGCCGAGCTCGCGCTCCTCGAGCCGGCAGAGGAACTCGCCCTCCCCCAGGCCGAGGCCCTGCAGCTCGTCGGCGACCGCCTCTGCGAAGCGCCCGCTCGCCGCCTCGCGTGCGTCGTGCAGCGACTCGGTGAGCTCGCGCATCCGTTCCTCGGCGGCGGCGACGGCCTCCGCGGCGGTCGCGACCGGATCTCGCCCTGACGCGGCCTCGTCCAGCGCGGCTCGAGCGTCCTCGGCACGGACAAGGAGCTCCTCGTACGAGCCGTCGAACCGTCGCTCGAGGTCGGCGATCCGCTCGAGCGTCGTTTCGATCTCCTCGACGCGTCCCGGATCGGTCTCGAGCGAAGCGAGGAAGCGATGCAGGTCGCTCCCGGCTTCTCGGAGCCCGAGCGCCAGCTCGCGGAGCTCGCCGGCGGTGCTCGAGAGCTCGGGCGCGATCGACTCGAGCGGCGCTAGCGCGCGCTCCGCGCGCGACGCGAGCGAGGCGGCGCCGTCCCCGTCCTCGGGCGCCAGCGCGGTGAGCGCGGTGGCCGCAGCCTCGCCGAGCTCGACGACGTGCCTCAGCCGCTCGCGCTCCGCGCGGAGCTCCTCTTTCTGCCCCGGAGCGAGGCCCTCGACGCCCTCGACGAGCGCCTCGAGCTCGCGGAGCCGCGCCGACGCGGCGTCGGCGTCGCGCGAGAGCTCCTCGTGGTGCCGTCGCGCTGCGGAGAGCTCGCGCCACGCGGTGGTCGCCTCGCGTCGCCGTGCGAGCTGCTCGGCGCCGCAGAACGCATCCAGGACGTCGAGCTGGAACGACGGGCGCGCGAGCCGCCGCTGCTCGAACTGGCCCGACATCGCGATCAAGCGCTCAGCCGCAGCCGCAACGTCCTCGCGCGCGACCGCACGGCCCCATGCGTACGCGCGCGTGCGCCCGTCACCGAAGACGCGACGCGCGAGCACGAGCCCCGCTTCGTCCTCGGGCCGCAGGTCGGCGAGCGCGGTGACCTCGTCGTCCTCGAAGAAGCCGTCCGGCACGTCGAGCTCCGCTTCGACGTATGCCTCGTCCCCGTCCGAGCCGACCGCCGCGGCATCGGCCTTCGCCCCGAGCAGGAGCCCGATTGCCTGCGCAAAGATCGTCTTCCCCGCCCCGGTCTCGCCCGTGACCGCGTTCAGCCCGGGCGCGAAGGCGAGGTCCGCGTCGCGGATGAGCACGAGGTTGCGGATCCGGAGCCTACGAAGCACGAAACGACCTCCTCATCGGCGAAACGCATGTGACTGGGAGCCGTCCGGCTGCACCGACACGTCTGCGTGGACGTGGAAGCCCGTCGTTCTCGCGCCCCACCAGCGCTCGAGAATCGGCACATAGAGCGGATGGATCTCGGCCTGCAGCTTGCTCGGGTCGACGTACCTCGCCTCCTCGAGACCCTCCTCGAGCTGAGGCTGCGGCTCCGGAGCGGCATCTACGGGCGTGGCCTCGAAGAACGCGAGCACGTTCCGCCGGCGATCGTGCTCGCGCTCCCACACCAACGTGCACGAGCTGCCCGACGTGGACGCCGATGCCGGTCTCCTCGAGCACCTCGCGCGTCGTCGCCTGCTCGAACGACTCGCCCGGTTCGTGGTACCCCGCCGGGAGCTCCCAGTGCACGCCGTACGGCCTGTGCTGCCTGATCATGCGCAGCTTGCCGTCGTGCCGGACGAGCCTGCCAGCGCTCGCGAAGGTCGTCCAGCCCACGTCCGACCCCTCGCTCGCCTCGATCTCGGGAGCAGCCACGAACGCCCAGCCTACGAGGCGAAGCTCTGGCGGTACCGGCGCACGAAGGTCGCCTCGGGGAGCGTCGCGAGGAGCGAGCGCTCGGCCCCGATCCGGATCACCGCACGCTCCGACTTCCCGAGCGTG
>Ga0299907_10002241_pt1 | contig 11738 bp, 13 predicted proteins | sample RVTome_16_FD_198680 | JGI IMG/M metagenome (GOLD analysis project Ga0299907, IMG submission 198680) | Soil microbial communities from uranium-contaminated site in the Upper Colorado River Basin, Wyoming, United States - RVT152D67 (version 2) ...
CACCCCCGCCGAGGTCTACGCTGACGTCGTAGCAACGGCCGCTTGACCGCGCCGTCCGAGGGTCGGTGTCAGTCAACTGACAGAACTGTCGGGACTTGATTTCGGTCCCTGGAATCCTCACCACGGCTCTGTCGCGATGGCGCATGACAACCAAGTCTCCGTCAGAGTCGTGAAGGACATAGCCGACCAATGGTTCGCCGGCGCTCCTTTTGATCTCCTCTGCCGGGAGCCACATCCGGGCGCTGGTAGCGATGGTGACCCACGCGATCGACGCGGTGACCAGCAGCATGTAGACGACCCTTGTCGCGGACGCAGCGCCGATTCCGCCGCGGAGACGGCGCTTGCCGCGTCGCTCGTCTCGCCAGGCCCAGATGGCTGACGTGATGGTCCAGTACACGATGTAGAACGCTGGAAGGGCCAAGAGGCGTGCTGGTACCAGCGCGACCAGCAAGAGAAGCGTGACGACAAGGTTGACGAACGGAACGACAAGCGGGTCTCGTTCGCGGAGTGCCTCCCCGAATTGAGGAATCGCCCATACGGTCGCGACCCACACGAGGTTGACCGCTCCAGCCAGGATCGCTGCGAGGACGACGTCAGCAGCGCCGCCGTAGTGGAGAAGAGCGCCGATCGCGTTTGGGTCGCCGTGTGCGACGCTGGTGAGCTTCAGGACAATAGTGGCGAGCGCGACGGCACCCAGGAACGGCCCAAGGTGGCCCTCGATGACGGCCGCTGGTCTACGACCGGCTGCACGATCACCCGCCTCCGACTCGACCGCCTCGGTCAATCCGGACTCCACCTGGTCAGATTCACCTCACCGGTGGCGTCGTACTCGCGGGCGGTCATATCGTCCCAGGTAACGACGCGGAGCGCTTGGAGAGCGATCCCGCCCGCAAGAGCCGACTGGTTTACTTCATCCCACCAGTCCCGGAACCATTCAGCGACGTCGCCTGGGACGCGGGTTCCTCCCACGACGAAGAGTTCGGCTGTCGTGGTGTTCAGGCGGGAATCGACTCGTACCCGGATCTGGTCGACGTTGCGCACGATGCGGTTGAACTGGTCGCGATCGGTCTTTCGCAACGCTCTGATTGCGTCCGCCAAGGGAGCGGCGATGTTCTCCATAAACCGCCGAGAGAACGCTGGCCGCTCGCGAAGACGTCTCAGACGTCGCCCCACCTCCTCTTGAGCGTCCTCCGACGCGAACGCCTTTGAAATTGGCTGCTCGGAGAGCCAGCCCTTCTCGACCGGCATCTCCAGCCGGAAGTCGGCGACGAAGAATCCACCCGCCAACTCAGGGAGGTGGAGCAGGTACGCAGGTCCCTTGCGTTTCTCAAGCAGATTGCGATCGGCTCTGCCGGACGCGTCGTAGACCGGGGCCACCTGAACGAACGGTTTCACGGGTGTGGCCGCATCCTCTTCTCCGATGTCGCACGTCTGCGACGTGATGATCGTGAGATCCGCCAATTCGTCTACAACCACCACGTCGGGCTCGTCGATGCCTGCGGCGGCCGTTGGCTGCCAGACGGCGACACTCGGATCAGCCCAGTAGAAGAGCGGTGGTGCCGGGATGACGTCCCCTTGGACGAAGCTCTTAAGTCGCTCCAGGACGCCAGGAGGCCAGCCCTCCCGATCCGCGGGAAGGCCAGCCCCAATCACCGGAGGGTTCGCGACGCTCGGGCACCACGCGACCTTGTCGGTCGCTTCGGGAAGTCCTCACGTACGGTCACCCCCACTTCGTCGTCCTCGTCGTCGTCAACTCGCAGCCCGCCACTGGGCAGGACCGGGAAAAGCAGGGCCGATGCGTGCCGAAGGACAACGTCAACCCGTTCGGCTCGTAGGAGATCAAGCCGGTTCGATCCATCGTCCACGGGCTCTGCGAGCCAGACGGTCGTCTCAGGCAACCCGAGCCGCCGAACGAGAGCCGCGAGAAGGTTGTGAACCTCGAACAGCTGACGAACCGTGGAGGGGTACGGGTCGCGCCCGCTGTTTCGCCAATTCGGGATGGAGCGGGGTGCGATGCCGACCAGTTCCGCTACCTGCTCATCATTGAACCCGAGCCAACGTCGGAGTGAGTCGACTGCGTTGAGCGCGAGTGACCGTAGCGACGGGGTGTCGAGCTCGTCGTCCTCCGCTTCCTCCTCCACGAGGACTGGGGTGAAAACCTCAGTGATCATGCCGAGGATGTGGTCAGTCGAGGCAGGGCTGCACATGCCGGTGAGGGAGTGCGTACGGGACCACGGCGGCAGCCCGAGGAGGTGTGCTCCGGTCGTCATGGCAGGCGCGATCCGAAGTCCCGGAGCGAGCCAACCGGGTACGCGAGAGCGCGCGTACCGCCCCAATCCCACAGGCGTTCCGCTGTGGTCTGGCGATGGCCACCACTTTGCATCGACATCGGTGCGTCCAGCAGATGGATCGGTAATCACGCGGTTTCTCCCGCCAGGAACTTGAAGTAGTCCGGCATGACGGCGTACTGAAACACTTGCAGAGCAAGCGTATGCAAGCCCTGCATGCCGCTCTCAATCTCCCTGAGGTCGAAGTCGCGTCCGCCCTCGCGGAAACAATCGTGGTCGAGAAGGAAGTCCCATGTGGCCGCAGCCTCGGGCTGCACGCACCCGTACCTCAGGTTGACGACCATCCCGTCGTCGCCGGCGAGCTGCATGAGTCCCTGAAGCCCTCTCACTGCACGGCCAAGTTCCTCTGTTGCGAGAGGACCGGCGAAGGCGGGTCTGATGTGGCGTGCCCAGTCGATCGGTTCGGTCGCTTCCGGTTCTCTGAGTCGGTCGACGTAGCGAAGCCCCAGTCGCAGCTCGATGGCGATATCGGACTCGGACACGACAGCATGCGCGAGCGCGAAGAACCGCGACAGATAGTCGTCCCAGTCGAGATACTGACTCGTCTCGAGTGCGAAGAAGTCACCGGCAACGACTGCAGTCCAGAACCCGTCGCCAGAGACAAGATGCCATCCATGCTGTTCCTCGACACCCACGCCCTGAGGCGTTGCCGCCACCCTGACCTGGACAGCGCCGCCAGGACGCAGCGTGGGATAGGCGTCCTTGAGACGGCTCCGGATGCGGCGCGCTCGTTCCTTCAGGCCGGTCGCATCGAGTTCTTCGTGTCGGACCTGACACACGACGAGTTCAAGTGGCGACCCCCGGAGGCGTCGTTGCGAGGGGGACGGCAGGAGTAGCGACACGTAATCTCCATCGGCAGGAGTTGCAGGCAAGTTGCATGGTATGCGTCCGGCGCATGCAAATCTAGTGGTCTGTTCAGGTCATTCCACATAATTCTATGTACTCTCCACACGGGCTGTTCAGGCGGCTTCAGTCACCCTCCGGGGTGACTGACAGCCACATAGGGGCCACACCTCGGATGCCTGAGCGCATGATCCACGGTGCCGAGTTCCAGAACCGTGCTTCCCTCTTCCGCGAAGCTGAGGACTGGACCGGCGTCGCCGAGGAGGAGGCAGACGCGCTCGCTGCCGTGCTCGTCGTAGAGGGCGACGCCCGGATACCACTCGCCTGACTCGGCGGGCCAGAGGTTGCCGATCAGGATGCGCTTGCGGCCCTGGGGGTCGCGGACGATGAACGCGTCGGCCTCCACCAGGGTTGGGTTGGAGGCGTCGTTTGTAGCCTTCTGCACGTCGGTTCCTCCTCTGTAGGAATCGGCCAGGCCGGGGGCTGTTGGCGCAGCGCCCCGGCCACATCGGTTGTCGCAACGACGCATACGTCGTCTCGACCGTGCTCTTCAAGCACCGTCGGCCCGTACACCTCGGTGACAGACGCGCGACAACCAACCTGCCAAGTGCGAGAAATCCCGAAGGCTGTTGTCGCGATTGGGCCTCGAACCTGTCGTTTCAGGGTGAGATGCGGACGACGACGGGCAGTGATGGATGGCAGGGCAGCGGCGAGCCGGGCGAGGAACCGGTCGAGACTCCGGGGGAGAAGCCGCCGGGAAACGGAGAAGGCCGACGGGCGGGCGCGCACAGTCGCGTCTCGGCTGGTCACGCCGCCTCGACGGCCGAGACTTCGCGAAGCCGACTCCTGACGGGCTCAAGCGCCCGTCAGTCCCCCACCCGCCGGTCTGCTGACGAGCTTCGCTGGTCGCTTGCTCGTCATCTGACCGATCGGGACAGGAACCTTGTCCGCCTCGTGGCGCGGCATCGAGTGCTGACGACGCCGCAGCTTGCGCGGCTGTTCTTCGATTCGCACAAGCGCGCCTCCGCTCGGCTCAACGAGCTTCTTGCCCTGCGCGTGGTCGAACGGTTCCGGCCGCATCGAGACGCGTGGGGCGCGCACCCGTGGCATTGGGTGCTCGGGCCGCTTGGCGCGGGCCTGCTCGCAGCGGAGCGCGACGACGACCCGGACAAGGCCTCCAGGAGATGGAGGGGCGAGCGTGTCTTGGCCTACGCGACCGGGCAACGTCTCGCGCACCTTGTCGGCACGAACGAGGTGTTCGTCTCGCTGGCCGAGCACGACCGAAGGACCGACGGCGCTCGCATGGTCGAGTGGCTGACCGAGGTGGAGGGCGCTCAGTGGTCGCGCGGGATCGTGCGGCCGGACGGGCTCGGGGTATGGGAGGAGGGCGGGCAGTCGGTCGAGTTCTTCCTCGAGTACGACCGGGGGACCGAGACACTCGGTCGGTTGGTGCGGAAGCTGCGCGACTACGAGAAGTTCGAGAGCGAGCGCGGCGCATCCTCGTGGGTGTTGTTCATGTTCGAGTCCGAACGGCGGGAGCAGGGTGCGCGGGACGCGCTCGCTGGCGCGACGGTTCCCGTCGCCACGGCGGCGGTGATGCGGCCGCACGATGCCGTCTGGCTGCCGCTCGGCGGCATGTACGGTCGTGTGCGACTCGCTTCGCTCGCTGACGTGCCGAAGCCGCCTGCCGCCGTCGAACGGGCTGAGCGGGGCAGCAACCGCGTCTGGCACTACGACAGGTCGCGCGATGTCTGAGCGGCTGTTGCTCAAGCCCGAAGAAGCGGCGGAAGTTCTGGGCATCGGGCGGAGCAAGTTGTACGAGTTGCTGGCCGCCGGCGAGATCGAATCGGTGCGGATCGGCTCCTCCCGGCGCGTGCCCATGAAGGGGTTGCACGCTTACGTCGAACGGCTCGTCGACGGCCAGGCGTCGACCTACGTAACGCAGTCGGCAACAGGAGCAGGGCAGTGAGCATCAAGCAACAGCAGACGAGGAAGGGCGTGGTCTACGAGGTCCGCTTCCGCGGGCCCGACGGGCGCGAGGTCTCGCGCCGCTTTCGCACCAAGAAGGAAGCGACGGCGTGGGAAGCGACACAGGTCGCCGCGGTGGCCCGCGGCACGTACCTCGACCCGGCAGCGGCGAACCGAACAGTGAAGACGGTCGCTGACGAGTGGTTGGCGTCGAACCCGGCCAAGCAGGCGACGTCGATCAGTCGCGATGTGAGCGTGCTGCGCAAGCACATCGTCCCGGTGCTCGGGCACCGGCGCATCGGCTCGATCACGAAGCCGGAAGTGCAGAAGCTCGTCAACGAGTGGACGACGCAGATGCAGCCTCGGACGGTTGTCCGGACGTACGGCACGCTGCGGGCGGTCTTCAACTACGCGGTGGCGTCGGACTGGATCGGGCGCTCGCCTTGCCGCGACATCAACCTGCCGAAGCGCAGGGCGACAAAGCGGCGCGTTCCAACGCCTGACGAGTTGGTCACCCTGGCCGACGCGATGCGCTCGGACTACGCGCCGATGGTCTGGGTCGGTGTCGTGGCTGGGTTGCGGTGGGGCGAGGTTGCCGGGCTACGAGTGCGGCACGTCGATGTACTGCGCCGCACCGTCAACGTGGAGGAGCAGGTTGCCCGCGGCGCGGGCGGCACCACAATCGTCGCGGCACCGAAGTCCGACGCGGGCTCACGGACGCTGACGATCCCGGCCCAGCTCGCGGACCTGTTGTCGGCGCACATGGCGACGCGCGGACTCACGGCCGCTGACGCCGATGCGTTCCTGTTCCCCGGACCCGATGGCGTCGGTCCGCTCGCTTACTCGAACTGGCGGCGGCGCATCTGGCAGCCAGCAATCGAGGCGGCCGGGCTCGACGGGCTCGGCTTCCACGACCTGCGACGGGCGAACGCGACAGCGATGGTGCTCGACAAAGTCGACGTCAAGACGGCGCAGACTCGGCTCGGGCACAGCGACCCGCGGCTGACGCTCGCCATCTATGCGCAAGCCACTGACGAGGGTGATCAGCAGGCCGCCGACAAGCTCGGCGAGCGGTTCATGCCGCGAACGCTGCGGGTGGTAGGCGAGCCGCGGGCAAATCGCGGGCACGACCCATCTCGACGCAAGTCACGGAGACAGCAAACACCCGACGACCTGCGGAAACTGAGTCGGGAAGGCGGGATTCGAACCCGCGACCTCAGCGTCCCGAACGCTGCGCGCTAACCAAGCTGCGCTACTTCCCGGAGGATTGGAGAGGTTACCCGACCGCGGCGCGCCCAGACAGAGGACGGCCTACGACGAGGCAGGCGTCGGCGAAGCAGGCGAAGCCGCGGACTCAGCCGGCCGGTACGAAGGGTCCTCGTACGACTCGCCCTCCAACACGCAAGCGATCGCCGTCCGCAGTCGCACGGGGTCCAGGGGCTTGACCAGGTACCCGTCCGCCTCGGAGCGCCGTGCCAGGAACACGTCGGGCCGCCGGTCGACGAGCAGCAACACACCGACGTAAGGGAGCCGCCCGGCCGACTCCTCGAGCCGCAGGTCGAGACACGTGGCCATCCCGCCCTTCGAGCCCATCTGCATGTCGCAGATCACCAGGTCAGGGGCCTCTTCCTCGACTGCGACGAGCACGTCCACGCCCGAACTCACCTCACGCACCGTGAACTCGCCGGCGCCGAGGACGGACTTGACCTCCTCACGGACGGCGGCGGAATCGGAGGCGACGAGGACGTCCTTCATACGAGTTTGGGAGGCTACCCACCCCGGGCAACTACGATCCACCATGCCAACGGTTCGGCTCGGGCGCGCCCGTGAGCAGCACGACCAGCACGGCGCCCGTGCCGTAGCCCTGCAAGGACAATCAGCAGCACGAGCAGCAGGAGCAGGAGGAAGGTTGCTCGAGATCCAGCTCGAGAACGCAGACGGGTACGTCATCTGCCGGCCCGTCGGCGAGCTCGACGCCTTCACCGTCAGCCAGTTCCGTCAGGCGCTGGCCGAACTGGCGTCCAACCCCCGCATCCTGATCGACATGTCGGGGGTTCCCTTCGTCGACTCCGCGGGCCTCGGCGCCCTCATCGGCGGCATCCGCCGGGCCAGGGAGATGGGCGGCGACGTCGCCGTCTGCTGCAACCGCCCCACCCTCACCCGCCTCCTCCACACCACCGGCTTCGACCGCATCGTCACCGTGGCCGAGACCGTGGAGGACGCGGCCGCCGCCCTGCACGAGCCCCAGACGGGCTAGCCCGGCGCCGAAGGACCGGGCGCGCCACCGAACAGATGCGCGCCCACTTCCACCAGCCCCTCGACGTCGTGTACGTCGTCGGCGAGGAACGGCACGCGCGCCACCGGAGCCGGCGCAACGCGCGACGCCAGCGCGGCGAAGTGCTGCTCCTCGCGTGACGCGATCGCCTCGAAGTCGCGCAGGTTGTCGAACAAGACGCCCTCGCCATCGACAGCACCATCGGCACGATCCGCACCCTTGGCACCGTCGGCACCGAACCGCGGATGCAGCCGGTTCACGATCAACCCGTCGACCGAGATGGCGGACTCGCGCAACCGCGAAGCGAAGAACGTCGCCTCTTCGACCGCGTCACGCCGTGGCGACGTCACCAGCACGAACGACGTGCCCGGCGCGCGCAGCAACTCCTGAACAGCGGCGGCGCGGTCGCGGAACCCTTGCTCCATCCCGTCGAACGCCTGGAAGAACGCGACCGCGTCCGCAACCACCTCGCTGCCGACGACGCGCGACACCGTGCGAAGGAACGTCTGCGTTGCCAGCCCGACCGCCTTCAAGTACGCGCGCGTCGGCATCATCAGGAGCCGAAAGACGCGGTTGTCCAAGAAGCGGGTCAGCCGGCGCGGCGCGTCCACGAAGTCGAGCGCGTTGCGCGTCGGCGGCGTGTCCACCACGATCAAGTCGAAGGATGCCGCAGCCACGAGCTCGTACAACTTCTCCATCGCCATGTACTCCTGCGTGCCCGACAGCGCGCCGGCGATGTTGCGGTACAACGGGTTCTCCAAGATCGTCCGAGCCTGCGACGGTGACGTCGCGTACGTGGCGATCAACGCGTCGAACGTCGACTTCGTGTCGAGCATCAACGCCGACAACGAACCCGGCGGCTCCCACGGTCCCTTCACTTCCGACGCCACGTTCGTCAACGACGCCAGCCCCAACGCGTCGGCCAGCCGCTTGGCCGGGTCGATCGTGACGACGCACGCGCGCCGCCCGCGCCGCGCTCCCTCCACGGCAAGAGCGGCTGCGGTCGTCGTCTTGCCGACGCCGCCCGACCCGCAGCACACGACGACCGACTGCGACAGCAACGCTTCCAACGCCGAGCTCACGACGGCAACGCCTCGATCTGCGCGACCAACGCGTCGACCATCCGCTCGAGCTCGAGTGGCCCGACCTCGGGCGTGAACAGGAACGGGAGGTGCAGCTGTGGCAACGGCAACACGTCGGCCAAGCGCGCCACCTGCTCTTGCTGCAGGCGCTCGCGCGCCAACCGGAACTCCGCCGCGGCGCGCACCGGCCCATTGACCGACGCCGCCCCAGACAACGCCTCAGCCAGACCGGGCAGCGGCGGGTACAGCCCGTTGACCACCACCGGGCCGAGCTTGATGCCGACGCGGTCCTCCAGCGCGAACGCGGTCTCCACCACCTCGTTCACCGGCGTCTCCTCGGGCAACGTCACCAGCAGCACCTGGCAGCGCGCCGGATCCGACAGCAACGCGACCACGTCCGCTGCCTGCGCGCGGATCGGGCCGACGCGCGCCGCGTCCAGGAGTCCGCGAGCCGACGTCAAGAACGTGACCGCATGCCCGGCCGCGGGTGCGTCCAAGACGATCACGTCCGCGGCAGCGGCGCGTTCGAGCTGCTTCACCTTGCCGAGCACGAGGATGTCCTTGATGCCGGGCACCGCCGTCGACACGACGTCGAGCGCGCCGCTGCCGGCGAGCCGCTTCGAGACGCGCCGCATGCCGTGGTCCTCGAGGTACTCCAGCAGCGCGTCGTCGGGCGTGAGCGTGCGGCCGCGCACGTCCGCATCGCCGTCAGGCCCTCCCCCGGGGTGTAGCAGCACCTCCTCGTAGGACAGCACCTCGCGCCGCCCGAACACGGCGCCGATGCCGCTCTTGCCCTCCACCTCGACGATCAACGACGACAGGCCCGCCCGCGCCGCGGCCCGCGCCAACGCCGCCGTCACGGTCGTTTTGCCTACCCCGCCCTTCCCGGCGACGATGAGCAGCCGGGCCGTCGAGCAGAACCGGGAGACCTCCATCCGCCGCCGCAGGCTAGTGACCGTCCTTGTCGCCGCGATCGCAGCGCTCACTGTTGTCGCCGCCGCGCCCGCACGCGCGCAGGAAAGCAGGGTCGACATCACCGTCGTCGAGATCAGCGGGCTGCTCGACCGCATCCAGGCCGAGTTCCTGCGCGAGCAAGTGACGGACCGCGACGACGCGGCCGACATCGTCGTCGTGCGCCTCGACAGCAGCGGCAGCGTGCTGAGCGAAGGCGAGCTCGACCGCCTCATCGACGACGTCCGCCGCGCGCCCATGCACGTGGCGGTGTGGATCGGCCCCGGCAGGGGCGCCAAGGCGGGTGGCGACACCACACAACTCCTCGAGGCCGCCGACCGCGTCGAGCGCGCTGCCACCGTCCCCACGCTCGGCGACTTCATCGTGTCGCTGCGGGGCGTCCCCACCGAGGTCACGAACGAGGACCCGGAGACGCCGCGACGCCAGCTTGCGTCGAACGTCCGTGTCAGCTTCGCCGAGCCGTCGTTCACCGAGCAGCTGCTGCACGCCGTGTCGACGCCCGGCGCCGCCTACCTGCTGGTCGTCATCGGCCTGCTGCTGCTCGTGTTCGAGTTCTTCACCGGCGGCGTCGGCGTGGCCGGCGCGGTCGCCGCGATCAGCCTCGCCCTCGGCGCGTACGGGCTCGGCGCGCTGCCCACCCGCCCGCTCGCACTAGCGGTGCTGGCCCTCGGCGTGTTCGGGTTTGCCGTCGACGTGCAGGTCGGCGTGCCGCGGGCGTGGACGGCGATCGGAACGGTGCTGTTCACCCTCGCCAGCTCCTTCCTGTTCGCCGGCGGGCTGCGCGTGCCCCTGCTCGTGCTCGTTGCCGTGCTCGCCTCTGTCCTCCTCTTCATGGTCGCGGCCATGCCGGCGGTCGTCCGCACGCGGTTCTCGACGCCCACGATCGGGCGGCAGTCGATGATCGGCGAGCTGGGCACCGCGGCCACCGACGTCGCGCCCGACGGACTGGTGACCGTGCGGGACGCGCCGTGGCGGGCGCGCACCAACCGGGCCACGCCGATCCGGGCCGGCGACGCCGTGCGGGTGGCGGCCATCGACGGCCTCCTGCTCGAGGTCGAGCCCCTCGAAGGGGCCGCCCGCGACGCGGGTCATTAGGTCCGCTCGACGGCGAGCCGCGGGCCGCCGGGGAGTCCGCTTGAGGGCGAGCTGCGGGTCGCTGGCGAGGCATTCTCCCTGGTCACAGCCCCGCGCTCGCGAAAGTTCACCCCTTGTTGCCCCCGGTTGTGGGGGGTAGCGTCCGCGAACGGAAAGGGGGTCCGATCCTTTGAGCGTGCAGACGACCGAAGAGCTCTGGCAGGTCAAGGCCGCCTGCCGCGGGCCCCAAGCTGCCGTCTTCTTCCCGCCCACCAGCATCGAGCGCAAGGACGAGAAGGAGGAGCGTGAGGCGAGGGCCAAGGCCATCTGCGCCACCTGCCCCGTCCGCAAGCCCTGCCTCGAATACGCCATCCGCATCCGCGAGCCACACGGCATCTGGGGCGGCCTCAACGAGCTCGAACGCAAGCAGCTCATGAGCCGCCGGGGCGTCTGATCTCCTGAGCTCCCGGTAACGTGTGCTTGCGATGGCAAGCACACGCCGTTCACCCACGGACCACCTCGTGTGGTCGCGGGTGGACGTGCAGGGCCGGCCGGCGCTGTACGGCCGTGCGGGTGAGCCGGGCGGGCTGCCCGTCCTCTTCCTCCACGGCTGGGCCCTGGGCTCGCACTCCTACAAGCGCTCGCTGAAGCGTCTGGTGGGGCTCGGCTGCGAGGTGTTCGCCCCCGCGCTGCCCGGCTTCGGCGGCACGGCCGACCTCCCCGGCGACCAGTTCTCGATCGACGGCTACGCGGGGTGGGTGACGGACTTCCTCGACGCGGTCGGCGTCGACGAGCGGGCGTTCGTGATCGGCCACTCCTTCGGCGGCGGCGTCGCCATCCAGACCGCGCACGACCACCCAGACCGCGTGCGCACGCTCGTGCTCGTGAACTCCGTCGGCGGGTCGGCGTGGCGCCGCAGCGGCAGCGCGGTGCGGTCGATGGCCGAGCGCCCGCTGTGGGACTGGGGCATCCACTTCCCGCGCGACATCCTCCCGCTACCGCAGATCACGCGCGTGCTGCCCGTGATCCTGGAGGACGCGGTGCCCAACCTCATCCGCAACCCCACCGCGGTGTGGCGCGTCGCGCAGCTCGCCCGCACCGCTGACCTCACCGAAGAGCTCGAGGAGCTGAAGCGGCGCAAGCTCCCGGTGGTCGTGCTGTGGGGCGAGCAGGACC
>Ga0299907_10002242_pt1 | contig 11733 bp, 15 predicted proteins | sample RVTome_16_FD_198680 | JGI IMG/M metagenome (GOLD analysis project Ga0299907, IMG submission 198680) | Soil microbial communities from uranium-contaminated site in the Upper Colorado River Basin, Wyoming, United States - RVT152D67 (version 2) ...
ACCATGTAGACGACGTCCTTCTCATCCGCGGTCTTCCATTGACGGTCAGTGATCGTGAACGCGAAGAAGTTCTTGAGCTCGTAGCTCTTGCCGGAATCCGATGACTTCGAGATGGCGATGTTCAACAGATTGATCTCGGAGATGAACACGTTGCCGGACTTGTCGATGGCGAAGTCCGGATCGGAGAAGCCCGAGCCGGGAAGTCCATCGGGTGGGAACGTGCGTGGGACGAACTCCCACGTCTTGCCGTGATCCTTGGAGAAATAGTAGTAGGCCTGCCCCGTGTAGTTCTGGAAGAACGCAGACGTAGTGGGACTCGCCGCCGCGAATGTGTAGAAGTGCGTCGTTCCCGCGTGCGACCCATAGAGCATCGTGCCGTCGGGATGCATCTGCACGGTCGGTTCGCCACCCGCGCGAGCCATGTCGATGTAACCGGGCTTGCCGAACGTCATCGGCTGGGGTGGAGCCGGGCACGTGTCCCGAGTGGCAGCGCCCGGCGGCGAGAGGCGGGCCGGAGCGGTAGCCGTGAATCCCCCGGTGAGCAGGCAGACGGCGATAAACATCGTGATCGTTCTCGTAGTGCGCATGTGAGAGCCCCCTAGGTCGCGTGCCGCATGGTTGCTTTACCCAGTTCGGTGGATCTGATACCTGCTCGGGATGAGGCCAGTCCCCGGGGCCCTAAGCTCTCCCCGTGGCCGGCGATTTCACGTTCAAGGATCCGCACAAGCGCCAAACGCTTGTATTGAAGACGCTGCCGACCGATCGTCTCGACGTCGTCGAGCACCAACGCAAGGCGCGCCCGGCCCACGTCGAGCACCTCGTCGCGTCCATCGAGAAGATCGGGTTCATCGTCCCGCTGGTCGCGGTCGAGACGAAGGACAACGGCAAGCAGAGATACGTCGTGATCGACGGACAGCATCGTCTCCAAGCGGCCCGTGAGGTCGGCGTAAAGAACCTCCCGGTGCTCGTGGTCCCCTCTCGTTTGGCTCCGCGGATGATGAACCTGAACGTCGAGAAAGACCTCAACATCCGTGAGAAGGCCGTGGTGTCACTCGGGATCTATCGCTCCTTCCTGGAATCGCAACCGCAGCTCAAGGAGAACGATCCCGAGGTAGAGGATTCGATCGAGCGTGCCTATTACGTGACGCTTGGGCTCGCGTACGAGAAACCCGGCAGGCTCGCAGGGAGCGCGTTCGAGCCGCTGCTCAGAAAATGCGACTTCTTCTTGCGACGGACGATCGAGAACGCCTCCGAGGTTAGGGATGAGCGGGCCGAAAGGGTCGTCGAAGCGAGCTCGCTAGTGAAGGACGTGATCGCGAAAGCGAAGGAGATCGGCGCGTTCCATCAGTACTTCCAATACCAACTGATCTCGAACATCGACCCGTTCAAGCGGAAGCGGGGGCGGCAGAACTTCGACGAGCTATTCGACAAGGCGATCGCCAAGCTGCACAAGATCAACGACGATCCGTCACGCATCCGAAAACTGGGCGGCGACTAACCCTCGAGTTTGCGCCGGCGTTCGATTCTGGTAGTTGCCTTCAGGCTGCAGCCGGCGTCTGGGGTGTCGCTCGAGAGATCTCGGTGATGGCTCCCACGATGATTGCAAGGCCCACGACCGCCGGAAGCACTATCCAGAAGAACATGAGAGCCGGCGCGGTCGCGAAGATGACCATCCAGTTCCCTCCTATTCTCGACCTAGCTCGGAGTCTGAGGCCCAGCACGATCAGCGCCGCGAACCCGATCATGATCCCGAGCGCGCCGACGTTCGTTGCCTTGGGGTCGTCGATCAGTTGTCCGGTCGCAGCGATGACGTATACGGCGCCGAGAAGCGCGGCAAGCACGGTCCACCACGTCCACATCTTCGGCGTGGCGCCGCTGAACAGATACTCGGTCGGGCGGTCATTGCGTCTTGTCGCCATGAACCCAAAGATGCCGACCACCGTGACCGTGCTCAACGCGAGCACGAGTGGAGGGCCAGTTCCGATCGCGAAAAGCGTTACCAGCGCGACCGCCGCGAGCATGGTGATGGATCCCAACCATTTCTGACTCATTAGCGATGCCTCCATGATCTGTTGGGGTACGGAGTGCCACAGGTCGGCGCCGACGAGCACCCATGTGCGCGGCGCGCCTCTCTCGAGCAATCGATCGCAGAACGCTTGGCTCATCAGCTCTCCGTAGTCGCGCCGGAACGAACCCGGGTAGAACATCAAGAGAGACCGATAGACACGGCGCTGCCGGGTGATCGATCGATCGGTCATCACGCGCGTCCGAACCCGGGGATAGCTGTGCGCCCGAACGCGTTCTTCAACAGCTTCGTAAGTCTTTCGACCTCGGCGTGGCAGACCGCCTCACCGAGTCCGGTACACCTGTAATACCTACGGCGCTCATCGTCCATCTCGGGGTCGGGACGTTCGTCGGATTCCTCGATGAGCCCTTCCGCGAGCATGCGCTTGATCGAGCCGTACATCGTTCCCGGCCCGATCTTCACGGCCCCGTCACTGAGAGCCTCGACGTCGCGCATGATTGCGTAGCCGTGCTTCTCCTCGTCGCGCAGTGCGAGGAGGATATGGAACGTCGCCGTCGGCAGCGGAAGGAACTCCGACGGAGGCAGCGGATCTCGAGCCAAGGTGCCTCCCTTTCCCGAACCATCGTGGCAGGTTCGATCTATGTTGTCCATCGTTATATCAGGAGATGATATATCGGTGACCGTCAGAGTGCAACCTCAAGGGCTGCTTCCGCGAGTTGTCCCGAATGGTGATTGAGTTTTGACCCGATGAATGCGCGTGGCCTATCCATCAGACTCGCCGGTGATTCGGACATCGGACCGGCCCGAGCGGTCCTCGAGGCCGCATACGTGGAGTACGCGGCCTCGTTCCCGGCCTCGAGCTGGGCCCCCTACCTTGCGGACATCCTGGATCTCGAGAGCCGCGCCGGCGCTTCCGAGCTCTTAGTCGCAGAGCTCGACGGACGCATCGTCGGCTGCGTCAGCTATTTCCCTCCCGGCGCGAAGGCGTCGTATCCCACCGACACCTTCTCGGAGCACTGGCCCGCCGATTGGAGCGCGTTCCGTCTGCTTGCGGTCGATCCATCCGCTCGCGGGGGCGGAGTCGGCCGGGCGCTCACCGAAGCGTGCCTCGAGCGAGCCCGCGAACAAGGAGCGCCCGCGGTCGGGTTGCACACGACCGAGCCGATGAGTGTCGCCCGAGCGATGTATGAACGGATGGGATTCGAACGAGCCCCGCACTATGACTTCCGACCCGCGCCCACAGTCCTGGTGGAGGCTTACCGACTAGGTCTCTAGCCTCTTCACTATCCGCCCGACGGTCTTCCATGTGCGCGTGGTTATGTCCTTGCCGAACTGCTTCTCGAGCCACGCCATAACGTCAGGTGTAGTGGCTCCGGTGAGATCGACAACACTGAAGACCTCGCGGTCGTCCATGCCTATAACCGAATAACCCTTCTCGCTTGAGCGGTAGGGAAATCGCAGATCGGTCTCTTGCTTCTCCTTGAGGAACGTGACGTTCAATCGGGTCGTAGGGGTGTCCCTGATCCTCCCGAAAGGGTTGGTGCCGATCAAACGGCTCAATTGCTGGTGACTTCGGATGATCGTCGTGCTCATGAAGCTGAGATGCTGCTCGAACGCTTCCTCGATCGTCGACTGAAGCTTTTTCACGCCTCTCGACGGACTTTCAAACAACACGTTGCCGCTCGAAATCACCGTGTCCAGTTCTCAAAACCAAGCTTCTCAAAGAGCTCCCGAAGCTTTTCGTTCCGCATGTTCGGAACCGAAGGGCGGATGCCCCGAAGCAACGCCACGTACTTCATCAGGCCCTGGACCGCTGGATGTGCTCCTTTGCATCCTCATAGGTCCGTTCCGGTGGTGAATCCGTCGGGCCGTACACCAGATTCAACACCCCCGTCTCGAACGTTTTAGCCGAGATCAGCCTCAGTGGAAGTGAGGACTCACTGTCATCGAACAGCTTTAGTCCTTTGCGAACCGCGATCGGATGCACCAACAGATGCAGCTCGTCCAGTAACCCGGCGGCCAGCAACTGGCGCACGACGGAGGGAGAACCACTGATGGCGATGTGGGTGTCGCCGGGCTCGGCCTTGACCGCAGCAACCCCCTCGACGAGATCACCCTCGAGCTGTTCGGAGTTCCGCCATGTGAACTCCAGCTCCTGATTGGACACAACGATCTTGCGCGCGTCGCCCAGCGCCTTGGCAAAGTCGGCATCTTCCCCGCCCGCCACTTCTCGCTCGGGCCACGCGCCAGCGAAGCTCTCATATGTCTTGCGTCCAAGGAGGACCGTGTCGACCACACCTATTACGTCGTTGACCGCGACGCCCATCTCGTCGTTGAAGTAGGGAAAATGCCATTGATCGGGGGCCTCGACGACACCGTCGAGAGAGATGAAAATGGTTGCCTTGATCTTCCTCATGATGCTCCTCCTTGGTGGGAACAGATTCTGTTTTGACTTGCCGGAGACCGAGAACCAATCGGTGGGGCCGGCTGGACTCGAACCAGCGACCATCAGATTATGAGTCCACCCCCCCGACCGGAAGGAGACGGTTGCTACGCGCTCGGACCGGGGACTAGCTGGACGGGCCCGCCCAACCATCGAGGTAACAGGGACGGTCGCCGCAGATCGCGATCACCAGCCCGTCGGGCATGAGGAACTCAGCGATCTGTAGCTGGCCCTCGATCGTCTCGGATGCGTCGGGGCCGTGAGGATCGACACCTTGGTCGTTGGCAAAGTTCTCGATCGGAGGGGCGGGCGTTCCCTTCTCCTCGCCGTTCTCCTCACGGAGAGGACCGACATCCCACACGACGATCGCGGAACCCGAGTACGGATACGCAGTGATGTCATCGATCCCCCAGAACATGTCGGCCGTGGGATCGCGGCCGGGATCAAGCTCGGGTATGCGGATGGCTGCGCCGATCGTGCGCGCTTCGACGAGTGTCGCCCAGTTCGTCACCTGGTGGTCGCCGAAGGCCATGTGAAGAAGCACCTCATGAGCCGGTGTGTTCGGGAGCGGATCGTCGGTCATGTGGTGGGCGTACCCGTTCGCCTCCCCCCGGTCCCAGAGCATCTGGATGAGCGAGTAGAGAAGTTGGCGCTCGAGCCGGTTGGGATACCCGACGTTCAGGATCAGCTCGAATGGGTCGAAGTCGATGCTGCGTTCGAGCAAGGTCGAATAGTTCATCCCCGGCACGCCGAGAGCCGCGCGCGTCCAGTCGGGGGCGACGGCCGTCAACCCACCACCCGCGATCCCGCCCTGGCTGCCCCCGTCGTAATAGAGACGAGTGGTGTCGATCGCGCTGGCTCCGTCCACCTGGAAGGCGGGATCGGCGGAGAACCCATCGGGGTGGATCGCGGTGCGACCGATGTAGAGGAAGTTCAGGAATCCCTGCTGCATACGGTCTGCGAGCGTCGGGAAGCGAGACAGCTCCAGCAAGATGGATGCGTCGTTCGCGATGTCCTCCTCTGCCATGCCGATCCAGTCCGCGCCGCAGAACATGATGTTGTGGTCGTTGCCGAGCTGAAAGAGCTTTCCCGAATTGACCGCGGATGCATCGCCCAGGAGACCGTGCCCATAAAGGGAGGGTCGGGCCGGGCCGCGGTCGAGCACGGAGTTCGGGATGTTGCAGATGAAGCGGGCGTCGTAGGTATTGCCGGGTATGCGCGTCGGAATCGTGGCGTCGGGACTCGTAAAGAGGAACTGTGACCCCGTCGGGCAGTTCGGCTTGTCGAGATAACAAGGAACCGAAACCGTGCCCTCGACCCTGCGTAGAACGCGACCGCCACTCGACGGATTATCGGTGACGCTCGTGATCTCGAAGCCGGGCGATCCCCCTTGCACCTGAAGGTCGGCAAGGTCGGTATCGCCGAGCTGTGCGAAGGCATCGTCGCGGATATGCAGCATCCGCTCCGACAGGTTGCGTTCGGACGCCACGGTGAAATCCCACGCGAGGTAGAGGTCCTGACGCGCGACTCCGGCTTCCTCCAAGGTCCAGAACAAGCCCTGGTAGTGATCACCGCGCTCCTCGGGATCGCCGGCGGGATCTCCCTCGCAATCGCCGAACTTCTCGTGGCCCTTGCCCTTGCCCTGCGGTTCCCTATCTTGCGGACCGCCACAGTGGACCTTGGGCGCGTCGCGGAACTCTTGGAACGCAGGAGAGGCCTCCAGCTCGTTGCCGCTTGAGTCCTTCAAGTAACGCAAGGCGACGATGTAGCGCGTGCCCTCTTCAAAGTTCACCGCGGGACGGATCAGAAACGTGCGATCGGCCGGCTCCTCCGTGCGCACGTCGATCTCGGACCAGATCGGGTGGCGTTCGCCAGTCTCGGCGTTCAGAACGACAACGGGAGCCGCTGGATCGGCATACCGCGAGAGGTCTCGTAACGTGACTGGGTTCGAGTTGGCCAGCGCTTCGGGCGTATCGAGTCCCGGCACCTTGGTCACGATCAACGAACCGGGGCTGAACCCGTCGCTGCGGTTCCACTCGATGGGGTTTATCGGTACGCCGGCCGCGTTGCGAGGCATCGAGAGGATGCTGAAGTCCACCCTCCGCCCTGTATCGGTCGAAGGATCCGCTTTCGTGAGGCGATCGTTTGGGAAGGGGAACAGACAATGCGCCGGATCGATCGCGTCGCATTGGGGATTGACTCGGTCGTCAGGGCGGATCTGCTGAGCCGCGGTCGGGCTGTGCGAGCCGAGTAGTGCGAACGCTGCTACCGACGCGAGGGCACAGCGGACGAAGCGTGAGTTGATGGCCACGGGCAACCATTCGCCGCTCGCCCGCCCTGCTCCTTCCGACCATGCCGGCCCGGCAAGCCCCCCTCATACCCCGATCGCCTTCTTCAACTCTGCGAAGGATTCGAGGACTCCCTGGGATAGCAGGTCGATGTCGGGAACCGCATCCCAGTCGGCCGTGAAGCCGAACCCCATCGTCCCGGAGAGGCTCGTCACGGCTATCGACAGAGCGGTCGATTCGCCGATCGGCAGTACCGGGTGGTAGGCGACCAGACGGGCCCCCGCGAGGTACATCGGTTCTTGGGGGCCGGGGATGCTGGAGACGACGAGGTTGCCGACACGCTGGCGTCCTGCCGTTTCAGCGGTGACGCGGTGCAATGCCGGAGGTGCCCACTCAACCATGTCGAGAAGCGTCGACACTCCCTCATCCACGTGGGACGTCTTTAGCCGGCGCGTCACTTCGCTGATCGTCCTGAAACGTTCGGTCTCGGACATGGGCCCGACCGGCAGGTCCACGAACATCGAGGACACGAGATTGCCCCCGCTCGAATCGCCCTCGGCCCGCGTCGAGGTTGGAACCATGGCGCGGACGTCGACGCCTTCGGTCTCTAGCCCCCTCGCCTGGAACAGATTCCTGAGTGCTCGCGCGACCACCGTCAGGATGACATCGGTCACGGTGCCGCCGAGCTCGTTCTTGACTGCCTTGGCCTCGGAGACAGGCATGTCGGCCATCGCGAAGCGGCGGTTCGGGCCGATCGCAACGTTGAAGGGACCGGCTTCGCCGAGCGTGCCCCGTAACAGGTTTGGGAACGAAGACACGACACGGCCGATCTCTTGAAGGGTCTCTTGCGGAGCGCGCAGCGCCGCAACCGGACCCTCGATAGCCGCCCTCATGAGGCGGGAACCTTGCTCGAGAAGAGCCACCGCTACAAGCTGCAAACCCGAAGGCTGGGGTTCGGGGTGCCAGTCGTCGGTTTCGACCGCGCGCGGTTCGGGATTGAAGTCGAGCAGGATCCCGGCAACCTGCATCCCCGTGATCCCATCCATCATCGAGTGGTGCACCTTCGTGAGGGTGGCGACGTGATCGTCTTCGAGGCCTTCGATCAGGTACATCTCCCACAGCGGTTTGGATCGGTCCAGCGGAGCCGAGCAGACACGCTGTACGAAATCCGCAAGTTCGCGGGGGCCGCCGGGAGGCGGAAGGGCCGCGCGACGCAGATGATAAGAGAGGTCGAAGTCGGGATCGTCGGCCCACACCGGGCGGCCTATGTCGAGTGGAACGAAATGGATCTTCTGGCGGAACCGCGGAACCTCATGCACGCGTCGACGGAGAAGCTCGGCCACGTCTTGGAAAGAGACCTCGCCGTCGGGCGCGGTGGCGGAGTCGAAGATCGCCAGGCCCGCGATGTGCATGTGGACGTTCGGCTTCTCGAGATAGAGAAACGACGCGTCAAGACCGTTCAGACGGTCCATGTGGAAAACCCCCTCGGAAGGTCGCCTTGCTCGCGATCGAGCGCGTACTAGCTATCCCTACCCCGTTTTTTTCGCGGCCTGCCGACCGACAGAGTTCACGACGCTTTACACAGCACAGAGCCCTTGACCAGCGGTTCGCAACTGGGCTTCTGAAGTGGGGCCGGCTGGACTCGAACCAGCCACCAGCGGATTATGAGGTCCAATCACCCTCGATCGGAAGGATATGGACGTGGTCCAAGTCGAGGTTTCTACGGTGATCGATCGCCCCATCGAGGACGTCTTTCGCTTCGTGGAAGACGAACACAACTTGCCCCGATGGGACGACGATCTGATCAAGGCAACGAAGACGTCTGATGGGCCGATCGGGACCGGAACCAGATTCCATCTGGACATCAAGCCATTCATGGGCACCACGGAAGGCGAGGGTGAGGTGGTAGACCACCAGCCCAACGATGTCATCGAACTCCGATTCGACATGGGCAAGATGAAGACCCACGTTCATCATCTTTTCGATGTGCAGGGAAAGTCGACGCGCTTCACTCGCCGTGTCGAGGTTCAACCCGAGGGCTTCCTCAAAATGATGCAGCCGCTGATGAAGGGCATGATCCAGAAGCGCAACGTGGCCTACCTCGCGAAGCTAAAGAGCCTGATCGAATCCGAGAGCTGAGTCATTGAATCCATAGCGATCCATCCGGCTGCAGAAGAAGACGCAGAAGCCATCTTGGAATTGTGGCGTCGGGCGGACGCGACGCCCTCGAGAACCGATTCGGTCGAGGACCTCGTGAGCCTGATTCGATCACGGCCGGCATCGGTTCTGGTTGCCCGCGATGAGGACCGCCTTGTCGGGACTGTCATCGCCGGTTGGGACGGCTGGCGTGGACACATCTACCGCCTGGTTGTCTCGCCCGATCACCGCCGTCGCGGTATCGCCACCTCTTTGATGGCCGCGGCCGAGAAGATCCTAATTAGGATGGGAGCCTGTCGGATCTCGATCCTCGTCGAACGACAGGACGCCCAAGCAGTCGAGTTCTGGAAGTCTCTGAATCCCGACGGACTTGTATTGGATGCGCGGATGATCAGGTACATCAAGAACATCGGGTAGCCAAGGTCCTGGATAGGAGGCTCGATATATGCGGGAAAGCATTCAGAGCGTCGGATCAGGCGCGGAGCGCGGCCCGGTTGCTTTTCCTCCTCCGGTCGTCTACATCGGCGGTCTCTTGATTGGTGGGCTACTGGAGGTCCCTTTCCGAACACCGAACCTGCCCCCATGGCTCGCGGTTACTGTCGGTGTTCTCGGCGCTGCAGCGTCTGTCTCTTTGGACATCAATTCAATGACGCTGTTCCGTCGAAAGAGAACACCCGTTGAGCCTTGGCGTCCCACTACCGCGCTTGTTACCGAAGGCCCTTACCGGGTCTCTCGCAACCCGATGTACCTGGGCATGGCGCTTCTCTATGTCGCGCTGTCACTGGCGCTCGGATTGGTGTGGTCGCTGGCGCTCTTACCTGTCGTCATCCTGATCCTCGATGTGGCGGTCATTCGGCGCGAAGAGGCATACCTAGCGGAAAAGTACGGCGAGGAATATCTCGACTACCGACGCAACGTCCGCCGCTGGATCTAGGCGGATATCAGGCATGGCGTCCTCCGGCAGTCGCGAAAGGACACAAGGTTCCACCTCGTTCGACTACGAACTAAGGAGGCCAAAGTGTCTAGGGTGACCGCGGATATCTCCATATCGCTCGACGGATTCGTCGCGGGACCTAACCCGACCCTGGACGAACCCCTCGGCGAGGGAGGCGAGCGTTTGCACGACTGGGCGCTCGCGACGAAGCCGTGGCGCGAGTCTCACGGGCTTTCTGGGGGCGAGACCGGCATCGATGCCGAGGTCATGGCCGAGGCAATCGGAAAGGTTGGCGCGACCGTTATGGGGCGGCGGATGTTCAGCGGCGGTACCGGGCCGTGGGCCGAAGATCCGAACGCCGACGGTTGGTGGGGAGACGATCCGCCGTTCCATCACCCAGTCTTCGTGCTCACTCATCACGAGCGGGATCCGGTCGCCAAACAGGGCGGAACCACGTTCACGTTCGTCACTGCCGGCATCGAAGCTGCTCTCGAGCGGGCGACCGCCTCAGCGGGTGACAGGAATGTCGCGGTCGCGGGCGGCGCGAACGCGATCCAGCAGTACCTAAATGCCGGTCTCATCGATGAACTACAGATCCACGTTGCCCCGGTCTTGCTCGGTGGAGGCGTCCGGCTATTCGATGATGTACAGAAAGCGCCGTTCGGATTCGAATACACGAGGGTGATCGAATCTCCTTCCGCGGCACACCTTCGTCTACGCGTTCGGAAATGACGTGTCCCAGGAAGCGTGGGGCGGCTGGACTCGAACCAGCGACCAACGGATTATTGAGTCCGCGAGGGCCGTGAACCATGATCAAAGGAAAGTGAATCCATGTCGAATCGTCCCGGCGCCGACGACATGCGCCCCGCGTCAGAGATTTCCAAGGCGTGGTGGGATCGCTTCTTGTTCCTTGATACTCGTCTCCGGAGGGGTCTAAGGAGGATCAGCCTTCCGCTTATGCGGATGTCTTTGGCCGTGGTCTTCGTGTGGTTCGGGCTCCTGAAGATCTTCGATGTATCTCCCGCATCGGACCTAGTGGCTCGCACTGTTTATTGGGTCGACGCGAGTTGGTTCGTGCCCTTCCTAGGTGTAGTCGAGGTCATGATCGGCGGTGCGCTCCTGGTCGGTAGAGGGCTGAGACTTGTTCTTCCCGTGTTCGCGGCTCAGATGCTGGGCACATTCCTGGTTCTGATTGTGCTCCCGGAGGTAGCTTTCCGGCGGGGGAATCCGCTCCTGCTCACGATTGAAGGCGAGTTCGTGGTCAAGAATCTCGTGTTGCTGTCTGCGGGACTCGCCGTGGGGGCACAGGTGCGACGGCCCAGGCCATGGCGCGCGGATGCCCGGGACTCTCGGGAACCAGCGACCAACGGATCATGAGTGACCTCAAAAAAAGGAGGCCGGGCAAATGCCCGACCTCCTTCTTGGTGCGTTGTTTAGGCGAAGCACTCCACGTAGTCGTCAGGGTCGCGCTCGCGGAACGTTTGGTAGAAGAGGCACGCAACCCCTTCCTTCCAACCGCTTGCCTGGGCTGCCGTGCCGATGAATGGGACCATCATCAGAGCCAGTAGGACTGCTGCGACTGCCTTCTTCATCGCTTCCCCCTCTTTAGGTGGTGGGTCGGTCGATCTTTGGCGAATGATGCTTCTCCCCAGATGTCCTCAATCCCTTTCAGAAAACAGCATTTAGGGCCCATCGACTGGGGGTTCAGCCCTTGACGCTCGATCGGACGACACGGCAGATACGAGAGCCGCTTCTGATCACTGCCTCGATAGTGGGTCACTTGCAAGTGGGGCCGGCTGGACTCGAACCAGCGACCAACGGATTATGAGTCCGTCGCTCTGACCAACTGAGCTACGGCCCCCACGACGGGAACAACCTAGCGCAG
>Ga0299907_10002243_pt1 | contig 11733 bp, 8 predicted proteins | sample RVTome_16_FD_198680 | JGI IMG/M metagenome (GOLD analysis project Ga0299907, IMG submission 198680) | Soil microbial communities from uranium-contaminated site in the Upper Colorado River Basin, Wyoming, United States - RVT152D67 (version 2) ...
CGAGCGGGCCGCCGGCTAGCGCGGGTCGCGCCACATCGGCCAGAGCACCGGCCCGCGCGGGAACGACAGCTCGCCGGTGACCCGGAACCCGAAGCGCGAGTAGAAGGCGACGTCGCGCTCGGTGGCAGTCTCCAGGTAGGCGCCGACGCCGTCGCGGTCGCACTCCTCCAGCACCGGCGCCAGCAGCGCGGTGCCGATCCCGCCGCCCTGGTGGGGCGGGTCGACGCCGAGCACCGCGAGGTACCAGTGCGGCGGCAGCTCGCGGTGGGCCGCGTCCACGCGCGCGCTGCCCACCGTCGTGCGCAGCGCGCGCCGGCCGAGCCCGAGGGTCAGCGGCGCCATGTCCAAAAAGCCGCGCCAGCCCAGGTCCCAGCGGCCCGGCTGCGCCCACACCGCGGCGCCGACCCCCCGCACCGCGTAGGCCTCCTCCTGGGGCAGCAGCTGGCGCAGGCGGATGGCGAAGAAGCGCGGCGCCCAGCGCCGCCGCGCGCGCGGCGACGGGAACATCCAGGCGAACACCGGGTCGTCGTGGAAGGCGCGGCCCAGCGCCGCGCCCAGCGCGGGGACGTCGGCGGCGCTCGCCTTGCGCACGTCGTGCACGGGTCGCAGTATCGCCCGCGGCGTGTACGGTCAGCGCGCCATGCGCCGCACGAAGATCGTCGCCACCATCGGGCCCGCGTGCGACGACCACGACACGCTCGTGCGGATGGTCGAGGCGGGGATGGACGTCGCCCGGCTGAACTTCGCGCACGGCACGCCCGAGGAGAAGGCCGAGACCGCCGCGCGCCTGCGGACCGCGGCGGACCGCGCCGGGCGCCAGGTCGCCCTGCTCCAGGACCTCCCGGGGCCCAAGCTGCGCATCGGCGCGCTGCGCGACGGCGTGGCCGAGCTCAAGCCGGGCGACCGCGTCACGATCGTCGCCGGCAGCGAGGAGGACGGCGACGCGCGCCGCATGAGCGTGGCCTGGGAGGGGCTCGCCGGCGCCCTGCGCCCCGACGACGTCTTCTACCTCTCCGACGGCACCGTGCGCCTGAAGGTCGAGGCGGTGCGCGACCGCGAGGTCGACGCGGTGGTCGAGCTGGGCGGGGCCGTCTCGTCGCGCCAGGGCCTGAACATCCCCGGCGAGCTGGCGTCGCTGCCGGCCGTCCAGGAGGAGGACCTGGAGCTGCTGCGCTTCGGCGAGGCGATGGGGGTGGACATGGTCGCCCTGTCCTTCGTGCGCGGCGCCGACGACGTGGACGCGGTGCGCCGTCACACGCGCCTGCCGCTGATCGCCAAGATCGAGAAGCCGCAGGCGGTCGACAACGCCGAGGCGATCGTGCACGCCGCCGACTGCGTGATGGTGGCCCGCGGGGACCTGGGCATCGAGCTGCGCATCGAGGAGGTGCCGCTCGTCCAGAAGCGCATCATCGCGCTGGCCGGCGCGCTGGCGCGGCCGGTGATCACCGCCACCCAGATGCTCGACTCGATGGTCACCTCGTCGCGCCCGACGCGCGCCGAGGTCACTGACGTCGCCAACGCGATCCTCGACGGCACCGACGCGCTCATGCTCTCCCAGGAGACGGCGGTCGGGGCCTATCCGGTGGAGGCGGTGGCGATGATGGCCTCGATCGCCCGGACCACCGAGCCGGAGCTGCCCTACCAGGACTGGAACGAGGAGCGGGTGCGCCGGCTGGAGCGCCGCGACCAGGATCCCGCCTACACGATCGCCTACAACGCCTGCGCGGCCGCGCGCCAGCTCGAGCTGGCCGCGCTCGTCGTCCCCACCCTGTCGGGGCGCTCGGCGCGGATCGTCTCCGCCCACCGCCCCCAGGTCCCGATCTACGCGCTCTCGCCGGGGAGGGAGACCGTGCGCCGCTGCGCGCTCATGTGGGGCGTCGAGGCCGCGCGCATGAGGCGCCACGAGGTCACCGAGGAGCTGATCGCCGACGCCGTGGAGCGGGTGGTGGAGCTGGGCTGGGTCCAGCCCGGCGAGCGCGTGGGCATCACGGCCGGGCTGCCCAGCGGGCGCCCGGGGACGACCTCGCTGTTCCAGGTCCAGCGCGTCTGAGGCCGGTCAGGCCGCGGGCGCGCGGGCGCCGCCGTAGAACTCGGCCTCCATGCGGCCCAGCTCGGTGACCGGCTCGTCGCCGTACATCCACTCGCGCGCGATGCGGTGCCAGTTGCCCCGCGCCCGCAGCTGCCCGAGCACGGCGAGCGTGAGCATCTCCATCCGCCGGCCGAAGAGGTGCTCGGGGCGCATGTCCTGGTGGCGCATCTGGCGGAAGTGCGAGGAGCGCGGGTCGGAGGCCTCGATCATCACCTCGGTGGCGATCTCCGGCGTCAGCTCGATCTCCTCGTCGGTCGTGTACCACCAGATCGAGTCGCGCACGTACTCCATGAGCACGTCGCGGTCCACCCGCTCGGGGTGCGGGAGGAAGCCGGCCTCGGCCAGCAGCCGGTGCAGCGTCTCGCGGTCGTCCTCGACCACCGCGCGCTGGCAGTGCAGCTCCAGCTCGACGTCGGCGGCGTCCATGCGCTTGAACAGCCCGAAGTCCAGGAAGGCCAGGCGGCCGTCGGCCAGCAGCTTGTAGTTGCCGGGATGGGGGTCGCCCGAGAACTGCCGGTGGCGGTACAGGCACCCCATGTAGAAGCGGAAGATGACCTCGCCGATGCGGTCGCGCTCGTCGTGGGGCAGCCCCTTGTGCTCCTCGAAGCCGGTGCCCTCGACGAACTCGCTGACCAGCACGCGCTCGCGCGAGAGCCTGGTCACGACGTCGGGGACGACGATGAACGGGTGCCGGCGGAAGATGCGCGCCAGCGCGCGCTGGTTCTGGGCCTCCAGCTCGTAGTCGAGCTCCTCGTTGATGCGCTTGCGCACCTCGTCGGCGATGGCGCCGGAGTCGATTCCCGGGGCGACCCGCTTGAGCAGGCGCAGGATCAGCCCCAGGTTCTGCATGTCGGCGCGCACGGCGCCGGCCACGCCCGGGTACTGGACCTTGACCGCCACCTCGCGGCCGTCGTGCAGGGTGGCGCGGTAGACCTGTCCGATCGAGGCCGCGGCGATGGGGTCGTCGTCGAAGGCGGCGAACTCCTCGTCCAGCGGCGCCTCGAGCTCCTGCTCGATCACCTTGCGCATGTCCTCGAAGCGGACCTTGGGGGCGGCGTCGCGCAGCTCGCCGAGCTTGCGCTGGAACTCCTCGCGGTAGTCCTCGGGGACCAGGCCGACGTCGAGGAACGACATCACCTGGCCGAGCTTCATCGCCGCGCCCTTCATCGTCCCCAGCACGGTCACGATCTGCTCGGCGGTCTCGATGTGACGGCGCTCCAGCGCGCGCGAGGACGCCTCGTCGGAGCGGGCGAGGTTGGCGGCTTTGGTCCCCGCCTGCCGCACCGCCTGCGACGCCGCCACCCGGCCCACGCGCGCCGTCCGGCGGACGCGCGACGTGGGGATCTTGTCCTGCGCCATGGGGACATCCTAGGATGGGCCGGGTGAGCGCCGCGTCATCCTCGCTCGGGCGCATGAGCCGCGGCGCCCTCAGCGTGGTGCTGATCGTGGCGGCCGCGGTGGTGGGCGTCGCCGGCGGCGTGGCCCTCTACGCGCGCGAGGAGATCGTGGACGCGAACGCGTTCACCGAGCGCGCCGTCGACGCCCTGGAGCGCGATCCGGTGCGCGAGGTGGTGTCCCGCGAGATCGTCGTGCAGCTGATCGACCGCGGGTCCACCGACCTCATCTCGGCGCGCCCGGTGATCGAGTCGGTGGTGGACTTCGTGGTCGCCAGCCAGCCGTTCCGGCGGGTCCTGCGGGCCAGCGCCGCCCAGGCCCACCGCCTGCTGTTCGTGCGCGACAGCGGCCATGCCACCTTCGACGTGGCCGACGCGGGGACGGTGGTGGTCTCGGCGCTGCGCAGCGTGTCGCCGCAGGTGGCCAGGCGCATCCCGCCGAACGTCGACGCCACGCTGCTGGAGCTGCGCAACCGCTCGTTCGCGACCCGGAGCCTGCGCGTCGCCGAGGACGTGCGCCTGCTGGGCCTGGTGCTTCCCGCGGCGGCGCTGGTCCTCCTCGCGCTCGCCGTGGCCGTCGCGCCCGACCGCCGCGCGGCGGTCACCCGCGCCGGCATCGCGCTGGGCGCCGGGTGCGCGCTGGTGGCCATCGCGGTCCGCGTGCTGGAGAGCCGCGTGGTCGCCAACGTGCACGGCGAGGACGAGCTGACCGACGCCGACGTGCAGGCGGCGGTGCGCGAGCTGCTGGACGCCTACCTCGGCGACCTCTTCGCGTGGGCGCTGGCCCTCGGGGCGCTGGCGCTGCTCGTGGCGGCGGCGTCGGCGTCGCTGCTGCGCCCGCTCGCGGCCGGCGAGAGGCTCGAGCGCCTGCGCGCGGCCGCGCGCCCCCCGGCGCGCCGCGGCTGGCGCGCCGTGCGCGGCGTGGCCATCGCCGTGCTGGGCGCCTTCGTGGTGCTCGAGCCGCTGCTGGCCCTGGAGACGGTGGCGGTGGTCGGCGGCGCGCTGCTGCTCTACGTCGGCACGGCCGAGCTGCTGTCGGCGATCCAGCCGCGCGGCCGCGCCGCCGAGACGCGCGCGCGCCGGCGGCTGTGGCCGGCGCTGGCGGCGGGCGCCGTCGCGGTCGCGGCCGCGGCCGGCGCGCTGGTGGTCGCGCTCGACGGCGGCGAGGAGAGCCCGGCGCCCGCCCGCGCGGGCGCGCTGACCTGCAACGGCTACGCCGAGCTGTGCGACCGGCGGCTCGACCAGGTGGTGTTCGCCGGCACCCACAACTCCATGTCGGCGGCCGACAGCAGGGGGTGGCTGCTGGCCAACCAGCGGCGCACCATCCCCCGCCAGCTGCGCGACGGCATCCGGCTGTTCCTGATCGACCCGCACTACGGCGTCCAGGACCGCAGCGGCCGGGTGCGCACCGACTTCGCGGCCGAGCGGCGGGGGCTCAACCGCGTCGGCAAGAACCTGACGCCCGAGGCGCAGCGCGCGCTGCGGGGGATCGGCGGAGGCCTCGGGGTCGGCACCTTCAAGGGCCGGCGCGACGTCTGGCTGTGCCACAGCGTGTGCGAGCTGGGCGCGACGAACATGGTGGCCGCGCTGACCGACATCCGGAGGTTCCTGGAGCGCAACCCGGGCGAGGTGGTGATCCTCTTCGACGAGGACTACGTCACCGAGCGCGACCTCGCCGGCGTGTACCGCCGCGCCGGCCTCATGCCCTATCTCGCGGTGCTGGACCGCGACGAGCCGCTGCCCACCCTGCGCCAGCTGGTCCGCAGCGGCAAGCGGGCGATCGTGTTCACCGAGCGCGAGCCCAGCGGCGAGTACGACTGGAACCACGACGGGTTCTCCTTCATCCAGGACACGCCGCTGGGGGCGACGAAGGCCAGCGCCTTCTCGTGCCGGCTCAACCGCGGCGACGCCTCGAGCCCGCTGCTGGCGGTCAACAACTGGATCGACCGCTTCCCGCCTCCGCTGAGCGCCAACCGCGAGGTGCTGCGCCCGGCCTTCATCGAGCGGCGGCTGCGCCGCTGCGAGCGCGAGCGCGGTCTCAAGCCGACGCTCGTGGCCAGCGACTTCTACGACCAGGGCGACCTGGTCGGCGCCGTGCGCGAGCTCAACGGCCTGGCCGGCCGCCGCCCCGCGCCCGTGCGCTGACGGGCGCGGTCGACACGGCGACGACCGCCGAGGCCACGCCCGCGCGGGCTAGCCGCGCTGGACCTGCGAGCCCGGGACGATGTCGTCGCGGCCGTCGGGCCAGCGCACCCAGGCCTTGTGCCCGCCGTCGTAGTCGTCGCCGAGCAGGACGAGCGTCGCCGGCTCCCCCAGCGCCGTGCAGGGCTCGTCGCCCTCGGGGTCCAGCCCGCGCCAGACGCGCACGAAGGCGTTGCCGTCCCACTCCTCGGCGACCGTGGTGGGGTCGGTGTGGCCGGGGTGGACGCGCGTCTCGGGCGGCAGCTCGAGCAGCCGGTCCATGATCGACTCGCGGATGTCCTCGAAGGTCGTGTGGCCCGGGGCGCGCACGCCCCCGACCGAGTTGCGGAACAGCGTGTCGCCCGTGAACACGTTGCCGTCGACCAGGAACGAGAGCATCCCCGCGGTGTGGCCGGGCGTGGGGATCGCCTCGATCCGCAGCCCGCCCGCCTCCACCACGTCACCGGGCGCGAGCGTGCCCGTGCGGCCCTCGACCTCCTCGTCGGCGTGGGCGAGCACGGCCGCGCCGGGATGGGCGGCGAGCACCTTCTCCAGGTCGCAGACGTGGTCGTGGTGGTGATGCGTGAGCAGAACGTGCGAGAGGGTCAGCCCGCGCGCCTCGACGGCCTCCAGCAGCGGCTCCACGGGGCCGCCGGCGTCGATCATCACCGCGGTCCCCCCCTCCTCGTCGGCCACCAGGTAGGTGTTGGACAGGAACTGGTCGTGCATCGAGCGCTCGAGGATCATGGCGCGAGCGTAGCGGGATACTCTCGTGCTCATGGAGCTCATCCACACCTGCTACCGGATCGGCGACATCGACCGCTCGGTGGCCTTCTACGAGGCGCTGGGCTTCGAGGAGGCCGGCCGGATGCCGATCCGCGACGAGGCGATCAACGTCTTCATGGGCCTTCCGGGCGACGGTCCGCGCCTGGAGCTGACCTACAACCACGGGGTGGACTCCTACGACCCGGGAACGGGCTACAACCACATCGCGGTGACCGTCGAGGACATGGACGGCACGCTTGAGCGGCTGTCCGGCGCGGGCATCGAGCCCGAGAGGCCGCCCTACCGCGTGCGCGAGGGCGGCTCGCGGCTGTGCTTCGTCCGCGACCCGGACGGCTACCGGATCGAGCTGATCGAGAAGGGCTAGCGGTTGCCCCGCACCGCGGTGATCGACCTCGGGTCGAACTCCTTCCGCCTGGTCGTGTTCACCGCCGAGCCGGGCGCGTGGTGGCGGCGCACCGACGAGATCTACGAGCCGGTGCGCATCGGGGCGGGGATGGGCGAGGGCGGGGCGCTCAAGCCCAAGCGCATGGACCGGGCGCTGCGCACGCTCGACGTCTACGCGCACTTCTGCCGCGCCACGGGGCTGGACCCGCGCGACGTGCGCGCCGTGGCCACCAGCGCGATCCGCGAGGCCTCCAACCGCGACGAGTTCGTCGCCCGCGCCCAGGAGGTGGCGGGGGTCGAGGTCCGCGTCCTGTCGCGCGAGGAGGAGGCGCGCTACGGCTACCTGGCGGCGATCAACTCGACCACGCTGTCGCACGGGGCGGTCCTGGACCTGGGGGGCGGCAGCCTCCAGCTGGTGCGCGTGGACGACCGCCTGGCCCAGGAGTCCGGCTCCTGGCGGCTGGGCACGGTGCGCATGACCGAGGGGTTCCTGGCCGAGGGCGCCTCGGGCAAGAAGCCGCTCAAGGCGCTGCGCGCGCACGTGCGCGAGCAGCTCTCCGACGCGGCGTGGCTGGCCACCTCGGGCGAGCGGCTGGTGGGGATCGGGGGCACGGTGCGCAACCTGGCCGCCGCCGCCGGCCACCGCGCCGGCCTGCCGTCCTTCGGGGTGCAGGGCTTCGTGCTGGAGCGCGAGGCCCTGGCCGAGCTGACCGCCGACCTGGCGGCGATGCCGGTGCAGGAGCGCGGCGCCGTCCCCGGGATCAAGCCCGACCGCGGCGACGTGATCCTGGCCGGCGCGGCGACCCTGGAGGCGGTGCTGGAGGCCGGGGCGTTCGAGGCGATCGAGGTCACCGAGGAGGGGCTGCGCGAGGGCGTGTTCTTCGAGACCCACCTGGCGCCCGCCGACCCCCCGCTGCTCGCCTCGGTGCGCGAGGCCAGCGTGCGCAACCTCGCCGCGCAGCACACGCGCGACCTCGGCCATCCCGAGCACGTCGCCGCCCTGGCGCTGCAGATGTACGACGCCCTGGCCGCCGCGGGCGCGCACGCGGGCGACCCGCAGGAGCGCCAGCTGGTGTGGGCGGCGGGCCTGCTGCACGACGTGGGCTACGCCATCGACTACGACGACCACCACAAGCACTCGCGCTACCTGATCCTCAACGCCGGGCTGCCGGGTTGGACGCCGCGGGAGGTGGCGCTGATCGCGCAGATGGCGCGCTACCACCGCAAGGGGACGCCGGGCTTCGGCGAGCTGGCGCCGCTGATGGGCGACGGCGACGCCGAGCGGCTGACGCGCGGGGCGGCGCTGCTGCGCGTCGCCGAGCAGCTGGAGCGCAGCCGCGACCAGCTGGTGCGCGAGGCGCGCGTGCACGTGGACGACGGCGCGGTCCGGCTCGGGCTGGTGGCCGGCGACGACCCCAGCGTCGCGCGCTGGGCGGCGCAGCGCCACTCCGACCTGTTCGAGTCGGCCTTCGGGCGGCGGCTGGAGATCGATCCCGGCTAGAGGCCATCCGGCGCGCCATCTTCGCCGGCCCGCTACGTTTCCGGTGGGCAAGGGGAATGCGGGGCACGGAGCGCACGGGAGAGGGGATCGCACGCTGGCGGCTGGCTGCCGCCACCGCGCTGCTGGCCGCCCTCGCGGCCCCGGCGCTGGCCTGGGGCCAGCTGCCGCTGCCGGTGGTCGACCCGACCACCCCGGCCGCGCGCGACACCGAGCCGGTGATCCTCACCGGAAGCGCCTTCGGGGAGTGGTCGGTGCGGCCCAACGTCACCGTCAAGCTGCCGCTGACCGACCTGATCGGCTGCAACGAGCTCCAGCACGAGCTGGAGGGCGGCTCGCGCGACGACTGCACGCACAACGAGTACGCCGAGCCCGAGGTCGACACCGCCGACGGCCCGATCCCCGAGGGCGTGCCGGTCGACCGGCTGCTGGGCTACCGCTGGGACGGGAGCCGCTGGCGGCAGATCCCCTTCCAGGTCGACGAGGCCTTCACCCGCTACCTGGACAACTCGGCGTCCGGCTTCGCCCTGTACTCGGGCCAGGACCGCCACACGACCTACGCCTTCGACCGCGAGGGCTTCCGCTACACGGAGTCCGATCCCGACGACCCGTGCCTGGCGCGCCCGCGCGGCGGCGTGTCGACCACGGCCGACCCGGTCAGGGGCCTCGACGACGACGACGAGCTGACCTTCATGGCCTCCGACGCCGGACAGCCGGCGCCCTCCGGCACCCCGCTGCCGCCGGGCGTGGAGAGCGCCCGCGCCGTCCCGGTCGTGGACCCGCTCACCGGCGACACCAAGCTCGCCTACGTGATGCTGGCCGCCGCGGACGGGCCGCGCCCGGCGTTCGGCGCCGGCGACGGCTACGTCCGCTACCGGCGCGACGCCGTCTCCGAGCTCTTCGAGTTCTCCGAGTCCTCCTACGACGACTACGGCAACGCCGAGACCGGCCCCTACTGCGACGCCGAGGGCAACGTGATCGGCACGGGCCGGCGCCGCCCGCGCGACTACGCGACGATCGAGACCTCGCGCTACCGCTTCCGCTACGACGGGCGCTGGCTGATGACGCAGATCCGCGTCTCGCCCGACGGCGGCGAGACCTACGGCCCCGACCTGGTCGACCGCTGGAAGGCGCGGGCGTTCCAGCAGGATCCCGGCTCCGAGACGCCCTGCTGCGGCTACGAGGAGGAGGACACCAACTGGGGCGGCTCGAGCACGCTGCTGGGCGAGCGCAGCGGGCCGGTGCGGACCATCCGCGAGACGTGGGGCGCCGACTCGGGGACCAACGTCGTCCGGCGCGAGACGTTCTACCGCGACGAGGTCCGCCAGAAGAACTACCTGCGCGTGCACGTGATCCCGCCGCTGGACGGGATCTACGCCCAGTGGGACTTCAACGCCGGCGTGATGACGCGCTTCCGCAACACGCGCAAGCCGGAGGGCGTGCCGGTGGACGGCCGCAACGACGAGGTGTTCGGGAACTTCGACGACCCGTGCAACGCCAACTACGACGCCAACGACACCGGCGACGTCGACCAGGGCTACCGCGACCTCTACGCCCAGCTGGGGGCGTGCCAGCTGCCCTACCACCAGAGCATCGACGTCTCCGACCCGACCTTCGGCGAGGCCAACGCGGCGCTGGGCTGGAGCCAGACCAGCGGGCCGAGCGGGACGATCGTCGACCGCATCCAGATCGACCGCGTCACCGAGCTGTCGCCCGGCGGGGCCGCGCAGGCCATGGCCGCGGTGCCCTACTACCGCGACGACTCCTGCTTCGACGACGGCACGGGGACCGACCCGGGGCCGCGGCTCAAGCTGCGCTCGCCCGACGAGCCGCGCACGCTGCCCGACGGCACCGCGCGCCGCTGCTGGCGTCCCGAGGACGGCGCGCCCGAGGGCTCCGACCGCTTCTTCCAGGGCTCGATCGCCACGCACGGCCTGCACCTGCTGTTCCTCGTGGACTCCGACAACGCGCGCCTCACCTACCCGGTCAACGAGATCGTGGCCGAGCAGCGGATGGTCATGCTCCCCGGCGACCCCGGCAACGTCGGCGAGCGCTACGGCCGCGGGTTCGAGAAGCCGCTGGTCACCACGGTCGGCCCGGCCGAGAGCGGCCAGGTCCGCCTCGGCCCGCCGGGCGGCGACGACTCTCCCGTCCCTCCCGGGATCGATCCCCCGGGAGGCGGCGATGACGGCGGCGGCGGCGGGCCGGGCTCCGGCACGCCACCGTCCGAGACGCCGCCCTCCGACCGGCCGCCGTACGGGAGCCCCTCGCCCGGCCCGCCCGCGGGCGGCCCGCCGGGCGGGCCCCCGTCGGGACGGCCCCGCTCGAGCCCGGCCGGCGGCGGCTCCTCGCCCGCGGCCCGGCCCACCGTGGCGCGCCGCACGCGCGTGCGCGCCGGTGCGCTCCGCGTGCCCTGCCGGGTCAGGGCGGCCCGGCGCTGCGCGATCGCCGTGCTCGCCGGCCGCCGCACGATCGGCCGCGGCGCCGCGTCGGCGCGACCCGGCCGCCGGGTCACCGTCACCGTCCGCCTCACCCGCGCCGGCCGCCGCCTCCTCGCCCGCTCGCGCCGCGGCCTGCGCGTCCGCATCCTCGCCCGGCCCATCCCCGGCCGCGCCCGCACGATCCGCTCCACGACGCTCGTCGGCTAGCGCGCCCGACAGCACCGCTACCGGGATTCGAACCCGGGTTTCCGCCGTGAGAGGGCGGCGTCCTAGTCCCCTAGACGATAGCGGCGGGTACCGGCGTGGCAGGGTAGCAATCGGCCCGCGGTCCTCGCCGGCCGTGAGGTGGTCGTAGTCCATCCGACCCGAACGACATTATGCGAACGCATGTTCGCCTTTGACCATCGCCCGGCAGGCCGCGGTCGCGCGCTACATTTGGGCTACCACGCGGCTGTGGTGGAACTGGCAGACACGATACGTTCAGGTCGTATTGCTCGTAAGAGCGTGGGGGTTCGAATCCCTCCAGCCGCATCGTCGAGACGCTGATGCACGGCAGGGACGCGGTGGCCGAGGTGCTGGGGCTTCGCGAACAGGGGCTCGGTGCAAGGCGCATCGCCGCGCGCACGGACCTGCCCGTCGCCACCGTCAGGGACTGGCTCGCCGGCCGGGTCCCGAGGCACTCGCGGCCCACCGGCTCCGAGCCGCGCCGGGCATGCCGGCGATGCGGTCATGAGCGTCATCGCTTCGCCGACCTCCCCGCCGCGTACGTGTACCTGCTGGGCCTCTACCTCGGCGACGGATGCATCTCACGGCACCGGCGGGGCGTCTACCGACTGCGCATCTTCCTCGACCTGCGGTATCCGAGGATCGTCGACGAGTGCGAGGAGGCGATCCGCGAGGTCCTTCCCGCCAACGCGGTGAACCGCCGCGAGCGACGCAGCAACTACGTCGATCGGCCCG
>Ga0299907_10002244_pt1 | contig 11733 bp, 11 predicted proteins | sample RVTome_16_FD_198680 | JGI IMG/M metagenome (GOLD analysis project Ga0299907, IMG submission 198680) | Soil microbial communities from uranium-contaminated site in the Upper Colorado River Basin, Wyoming, United States - RVT152D67 (version 2) ...
ATGGAGGACTACGACCTCGACGGGAAGATCCGCGAGCTCGAGGGGGAGATCGAGGCGCTCGACGCCGATCGGCGGGCCGAGGAGCTGGAGCGCGGCATCGCGCCCGACCTGGCCGCGCTCCGGCGCTTGATCGAGGGCTCGTGACGGACCCGGCGTGATCGCGCGCATCTGGCACGGCTGGACCGCCGGGAAACCCCCCTGGAGACCGGGGAGGTCGAGTTCGCGACCGTGATGTGGTTCGATTCCCTCGACGCCGTGCGCGCGTTCGCGGGCGAGGACCACGAGACCGCCTACGTGCCCGCCGCGGCCCGCGCGCTCCTGTCGCGCTTCGATGTCCGCTCCACCCACTACGAGGTCCGGGCCGAGCGACATCCCGGCTGATCCGCCGACGCGCGCGACCGGGGTCGTCGGCTCCGCTGGACACGGCGCGGGCCGGGAAAAAATCCCGCCCCGCCGCCCGCCGGCCCGACCCCCGGGAGCCGATAATCCCTTGTGCGGCCGAGGTCATCGTGGATCCGGGCGCCGGAACACGTCTGGCATCATCTGGTATCGAATCTGGTGGGGCCGGATCGATGCGACTTCGCGGCACGCGGAGCCTCGCGGGAGCGTTCGGCCCCCGACACCGGTGGATCGCGGTCGCGGAGGGGAGGAAGGAACGCCATGGCTCGACGTCGGACGCTGTCGCGCGGGAATCCGGACGCCCCGGATCGGGACGACGCACCGGCGACGCACGACCCCGCGCTCGGGGCCCGCCTGCGCGCGACACGGCGCGGCGGTCGCGGGCGGCGGCCGAGTCGCCGCCCGCCTGCCCTTCCCCTTCCCGCGAGAGAGCACCCCGTGATCTCGCGCGCTCCGGCCCGGTCATGCCCTCTCCCCCGGCCCGCGCGGGCGCTCGACGACGATCCCGGGCCGCCGCAGACCACGCATCGCATCTGGGTGCCCGGCACGGACGCCGGCCCGGGAACGATGGTGCTCCTGCCCGACGCCCGCGTGAGCCTGCTTGCCCGCGCGCTCCGGCTGGTCGTGCTCCTGGGCTTCTTTCTCGCGGGCGGCGTGCTCGCCACGGCGGCGTTTCCCTGGCTCGAGACCACCTTCGACCGTGCGGTGGAAGGGGTGCGCTCGGTCACGGAGGCCGGATTCCTGCACTCCGAACCGACGGCGGCCGCGGAGCCGGCGGTGGCCGCGGAGACGCCGGCGGGAGCGGTCCCCGGAGCGGTCCCCCCATGACCCCGATGAGATCGACGGGACGACCGGGCGTCGCGGAGATCCACCGGCGCCGACGATCGTTTCCCCTCTTCCCGAGGGCGCGCCCGGCGGAGGACGGGGTCGTGCTCCTCCCCCGGACCGACCGCCGCCGCCGGCGTCGCTCGAAGGCGCGCGTGGCGACGACGGTGTGGATCGCCGGCGCGATCCTCGTCGGCGGGCTGACGGCGATCGCCCTGCTCGACGACGGCTGGGTCGAGGCGCTCGTCGACGGCCAGGAGGGCGTCGAGTCCCCGCAGGCCCCGGCCAGACCGCTGGGGCCCGGGAACCTGGGCCTGCCGCCCCCCGACGAGGGGCCGGCGCCGCCGCCGTGATGACGCGCGGCTGTCCAGGGAAGGCGTCTCCCGTCCGCCGCGTGCCGGGCGCGGCGACCGGCGCGCCCGTTTCCCGCGCCCTCCGCCTCCGTTATCCTGAGACGCTCGGCTTTCTCTCGACCCCGGTCTCAGATGTTCGGTGACCCACGCTCCCGCGACCCGCGACGTCGCCCCCCGCGGCGGTCGGCCGGCGGCGGCCCGTTCGACCCGCGCCAGCCCGTCCTGCTGCCTCCGACCAGGCCCACGGGGAGCCTGTTCGCCCGCCGCCGCCGCGAGATCCTCGCGATGCTGGGTGGCGCCGTCGCCGCCGTAGGCCTCTGGCTGTTCGTCGGAGGACCGGAGTCCGCCTCCCTCGGCCGCTTCTCGAGCCCGGGCGACGGCGCGGACGAGCGGCCGGAGGGCGGACGGATCGCCATGGCGGCGGACTCGTCCGCCGCGACGGCCCTCGGCGATTCGGCGACCGGCGGCGATGTGGCGCCGGGGCCCGACTCCGCCGCGACGGACCCGGCGGGCGCGCAGGGCGCGCGGCCCGACGCGGGCGGGCGCACGGCCCTCGCGAACGTCGAGCCCCGCGTGGACGCGGCGCCCGTCTCCAGGGGGGCGACCGACCCGCGGACGGATCCCGCGCGGGACGCCGGCGACACGCCCCCCGCCCGAGGTGATCCACCGTCGGAGGACCCCGCGGCGTCCCGTGTGACGCCCGCCCCGGCGCGCCGGGCGCCCCCGCCGGCGCCGCCGCCCGCGCGCGAGCGGGCTCCGGACGCCGATCCCGGCGGCGAGGAGGCCGTGCCGGCCACGCCCGTCGAGGCGCGCGTCGCCGCCGAGGTCGCGATCTCCCGCTACGCCCGCGCCATCGAGGCCGGAGACCTCCAGGCCCTCCGGCGGGCGCACCCCGGCCTCTCGGCGGAGCGCGAGGCCGCGTGGCGCCGCGTGTTCGAGAACGGCGAGACGTTCGTGGCCATGCTCCGCATCGACGGGTTCGGCGTGACCGACACCGAGGCGCGCGCCCGGGTGCGGGGGTCCTGCCACTTCTACGACCTGTCGCTCCGGCGGTTCGTGGACGTGCCGGTCGAGTTCGAGCTGTTCCTCCACCACGACGGCAGGACGTGGCGGCCCGTGCTCGCGAGCGGCGCGACGCCGGACCCGGAGCCCTGAGGGTCGGCTGTCCGCGGACGCCCCGGGCGCCCGCATGAGCGACGCGTCCGCCGCCGCCGTCGAGCGGATCCTCACGCGGCTCGGCCGCAAGCTCGTCGTCGGCCTGCCGCTCGGCATCGGAAAGCCCAACGAGCTGGTGAACGCCCTCTATCGGCGGGTGCGGTCCGACCCGTCGATCGAGCTCGAGCTCGTGACCGCCCTCTCGCTCGACCCGCCGAGACCGCGCAACGATCTCGAGCGGCGCTTCCTCGAGCCGTTCGTGAGCCGACATTTCGGCGACGACTACCCGCGGCTGGACTACGTCGAGGATCTGCGCCGGCGGCGGCTGCCGGACCACGTGCGCGTCATCGAGTTCTACCTCCCGTCGGGCGCCTTCCTCGGGAACCCGCTCGTCCAGCGCCGCCACATCTCGAGCAACTACACGCACGTCGCGCGCGACCTCGTCGACCGGGGCGTGAACCTCGTCCTGCAGCTCGTGGCCGAGATCCGTATCCCGGGCGACGCGCCGGGCGGCGGCGTGGCGGCCGCCGCGCGCCCGGGCCACGGGTCCGGCGACCTCCGCTACAGCCTCTCCTCCAACCCCGACGTGACGCTCGACCTCGCCGGGCGGCTCCGCCGGACCCCGGGATACGAGTGGATGATGATCGGCCAGGTGCACCCCGGCCTCCCGTTCATGCACGGCGATGCCGTGGTGGGGGCGGACTTCTTCGACGAGGTCCTCCCGCCCGGCGCGCCCCACCGGCTGTTCGCCGTCCCCCGGGAGGCCCTCTCGACCACGGACTACTGGGTCGGGCTCCACGCGAGCGAGCTGGTCGCGGACGGCGGCACGCTCCAGATCGGGATCGGGGCGCTGAGCGACGCCCTCGTCCACGCCCTCCTCCTGCGTCACCGCGAGAACGGGACGTATCGCGCGCTCCTCGGACCGGGCGGGCGCTCCGACGTGTCGCCGGCCGCGGCCCTCGGAGGGCGGGAGCCGTTCGGGACCGGGCTGTACGGCGCGAGCGAGATGTTCATGGACGGGTTCATGCACCTCTACCGGGCGGGGATCCTGAGCCGCGAGGTGTTCGAGGATCCCGAGCTCCAGGCGAGCGCGAACCGTGGCCGGCTGGACCCGCCGCTGGCCGGCAGCGGCGCGCTCATGGACGCCGCCTTCTTCCTCGGGAGCCGGCCGTTCTACGCGTTCCTGAACGGGCTCGACGAGGCGGAGCGCCCCCGGTTCCGGATGAGCTCGGTCGGACGCATCAACCAGCTCTACGGCGGGAACGAGCGGCTCGAGATCCTCCAGCGCCGCCGGGCGCGGTTCTTCAACACGTGCATGATGGTGGACGCGACCGGGGCGGCGGTCTCCGACGGCCTCGCGGACCACCAGGTCGTGAGCGGCGTGGGCGGTCAGTACAACTTCGTGGCCATGGCGCACGCCATGGAGGACGGCCGGTCCGTCCTCATGCTGCGGAGCACGCGCGCGGCGGGCGGGCGGGTCACGTCGAACATCGTGTGGGAGTATCCGCACGCGACGATCCCGCGGCACCTCCGCGATCTCGTGGTGACCGAGTACGGCGTGGCCGACCTCCGCGGCCGGACCGACGAGGAGTCGATCGTGGCCCTCCTCGGGATCACGGACGCGCGCTTCCAGGAGGAGCTCTCCGCGCGCGCGAAGTCCGCCGGGAAGCTCGAGCGCGGCTGGCGCCCCCCCGACCGGTTCCGGGAGAACACGCCCGCGCGGCTCGAGGGCGCGCTCGCGGCGGCGCGACGCGAAGGCCGGTTCCCCGAGTACCCGTTCGGGTCGGATTTCACCGGGGTCGAGCGCCGGCTCCTCCGCGCGCTCCGCCGCCTCTCCCGGCGAGCGCGGAGCCGTCCGCTCCTCCTCGCCGACGCGCTCCGCGGACGCCCCGGGGAGTTCCCGGAGGAGATGCGGCGCATGGCGCTCGAGCGGCCGTGGAGCGCGAAGGAGCGGGTGTCGGCGCGGGCGCTCGCGCGCGCGCTGGAGGAGACCCGGGAGTGAGTCCGCGCCGGTCGCACGCGGGACGCCGCGGGTTATCTTCATCCACGATGCCCGGAGACCGCCGCATGAGACGACTCGCCTCCCCAATCCTGTGTCTGTCGCTCGCACTCGCGGGGTGCGGCGACTCGCTGTCGCCGCCCGGCGGAGATCCGAACCCGGCCGAGCTGATCGCCGAGGGCCGGCGGCTGTTCTTCCAGGAGACGTTCGGGGGGAACGGTCGCACGTGCGGGACGTGCCACCCGGCGCCGGACCTGATGATCGGCCCGGCGGAGATCGCGGCCCTCCCGTCGGACGACCCCCTGTTCGCGGGTCGGCTCGACATGGATCCCGACGCGGCCCGCCGCGGGCTCTTCCGCTATCCGCTCGGCGGCGCCTCCCCGCTCGATCCGGACATCACGGTGCTGCGCGGCGTGCCCTCGATCGCCAACCTCACCCTGACCCCGCCCTTCCTGTCGGACGGACGGGCCGACCGGCTCGAAGACCTGTCGGCGGACGCGGTCCTCCTGCACGCCTTCGACGGGGAGGCCGACCTGCCGGGCGAGCGGATGCCCTCCGCGCGCGAGCTGGAGGCGCTGGCCGCGTTCCAGCTCTCCGTCGCCCTCCCGGACCCCGCCGCGGGCCCGCCCGCGGACCTCGAGGAGCTGGAGGGCTTCTTCCTGTTCACCGGCAAGGCCCGCTGCGCGACGTGCCACGCCGGTCCCCTGTTCACGGACAACGACTTCCACAACCAGGTCGCGTGCCCGCCCCGCTGTCCGCCGGTCACGGATCCCGGCCGCTGCCGGCTGGGCCCGACCGCGAACGACTGCCCGCAGTCGGGGATGTCGTTCAACACCCCCCAGCTGCGCGGCATCGCCCGCACGGCGCCCTTCTTCCACGACCACGCGTTCTCGTCGCTCGAGGAAGTGGTCGAGATGTACAACAGCCGCGTCTTCGACACGTCCCCCGCCGCGATCCGGCTGGGACTCGGACCGCTGGAGCTGACCCCCGACGAGATCGAGACCCTGGTCGACTTCCTCCGGGCGATGTAGCGGGCCCGGGTCCCATCCCGCGATCAGCCCGCGAGGACCCGGGGCAGGAGCGGGCTCAGGTGCATGAGGAGGTCGTACGGGGACACACCCACGGCGTCCGCGAAGCCGTTCGGGTGGATGTCCGGGTGGTCCGGCCCGAGCAGGGTGGCGACATCCCCGACGCGGACCGCCGGCTCCGTCCCCACCTCGAGGATCGTGTGGCTCGCGCTCACGGCGCCGATCACCGGATACGTGCGCTCGCCGACGAGCACGCGCCCGCCCTCCACCGCCGCGCGGGGGATCCCGTCGGCGTGACCCGCCGGGATCGTCGCGATCCACACGGAGCGCTCGGCGACGTATCGCCGGCCATAGCTCACCGACTCGCCGGGCTCGAGCCGCGCGACACGCGCGATACGGGCGCGCAGGCGCACCGCGGGCACGAGCTCGGCCTGCGCGCGCTCCTCCGCCGGCCGGCTCGGATACGCGCCGAAGAGCGCGATGCCCGGCCGGACCATGTCGAGGTGGCCGTCGGGCAGGTGGTAGACCCCGTTCGACGACGCGGCGTGCAGCCGCCCCGTCTCGAACCCCTCGTCCCGCGCCTGCTCGACGACGCCCAGGAAGCGCGCCAGCTGCTCGCGGTCGAACTCCGGCTCCTCGGTGAAGGCCATGAACGTGCCGGCGACGCGCAGGGCCCCCGCCTCCCCCAGGCGGCGGAGGAACGGGAGCGCCTCGTCCCAGCGCACGCCCATGCGGCTCATGCCGGTGTCGAGATAGGCGTGGACCGCCGCCGGCGCGGATCCGAGCCGCCGCACGGCCCCGGAGATCCGCTCGGGATCGTCGTCCGCGTACACCGCGAGCTCGACGCCGCGCGCGACCAGCTCCCCCACATCCGCCGTCGCGGCCCGCGCCATGAGGAGCACCGGCTTCCGGACGCCGGCGTCGCGGAGCGCGATGGCCTCGTCCGTGCGCACGACCGCGAAGCCGGCGATCCCGGGCATCGGCTCGAGACGACGGGCCACGAGCGCGAGGCCGAGCCCGTACGCGTTGTTCTTGAGGACCGCGAGGATCGGACGCTCCGACAGCCGTCGCACCTGACCCACGTTGTGCGCGAGCGCCGCGGGATCCACCTCGATCCAGGGATCCATGCGGCTCGACACGAGCGAGGCATCCTGGTCGGAGGGACGCGGGCGACCCGGGGCCGCGGACCCGGACCATTCGCCGGCGGCGGCGCCCGCCCCGGCGAGCCCCGAGGCCACCGAGGCGGCGGCCGCCGCGCCCAGGAAGTCGCGTCGCGAGATCGGCATGCGGACGCTCCGTGTTCGGGGGTCGGCGGACCCCGCAATGTGGGAGCGCGGCCCGGGGGCGGCCACCCGTCCTCCCCCCACCGGGGCTCGCCGGGGCTTGCGCGGTCGCGTATCGTGTACTAGTTCGTACACGGTACACATGAGGAGAGGCGATTGTCAGACGACACCCGGACGTTCGGGGCGTACGTACGCGAGCGCCGCGAGGCGCTCCGGCGGGACGATCCCGCCTTCTCCATCCGCCAGGTCGCGGGACGGGTCGGTATCGAGCCGTCCTACCTGAGCAAGGTGGAGCGAGGACAAGTCTCTCCCCCATCGGAGGATACGGTCGTCCGTCTCGCCGGGATCCTCGGGGTGGACGCGGATGTCCTCCTGGCGCTGGCGGGCAAGGTGTCGAGCGATCTGGAGGAGGCGATCCGCCGGCGCCCCGAGCTGTTCGCGCAGCTCATCCGGGAGCTCAGGGACCTGCCGGATCGGGCGGTGCTCCGGCTCGTGCGCGAGGTGCGGGACGGGGACTGGTGAGCGCGGGACGCGGCACGGACCGCGGACGAAGGAGGACCGGAGACGGGGATTCGAGGACACCGGGCGGGGACGCGCAGGGGAGGCCGACGCGCGCGGGAGACGCGCGCCCACGAAGTCGAACAGGAGTGGATGCCATGATCGAGCTCAGGAACGACCGGCTGGTCTTCTCGTTTCCCGACGTGCACGCGGACGCGGAGTTCGCGATCGACTTCCAGCGCACGCTCCGGATCCCCGATGACGACACCGACTACTCGCTTCCCCCCGGGCTCGGGCGCTTCCCGGTGCGTCACGTGGACGATTTCGCGCGCTCCGTCCCCGCCCGCTGGCTGGATCACGGCGGCGTGATGCTCCCCATGTACCAGTCCGAAGCGCTGTGGCTCAACTTCTCCCGCGGCGGCGCGGACTTCTCCTATCCGTTCGCCGTGAAGATCGCCACCGGGAAGAGGGACGCGATCACCGGCCGGGCGTGGTCCGACGGGCTCCACGGGAAGCAGGACTACGTGGTCATCCCGAAGCAGCCGTGGCTCGACGGGTACTGCGTGGAGAAGGGGATCATCCGCCAGTTCGTGGCCATGCCGCTGGGGGCGGGCTACTCGGCGGAGGAGCAGATCACCGGCGAGGCGGAGCACGGCGGGATCCAGGTCATCGCGTACCCGATGAGGCGCGACGCCTACGAGCGGCGCCGGAAGGAGTGGGAAGCGAGCCCGAGGTCGATGTGGGCGAGCGACGTCGAGTACTGCGCGCCGGCATTCCTCTCGGTCCGCGAGGATGCCTACGACATGGGCCTCGCCCCCGGCGGCCGCATGCGCCAAGAGATCTACGACGATCCGTACGAGCTCGACGAGTGGGACACGGGGAACGCGAGCCGCTGCTTCATCCACATCGCGAACTCCATGGTGTGGCGCGCGATCACGGGGACGAACCCGCCCACCACGCCGCCCACCGCGAAGGAGTACACGAACGCCGGGCTCCCGTGGTTCGAGTACTACGGCGGCGACGCGAAGGCGCTCGATGGCGCGGGGACGCTGGCCGGGCTCAAGAGCGTGGTCCGGCTGGGGAAGGAGAAGGGCGACGTGCCGCTCCCCGAGAACGAGCCCGTGACCCCCGGGAACATCGTGCACCTGAGGAGCGCGCTCACGCCCGAGCAGGTGCGCGAGGGCCGCTTCTGAGCGGACGGGAGCGCCCGGCGCCGGGGGAGCCGTGACCCCGGCGCCGGACCCCGCGGCGTCGTTACGGGAGGAGCTGCCGGACGCTCCCCGCGCCCGGGATCGTCTCGTTCTCCGCGATCCAGATCCGCCCGTCCCTGTCGATCGCGATCGCGGTCGGCAGGTCCAGCCCGTCGACGAGCAGTTGGCACACCCCGCCGGCATCGCACGCCTTCACCCGCCCGCCCTCGACGGGCGCGAGCGGTCCGCCGGCCGACATCACGTTGACCGCGAACCACGTCCCGCCGTCGAACTCGACCACGTACAGCGTGCCATCGGGGCCGAACTCGAGGTCCATGATGGACGTGAAGCCGTCGGCGAACAGGGTGCACCCCGCGCCCGGGCACACGACGTGGAGGCTGCCGGGCTCGATGCGCCACACGCGGGCGATGCCCGGCTCGGCCGGGAATCCGGTGAGCTCGCCCACGTAGTACGCGCCGTCCGGGCCCACGGCGACCGACGTCGCCACCGGCTGCGCGGGGATCGCTTCGGGGAGCCCGACGCACGGGGGCGGAAGCGGCTCGGCCGAGCAGCCGAACAGCCGCTTCACGTTGTCGGTGGATGCCAGGCGCGGGGTCAGAACGGCCACCCAGTCCACCGCCCCCGACTCGTCGACGCGCAGGAGGTCGTTCGCGGCGGCGTCGGCGACCAGGAACACGCGCCCGTCGAGGCGGACGAGGTCGAACGGGTTCGAATCGGGCGGCAGCGTGTTCCAGATCTGATCGGGGTTCGTGTTGAGCTCGAACTCCCACAGGTTCGCCACCACGCGCGCCCTCGAGCGGGTGACGCGATAGAGCTTGCGATCGCCCTCGAGGAGCTGCGCGGGATCGACCCGGCCGCCGGTGAGCGCGAAGTAGTAGCTCGCGGCGATCGGCGCCAGGCCGGTGACGTTGGGCAGCGACGAGAACGCGACGCTCTCGTGCGGCCGGAGCAGCCGGATGCCCGTGGCCTCGCCCACGGCGAGCGTCCCGCCCGGGGCGGATGCCAGCGCGAACAGCGGGGACGCGAGCGCCGCGTCGACGGCCGGCGCGCGCGAGGCGAGGACATCGCCGGGAGGGGCGACGGGATCGGACGCTTCCGTGCAGCCGAGGGCGAGGAAGAGGGCGAGGAAGAGGGCGAGGACGAGCGCGTGGGGCCGCGAAGGACCCCGGTGGAAGGAGCGCATGGGAGCCTCTCTGGAATAAGGACCGGCCGCGAGCCGGGACCCGCCGCATCATATCCGGGCGCGCGGGCGACCGACAGCCGCCGCGCGAGCGCCCCAACCGGGGCGACCCCCCGTCGATTCCGGCCGTCGATTCCGGCCGTCGAAGCGCGTACGTTCGAGCGTCGCGCGATCCGACGGCCGGGCCGATCCGGCGCGGTCGCCGGCGCCACCCGAACGCGGAAGACGGGCTCATGAGTGCCGCTACCACATGCCTCGCGCTCGCGGTCCTGGCCGGCCTCGCTCCGCCCCCGCTCCCGGGCCCTTCGGACCTCCACGGGCGGCAGGAGGCGGCGGGTCCGACGACGGTGATCACCGCGGCCCGTCTGCTGGACGGGAACGGCGGCCCGCCGCTCGCCCCGGCGGCGATCGTGATCGAGGGCGACCGGATCGTCTCCGTGGGCCCGCCCGGCCCGATCCCGGCGGGCGCGGGGCACGTGGACCTCGGCGATGCGACGCTCCTCCCCGGCCTCATCGATCTCCACACCCACCTGACCAGCGTGGACGGCGTCCACTGGGAGGACGCGCTCGTCACGACCACACCGCCCGAGGCCGCGCTGTCGGGTGCGAAGAACGCCCGTCTCACCCTGCTCGCGGGGTTCACGGCCGCGCGCGACATGGGGCCCGAGTGGCCGTACGTGGACGTCGAGCTGCGGCGCGCGATCGACGCCGGCTGGCTTCCGGGCCCGCGGCTCCAGGTCTCGGGCAACTACGTGTCGTCCACCGGGGGCGCGGGCGACGCACGGCAGTTCTCGATCTACGTGGATGTGCCGCTCGTGCGGAACCTGGCGGACGGGCCGCAGGAGGTGACCGAGGCGGTGCGCACCCACCTCAAGCACGGCGCGGACTTCATCAAGATCCTCGCCACGGGCGCCGTCCTGTCGGTCGGCATCCCGCCCGGCGCGCAGCAGTACTCCGACGAGGAGATCCGCGCCGCGGTCGTCGAGGCGGACCGCTGGGGGCGTGACGTCGCGGCGCACGCGCACGGGGCCGACGGGATCAAGGCCGCGATCCGTGCGGGCGTGCGCACGATCGACCACGGCTCCGAGCTCGACGACGAGGCGGTCGCGCTCCTCGCCGACACGCGGGACACCTACTACGTGCCGACCCTCGCCACGAGCGACGCGATCGAGGCGTCCGGGGCCGCGGGCCTCACGCCGGCGTCCGAGGTCGAGCGCAACGCGCGCATCCGCGGGCTCGAGGAGGCGGGCTTCCGCCGCGCGCTGGCGGCCGGTCTGCCCATCGGGTTCGGCACCGACGCCGGGGTCGTCCCGCACGGCGAGAACGCGCGCGAGTTCGAGGCGCGCGTGCGTCTGGGCGAGCCGCCCATGGCGGCGATCGTGTCGGCCACCCGGCTGAACGCCGAGATCCTCGGGTGGGAAGATCGGCTCGGCACGCTCGAGCCCGGCAAGCTGGCCGACATCGTCGCGGTGCCGGGCGATCCGCTCGCCGACATCGGCGCGCTGCGGCGCGTGCGGTTCGTGATGAAGGACGGCGTCATCCACCGGAACGACCTCCGGCCCGAGGAGGCGCGAGCCCGGCCGGCCGGCCTCGGGCGACGGCTCGAGACCTCGACACGCGCGATCGCTGGGAGCCCGGGCTCGGTCCGCTCCGCCTCGCGCTCCCCGGCGACGGCGCGCTGGTCCTCTCGTGGCTGTCGGCCGAGGACTACGCGTTCGCGGTCTTCCTCGCCCACTGGGTCATCTGGCCGCTGTTCCTCATCGGCATCACGACGAAGGTGATCCGGGAGCGGGCCTGAGGGC
>Ga0299907_10002245_pt1 | contig 11732 bp, 6 predicted proteins | sample RVTome_16_FD_198680 | JGI IMG/M metagenome (GOLD analysis project Ga0299907, IMG submission 198680) | Soil microbial communities from uranium-contaminated site in the Upper Colorado River Basin, Wyoming, United States - RVT152D67 (version 2) ...
GCGAGTGCCTGGGCTCTCATCCGTGCCAACGAGCATCCATAGAGTTCGGCCTCGCCCCCCGAGCCCCGCTCTGCCTCGGCCATGGTGTCGAGAGCTGCCTGTGGCTCCCCTCGCTTCATCAACCCCCAAGCGATGAGTATGGCCGCCTCCATCGCCGACTGGATCTGACCGGTCTCGGTCGCTTCGGTTCGCAGCGCCAGCAATGTATCCATCGCTCCTTCTTCGTCTTGGAGCAGGCGCAGGCGGGCCAGCTGGATCTCGGCGAAGATGGCGGCGTCCACGAGATTGTGAGCCCGCAGGATGCGGACGGCCTCGACCAGCACCTCCTCGGCTTCCTCGAAGCGCCCCTGACTCACGAGGACCTCGCCGATGTTGGCGCCGGAGGTGGCGGCCTCGGGCTCGTTGCCGGCCCGGACGAAGGCATCCTGGGCACGGGAATAGAAGCGCAGCGATTCCTCCCAGCGGCCCTCGAAGTACGCCTGGCCACCCAGGTTGTTCGTGACGATCGCCACGCCGGGAAGGTCCCCCAACTTTTCGTAGATTTCGAGGGCGCGTTCGCTGTATACCGCCTTCGAGGGCTGGCCGAGCATGTTGTAGGCGGCGTCCAGAACCTGATAGGACCGAGCCAGGGCTTCCTGCTCTCCTGACGACTCGGCCTCGGCCATGGCCTGTTTGGCCAGGCGAAGGGCCGATCGGGGATGTTCCTGGAGTTGGCGGATCTGGGCGTTGAGGGCGTTGAGCCGGGCCGTCGCTCCCAGCGCCTCCTTGCTGCCGACCTCGGTGACGATTCTCCGCCCGATCGAGAGCTCCCGGAAGGCGGTGGTGTAGGCACCGGTGCGGGCCCGGGCCCGGGCCCGCTTCAAGAGGAGGTCGGCCCGTCGGATAGGGTCCTCGCTGACCAGCCGGGTCGCCTGCCGGAACGCCCCCACCGACTCCTCGAACAGGCCGGCGAGCTCGAGGACGTCTCCCAGCGCTTCAGAGACGTTGGCGATCTCCTCCGGGGCGAGACTTCCGACATGGCGGGACGCGGTCAGGGCCCGTCGGTAGAAGGTGGCCGCCTCGAGATTGGCATAGATCTCTTTGGCGCCATCTCCCGCCGCCCGGGAATATCTCCATGCTTCCGACCAGCGACGGGCCTGGGAGTAGTGGACGGACAGAAGCTCGGCCTGCGCTTCGGGCTGGTCACCGGCGCTCTGGCAGATGGCATCGCCCACCAGTGCATGGAGTTCCCTTCGGGTCTTGAAGGGCAGGCCTTCGTAGGCAACGTCACGAATGAGGATGTGCCGGAACTGGATCCATCCCGTGTTGTCGATCGAGAGGAACTCACCGAGCCGACGCAGAGTCCGAGCCTGCCAGCGGGGGTCTCTTTCGGAGCTTCCCAGCACCGATGCCGTGTGCTCCTGCCGAAACCCGGCGCCCAGGACGGCCAAGCGCCGCAGCAGGTTGCGATCGGCGGGCGGCAGCTTGTCGACCCGGGCGGCGATGAGCCCTTCGACCGACTGTGGGAGGCGGTCCACGTCCCCTTCACTGCGCAGGGCGTGGAGCAACTCGAGAAGGAACAGGGGACTGCCTTCCGCCCGGCGGGCGAGCGTGTCGACCTGGTTCGAGAGCAACGGTGACTCGACGGTGGCGCGCTGGATGAGATTCTTGGCCTGCTCGATGTCGAGCGGTTGCAGCTCGACGTGGGTCACGACCGGGATAGTCGGGGCGACGAAGCCCTGTTCACCGGGTCGGCGAGTGAGGACGAACAGCCAGGGCAGTCGCTCGATCCCGGAGATGAGTCCGGCCAGCAACTCCCGGGAGGCGTCGTCCATCCAGTGGGTGTCCTCGAGGACGAACAGGGTGGGTTTGTCGCTGGTGGCTTCCAGCAGGGCGCCCACCGCAGCCAGCGTCCGCGCCGGGCGAAACTGATCGTCCAGCTCGGCGACCTCGGACGACTCGGCTATGTCGAGCCCGAGTGGGATGCCGACCAGGGCGAGCCAGGGTTCCAACTCGGGGACCGTCGCCCGCACCAGCTCGGTCAGCCTCGCCTCGCTCGATCCGGGGTCCGGTTCGTCCAGGCCCCAAGCGGTGCGGAGGAGGGTGCGAAATGGGAAGTAAGGAGTGGCGGCCTGATATAGGCGGCACTCGGCCCTGACGATACGTTCCGGCCGGGAGGTCGCTAGAAGCTCTTGGAGAAGACGGGTCTTTCCCAATCCGACCCCGGCCGCAATCTCGAACACTCGACCTCGGCTCTCCGAGGCCGAGGCCCAGGCCTCGGTCAGGGCCGCCAGTTCCTCGTCGCGGCCGATGAGAGGGGTGGACACCTGCTCCCGGTCGCGGCTTCCCTGGGGCTCACCGACGGAGAATGCCTGGATCGGAGCCTTCTTTCCCTTGACATAGAAGGGCTCAGGAGCGAGGACTTCGAACGTCGTCCGCGACCCGTCGAGCACGTCTCTCGTGGTGTAGATCTCGCCGGCCGGGGCCTTTGCCATCAGGCGGGCGGCCAGGTTGACGGCGTCACCCATGACCGTGTAGGTGCGGCGATAGGCAGGGCCCACGGTCCCCGAGAACACGTAACCCCAGTTGATCCCGATGTGGAGCGGGAGGTCCCGGGGAGCTCGGTCGCGGATGTCACGAGCGGCCAGGAGCATCTGCTCCTCGTTGTTCCCGACCGTGTCGGGCACTCCGGCGGTGAGGATGATCTTGCCGCCGTCGGGGGCGATGTCCGTGGCCAGGAACGCCACGCCGTGAGTGTCGGCCGCCTCCTGGACGACGCCTACGAGCTGGTCGAGGACGGCCGCTGATCGCTCTCGGCCCTCTTCCAATAAGCGGTCGAACCCGCCGTAATGGATGAAGGCGATCGCCGCCGGGCGATGCTCGGGATTGATGGCGCCGCTGAGCAACGTCGGGCGCAGACCCCGGGGCACGAACTGATTGAGATCGACGGGTGGGCTCGAGGCCGCTCGAAAGCCCAACTCTTCCACGGGAGGGGCCCGGCGGAGGAGGTAGCCGGGACCGTGCGCCGCCCCGACGCTGGCTCCGGGCAGGAGGGCGGCCGTCTCGGGGCTGACGAGGATCTGGGCGGCGGAGGCCGCGCCTTCCATCTCCACAGTTCGAGTGGCGGCGGGCCCCGCCACGATCATCTCGCGATGCGAGTCGCCCACGAGGAAGAAGTCGAACGCCCCGGAGTGAACCCCCACTGACATGCGCAGCGCCACCTTTCCGGCAGTGGTCTGGAACCCCCCGATGTGGCGCAACTCGGCGCGCATGGCATGGGCTGCCGCCGCCGCCCGCAGGTGATGGCCGTCACCTGTGAAGAGGAGCAGCAGGGCGTCGCCGCCGAACTTCAGTAGGTTTGCCCCGTAGGTGTAGGCGGAGGGGAGCAGCCTTCCGAATGTGCTGTCGATGACCTCCGTGACCTCCTCGGCTCCCACGTTGCCATGGCGAGCCAGTCGCTCCGACATCTTGGTGAACCCCGAGATGTCGACGAAGACCATTGAGCCATCCACTGATCGATGAAGCTGCCCGGGGGCGTCCTCATCCCAGTAGCGGATCAGCCTGGGCAGGTAAGGTTGAAGTGAATCCCCCGCCTCGGCGCCGGGTGAAGTCATGGTGCTCTCAGGTGAGAAGGTAACGTTCGCCACCGCTGGCGGCCGACGCCTCCGGGAACAGGGCGGCGGTCTCTCCTATCAGTGCATCAACGGCGGCATCGGACCGGGAGGGATCGTGGCTGGCCATGAGAAGTCGCCCCACCCCGGCCCGCTTGGAATTGCTGGCGGCTTCCTCCCACGTGCTGTGCCCCCACCCCCGCTTGGACTCGATCTCGCTGGGCAGGTACTGGGCGTCGTGAACGAGGATGTCGGCGCCCTCCGACTGGCGAATCAGGGCATCGTCTGCCTCGGTTCCCGCCTCGTGATCGGTGGCAACGACGACGGAATGGCCGTCTTGGTCGAAGCGATAGCCCAGCCCCCCTTGAGGGTGATTGAGCGGGAATGAGGTGACTTGGATGTCCCCCAGACGGAACGACTCGGGGGCCGTGACGAACTCGATGTTCATCTCGCCGATGGGCACCGGGAACCAGGGAGGGCTGATGGCTTCCGAAACTGACTTGGCGACGTCACCCGGCCCGATGATGCGTAGGGAGATGTCGCCCTTCCACATCGGGGCGCACATCGACAGGCCCTGGATGTGGTCCCAGTGGTAATGGGTGATGACGAAGGTGACGGTTGTTCCCGGTTCGGAGATCTGGGGCACCAGAAGCCGCAGGCCGGTCCCGGCGTCGATGGCCGCCACCAAGCTGCCGTCGTCCTGATGAAGCGAGTAGCAGGTGGTGTCACCGCCGTATCGCCCGAACTCCGACGTCCCCACCGGCATCGAACCCCGAGCTCCATGTATGTCGAGAAACACCCTGTCGCCTTCCTTGATGGAAACCTTCGCAGGCAATCTAGTGGTCTGGACGGCACACCTGCTCGCAGCTCCCCTTCGTCAACGAGCGTGCAGGCGCTTGTCCCTGAGCAAGTTGATCTCAAGGTGGTTGCACACTCGATTCTCTGGCGGAGCTTTCAGTCGTTCTTCAGTTCGGGGAGGGCGTCGGAGCGGAGGACGATCTCGTGGCGGTAGGAACGATGGACCTCGCGCAAGCGCTGCTCTGCGTCCCTGGCCAAGGCATCGAGACGCTCTTCCATGTGGTTGACCTTGGAACGAAGGCGCGCCACCTCGTCGCGGAGCTCGAGCACGTGGCGGACCCCCTCTAGGTTGAGGCCCCGATTGGTCAGGTCCGAAATCAGGCGGAGGCGGTCGATGTCTGCTTGGGAATAGCGGCGGGTCCCGCCGGGCGTCCGGTACGGCTCGATCAAGCCGCGCCGCTCGTATATCCGGAGCGTCTGGGGGTGCATCCCCGCCAGTTCGGCGGCGACGGAGATGACGAAGACTGCTCGCTTCTGGATGCGGTCTGTCATGTCGTATCACCCATCATGTCAGGTAGGTGTCGAGATGCGCTCGCATCTCGTCGGTGTCGTAGGAGGCGAGCTGCTCCAGCAGTTGCTTCTCGTCCTTGGAGAGGCGGGCCGGTACCTGAATCTCAACCCGAGCCAGTAGATCTCCGGGTCGGCCCTTCTCGGGGTCGACGCCTCTGCCTCTGACCCGGAATACCTTGCCTGAGGTCGTCCCGGCGGGGATCTTGACTCGCACCGATCCGTCCATCGTGGGCACCGACAGCTTGGTGCCCAACGCCGCCTCCGAGAAGCTGATCGGTACCGTGAGCGTGAGATCGTTCCCCGACCGACCGAACACCGGGTGCGGGGTGACATGGACCTTGACGAGCAGGTCGCCGGCCGGCCCGCCGTTGCGGCCCGGCCCCCCCTTCCCCGCCAGGCGGATGGTGGCGCCGTCCTTCACTCCGGCGGGAATCCGAACCTTGATCGAGCGAGTGCGGACCTCGGCACCCGAGCCGTGGCAGACGGTGCAGGGATCGTCAACGATCGTGCCCGAGCCTCGGCATTGGGGACAAGGCTCACTGAACGAGAAGAACCCCTGGTTCTGGGCGATCGAGCCCGAACCGCCGCATGTGGGGCAGGTCTTCGGTCGGCTGGGCGGCTCCGCCCCGCTGCCGCCACAGTGCGAACAGGCAGCCTGCCCGCGCACCTGGAGGGTTGTGGTAACTCCCGAGAATGCCTCTTCGAAGGAGATGTTCAGATCGGCTGCCGTGTCGACGCCACGGATGGGACCGGCTCCGCCAGTACGGCGACGCCCTCCCCCGAACAGGTCGCCGAGTCCTCCGCCCCCTCCGAACAGGTCGGTCAGGTCCTCGACCCGGAACTGGGCGCCCGGTCCCCCGAAACCGCCGCCTGGGTATCCTCCGCCTCCGAAGCCGCCACCCGCAAACGCCCCGGTCGAGGCCAGACGACGGACCTGGTCGTACTCCTTGCGTTGCTCCTGATCAGACAACGTCGCATAGGCCTCGGACACGTCCTTGAAGCGGTCTTCGGCGGAGGCGTCGCCGGGATTGGCATCGGGATGGAGCTGTTGGGCGAGCTTGCGGTAGGCGCGCTTGATCTCGTCCTGGGTGGCTTCCGCGGAGATGCCGAGGACGGAGTAGAAGTCCTTTTCGACCCACTCCCGATTCATGTCGGGGTCAGCTCCTGTACTCGAGGGCGACCAGGGCAGGGCGGGCGAGTCGGCCCTCGACCGTGTAGCCGCGGCGGAGTTCCTCGCTCACCACCAGCGTGCCGTCCCCCGCTGTCGGTGACATGCCCGCCTCGTGGATCTCGGGGTCGAAGACCTCGCCCACGGTGGGGACCATCTCCACCCCCTGATTGCCCAGGATGGTGAGGAGTTGATCGTGGGTCCGGTGCATCCCTGCCAAGAGCTTCTCCTCGGTCCCGGTCGTCGGCTCAACGGCCACGGCGGCGTCGAAGGTGTCGAGCACGGGGAGGAGCTCGAGCAGGATCCGTTCGGTTGCCCGCTGGCTGGTCTCGGCCTGCTCCCGCAGGCTGCGCCGGCGGAAGTTTTCGAAGTCGGCCGCTACCCGTTTGAGGTCCTCCAGATAGGTCGACGCCTCCTCGCGGGCCTCTGCCAGCCGGCTGACCAGCAGCTCCTCGGCGGTTTGACGGTCTGGAGGCAGATCGATTCCCAGGTCGGCGGCCGTGGTTGGGGTGGCCGCCTCGACCGAGACGACCTCCCCCTGCACGACCTCGTTGAGCTCCGATTCCGACGTCACGACTCGTCACCCTCGTCGATGATCTCGGCGTCGACGACGTCGTCGTCGTCCACGACATCGCCCTCCACCGGTCCGCCGGCGGAAGACTGCTCGGCGGCTGCCTGTTCGTACATCCGGGTGAAGGCACCCTGGGAAACCGTGGCCAGGTGCTCCATCTTGGAGCGAAGATCCTCGGTGGAGGTATCTTCGGCGGCGGCTGCCGTACGCAGCTCCGCCAGGGCAGCCTCGATCGGCGAGCGCTCGTCCTCCGTGAGGTTCTCACCCTGTTCGGACAGCACCTTCTCGGTCTGGTTGACCAATTGCTCGGCCTGGTTCCGCGCTTCGACCGCTTCGCGACGCTTGAGATCCTCCTCGGCGTAGGCCTCGGCATCCTTCACCATGCGATCGATCTCGTCGGAGGCGAGCGCCGAACCGCCCGTGATGGTCATCGCCTGCTCCTTGCCCGTCGCCCTGTCCTTGGCGTTGACGTTGACGATGCCGTTGGCGTCGATGTCGAAGGTCACCTCGATCTGGGGGATGCCCATCGGGGCGGGGGCGATGCCGGTGAGACGAAACTTGCCCAGACTCTTGTTGTCAAGAGCCATGGCCCGCTCACCCTGGAGGACGTGGATCTCCACCTCGGGCTGGTTGTTCTCGGCCGTGGTGAAGGTCTCCGACTTGCGGGTCGGGATCGTGGTGTTGCGCTCGATCATCTTGGTCATGACGCCACCCTTGGTCTCGATGCCCAGGGTCAGAGGCGTGACGTCGAGCAGGAGGACGTCCTTGACGTCACCCTTGAGGACGCCGGCCTGGATGGCGGCGCCGGCGGCGACGACCTCGTCGGGATTGACCCCCTTGTGGGGATCCTTCTCAGCCAGTTCGCGCACGACTTCTTGAACGGCGGGCATCCGGGTCGACCCACCGACCATGACCACGTGGTCGATCTGGGACAACTCGATTCCGGCGTCCTTTATCGCCTGGCGGAAGGGAACCTTGGTGCGCTCGAGCAAGTCCACCGACAGCTTCTCGAACTCGGAGCGAGTCAGCTTCTGCTGGAGATGGAGGGGACCCTCAGCGGTGGCCGTGATGAAGGGGAGGTTCACCTCCGTCTCCGACACCGACGACAACTCGATCTTGGCCTTCTCGGCGGCTTCCTTGAGTCGCTGGACGGCCATGCGGTCCTTGGACAGGTCGACGCCGTGGTCGTTCTCGAACGAGCGGACCAGCCAGTCGATGACGACCTGGTCCCAGTCGTCGCCGCCCAGTTGGGTGTCACCTGAAGTCGCCTTCACCTCGAAGACACCATCGCCGATCTCCAGAACGGACACGTCAAAAGTGCCTCCACCGAGGTCGAAGACGAGGATCGTCTGATCGCCTTCTCTCTCGAGGCCGTAGGCCAGCGAAGCGGCGGTGGGCTCGTTGATGATCCGCAGCACGTTGAGACCGGCGATCTGGCCCGCCTCCTTGGTGGCCTGACGCTGAGAGTCATTGAAGTAGGCGGGAACGGTGATGACGGCGTCGGTCACCGTGTCGCCGAGATATGCTTCGGCATCGCGCTTGAGCTTCATGAGCACCCGGGCCGAGATCTCCTGGGCGGTGTAGTTCTTCCCGTTGGCCTCGACGCTCCAGTCGGTGCCCATGTGGCGTTTGACCGAACGGATCGTCTTGTCCGGGTTGGTGATGGCCTGTCTCTTGGCTACCTCACCGACCAGGATGTCGTTGTCCTTGAAGGCCACGACCGAGGGAGTGGTCCGGGCGCCCTCCGCATTGGGGATGATGGTCGGGTCGCCGCCTTCGAGGGTGGCGATGACGCTATTGGTGGTTCCGAGGTCGATGCCGACTGCTCGTGCCATGGGATGGGTCCTTTCGTTCGGAGTGCTGGATCACGGGGAGTTGTCTACCATACAACCTGAGTGACCCATTAGCATATTTCATGATTCCGTAAACTCGTTTCCGGAAACGGCGGAATATGACTGTGCCACTCATTGTTTCCTGAGTCCAATACGCTTAGAACGAAGGATTCTCGTGCCCGATACTGCTCAACTCTCCCTCCCCGTTCTGCCTCTGACCAACGGGGTCGTCTTTCCCCACATGGTTGTCACCCTTCGCATGGAGACGACCGAGGGCAAGATCGCCCTGGTCGCCGCTCGCGCCAACGATGGGCGTCTGCTGCTCGTCCCCCGGGTTGACGGGCGTTATGCCTCCGTGGGCACCATCGTTGAGATCACCGATTCCGACGACGACGGCAATGTGGTGGTCTCGGGCGTGACCCGGGCGCGGGTCGGCTCTGGGTCTACCGACGACACGGGGGCCCTGTGGTGCCATGCCGAACCGGTCGCCGAGGCCGATGTCATCAACGACCCCGCACTCGACGAGCTGGTGGCGGAGTACCGGGCTGTCATCACCGAAGTCCTGGATCTGCGTGGCGTGGGGGGAATGGCCGAACGTTTCCTCTCGATCGACAATCCCTCCCAGTTGGCCGACCTCGCCGTCTACTCGCCCGATCTGTCCCTCGAACAGAAGGTCGAGGTCTTGGAGACCATCGACCTGCATGCCCGTCTTGGTCGGCTGCTCGACTGGCAGCGGGAGGTGCTGGCCGACCTGAATCTCCGGCGCAAGGTGCGGGACGAGGCGGCCGAGCGCATCGACAAGAGCCAGCGCGAGTACATCCTCCGCCAACAGATGGATGCCCTGCGCAAAGAGTTGGGTGACGACGACGACATCGCCGGTGTGTACCGCCAGAAGCTAGAGGAGGCCGAGCTTCCGGGGGCCGTGGCCGAAGCAGTGACCCGCGAGATCGATCGGCTGGAGCGGATGAGCGAACAGTCGCCGGAGCACTCTTGGATCCGGACATGGCTCGACACCATGTTCGAGGTCCCGTGGTCGACCCAGACCGAAGACAGGCTCGACTTGAATGAGGCCTGGACGGTGCTCGACGCCGACCACACCGGCCTCCATGACGTCAAGGAGCGAATTGTCGAGCATCTCGCCGTTCGCAAGCTGCGTAAGGAACGTGGTCTGGAGGGCGATGAGGACCGGCGGGCCGGAGCCATCCTGCTGCTGGTCGGCCCTCCCGGCGTCGGCAAGACCTCGTTGGGTGAGTCGGTCGCCAAGGCCTTGGGCCGCAACTTCGTCCGGGTCGCCCTCGGCGGCGTCCGCGATGAGGCCGAGATCCGGGGCCACCGTCGCACCTATGTCGGTGCCCGTCCGGGACGCATCGTGCGGGCGCTGGTGGAAGCCGGTTCGATGAACCCGGTGTTCCTCCTCGACGAGATGGACAAGGTCGGCAACGACTGGCGGGGAGATCCCTCCTCGGCCCTGCTCGAGGTGCTCGACCCCGCCCAGAACCACACGTTCCGGGACCATTATCTCGAGACGGATCTCAACCTTTCCAACGTGCTATTCATCGCGACCGCCAACGTGCTCGAGACGATCCCCGCCCCGTTGCTCGACCGTACCGAGGTCATCAGCATCGACGGATATACCGATGCCGAGAAGGTGGAGATCGCCCGTGACCATCTGCTACCCCGCCAGTTGCGGGCAGCTGGTCTCGAGCCCGAGGAGCTCACGGTGACCTCCGCCGCCCTGGCGACCGTAGTCGATCGCTACACCCGGGAAGCGGGTGTCCGCAACCTCGAACGACAACTCGGCAAACTGGCCCGCAAGGTGGCCACCGTGGTCGCCAAGGAGGGGCTGGATGGTGCCGTGGTCGTCGATGATCCCGATGTCGTTGAGTACCTCGGCAAGCCCAAGGTCTGGAAGGACGAGGCCAAGGACCGCACCGATGTCCCCGGCGTGGCCACCGGACTCGCCGTAACGGGGGCGGGCGGCGACGTCCTCTTCATCGAGGCTACTGGCATGGAGGGCAAGCGTGACCTGCTCCTCACCGGACAGTTGGGCGACGTCATGAAGGAGTCGGCCCGCATTGCGCTGTCGTTCGTCGAGTCCCACTCCGACAAGCTGGGCATCGACCCGGCCACGCTCGATCGGCGTTTCCATCTGCACGTGCCGGCGGGGGCGGTGCCCAAGGACGGACCCTCGGCCGGTATCACCATGACCACCGCTCTGGCCTCACTGCTCACCGGGCGCAAGGTTCGGCCCGAGGTGGGCATGACCGGTGAGGTCACCCTCCAGGGCAAGGTGCTGCCCATCGGCGGGGTGAAGCAGAAGGTGCTGGCCGCCCACCGAGCAGGCCTCACCGAGGTGATCATCCCCAAGCGCAACGAGATCGACCTCGACGACGTGCCCGAGTTGGTCCGCCAGGAGATGACGTTCCACATCGCCGAAGATATGACCGAGGTCCTCGCCTGGGCCCTGGCGTAGCTCACGGCGCTCGCCGTGGTAGGTGGTAGGTCGGCCTGAGCGAGGTCTGGGCTGCTGAGAACGGTGGGTCGGGGTGCGGTCTGGGCGGGAATCGGCGAAGCCGCCACCGTGGCCTCGTGCTGACCGTTCTCGGGGCGCCAGACATCGCTCAGCGGGGTCCCCAGCCCTGAGTTCGAGGGTGGTGTCGTCCCGGCTCGTTCTCGGGGCGCCAGACTTCGCTCAGCGAGGCCAGGGGCCCTGAGTTCACTACCAGGACTGCGGAACTTCGCCATACTGACCGGATGACTGACCTCGCCCTCCTCGTGCTCCGGGTGTGGCTCGGACTCGTGATGCTGGCTCACGGCATTCACCACGCCCGCTCTCAGGAGGGGACCGCCAAGTGGTTCGCCTCCAAGGGGTTTCGCCACGCCGAACTCAACGCCCGGGGCTCGGCGCTAGGAGAACTGGCAGTCGGGACGGGGCTCGTGCTGGGTCTCCTCACGTCGGTGGCGGCCACCGGGCTCGTTTCCACGATGGCGGTGGCGTTCTGGTCGATCCACCGCTTCGCTGGCTTTTTCGTCTTCAAGCGACCCGACGAGGGTTGGGAGTACGTCGCCACCCTGAGTGTCGCCGCTACCGCCGTGGCCGTGGCGGGACCCGGCCGCTTCTCCCTCGATGAGGCTCTCGGTTGGGCGGACGATCTCGACGGTCTGACCGGCCTGACACTCATCGGTGCCGGTCTGGTGGCAGC
>Ga0299907_10002246_pt1 | contig 11731 bp, 10 predicted proteins | sample RVTome_16_FD_198680 | JGI IMG/M metagenome (GOLD analysis project Ga0299907, IMG submission 198680) | Soil microbial communities from uranium-contaminated site in the Upper Colorado River Basin, Wyoming, United States - RVT152D67 (version 2) ...
GGCATGAGACACCGGCCCTGGCGGCCGCCCTGAAGTCGGACACCCGGTACATCGGGGCGATGGGGAGCCGGCGGACCCATCGTCTTCGAGTCGAGCGACTCGGCGAGCTCGGTTTCGTCGAGGCCGACATCGCCCGCATCCACTCCCCGATCGGGCTCGACATCGGCGCCGAGACGCCACAGGAGGTGGCGATCTCGATCCTGGCAGAGATGACCATGGTGCGGTACGGAGCAGGCACCGGGCTCTCCCTCCGCGGTGTCGAGGGCCGGGTCCACAAACAGCGCGAGATCGACTGAGGCCCACCTGCCGAGGTCTTAGCATCCGCTGGTGGTCAGGACCCAATATGCAAAGAGTGGAGACGTCAATATCGGCTATCAGGTGATCGGCGAGGGGCCTCGCGACCTGGTATACGTGCCGGGCTGGGTCTCCAACGTCGAGCTGATGTGGGACGACCCGGTCCTCGCCTCCATCCTGCGGCGTCTCTCCACATTCTCCAGAGTCATAACCTTCGACAAACGAGGCACTGGGATGTCCGATCCGGTACCTCAAACCCATCTTCCGGGCCTCGATCAGCGCATGGACGACGTGAGGGCGGTGATGGATGCCGTCGAGTCCGAAAAGGCAACTCTCCTGGGGCACTCAGAGGGTGGGAACATGTCCATTCTATTCGCCGCAACCTTCCCCAAGCGCACCGAGAAGCTCATACTCGCCAGCTGCTACGCCAAGCGGGTCTGGTCAGAGGACTACCCATGGGCTCCGACGCCCGCCGAGAGGGAAGCGGACATCCGACAGACCGAGCAGACTTGGGGAGACCCTGACGCGATCCCCGATTACATGCTGGGAGCGCGCGTCGCGGACAAGGCATTTCGAGAGTGGCTGGCCCGGTACTTGGCGCTGTCTGCCAGCCCCAATTCCGCGGCGCAGCTGCTTCGCATGAACACGGAGATGGACACACGGGCGATTCTTCCCTCGATACATGTGCCCACACTCTGCATCTACCGGACCGACGATGTCGACGTGAAGCTCGAAGAGGGGCGATGGATCGCCTCTCAGATCCCGAATGCCAAATTGGTCGAGCTACCCGGGAACGCCCATCTGTTCTGGGCCGACGATCCCACGCCCCTCGTCGACGAGATCGAGGAGTTCGTCACCGGGCATCGGGAGACGGCCGAGCCGGAGCGGGTCCTCTCGACAGTGGTGTTCACCGACATCGTGGGCTCCACCGACCGAGCGGCATCGATGGGAGATCGACAATGGCGGTCGCTGCTGGAGCGGCACAACCAGGTGATTCGTGAAGAGCTGAAACGATGGCGAGGCAGGGAGCGGGGCACGGCGGGGGATGGCTTCATCGCCACCTTCGACGGACCTGCTCGGGGTGTCAGGGCGGCTCAGGCCATATGCAGGACGGTGAGGAGTCTGGGCATCGAGGTCAGGGCCGGCGTGCACACCGGAGAGGTCGAGCTGGTCGGCGACGACGTTGCCGGGTTGGCTGTCCACATCGGAGCCAGGATCGCCTCGCTGGCCGGCCCGGGAGAGGTCCTGGTGTCGAGAACGGTCAAGGATTTGGTGGTGGGCTCGGATCTCACCTTCAGAGACCACGGCGCGCACCGTCTCAAGGGAGTACCGGACGTGTGGGAGATCTACGAGGCAGTGGGATCGGCTTGACCGCCGGTGAACGCAAGCAAGTGAACGAGGTCTTCGACAGGCTCCATCTCCACCCCTGATCGCGCAGGAACCGGCGATCCCTCGGGTTCGTTGTCACTGGGTGACGGCACGACGAAGCCCGACTCCCCTGGGTGCAGGGCTGCGCTCCACGCTCATCCCGGGTTGGGGGCAGCTGGCGACGAACCGGCGCGCCCTCGGCAATGCGATGCTGATGGCCACCGGTCTCACCGGGGTCGCCCTGCTCACGGCGTTCCTGTTCCTGGGCCCGCTGGCGATGGTGTCACACCTGGCCGACCCCGACGTCCTGCTCGGCCTGGTCCTCTTCAACATCGTGGTCGCCGTCGTCCGTCTCTTCTCGACCACGCACGCCTGGCGGGTCGGAGGGGGGCGAAAGTGGATCGTGGCGGTCATCCTGGCGGTATTCGTCGCCGTGCCCCATGTGGCAATCGGATGGGTTGGGCTGGAGACGAGGGACTCCCTGCTCACTGTGTTCGCCCCCGAGACACCGACTCCCGTCTTGACGGTGGCGGAGACCTCGACCAGCTCGACCACCACGACGACCCTCTTCCACCTCGACCCACTGCCCGGCGGGCCTGCCGAGGGGGAGTACGGGGAGGACAAGATCGTGAGACCCGAGCCGATCCTCTGGCGGCCTTTTGGCGAGGAACGGCTCAACCTCCTCATCCTCGGCGGTGACGCCGGGCCGGGCAGGTCGGGGCTGAGGACCGACACCATGATCATCGCATCGGTCAATCCCGTCTCCGGTGACGCAGCGCTGTTCGGGCTGCCCCGCAATTTCGGTGGTGTGGCCTTCAGCGACGGCACCCCCTTCCCCGGTCGTCGTCTCAACCACGTATATGGCTGGGGCGTCGACAACCCCGGAGTCTTCGGCGGCGTGGATCCGGGAGCCTCCGCCGTGATCGACGTCATCGAGAACATCACGAGCCTCGACATCGACTACTTCATGCTCGTCGACCTCACCGGGTTCGCCGATGTGGTCGATGTGCTCGGCGGAGTCAGCCTCGATGTCGCCGCACCCGTGAACGGCCCGCTCTACGACCCGGAGACCGGGCGATACCAGATGATCGAGATCCCGGCCGGTGAGCAGCACCTGGACGGGGGACGTGCCCTGGCCTATGCGCGGGCCCGCTACGGGTCGTCGGACTATGTGCGGATGGGCCGTCAACGCTGCATCATCGCGGCGATGGTCGGTCAGGCGGAGGTCCTCTCGCTGCTCACCCGGCTACCTGACCTCCTCGACGTGGTCGAGACCCATGTCACCACAGATGTCCCCCTGGATCTCGTCCCCGAGTTGATCCGCCTGTCCCCCCGGGTCTCGAGCCAATCGATCCGTGTCATCGGCTTCGACCCGACGTGGAGCATCGGGCGGACCGCCGACGGCCATGCCATCCCCGACGTGGACAGGATCAGGGCAGCCGTCAGGAAGACCATCGAGAGCCCCGAGGCTGCGGCGGCGCTCGGCGTGTCGACGGTCGCCGAGAGCTGCGGTTGACGTAGCCTCCGATAGTGACCGGAGCAGAGGACGCACTCAGAGCCGACATCCGCCGTCTCGGCAACCAGCTCGGGGAGGCCCTGGTCCGACAACACGGTCAAGCCCTGCTCGACCTCGTCGAAGAGGTGCGGGCCCTGGGCAAGTCGGCGCGTCGGGGAGGCAGCGCGGAGGCGGCCGCCGAGCTCCACGCACTCCTCACCAAGCTCGACATCGACGATGTCATCCCCCTGGTCAGGGCATTCACCACGTACTTCTACCTGGCGAATGTCGCCGAGCAGGTCCATCGCATCGACCAATTGGCCAGCGACGACCGGTATCTGCGAGCGACGGTCGACCGAATCCTCGATGCGGGTCTCGATCAGCACCAGATCGACGAGGTCGTCACCCGGCTGGAGGTGCGCCCGGTGTTCACGGCGCACCCGACCGAGGCCGCCCGACGGAGCATCCTCACCAAGCGGAGCGACATCGCCGATCTGATCACCGAGCGGCTGGCGTCGAGCAACGACGACCGCATCGATCTGATCGATCAGCGGACCGCCGAGCTGATCGATCAGATCTGGCAGACCGATGAGCTCCGCAACGAGCGGCCGACGGTGGTGGACGAGGCCCGTTCTGCCTTGTATTACCTGGTCGCGTTGGCCGAGGACGTCCTCCCTGACCTCTCGGAAGTGATCTCGCGGCAGCTGCAGCGTCTCACCTCCGAGACGCCGGCCATCCCCCTTCGCTTCGGGACCTGGGTGGGCGGCGATCGCGACGGCAACCCGGGGGTCTCGGCCGAGACGACCTTGAACGCCCTCGCCCTGCAGCACGATCGGGGACTGACGCTCCTGATCGGAGCTCTCGAGGACCTGTCGGAGGAACTGTCGATGTCGAGCGCGCTCACCGAGCCGAGCAGGGCTTTCCTCGTGTCACTCGAGTCGGACCGAGAGGCGCTGCCTGAGACCTGGCGACGGGAGATGACCAGGACGGCAGAGGCCCCGTATCGGCTCAAGTGCTCTTTCATTCACGCCCGACTCATCAACACCAGGGCCCGCATCAGGAGCGGTGCACCCCACCTCCCCGGTGTCGACTATGCGAATCCGGCCGAGCTGCTGGCAGAGCTGGACTTGATGGCCCATTCACTGATGACGGCTCGTGGCCGACTCATCGCCTTGGGTGCCGTCGAGCGGGTGAGACGGATGGCGATCTCCCTGGGCTTCCAGGTCGCCACTCTCGACATCCGCCAGCACTCGGCGCGCCACGGCGCCGCGGTGCGTGAGCTCTTCTCCAACGTGGGCATCGACCTGGCCGCGATGGGTGAGTACCAGAAGCTGCGGACACTCTCTTCCGAGCTTTCCGGGACCCGGCCCCTGTCCGGCCCCACCACCTCGCTGACCGAGGAGAGCGCCGAGACCCTCGCCACGTTCAAGGCCATCCGGGAGGCACACCGCCGCTATGGGCCTCAGGTGATCGAGAGCTACGTCATCTCGATGACCGAGACGCCCGTCCATGTGCTCGAAGCCGCTGTCCTGGCTCGCGAGGCTGGATTGATCGACCTGGGCCAGGGGATAGCCGAAATCGGCTTCGTGCCCCTCGTCGAGACGATCGACGACCTCAAAGGCTCCGGCCCTCTCCTCGACGGGCTGCTCCACGATCCCGAGTATCGGAAGATCGTGTCGCTTCGAGGGGATCTCCAGGAGATCATGCTGGGCTACTCCGACTCCAACAAGGTGGGTGGGATCACCGCGTCACAGTGGGAGATCTACAAGGCGCAGCGGGTGATGAGGAACGTCGCCGAGAGCCATGGGGTCCGTCTCCGGCTCTTCCACGGCCGCGGCGGCACGATCGGACGGGGAGGCGGCCCGACGCATGCCGCGATCCTCGCCCAGCCATTCGGCACCGTGGACGGGACGATCAAGATCACCGAACAGGGGGAGGTCATCTCCGAGAAGTACGGCAACCCCGAGATTGCCGCCCGCAACCTCGAGCTCATGGTGGCGTCGGTGTTGGAGAGCTCACTCCTCCATCGCCAGTCACGCAGACCGCGGGAAACACTCGACCGCTGGACCGAGGTCATGGACCACTTCGCCGAAGAAGCTCACCGCGCATACCGGGAGCTGGCCGAGCACCCCAGCCTGGTCTCTTACTTCCTCTCCTCGACGCCGGTAGAGGAGCTGGGAAAGATGAACATCGGCTCTCGGCCGTCCCGTCGACCGGGCGGGGCCGGAGGGATCGATGACCTGCGGGCGATCCCCTGGGTCTTTGGGTGGACCCAGACCCGGCAGATCGTCCCTGGCTGGTTCGGCGTCGGCTCGGGCCTGCGTGCGGTCCGGCGAGCCGGTCACGGGTCGACGCTCGACGAGATGGCCAGGGAATGGAGCTTCATACGGACGTTCCTGTCCAACGTCGAGATGACTCTCTACAAGACCGACCTGGACATCGCGGCGTCTTATGTCGACGAGTTGGTCACCCACGAGCATCGCGGCGTGCTCGAGATGATCAGAGAAGAGTGCGCGACCACGACCGAGGAGGTGCTGTCGGTGCTGGGGGCCGACGAGTTGCTCGAGGATTCCCCACTGCTACGGCGAACCCTCGAAGTCAGGGACGTCTACCTCGACCCCATCAACTACCTGCAGGTGTCGCTTCTGGCCCGGAGCCGCAAGGGCGAAGGATCCCTGGACCTCGATCGTGCCATCCTCCTCACCGTCAACGGGATCGCGGCCGGGATGCGAAACACCGGCTGACCGGGCCACCGTATCCTCGTGCCATGGCCATCACCATCCTCGACCATCCCCTCGCCGCGGACCTGCTGACGATCCTCCGCAACCGCGAGACCCAGCCCCCCGAGTTTCGCCAGATCGCCGAGCGGCTCGGGTACCTGCTGGTGGCCGAGGCGCTCGCCGACATGCCGGTCGATGTGGTGCAGATCGAGACTCCACTCGAGCCGACCACCGGCATCCAGCTGCACCGTCCCGTGGTGGCGGTCGCAGTCCTGCGCGCCGGGCTCGGCCTTCTCCACTCGGTGCTGACACTGGTGCCCGACGCGGCGATCGGGTTCGCCGGCGTCCAACGTGACGAGGAGACCGCGCAGCCCATGGAGTACTACACCCGATTCCCCGAGCTGTCGGCGGCCCGCGTGCTGGTGCTCGAGCCGATGCTCGCCACTGGTGGTTCGCTTTCCTGGGCTGTCGACAAGGTGAAGGAGAACGGGGCGAAGGACATCGTCGCGGTGTGTGTGGTCGCCGCCCCGGAGGGAGTGAGCCGAATGGCAGGTGACCATCCTGAAGTTCGGATCGTTGCAGCGACCCTCGATCGTGAGCTCAACTCGAGTTACTACATCGCGCCCGGGCTCGGAGACATGGGAGATCGTCTCTTCGGGACGCTGTGACCGAGTTCGAGCAGGCGGTGTCGGGGGTCATCTCCGAACTGGGTGCCGGCGACGTGGTCACTTACGGCGAGGTCGCTGCCGAGGCCGGCTACCCGGGCGCCGCCCGTGCCGTGGGCTCGTTGCTCCGCAAGGCAGGCCTTGATCTGCCGTGGTGGCGGGTCGTGGGGGCCGGCGGACATCTTCGATCGCCCGATCCGATGCAACAGGCCAGGCTGCTCACCGACGACGGCGTCCTCGTCGTCAACAGACGGGTGCGAATCGATCAGGACCGTGAGCGGTAGCCTCCCTCATCCCAACGAGGAGGCAGGTGAGCCCTTCTGAGCAGACTGGATTGCTCGTCACGGGGCATGGAGCAGTCCGGATCGCCCCCGACGCCGCACGTGTGAGTGTGGGCGTCTCGGTCCTCGAGCCCGAGGCGAGCAAGGCCGCCGAGAACGCGGCTGCGACGGCCAATGCGGTGATCGAGGCCCTGGTCTCTGCCGACATCGAGCGCGGCGACATCACGACGTCGCTCTATGCGATCAACCCCGAGTACGACCACACGCGGGACGGCAGGCGACTACTCGGATACCGGGTCGACAACACACTGACGATCCACATCCGGGGAATCGACCAGGTGGGCGCAGTCCTCGATGCGGTCATCGCCGCAGGCGGTGATGCCGTCGTCATCCACGGTCTCGCTCTCACCGTTGAGGACGAGGCTCCTCTTCTCGAAGAAGCCCGCGCGCTCGCGTGGGCCGATGCTCTGGCAAAGGCCCGACACCTGGCCGGGTTGGCCGGGCTGACCCTGGGCGATCCGTTGTTCATCGCCGAGTTCTTGCCCGGCACGCCCCCGATCCCGCTGTCGAGGATGATGGCGGTAGAGGGGGCCACTCCGATCGAGGCCGGCACCATGGAGGTCCGGGTCGGTCTGCAGGTCAGGTTCGAAACCAGCTGACATGACCTACACGGCAGTAGAGCTCATCGAGATCAAGAGGGACGGGGGCACACTCCCCGACGACGCCATCGAATGGCTCATCGCCGCCTTCACCAAGGGAGAGGTCCCCGACTACCAGATGACCGCTATGTCCATGGCCATCTTGTTCAACGGGCTCGATGTCGACGAACTGGCCACCTGGACCTCGGCGATGCTCAACTCCGGTGATGTCCTCGACTTCTCCGACATACCGGCGGCCAAGGTCGACAAGCACTCCACTGGCGGGGTGGGAGACAAGATCTCGATCCCGCTGGCTCCCTTGGTCGCAGCGTGCGGCGTTGTCGTGCCCATGATGTCGGGCCGTAGCCTCGGTCACACCGGGGGGACCCTGGACAAGCTGGAGTCGATCCCGGGTTTCAATACCGGGCTCGATCCCGACCGTCTCCGGTCCATCCTCGTCGACCACGGCTTGGTGCTGTACGGCGCCTCGGAGACGATCGTGCCCGCCGACCGCAAGCTGTATGCGCTGCGCGACGCCACGGGGACGGTCCCCTCCATCCCGTTGATAACGAGCTCGATCATGTCGAAGAAGCTGGCCGAGGGTCTCGACGGCCTGCTCCTCGACGTGAAGACCGGCTCCGGTGCCCAGATGAAGACTCTGGACGGATCGCGGGAGCTGGCCAAGATGATGGTGGGGGTCGGTGAGGCCCACGGGGTAGACACCGTGGCCTACATCACTTCGATGGAACAACCCTTGGGCAACGAAGTGGGCAACTCGAATGAGATCCGGGAGTCGGTCGAGGTCCTGCGCGGAGAGGGCCCCAACGACGTCACGGAGCTGACGCTGATGTTTGGGGAGGTGATGCTCGAGCTAGCCGGTGTCCCAGGAGGAAGAGATCGGCTCGAGGAGGCGATCTCGAGTGGGGCCGCCCTCGAGAAGTTGATCGACGTGACGGCGGCCCATGGTGGGGACCCGGCCGTCCTGACCGACACCTCACGGTTGGAGATCGCCCCCGGCGAGGGCATCGTTAGGGCCGACCGCAGCGGGTTTGTGACCAGGTGCGATGCATTGACGATCGGCCTGGCGACGACGCGGTTGGGGGCGGGCCGCGAGCGACAGGACGATGACGTCGACCCCGGGGTCGGGGTGACCTTGCACGCCAAGCTCGGCGACCAGATCGAGGCCGGCCAACCCCTGGCCACCGTCCGCTACCGCCATGAGGCCCGTTGGGAGGCACAGCGCGAAAGGCTGTCCGAGGCGTGGTCGATCGACGACGATCGGCCGGAGATACCGGCCCTGGTCGTGGAACGCATCGAGAGCTGAGTCTCTACAGCGGATTCGATTCTCGCCCCGATCGTTAGCATCGCCGCCTCGTCCACGAAGGAGCCGCGCTGAATGAAGGTCGTCGTCTGCGTCAAGCAGATCCCCGATCCCGCCACCCCCTACCATCTGGAGGAGGGCACCCATTGGCTGGTCAGGCCGAGCGAGCAGGTCCTAGACGACACCGATCGCTACGGGGTGGAGATGGGGCTTCAGATCGCCCAGGCCAACCAGGGGACGGTGACTTTGGTGAGCATGGGCCCGACCGGAAGCGCCCAGGGGATTCGCCAGGCCCTGGCGATGGGGGCCGACAAAGCGGTGATCATCGAGGACGACGGGTTGCGTGGCTCAGACGCCCTCACCACGGCCCGGGTCCTGGCGGCGGCGATCGAGAAGGAGGGCTTCGACCTCGTGATCACCGGCACCGAGTCGACCGACGGCTACTCGGGTGTGGTCCCACAAATGGTCGCCCAGCTCTTGGGTGCCGCGGCGCTCACCTACGCCACCAAGGTGGAGACCGAGGGCACTTCGATCACCATTCACCGTCAGACCGTCGCCGGATACGACGTGGTCGTGGCCCGGCTGCCGGCCGTGGTCGCGGTCACCGCCGGTGTGGTCGAGCCCCGCTACCCCACGTTCAAGGGGATCATGGACGCCAAGAAGAAGCCCGTCGAGACCATCTCGCTCACCGACCTGGGCGTGGAGAGGCTCGAGGGCCAGGAAGTCGTCTCGATCACAGACGCCCCGGAGCGGAGCGGTGGGCGCAAGATCGAGGACGACGGTGAGGCCTTCCGTGAGATCGTGGCCATCCTGGAAGCGCGGAAGGTGATCTGAGATGGCCAGTGTCTGGGTCTTCGTCGAGGAATCGGATGGAGCACCTTCTCAACTCGGCCTCGAGCTGATGACCAAGGCGCGCCAGCTCGGTGAGGTCACTGCCGTCTATCTCGGCAATGCCGGAGAGGCCCAATTCTCGAGTCTTGGCTCCCATGGCGCCGGCACCGTGCTGCATGCCGAACCGGGTGATCGCCTCCCTTCGGGGCCCCTGGCGGCAGCGTTGGCCGAGCAGGTCGAATCCGGGTCGCCCGACCTGATCTTGTTCGGCCAGGCATACACCGACCGGGACGTGGCCGGGCGTCTGGCCGCGATGCTCGGCGTCGGAGTCCTGTCGAACGTCTCCGACCTCCGGCTCACCGAGCCCGGCGTGGTCGAGACCGATCACGAGATCTTCGGCGGCGCTCAGATCGCCACTGCGGTCATGAGGGCCACGCCGTGCATCGTCTTGGTGAGACCGAAGTCCTTCCCTGCCGAGGCCGGGAATGGCGAGGTCCCGACCGTCACAGCTCTCGAGCTCCCGGATGTCGGTGATTCCGAGGCCACGGTGGCCGAGAGTCATGTCGAGGAGCGTGAGGGCCCCCAGCTCGGGGATGCTGCGGTGGTCGTCTCGGGTGGACGTGGTCTCGGGTCTCCCGAGGCGTACGAGCTCATCGTGAAGTTGGCCAAGCAGCTGCGAGCGGCCACCGGCGCCACTCGTGCCATCGTCGACGCCGGATGGGTCCCGTACGCGAAGCAGGTCGGGCAGACCGGCAAGACGGTGAAGCCCGGCATCTACATCGCCGCGGGCATATCCGGTGCCATGCAGCATCTGGTGGGGATGAAGGACTCGGGGACGATCATCGCCATCAACAAGGATCCCGACGCACCCATATTCTCGATCGCGGACCTCGGAGTCGTCGGTGACGTCCACAAGGTCCTGCCACAGCTGATCGAGGCCCTCGAGAGCCGCTGACTCGATGGCAACCGGCGAGATCGAGGTGTGGTCGGGGCTGTGCTCGTGGCTCTACGCCCTGTTCCGCTCCAACCCCCCGTCCAACCAGGCGTTGGTGGAGTACTCCGGGGTCGGCCCCGGAAGCCGGGTCCTCGACATCGGGTCCGGCCCGGGGGCGTCGCTCGAGCATGCTCTTCGCGCCGGAGCGCAGGTCTCGGGCGTCGATCCCAGCCCATCGATGGTGAAGCGGGCCTCCCGCCGGGTCGAGGACGCCAGAGTGGTGCAGGGGTCGGCCGAGCACCTCGACTTCGCCGACGGCTCCTTCACGCATGTCTGGGCGATCTCGTCGTTCCACCACTGGACATATCCCGACGCCGCACTCGATGAGATCAAACGGGTGCTCGACATCGGCGGCCGGGTCTACCTCATGGAGCGTCGGCTCGACGAGGGCAAGACCGGTCACGGTCTGACCATGGCCGAGGCCACCGAGCTGGCTTCGTCCTTGTCCGGCATGGGCCTCGCCGAGACCAGGGTCGACCCGCTCCGGGCGGGCCGACACGACTACCTGGTTGTGACCGGGACCGTCACCGTCTAGCTGTCCGGTCACCCGCCCACGGCCTCAGCCGTCGGCCTCCACGGTCTGCAAGATGACCTCGCTCGGATGGTCGACGTCACCGTGGGGCTCCACCACCCAGAATTGCCCGGCCAGCCCCGGGTCCGCCAGGAGACGGGCGGCGATGGGGCTCAGGGTGAGGGCGTGATGCTCCCGGAGCAGGGATTCGAGGAGGGCCGTCTCGTCCTGGTCGGGACGTCGGGCGCCCGGTGCGGTGTCGGCCAGCCGGCCCTTGAGACCCATGGCTGGGTCCCACACCATCGCCAACCCACCCGTCATGCCGGCGGCGAAGTTGCGCCCCACCTCACCCAACACCACCACCACCCCGCCGGTCATGTACTCACAGGCGTGATCCGAGCAGCCTTCGACGACTGCGCTGGCACCGGAGTTGCGCACGGCAAACCGCTGTCCCACCCGACCTCCGAGAAACACCCTGCCGCCCGTTGCCCCGTAGAGGACCGCGTTCCCGGCCGCCTGCGCCCCATCCTCGAGACGTCCGGGGGAGACGACGATGGTGCCTCCCGACATCCCCTTGGCCACGAAGTCGTTGGCGGTCCCCACGAGGTCGAGG
>Ga0299907_10002247_pt1 | contig 11730 bp, 11 predicted proteins | sample RVTome_16_FD_198680 | JGI IMG/M metagenome (GOLD analysis project Ga0299907, IMG submission 198680) | Soil microbial communities from uranium-contaminated site in the Upper Colorado River Basin, Wyoming, United States - RVT152D67 (version 2) ...
ACGCGACGGCGGCGGCGGCCGCCGCCGCCGTGAGGGCGCCGATGGTCGCCGGCTCACTGGACAGCCCCAGGGCCACGGCCAGCAACGTGGCCGCGACCAGAGCCGCCACGGCAGGCCACACCTGACGTTGCAGAGCAACCGCACCACCGGCGGCGACCGCGGCCGCCGCGACGACGCCACCACCGGTCGGCCAGGCCGCGAGTCCGGTGGTCACCACGACCACGATCGCGCCACCGATGCCGATGATGATGGCAACGTCGGTGCGGTCCAGGGCGGCGGCCGCCGCCGCGATCACCGCAACGGCGACGGCTGCCAGCACCAGGGCCGCCACGGTCGGAGGGGCGACGACCGTCGTCGCGGGAGCCGTCGTCCACGGGGCCAAGCTCCGCGCCGACGCGACATCGAGCAGCCACGACAGCGACCACAGGAACGGCAGGGACCCGATCGCCACGACGGGGACCATGCCCGCTGCCGCGCCGCCGCGGCCCCGGCGGGTGGACAGCCACCGCAAGGCCGCGGCTCCGGCCGCCGCGGGGATCAGGAACCTCGCAGAGTCCCAGTGGGAGGCCGGCAGATGCAGCACCGCCGCGCCCGCTGACGTCCCCATCAGCCATGCACCGGCGGCGCCGGCAGGATCCCACAACGACGCCGCGTCGCCGAGGCTGCGTGCCAGGAGGGCCGCGCCGGTCGACGCACAGGCGATCATGATGCCGGCGATGAACGCGACCCGCTCCGCGCCGAGCGCCGGATCGGCACCGGCGAGCAGCACGACCGTTGCGATGGCGGCCAACAACCACAACGCTGCCCCACAGACCTGCGTGACCGTGCGCCACCGCGAGAGGCGGCCCAGGTAGTGCTGCGCGTAGACCACGGCGACAGCTGCGGCGGCCAGCAGGGCGACGGACCCGACCACCGCGTCGGCACCGCGAAACGGCACGGTGCCGGCCGCACTCGCCAGGCGGAACCCCGACGCCAGGACCGCGGTTGGTGCGAGCCAGGCGGCGAGCACATTCGGCGACCGGGTGCGCGTGACGCCCGCCAGCCCGTGCGACACCCCCGCCAGAGCCGCGGAGCCGGCCGCCAGCACGATGGCACCGTCGGCGACACCGTCGAACGCCCCCGCCCGCCACAACCCGTTGACGAGCACCGCGAGCAGGGCCACGGTCAGCACCGCGGTGGCCTCAGCGGTCCGGTCCAGACCGCGGCGCGTCAGCCGGTGGGTGGCCACGCCGCAGCCCGCGGAAGCCACCGCGAGCAGGCCGCCGCGCACCATCGCGGGCAGATCGCGCCACGCCACCGCCGTGAACACCAGCGCCGCGATCACGAGCAGCAACACTCCCCCACCGGCGAGCAATGCCTGAGGCCCGGCTGCCCGCAACCAGGTGGCGATCGGCGCCGTCGGGGCACGCCGCGCGGCGGTCGCCGTCGGGGCGGGCCGCGCAGCGGTCGCCTCGGTGACGGGCCGAGGGCGAGCCTCATCATGCATGGCCCGCAACTGCGCGAGCAGTTGGCGCCTTTGGTCATGCGCCTCGGCGATGTGGTGGTCCAAAGCCAGCAGGCGGCGTCCCACCGGACTTCCCAGTGGGACGCCGCACGCGGGACACGTCGGCGGTGGCTGCGGCGCCAGCGCTGTGCCGCAAGATGGACAGTCCATGTCGATGCCTGCCTGGTCGAGCCGTCGGGACGCCCTCATGTGTGTTCACTGTCGGCCACGGTGGGGCACGGCGACAGCGCTGTGGTACCGCCTTTGGCAGAGGTCGACTACCTGGCTTCCATGAGCACAACCGGCAATCGCCCCGCCGGACCGCAAGGGAATATTTCCTTGCAGGCATATAGCCGCACGAATAGGTTTCGGTGTGTGCCAACACCGTTCGATGTCCTCGCTGAACCGACCAGGCGCCGGATCCTGGACCTGCTGCTGGAGCGCCCGCGGCTGGTCGGTGAGCTCACTGACGAGCTCGGATTGAGCCAACCGGGCACGTCCAAGCACCTCAAGGTGCTGCGTGACGCCGGGTTGGTGCGCGTCCGCCGCGACGCGCAGCGCAGGTGGTACGAGCTGAAGCCCGAACCGCTCATGGCGGTCGACGAGTGGCTCACGCCCTACCGGTGGTTGTGGTCGGAGCGGCTCGATGCCCTCGAACGCCACCTCGACACGATGGACGACGAGGCGGTCTCCCCGACCGGCGACACGCCGTCGTCGACGGCCATGCCCGCCGAAGGGGATGGATCGCCCGGCGCCTGACCCGCGGCGGGTGTGCAGCGGGTTCCCGCACAGCGGTCCGCTGGTCGCGCCGGTCGCGCGCCTCGTGCACGCACGCGACCGCCAGCTCCCGCGTCCAGCACGGGTCGCCTACCCTTTCGGCATGAGCAACGACGGACTCCAGCGCGCCCGCACCCTCATGGAACAGGCGGGTGTCCATCCCCATGCCATCGCCGTGTTCGCCCACTACTACGACGTCCTGGCGTCCGGTGAGACCGGCGTGCTGGCCGAACCCGACCTCGAACCGATCGACGAGCTGCCACGTCTGGCCGACCTCGAACCCGACCCGCAAGCGGCGCGCACCGCGCTGGCCCGCACGGTCGTCGTCAAGCTCAACGGTGGTCTCGGCACCTCGATGGGCATGGACAAGGCCAAGTCGCTGGTCGAGGTGCGCCCCGGTCGCAACTTCCTCGACATCATCGCCGAGCAGGTGCTCGCGCTGCGTGCCGAGTACGACGTCGACCTGCCGGTTCTGTTCATGAACAGCTTCCGCACACGCGACGACACACTCTCGGCGCTGCAGTGGCACCCGGAACTGGCGACCAACGGCCTGCCGCTGGACTTCCTCCAGAACCGGGAGCCCAAGCTGCGTGCGGATGACCTGACACCGGCGAGCTGGCCGCGTGATCCGAGCCTGGAGTGGTGCCCACCGGGGCACGGCGACATCTACACGGCCCTGGAGGCGTCGGGGCTTCTGCGCCGCCTGCTGGATGCCGGTTACCGCTACCTGTTCGTGTCCAACGTCGACAACCTCGGCGCACGTCCGGCTCCCCGCCTGGCCGCCTGGTTCGCCCGGCTCGGGAGCCCGTTCGCCGTGGAGTTCTGCCGCCGGACACCGGCTGACCGCAAGGGCGGTCACCTGGCGCGGCGCCGCGCCGACGGGCAACTGGTGCTGCGCGAATCCGCGCAGACCCGTCCCGAGGACGCCGACGCCTTCGGCGACATATCCCGGCACAGGTTCTTCAACACCAACAACCTGTGGCTCGACCTACGTGCGCTCGACGACACCCTGCGGGCCAACCGCGGCGTGCTGGGACTGCCGATCATCCGCAACGTCAAGACCGTCGATCCGGCGGATCCGACGTCGCCCGAGGTCATCCAGATCGAGACCGCGATGGGCGCAGCGATCGGCGTGTTCGACGGGGCGGCGGCCATCGAGGTGGACCGCTCACGGTTCCTGCCGGTCAAGACCACCAGCGATCTGCTGGTGCTGCGCTCCGACGCCTATCAACTCGTCGATGGTGCACAGATGCGGCTGGTTCCAGACCGCGCCGATGCCCCCCTGGTCGAGCTCGACGAGCATTACAGGCTGCTTGATGACTTCGACCGGCGCTTCCCCCACGGTGCTCCGTCACTCGTGGGCTGCGAACGCCTGTCGGTGCACGGCGATTGGACCTTCGGGCGCGATGTGCGCGTGGTCGGCCGCGCGGTGCTGACCGACGACCGTTCGCCCGGAACCATCCCCGACGGGCTAGTGCTGGGCGATGCCGCCACTGAGCCCGAGCAGGCCACCACGGCGGTGGCGACCCGGACCCGCCACCGCGGCGGCGGCAACTAGCCCGCCGGTCGCCCGGCCGCGAGCGCCGCAGCGATCCGGCCGCACCGGTCGCAGCGATGCGCCGGACGGATCGTCGGCGCACCACCGCTCGGCGTCGACGTTGATCGGGACGTCGATGGCGGCGGCCAACGCAGCGGCATGTGCAGCAACTCGTCACGGTTGACCTGCTGGTCGTTGCGTTCCAGCGTCGCCGCTGCCCCGAGCTGGTGGTGGCCAGGGCCGGGAATCCGCAGCTCGCGGGCTCGCCTGGCGCTCGGGTAGACCCACCGGCGGTCGGTCCTGGCGGCCAGCACCCCCGCGCCGGCCGTACCGGCGAGATGGTGGCGACGCTGCGACCAGTCGAGGCATTGCCGGACGGCCAGCCGTGTGCGACTGGCTCGAGGTGGACGTCAAGTTCGGCGAGCAGCGTCTGCCCTGTCGACGTCAGCGTCGCCCGTCGGCGGTCACCGCAATGGCGTCGAGCTCGATGAGCCGGTCGTGCAGGCGCACACCGAGCTCGCCCGCCAGGTGGTCGTAGCAGGAGCGCGCGAACGCCACGCCGGCAGGCACCGCTGGCAGTGGCGCGACCACCGTTCGCGTGGCCATCATCGTCTCGATGAGGTGCGCGATCTCGCTGCCCGCGAGCCGATAGTAGCGATGACGCCCCTGCGCTTCGACCGTGGCAGGCCGACGGCCAGAAGATGGACCAGATCGTGCACACGACGCAGGAGATGCATGAACACCGGTCGGCCTGATGGACCTGAGCGGGGAGCGCTAGCGTTGCGGTGATGACGGCTACGGGATATCGCGAGCGGAGGCCATCGCCGGACCTGGTGGCCGACGTGGTGTGCACATGGACGGGTCACATCGATGACACCGGCGAGCCCTACACCGATCGCGTGCTGCCGGACGGCTGTGTGGACGTGATCTGGGATGGCACACGCCTGCTGGTCGCGGGACCCGACACCGGCCCGGTGCCGCTCACGCCCGCGCCACGGACGACGTTCGTCGGCATCCGCCTGCGGCCCGGACGGGCGGCGGGTGTCGCCGGCCGCCCGGTGTCGGACATCCGCGATCAGCGGCCCGATCTGGCGGAGTTGTGGGGACGGCCGCGCACCGACCGTCTCGGCATGGAAGCCGCGCAGGCCGCAGACACCAGCGCGGTCGAAGCACTGCTGGAGCACGCCGTCCGGCAGCGACTGGTGGCCGCGCCACCACCGGACCGCACGGTCGATGCGATGGTCGCGACCTTGCGAGCACAGTCACCCACCGGGCCGGGACTGGTCGCAGCGCTGGCCGCGGATCTCGGTGTCAGCGAGCGGTCGTTGCACCGGCGCTGCAGCACAGCGGTCGGCTACGGACCCAAGACCCTCGATCGCGTGTTGCGCTTCCGCCGCGCGCTGGCGCTCGCCGCGTCGGACGCCTCCACCACCCTGGGTGCGCTCGCGGCGGCGAGCGGATACGCCGACCAGGCCCATCTGGCGCGCGAGTGCCGCCGGATGAGCGGACTTACGCCGTCCGAACTGTTCAAGACACCGGCCTGACGTCGGCGCTACGGTCACGAAATGACGCAGACACCAGACATGACCAGCGCATTCGTCGCGGGCCGCGAGTTCATCCGCCGCGAGGCCCGAGTGCTCGAGCAACGCCTGTTCGCCACGATCTTCGAGGATGCACCCGCCGAAGGCGTGGTCGCCGCGCTGCAGGGCTACCGCAACGCCGATGGCGGGTTCGGCCACGGTCTCGAACCCGACAAGCTGTGCCCCGCGAGCCTGGCGATCGACGTCGAGATGGCCCTGCTGACGATGACGGCGGCTGGAACGGTCGACCACGCGATGGTCGAGGGCGCGTGCGCGTTCCTGGCGACCATCTCACGAGATGGGGCGGTTCCGCTCGCCGCGCCGATCATCGAGTCGTACCCACGCGCCGAGCACTGGTCCGACTGGACCTATCGACCCGATATCAACCCGACGGCGGGGCTGGTCGGGCTGTTGTACGCGCTCGATGTGGACCACCCGTGGCGCAAAGAGGCGACAGCGTACTGCTGGTCGGCGCTGGAAACCACCCTCCCCGACGACGCGCATGCGCTCGGCGAGGCACTGGTGTTCCTCGCGCACGTCCCCGACCCCGACCGCGCCGCACCCATCGCCGACCGGATCGCCGATCACCTGCCCGACGCGTCGTACCTGCGGCTCGACCCGGCCGACCCCGGCTACGGCGTGTCGCCGCTGCACTACGCGCCGCGTCCGTCAAGCCGGTGGCGTGCGCTGTTCTCCGATGAGGCCATCGCCGGACATCTCGATCGCCTCGAGGCCGACCAGCAGCCCGATGGCGGCTGGGCGCTGACGTGGGAGCCGCCGAGCCAGGCCGCCACGCTGGCCTACCGGGGCATCGAGACGCTTCGGGCGCTGAAGGTCCTGACCGCATACGGCCGCATCGCGCCGCCGCGGTAGGGCACGCCCATCGAGCGTCAGCCCTCGAGGGCGCCTTCGTTGAGCGTCACCGTTCGTGTGCCGGCGTCAGTGGTCGCCCAGACGCCGAACGGCGTGGTCGTCAGGTCGTAACCATGCCCCATGGGCATCCCGTAGAGCACGACCTGGTGCGGTGCGACTGGAGCCGTGAGCGGCCCGTGTCGGACGGGCAGCAGGCGCCTGCCCCTGCATTCGCCGGAGCACGCCGGCTGACGCGCGCGGACACGACACAGACGTTACAGCGTCGAGGACACCCCAGAATTCGGTGGGATGGGTTGTAGCGTCGCGCATGCGGTAAGACTTCGTGCAGCCTGGTCCACGAGAACGCGAGCTGCACCTACGGCCAGGAAACCACGCCTACACTTCACCGAGGAGCACCACCATCATGAAGTTCCGATTCGGTCTCGTCGTCGGACTCGCCGCCGGGTACGTGCTGGGTACGCGCGCGGGCTACGAGCGCTACCAGCAGATCCAGTCGGCGTGGCGGTCGGTGCGCCAGTCCGATCCGGCACAGCGGTTCAGCGCTGAAGCGCGCCACTTCGCCGACCGGGCCGGCACCCGGCTTGAGCAGACCGCTAACCGCGGCGTGGATCAGCTCAGCGAGACCTTGAACTCGAGCGGGTCGGGCTCCGACCCCACGTCGGGATCGGGCGCGTCCGGCGAGATGAACCGCATGCGGTTGCGCCGCCCGCGGTTCTAGGGCGCCAAGCAGCTACAGGTAGTCGCGCAGCACGTCGCTGCGTGACGGATGGCGCAACTTGGCCAGCGTCTTCAGCTCGATCTGACGCACCCGCTCACGGGTCACGCCGAACGCCTGGCCAACCTCCTCGAGGGTCTTCGGCCGTTCGCCGTCCATCCCGAACCGCAGGCGGATGACCTCCTGCTCGCGGTCGCTGAGCTCGTGGAGCACGTGGCCGAGCTGCTCCTTGAGCATGGTGCCGCTGACCGCGTCGACCGGCATCACGGCGTCACGGTCAGGGATGAAGTCGCCCAGGCTGGCGTCCTCCTCCTGACGTACCGGTGCCTCCAGGCTGACGGGTTCCTGGCTGAGCGTCTGGATCTCACGGACACGTTCGATGTCGAGCCCCAGCTCACGCGCCAGCTCGGAGTCGGTTGGATCGCGACCCAGCTCCTGAGCCATCGCACGCTGCACCGAGAACAGCCGGTTCATGGTGTCACGGATGTGCGCGGGCACCCGTATGGTCCTCGCCTGATCGGCCAAGGCGCGGCTGATGGCCTGCCGGATCCACCACATGGCGTAGGTCGAGAAGCGGTAGCCGCGCGTGTGATCGAACTTCTCGACCGCGCGGATCAGGCCGAGGTTGCCCTCCTGGACGAGGTCCAGCAGGTGCATGCCCCGGTTCTGGTAGCGCTTGGCGATCGACACCACCAGCCGGAGGTTGGACTCGACCAGCCGCTGGCGCGACTTGTCGCCTTGACGGACGATCGTGCGCAGCACGACCCGGCGGTCCGGAGACAGCTCGGCGTCACCCTCCTCGAGCAGACGGGTGGCTTCGATGCCGGCTTCAACCCGTTTGGACAGGTCGACCTCCTCGTCCGCCGTCAGCAGCCGCACCTGACCGATCATGTTCAGATACGACCGCGTCGCGTCGGTCGCGCTCGGCCCCTCGCCCGACCGCGACGGCGGCAGTGCGTCGTCGCTGTCCATCACTGGCCTGTGTCTAGGCATCCTCGAACTCGCCGCCATTGCGGTGCCGTGTGTCGTCACGCCTTGGCGTTGTCAGGCCTCAACCCTCCACAAGCGCACGTCGTCGACGCTCGAGGTCCTGCAGCTCGAGCCCGAGCGCGCGCACCTGCCCAGCGTCGACTTGGCTGTTCATGCGGGTCAACTGCGCGCGGACCTGCGAGATCCGTCTGGACAGCGTCGCCGCACGCAACCGCATGACGTTCTCAGCCAGCTTATGCGGGTCCGGTGCGGTCGTGGAAGGTGCAACTGCAAGTGCTCGGATTCGACCGCGGGTCGCGTCGTCGGGAAGACGCTCCAGAAGCTGCGCCAGCGAGGTCCATGGCGCCTCCGCGAGCGCCGAGTACAGCATCTTGGACGCGTCCGCCGTGAAGTCCTCCGCCGACACGTCGCCCCAGCCCGCGATGGAGGTCTCCGGATACTGGATGGCGGCCTGCAGGACCGCGCGCTCCAAGCGCAGCTGCGGGTCGCGGGGCAGGTTCGCGTCCGCGCCATGCGCCAGTGCCGGCTGTGATGGCGGCGCCGACCGGCGATCGTTCATCTCGCGGTCGAGCTCCTGCTCGATGAGGTCGGCCGACAGCCGCACCGCCGGTGCCACGATGTCGCGGATGTAGCTGTAACGCAGGAAGCGGTCGTCGAGCTGGGTCAGCAGTGGGAACGTGCGCCGGTACGCGGCGACCTGCCCCTCCGGCGTGGACGTGTCGGCCTGCTGGAGCAGGAACGCGATCTGGAACTCCACTGCGGTCGCGGTCGCCGCGAGCGCCTCCGCGACGCGGTCAGGCCCCTCCTCCGCGAGGTCCGCAGGATCCTTACCGTCGGGCAACGGCAGCACCCCGACCTCCTGCACCCCCTGCTCGACCGCCTGAGCCCGTGCCCGGTCAGCCGCCTGGTAGCCCGCCGCGTCGGCGTCCAGCGCGAGGATCACCCGCCGTGCGAACTTCTCCAGCTGCTGGAAGTGTTCCGCCGTCAGGGCGGTGCCACAGGTGGCCACCGCGTGCGGCGCGCCTGCCCGGTGCATGCCGATGACATCGAGGTACCCCTCGACGACCACCGCCGCGTCCCGGCGCTGGATCTCCGCGCGCGCCCAGTTGAGCCCGTACAGCGTGCGCGACTTGCGGTAGACCTCGGTCTCGGGCGAGTTGATGTACTTGGGCGCTGTCTGGTCACGGCCCAGGGAGTGCAGTTCGACACCGGGCACCACCCGGCCTCCGAACGCGACGATGTCACGCCCGCTGGAGTCATAGATGGGGAACATGACCCTTCCCCGGAAGCGGTCCGTCATCCCGCGCCTGCCGCGGGTGGCCAGACCGCAGTCGGCGATCTCCTGGGGAGAGAAGCCACGGTCGGTCAGGCGCCGGACCGTCGCGTCCCACGAATCGGGTGCCCATCCCAGCTCGAACCTCTCGATGGCGTCCGCTGACAGGCCACGGCGGCTGAGGTAGTCCACCGCGGGGCCCCCCGCACCGGCGCGCAACTGCTCGCGGAAGAAGTCGTTGGCCTCGCCGAGGCACTCCACCAAGCGGGAGCGCCGCCCCAAGGCGCGCCGCTGGCCGGGTGAGAGCTCCTCGTAGCGCAACGAGACGCCCTCGAGGCGGGCGAGCCGCTCGACGGCCTCGGGAAACGTCAGCGCCTCGACGCGCTGCAGGAAGTCGTAGACGTCGCCACCCGCGTCGCAGCCGAAGCAGTGGAAGAACCCGCGCGCCGGATCCACGTAGAACGACGGCGTCTTCTCACCGTGAAACGGGCACAGCCCCTTGAGGCGGCTACCGCTGCGCTTGAGCGCCGTGTAGTCGCTGACGACCGCGGCGAGGTTCGCTCGCTCACGGAGCGTCTGGACGTCCTCTTCGTTGATCCTTCCGGCCACGGCTCCTCCAGCGCCGCCACGAATATGCAAGGTCCCGTCGGGCATGATCGTGTCATGCTCGGGTCGGTGCACGAAGGCGACGGCGAAACCAGCAACGGATCGACAGCGCGCTTCGAGCAGGACCCAGGTCGGCATCTCCTACCGGATGCGGCGGGATCCGGCCGACCGCTGGCGTTCGAACCCGGCGACGAAGACGGGTGGCATCGTCTTGCGCGCGGGTATCGGCTCGCGGGCCTCTTGCTCGCCGCCCATCGTATGGGTCTGCTGCGTGCGCTGGCCGGACGAAACGATATGTCGGTCGACGCACTCTCCCAGGAACTGCTTGCGGACGCCCGGCTGGTGGCGGTCATCTGTCGCGCATTGCGGGCCGCGGGGCTGTTGGAGTCGGGCGACACCGGGTGGCGGCTCAGTTCCGAGGGTGAGCGGCTGGCGACCGATGCCGCGGCCAGCCTGGAGCTCGACAGCATGGCGGAGGACTACCAGCGATGGGGTGAGCTGGATCGCCACGCTCGCATCCTGCTGCGCGAGGACGGCAGCGCCGACACCCGGGTCTACGACGACTCCGACATCACCCACAACGAGCAGGCCGCCAGGCGGTACGCGCGCCGCATGACCAACCGCCGCGCCCAGCAGGTCGACCGCCTGCTGGCCCACGTTGTGCCGACCCGCCCGCTGACCGCGCTGGACGCCTGGGGCGGCGACGGCTACGTCGCTCGGGAGATGTGCACCCGGTGGCAGCAGATCACCTGCACCGTGCTCGAGATCCCCACCATGGCGCGTGTCACGCGCGAGGCGTGCCGCGGATACCCGCGCATCGCCGTGATCAGCGGCGAACTGCTCCACGACGATCCCGGCGTGCTGCTCGCGGGTGAGACCGTCGACGTGGTGGTGCTGTCGCACGTCCTGCAGAGCCTGTCCGAGACGCGCCGGCGCGAGCTCGTCGCGCAGCTCGCACGAGTGCTCGCGCCGGGAGGATGCCTGCTGTCCAACGAGTACGCGCTGCGCTGGAACGATCGCGACTCTCTCGACGTGCTGCTGTGGGCGGTGGGCCGGACATCGGCCAACTGGCAGGGCGAACCACTGCGCGCAGCCGAGCAGGACATGCTGCTGCGCGGCGGCGGCCTGGCCGCCGTCGACTCGTGGTGGGTGACCGACAGCACCAGAGCGGTGCTGGGTGTCAAGACGGCCGCAGGCACCGAGCCCGCGCTGCGGGTGCAACCCTCCTCACGTAGCGCGCAACCGCGCTAGGTTGTTCGTTCAGCACACCCACGGCGGGCACCGCCTGGTGGCGCCCGGGTGAACACAGGCCGACCGTCAGGAGCGCCTCGTGCAACGCGTGAGCCTGCGAGAGCTCAGCATCGCAACCCGGACCGCGGACGCGTTGGTGTACACGGTCGGCGTCGCCGGCGTCATCGCGGGCGGCCTGCTGCTGCGCGACGGCGCGATCGGGTTCGCCATCGTGGCTTGGGCGCTGACGTTCGTCGCCGGGGCCACGCTGCGGCTCATCTCAGCGCTGACGCGCGGCATCGCCGACATCAAGAGCGAACTGGACCGGCCTCGCGACCCACTCCCCCAGCCGTCCCCGCCAGCGGGTCCGAACGATCCCCCCGACCCCTATGGCCGGTGGGGTGGCTGGCACTGAGCGGCTGGCACTGACCGGTCGCCAACGCCGTACGAGGTGGCCCAACGCCGTACGAGGCGGTGCGGGAAGTCCGCGCTTTCCTGGCACTTTCCGCACCACCTCGAACTTGACACCGGCAAGGTGGTGCGGAAAGTGCAGGGCGGCGCGGGGCCGGCACCTGAGCGACGGGGTCAGCAGCGAGGCAGTCGGTCGCTGAGGTACCCGACCAGCTGGTCGACGGCCACGCGATCCTGAGCCATGGTGTCGCGGTC
>Ga0299907_10002248_pt1 | contig 11729 bp, 8 predicted proteins | sample RVTome_16_FD_198680 | JGI IMG/M metagenome (GOLD analysis project Ga0299907, IMG submission 198680) | Soil microbial communities from uranium-contaminated site in the Upper Colorado River Basin, Wyoming, United States - RVT152D67 (version 2) ...
GGTCGGGCGAAGCGTGATGCTGGCCATGGGGACCGGGGGCTCGGAGCCCCATTCGATCCGGAACCGCTGCGCGATCGTGGCCACGATCAGGATCAACTCCATGCGCGCGAACTCGCGGCCGATGCACATCCTGGGGCCGCTCCCGAAGGGTAGGTAGGCAAGGCGGTGGAGCTCCCTGCGGAAGGCGTCGGTCCAGCGGTCCGGATCGAAGCGAAGCGGATCGGGATAAAGCCGGGGGTGCCGGTGAAGCACCCAGGGGAAGACGAAGAGCGTCGTCCCGGCGGGGACGGGCCAGCCGAGGATCTCGTCGTCCTCGAGGGCCTCGCGGCCGAACGAGTACGCGGGCGGGTAAAGTCGCAGCGACTCGGTGACGACGCGCTCCGTGTAGGGGAGGCCCGGCAGGTCGCTGACGACCGGCGAGCGGCCCAGTGCTTCCAGCTCGTTCTCCAGCCGGGCCACCACCTCGGGGTGCTGGGACAGCAGATACCACGTCCACGTGAGGGCGAGCGCGGTCGTCTCGTGGCCGGCCAGGAGCATCGTGATCGTCTCGTCACGAAGCTGATTCTCGCTCATCGGGCCATCTTCGTCCCGGACCTCCATCAGGGCCGAGAGGAGGTCGCCGCGGTCGCGGCCGTCCCGGTGCTCCTCGACGATCCGGTAGACCAGGCGGTCCATCCGGTTCACCGCCCGCCGGTACCGCAGGTTGCCGGGCGTCGGCACCCGGTCGGGGATGAGGACCGGCCGCCGAATTCGCCGCGCGATCTCCTCGATCCCGGTGTCGAACGCCTCGGCGATCTCGGCCGCGTCGTCCGCCACCTCAGCGTCGAAGAGCGTCTTGGCGACGATACGGAAGGTGATCGACGTCATCTCGCCCCGGACGTCGCGCGTCTCGCCGTCCCGCCATCCCTCCAGGCGGTCCAGGGTGTATTCCGTCATGATCCGTCCGTACTCGGCGATTCGCTCGTGGTGGAAGGCCGGTTGGACGAGCCGCCGCTGCCGGAGCCAGTCGTCCCCCTCGTTGGTGAGGAGCCCGCGACCGAAGATCGCGTCCACCTTGCGCCAGAAGAACGTGTGCTTGACATAGTTCCGGTGGTTCTCGACGAGGACCCGCTCGACGGCCTGGGGAGCGCTCAGAAGGAACGCTGTCCGGCGGACGATGCGGAACCGGGCCACGTCTCCGTACTGGTGTGCCAGGCGGGTCGCGAAGCCGAGCGTGTCGGCCGCGAACTCTCGCAGGTTCCCGAGGAGCGGGTGGCCGGGAGGGCCCGGGGGAAGAGAGGCTCGGGTCGGAAGGCTCATCGTGAGCGACCCTCTATGCCGCCAGGGGATCCACGACGCGCAGGAATGGGAACTTGCGGAAATCCGTGTCGGTGGTCCGAATTTCGGCGATCCCGTGTTCCTTCATGATCGCCGCGGTGTGGAGATCGTGCATCAGGTTTCCCGAAGCCCAGGAGAGCCCAGCTGACAGATCGCGGACGATCTCGGCGTGACGATCGGTCTGAACGAGGATGTCGAAGCTGGGGGCTGCGAGGAGCGCTTCGAGGAACCTCCAGGACTCCTGGAACGTGAACGGCTCCCGGAACACCCGACGGTGGGTCGTCACGCGCAGGAACTCGTAGAGGATCGGCCACGTCGCGAACCAGATCTCTGTTCCGTCACGCCAATCCGAGATCACGCGTCGTGCCGACACATGAACGGTCGATTCCTCGACGGCGGCGTGGATGAGGATGTTCGTGTCGACGACGAACAAGCTCAGCGCGACTCGTCGTGTTCCACCGGCCGCTCCGTCTACTCGTCGAGAACGCGGTAGAGTTCCTCCCGGTCGTCGAAGTCCACGAGGATCTCTCCGACGCGGCCCGAAGGCAGGGGTGGGAGATCCGGCCGTTCGAGCGGCTCGGCCAGCCCCCGTCGGAGCAGCTCGGTCACGAGATTCGAGAGCGTCTGTCCGCGTTCGGTGGCGAGCCGCTTCAGCTTGCGGTAGACGAGGTCGGGGAGGATCAGGGTCGTCTTCATACGGAAGAGCATACCCATGGTACGGGAAAATGTCCATCAAGAAGAATCGCCAGAACACCCGGGCCGGCCGGCGGACCCTTGACATCCTCTGGCGTCGTGTGCTAGAATCCCAGCATGGTGTTGAAATTCCAGCAGACATCCGGATTCGACGCGCCGGCCAGGGACGGAGGCTTGGGATGAGCGAGAAGTCCCTGGGCGAGCTGAGCCCGCGCGAGCGCCAGATGGTGGACGCCCTCTACCGGCTCGGCCGGGCCACGGTGCGCGAGGTCATCGACGCGATCGACGAGCCTCCCAGCTACTCCGCCGTCCGGGCGACGTTGCGGGTCCTCGAAGAGAAGGGGGTCGTCCGCCACGAGCAGGACGGGCCCCGCTACGTCTATCTGCCGGTCGTCCAGCGGGAGACCGCCCGCCGCCAGGCCCTGCGCCGCCTGGTGCAGACCTTCTTCGACGGGTCGGCCGAGCAGGCGGCCGTCACGCTCCTCAGGATGTCGGATGGCGAACTCTCCGACGACGACGTGGATCGGCTGGTCGGAAGGATCCGGCAGGCCCGCAACGGAGGCAGGTGATATGTCGTTCTGGGTGGACGCGCTCGTGAAGGGGACCGCGCTCCTGATCGTGATCTTCGGCCTGGCCGCCGTGTCGCGGCGCTGGTCGGCCGCGACCCGCCACCTGCTCTGGTGCTTCGGGCTGGTCGGTCTGCTCGTCCTCCCTGTCCTCTCGAGCGTGATTCCGTGGCACCTGCGCGTGTTGCCCCCGGTGGAGGGGGCGGCGATCGGGGAGATCCTTCCGACGGCCGCCCCCGAAGCCGCGCCCGACCGGACGGCGGACTCGGGCGAAAGGCCCGCCCTGGACGCCAGGGATCGCGTCCTCGATCCGGCCCCTGCCTTCCGCCCATCGATCGCGACCCCCGAGGCCGGCGAAGGGGGTTCAGCCGTCCCGTTCGGGTTTGGCGAGGTCCTGCTCGCTGTCTGGGTCGCCGGAGCGATTCTCATCCTGGCCCGTCTGCTCACGGGTCTTGTGACTCTCCGGCGATACACGGGTCGCGCGTACCCCGCCACCGGCGAGCGGTGGGAAGGGGCCAGGGAGTGGGCACGGAGCCGGCTTCTTCTCGATGCGCCGGTCCGGCTCCTTGTCAGCGGCGAGGTGGCGATGCCCCTCGCGGCGGGCGTCCTCCGCCCGACCGTGCTGATGCCGGAGGAGGCGGAAGGATGGCCCGACGCGCGGCGCCGGGCGGTCCTCCTCCACGAGCTGGCGCACGTCAAGCGCCGTGACATCGTGCCGCACCTCATGGCCTGGGTCGTGTGCGCGGTGTGGTGGTTCCATCCGCTCGCCTGGAGCGCCGCCCGCCGGATGCGTTCCGAGAGCGAGAAAGCGTGCGACGACCTGGTCCTCAAGGTCGGCACGCGCGCCTCGCGCTACGCCGACGACCTGCTCGACATCGTGACCCGCGCCGGAACGGTCCGGGCGCCGGCCGCGGTCGTCCCGCTCGCTCAGCGGTCCGAGTTCGAGGGCCGCATCCTGGCCATCCTGGAGCCCGACCGACGCCGCCAGGCGGCGTCCGTCACGCACGCCGCGCTCGTGGCGCTGGCGGTCGCCCTGTTCGCGGTCCCGCTGGCGGCGGTCGCGCCCGGCGATATCGACTTCGAGCCGAAATCGGTCGAGCGAGCGGACCCTGCGGAGGGGAAGAGTCTCGGCGAGAAGATCGCGGCCACCCTACGCGGCGAGCCCGACGGGACGGACACGGACATCGACAAGGACAGGGACGCCGACAAGGACAAAGGTGCCGACAAGGATACGGACGCCGACATGGACCGGGACGCCGACATGGACGAGGAGGCCTCGGTCCCCGGCGCCAACCCCGAGCCGGAGATTGTGATCACGGGGCTCGAGTCAGGAATCGACCTCGGCGGGCGGGCTGACCGGCAGGCCGGAGATGGTGGCTCGCGGGCGGTCGTGGCCCTGGTCACGGCAATCTCGGACGACGATCCGAGCGTCCGGTTGAGCGCCGCCGAGACCCTCGGCAAGTTCCGGGATCCGCGCGCGGTCCAGGCGCTGATCCAGGCCCTTCGACAGGATCCCGACCCCAAGGTCCGGGCGATGGCCGCGTGGGCGCTCGGGGAGATCGAGGACCCGGCGGCCGTGTCCGCTCTTTCGGCCGCCCTCCGCGACGACGACAACCAGGAAGTCCGCGTACAGGCCGCGGAAGCGCTCGGGAACATCGAGGACGTCTCGGCGATCGATGCCCTGGGCGACGCGGTCGGCGATCTCGCCGTCGAGGTCCGGAGGGCTGCGGTCGAAGCGCTCGGGAACATGGACGACGCCAGGGTGGTGCCGCTCATCTTGCCATCTCTCAGGGACGACGACGTCGAGGTGCGGCGGAGCGCCGCCGATGCGCTGGGCAACACCGAGAGCACGACGGTGGTTGAGCCGCTGATCGCGGCGACACGGGACCCGGACGTCGCGGTCAGGATCTCCGCCATCCAGGCGCTGGGGAACCAAGGCGACGCCCGGGCCGAGGCCGTGCTCCTCGACGCGTTGGCCGACGAGCGGGTGGAGGTGCGCCGGGAGGCGATCGACGCGATCGGCAACCTGGACCTCGGGGCCGCTCCCCGCGAGGTGCTCGACGCCGTCCGCGACCCCGACCGCGAGGTCCGGTACGAGGCGGTGGACGCTCTCGGCAACTTCGAGGATCCGGCGGCGGTGCCCGTCCTTCTCGAGATCGTGCGGGCGTCGACCGACCGCGAGATGCAGTACGAGGCGCTGGACGCCCTGTCCAACATCGAGAGCCCGGCGGCGTACGATGCCCTGATCCCTCTCCTCCAGCACGAGGACCCGAAGGTCCGGCAGCTCGCCGCCGAGGCGATCGGGAACATGCAGTAGCCATGGTGAGTGCCCGGCCTAGCCCGCGCGATCCACGCTCGGCCGCCCGCCTGTGGGCGCTGGGTGCGGGGCTCGCCCTCCTCGCCCTGGGGCTTCCCCTGACGTGTAGCGGCCCGGACTCGAACGGCGTCGCGGCAACGCGCCCGAGCGGGACGGCCGCCGACTCGATCATGGCGATCAAGCTGGTCGAGGCCGCGCGCGGCGCAGACCCCGTTGTATGCGGGCTCGCCGCCCGCGCCCTGGACCACGGGTGGTGGGAGAGCGGGATGGGGATCGAGCCGGGCGTCAGCGACGATCCCGCGTCCGGCGAGGTCATCGATTGGGCGCTCGCCCCCCGAGGGGCGGCGGGGGCGGCCGGACCGCTTGCCGTGGCGCTGGCGGACTCCGACCCGTGTGTCCGCCGCCTCGCCGCCCGCGTCCTGGGACGATCACGAACCCCCGAGGCGGTGGCCGCGCTCCGGCGAGCTCTCGATTCGGCGACCCCCGGCGAGCGCGAGATGGGCGCGGTCGGGCTCGGATTCGCGGAGGACGGCACCGCCCTTCCGGACCTCGTCGAGGCGCTGCGGGATCCTGAGCCCAGGGTGAGGCTCGCGGCCGCCTGGGCCCTCGGCGAGATCGAGAGCCCAGACGCGATCCCCCCGCTCGCTGAAGCGCTCGCGAGGGACGAGGAGGCGAAGGTCCGCGAAGCCGCCGCGTGGGCGCTGGGAGAGATCGAGTGAGGCGCGAAACCTCGAACGCGGTCGCGTCGTAGCGGACAACGGTTCCAACCCCGAAGCATCGTTCATCGTCCAACGCGGGTGGAGGGGCACCCCCCGAAGGAGGGAGTACGCCCATGTCGCGGCCCGCCCGCACGCTCGCCCTGGCCCTGATCGTCCCGCTCGGATGGCCGGTCGTGGCCCGGCCTCAGATGCCCGACGACCAACCCGCTGTGTCCGCGATCGAGTCCCCGGCCGTGGTGCCCGCGCCGTCCGACTCCTTCCAGCCCCTTCTTCGACCGACGCTGGACGTTCGCCGGGCGGCGGGTCCGATCGATTTGGACGGCGACCTCGACGACCCGGGCTGGGAGGGAGCCGCCCGAACCGGCGACTTCTCGGAGACCTTCCCGAACGAGCGTGGCCGGCCGCCGGTGGCCAGCGAAGTCTGGGTGACCTACGACGATCGGAACCTCTACGTCGCCTTCCTCGCCCGGGACGACCCGGCCACGATCCGGGCGACACTGACCGACCGCGACGACATGTGGAACGATGACTACTTCGGCATTCTCCTCGATACCTACGGCGATGCTCAGTGGGCGTACTTCCTGTTCGCCAACCCGCTGGGGGTCCAGGGAGACTCCCGCTATTCGACCGCCAACGGGGAAGACGACGCGATCGACCTGGTCTACGAGACCGAGGGACGAATCACGCCCGACGGGTACCAGGTCGAGATGGCGATCCCGTTCGAGAGCCTGCGTTTCCCGGATCGTCCCGAGCAGGCGTGGAAGGTGACGTTCTGGCGCACCCGCCCGCGCGGGAGCCGGGCCACGTACTCGTGGGCCGCCATGAGCCGCGAGGAATCGTGCTTCCTCTGCCAGTACGGCACCCTGACCGGGATCCGCGGCGTCGAGCCGGGCGGGGCGATGGAGTTTCTGCCCTATGCGGTGGCCTCCCAGGCCGCCGAGATCCGGGACGCCGACGACCCGACTTCGGGGATCGGCGACGGGAACTCGGAGGCCGACGTCGGCATGGACGTCCGCTATGCGCATCCGTCCGGGCTGACGGTCGAGGGCACGCTGAACCCGGACTTCAGCCAGGTCGAGTCCGACGTCGCCCAGGTCGACGTGAACGAGACGTTCGCGCTCTTCTTCCCCGAGCGGCGGCCCTTCTTCCAGGAGGGTAGCGAGCTCTTCAGCACCTGGATCCAGGCCGTGTACACGCGCCAGATCAACGATCCCGACCTGGCGACCAAGCTGCTGGGCCGTTTCGGCGAGACTACGGTCGCGTACCTGGGGGCGTACGATCAGACGACGCCGATCCTGCTGCCGTTCGAGGAGCGGAGCTTCGTGGGCCAGTCGGAGAGGAGCATCTCGAACATCCTGCGCTACCGAAGGAGTATCGGGGCGGGCAGCCACATCGGCGCGCTGGTTACCGACCGCCGGCTGGAGGGGAGCGATGGCGCGGGCAGCACCTACGGCGCCGACCTCCTGTGGAAGCTGGATTCCCGGTGGCAGATCGAGGGGCAGCTCCTCGGGAGCCATACGGTGGAGCCGGACGAGCCCGCCCTCACCGAGGATCTCGGCGATCTCCGCTTCGATCGTGGAAGGCACACCGCGGCGTACGACGGCGAAACCTTCTCGGGGTACGCCGGATACGCGAGCCTGGAGCGGGCGGCCGAGCGGTGGAGCCTCAACTTCGACTACTGGACCTCGAGCCCGACCTTCCGGACCGAGAGCGGGTTCGAGACACGCAACGACTTCCACTATCTCGTGCTGTTCAACGAGTGGAACTGGTATCCCGAGACGTCGTGGGTCGACCGCTGGGGCTTCGATTTCGACGCCGAGGGGACGTGGAACTACGACGGTGTCCTGAAGGAGCAGCTCTACACGCCGACCGTCGAGATCGAGCTCGCCGGCCAGAACTTCATCGAGCTGGGGTACGAATGGACGCCCGAGCGGTTCGCGGAGGTGGAATTCGACGACCTCCGGAACTGGTGGCTCTACTTCAATTCGGACTTCAGCGAGCTCCTCCAAGGTGGGTTCTTCCTTCAGCGTGAACGGGACATCGCCCGCTTCGAGGAGCCGCCCATCGTCGGCGAGGGCACGCATCTCGAGGTGTGGGCCACGATCCGGCCATGGGAGCGGCTGGTCATCGAGCCCGGGCTCAACTACTCGGAGCTCCACCACCCGGACACCGAGGAGGAGATCTTTCAGGGTTACGTGCTTAGGACACGCACAAACTTCCACTTCACGAGGGAGCTGTTCGTGCGGCTCGTCTTCCAGTGGGACGACTTCGACGGCCAGTTCAACGTGGAGCCGCTGCTGACGTACCGCATCAACCCCTTCACGATGTTCTTCATCGGCTCTACCCAGGTCTTCCGTGACTTCGAGGACCCGCGGCGGGAGGATTTGGTCCACACCTCGCGGCAGCTCTTCGCCAAGCTGCAGGTGCTGTTCCGGCGGTGAGTGCTTCGCGGTCCAAACCGATGCACGCCGGACTCCTGACGATCACGTTGGCGTCGGCGACGGTCGGGTGGGCGCAGGAGCCGGCGCTCCCCACCCCTTCCGGCGAGTATCTCGTGGGGACGGCGACATACCTATGGGCGGATTCCTCCCGGCCGGATGAGCTCACGGAGGATCCGGACGACCCGCGTCAGGTCCCTGTGCAGCTTTGGTATCCCGCCGGGAAGTCCGAAGGCGAGAGGGCCCGGTACATGCCGAACCTCGACCTCCTGGTGGAGACCCTGCGGACCAATCCGAAGCCGCCGCCAGACCGGCTGCCGGTCGATCCCGAACGGCTCGCCGGTGTCCGGTTGGTCGCGGTGCTGGACGCTCCGGTCGCGGAAGGAGCCGGCCGCGTCCCCTTGGTCCTCCTCTCCCCAGGCGGGAACATGAGCCGGCACTGGCACTCGGCCCTGGCTCAGGAGCTGGCCAGCCGCGGCTGTGCGGTCGCGGCGATCAGCCATGCTCACAGCGGGATCGACGTGTTTGCGAGGGGCGGACTCCTGCGGTCGCACCCGCGTTGGAACCCCGATGATGTGGGTCCGGAGGAGAGCGAGCGGCTCGACCAGGAACTAACCGACCTGCTCGCCGGCGATGCCCGCTTCGCGCTGGATCGCATGGCGAGTCTGGGGGATGGTCCGCTGGCGGGAAGGATCGACCTCGATCGGGTAGCGATCCTTGGGCATTCCAGGGGTGGCAGTACGGTGAGCCGGGCGTGCGCCACGGACCCGCGCTTCAAGGCATGCATCATCTACGACAACGTGGGATCGGAGCCGGAGCGGAGCCGGGGGCTGGCCCAGCCCATGATGACGATCCGGTCGGCGGGCGAGGATTGGCCCGAGTCGCGCGCGGAACGCGTCCGCACCTATCTGGCCGGCACGGGGAGCCGGGGGTACGAGGTCGTGATCGCTGGCGCGGGCCACTTTTCCTTCACGGATCTCCCTCTCATCGATGCGAGCGCCTTTCCGGGCATGGTCCAACCCGAACGCGCCCACCGTCTGATCTCCGATTACACGGCCCTCTTCCTGAAGCGGGCGTTCGGCCGCGGACAGCCGGGCGACCTGGAGACCCGCGCCGCCACGGATCCCGAGGTCACCTTGACCATCTACGAAGCCGAATCGGAGAGTCGCGGAAGCTCGTAGCGGGTGCCCGGCTCGGGAGCGACCACGTCCCGCCCTCGGGCGCGGAGCTCCCCCGCGAACTTCTCCATGACCGGCGGCTCGCCGTGGATGAGGAACACGCGCGCCGAGCCGGTCGGCTCGAGCCATCTCAGGAGGTCGTCCCGATCGGCGTGGGACGAGAAGCCGTTCACGGTCGCCACCCGCGCGCCGACCTCGATCGTGCTGCCATGGATGCGGACCGTCCTGGCGCCGTCGACGATCCTCCGTCCGAGCGTCCCCTCGGCCTGGTAGCCGACCACGATCAGGCTCGCCTCCTTCCGCCAGAGGTTGTGCTTGAGGTGATGGACGATCCGGCCGCCGGTCATCATCCCGGAGCCGGCGACGATGATCGCTCCGCCCTCGATCGCGTTGATCTTCTTCGACTCCTCGACCGTCGTCGTGTACCTCAACGTCTCGGGCTCGAACGGTTCCTCGCCCCGCTCGAGGGCTTGGGCCACCTCTGGAAGAAACTGGTTCGCGCAGGTCTCGTAGAGGTGGGTCATCCTGGTCGCCATGGGCGAGTCGAGAAACACCGGCACCCGGGGAACCTGTCCCGACTGCATGAGCTTCTTGATCGTGTAGAGAACGACCTGCGTGCGCTCGAGGGCGAAGCTCGGGATCATGACGTTCCCCCCCGCGCGCAGCGAGTCGGCGAGCACGGTTCGGAACTCCTCCAGGGTCTCCGTCTGCGAGCGATGGGCGCGGTCGGCGTAGGTCGTCTCGACCAGCACCGCGTCGCAGGGCGAAGGAAGGACGGCGTCCGCCTGCAGTCCGCTCTCGCGGTTTCCGAGGTCGCCCGAGGCGATCACGCGACCCTCGGGACCCTCGATCTCGATGAACGCGCTCCCGAGGATGTGGCCGGCCGGGCGGAACGTGGCCCGGACCTGGCCTCCGAGATCGATCGGCGATTCGAAGTCCGTGTCCCGGAAGAGCGCCATCGTGGCCGCCACGTGACGCTCGCCGTACAGGGGCTCGTCGACCGGCGGCCCCTCCTCACTCTCTGCCGCCTCGCCGGCGTGCCGCAGCGCCCGCTCGTGGTCCTCGGTCTGGATCTTCGCGGAGTCGTAGAGGATGATCTCGGTGATCGCGCGGCTGGAGCGGATCGCGTGGATCGGTCCCGCGTAGCCGTTCCGGACGAGGACCGGGAGCCGCCCCGTGTGGTCGAGGTGGCCGTGGGTGAGAAGCACCGCGTCGAGGCCTGCCGGATCGAACGGGAGGGGGTCCCGGTTGAGCGACGAGACCTGGCCCTGGAAGAGCCCGCAGTCGACCAGGATCCGCTTGCCGCCGACCTCCAGGAGGTGGCAGCTTCCGGTGACGGTGCGGGCGGCTCCCGCGCTGGTCAGCTTCACGGGACCTCCCCGCGTCGAGGGTCAGGGACCGGCTTCCAGGGTGGATTTCGAAGCCGACAGGCTAGCCATCGAATCGGGCTGGGGGAAGTTGTGCGGCGGCCTCAGAATCGCCCCGCCGCGCGGCCCGCCTCCTCGACGAGCGGCTCGATCCGACGCCGGAGCTCGGCCACGACGCCGGCCGGATCGTCGTCCGGTCCCGGCGCCGGCAGCGGTCGGCCGAACCGGACCGCGACCGGAGCCCGACCGAGCCAGCAACCGCGCGCCCAGTGGCGGCCCTTCGGGAGGACCGCCAGAAGACCCGCCGTACCGCAGGGCACGATCGGGAGGTGGAGCTCCCGGGCCATGACGCCGACCCCGCGGCGGAATGGGAGGAGCCGGCCGTCCATGGACCGCTCGCCCTCGGGAAAGACCAGGAGCGACCCGCCCCGGTCGGCGACCCGGCCGGCGATTCGTAGGGTGGGCCGCCAGTCCCCGGCCTGGACGAGGGGGACGAGGTTCAGCCCCCAGACGGCGAGCGCGTAAAGAGGCGAACCCGTGCGCGCGCGCGGGAAGTACTCCCACATGGCGGTCGTCGCGATCCGCGAGGATTCCCGCTCGGCGAGCGTGAACAGGGTCGTACCCGGATCGAGCTCGCTCAGGTGGTTGGCGGCGATGATGTAGGGTGGATCGAGCGCCTCCAGGTACTCGAGCCCGTCCACGTCCATCGCGAAGAAGGATCGCCAGAGGGGACGGAGGAAGCCGGTCCGGAAGGCGCGGCGCGTGGCCCGGACGAGCGGGTCGTGGCGCCAGCCGGCCTCGGGGACCGCCGCGGAGCGTCGGCTCGGGCCGGAAGAACCGGCCCCGGAAGGACCTCCGGAAGGACCGGCCCCGGACAGGTCGGGACCGGGGCCGGTCGTCGGCCGGGTCCCAGACCGCGCCCCGGAGCGCTCCACTGCGGGCTCCTCACGCATCCCGTCGCCCGACCGCCCGGCCCGCGCCCCGCCGGCCGCGCCGGCCTCTGGGCCGGGTCGTCCCGTGACGAAGACTTCCTCGGCCAGGGCGCCCAGCGTGAGCCCTCCGACGAACGCCGTGGGGTCCGGGGCGACTCCGTAGAGCGACTCGATCGTCGTCATCAACTCGATGCGATCGAGC
>Ga0299907_10002249_pt1 | contig 11729 bp, 9 predicted proteins | sample RVTome_16_FD_198680 | JGI IMG/M metagenome (GOLD analysis project Ga0299907, IMG submission 198680) | Soil microbial communities from uranium-contaminated site in the Upper Colorado River Basin, Wyoming, United States - RVT152D67 (version 2) ...
GCATGCGCGTTTTTCGCGTGCGCATTCATTGGCGTACGTGATTCGTTGACGTAGTCCGAGGTCCGCCCCCTACGCACATCGTGAGGGAAACGCCGACGCGTATCGCAGGGCCGTGACGGGTACAAAAGTGAGAGACCTTGAAAGGAGGTCGAATATGCGCAAGCGCTACGCGACGACCACCGCGGCACCGGCTGTCGGATCTTCGGACCCACAGCGGATCAGATGGGGCGCCGTGTTCGCGGGAGCGGTGCTCGGCATTGCGCTCCTCGGGCTGCTCACGACGCTCTGGTTTGCGTTGGCATACGGATCGGGGATCGACCAGATCCGGACCAACATCGAGTGGTACGTCGGCATCTCCGCGATCGTCTGCCTGTTCCTGGCGGGCTTGTTCGCCGGGTGGCTCTCCGGCGTGCACGGGTTCGGCTCCGGGTTCTTCAACGGGATGACGATCTGGGGTCTGATGCTGATCCTGACGGTGTCCGTCGGCGTGCCGGCCGTGATGAACGTGTTCAACCTCGGCCGGGTGACGCAGTTGGACGCCGAAACCGGTGGCCTGCTCTCGACTGATGGCAACAACGTCCTGTGGGCCACGTTCTTCTCGATCGTCGGCGGGCTCATCGCTTCGGGCCTCGGTGGGGCCATCGGCGGTGCGATCACGCGGCCGGCGAACGCGCACCTGTACGATGAGGGCGTTCATACCGAGGTCGTCGACCGACCCGAGCGTGACCGGGACCTCGAGCGGTCGGAGCGTGACACCGTCGTCGTCGGGGAAGCGGAGGACGCCGACGTCGACGAGGACGAGCGCGCTCGCTTCCACCGAGCGTTGTAAGAACCGAATACAACGAGAAGGCCCGGCTCTTCGAGCCGGGCCTTCTCGTTGCGGCGCTCCGAAGGGGGTGAGGACGGAGGGCCGTGCGCGTTGCCTATCTCTCGTGACGCGTGCGGGTCCGGGCTCCTCGGTGCTTCGGACCCGCCGCCGTCACCTTGATCCACGCTCTACCCACGGCGTCCACGAGCAAACGGGGTCACGCACTTGACCGCGCGCGGAGCGCGTTCGCGATGCTCGAGACGTCTTCCGGGGTCGTCCCGCAACAGCCGCCGATCAACCGCGCGCCGGCGTCGCGCCATTCGAGCGGGCGGAGCGATGGCCGCGCGTCCTGGCGAGGCGGGTCGACCCATTGCTTCCGCAGCGGGTTCCAGAACGCGCCGCGATTCGGATAGCACACGACCGGCCGGTCGGTCCTCGCCGCCGCGATCTCGACGAGCGCGGTGATGTGGAGCGGTGACGTGCAGTTCACGCCGACAGCGACCACGGACGGCGCGGAGTCGACCGCGTCGACGGCCTGCTCGAATGGCGTCCCGTCGCAGATGTGCGCGCCGTCGCGACAGCTGAAGCTCAGCCACGCAGGGACATCGGGAACTTGCTCGAGCGCACCCACGATCGCACGCGCCTCTGCGATCGACGGGATCGTCTCGACGGCGAACACGTCGGGCTGCGCTTCGGCGAGCGCCTCGAGACGTGGGAGGTGAAACTCGCGGAGCTCCGCCTCGCCGATGTCGTAGTCGCCCCTGTATTCGGCTCCGTTGCCAAGGTACGCCCCGTACGGGCCGATCGATGCGGCCACCAGGCGCTCGCCCGGCGCGTCCCGCGCCGCGTCGCGCGCCGCGTCACGCGCGAGCTCGACGCTCCGGCGAAGCACGTCCGCGGCGGCGTCGCGGTCGAGTCCGCGGCGGGCCAGGCCGGCGAAGCTCGCCTGGTAGCTGGCCGAGATGGCCACGTCGGCGCCGGCGGCGAAGTACTCGGAGTGGACGTCGCGGACCAGCTCCGGCGACTCGAGCAACACCCTGGCCGACCAGAGGGGATCGCGGAGGTCCGCGCCGCGCCGCCCGAGCTCTGTCCCGAGACCGCCGTCGAGGACGACCACGCCGTTGCGAACCAGGACCTCGTCGAACGGTGACCACATGGCCCTCAGCGTAAAGCGCGTGACGCATCAACGGTCGAGACGTTGACCTGTCGCCGCATTCCCACCAGGATGCAGCCCGGTTCGGACAGGAGGGGTAATGGTCTCGGCAAGCACGTACATGCTCGTCTTTCGCATCCTGCACGTCCTCGGCGCGATCGCGTGGGGCGGTGCCATCTTCCTGTTGGTGTTCTTCCTGCAGCCGACGGCCAAGGCGATCGGGCCGGCGGCCAGTCCGTTCATGCGCGAGCTCCTGGGGAACCGCCGTCTCACGAACGTCATCCTGTGGATCGCCGGGGTGACGATCGTCGCCGGCGGTTTCCTCTATTGGCACTACGTCGACGTCGCCGGCGGTCTCGGCTCGTTCCTCGAGACGGCGTTCGGGCTGTGGCTGGCCATCGGAGCGATCTCGGCGCTGGTCGCGTTCTCGATCGGGTTGTTCATCACGCGCCCGACGCTGGTGCGCGCCACCACCGTCGGCGCCCAGATCGCCGCGGCGGGCGACGCGCCGCCGCCCGAGCTCGTTCAGGAGCTGCAGCGGCTCCAGGCCCGCGGCCGAACGCTGGCGATCATGAACTTCACGTTCGTCGCCATCGCCGCGTTCGCCATGGCGACGGCGCGCTATTGGTAGCCGTTCGAGCAGCCGGTACCGTTGACCGCCGGGCGTGCAACGCGCCCAAGTACCAATGGGGTATCTCGAGCTCACCGACGTGTCGTACGCGCTTCCCGGAGGGTGGACGCTCTTCGAGGGCGTGAGCTTCCGCGTCCCCTCCGGCGAGCACGCCGCGATGGTCGGCGCGAACGGGATCGGCAAGACGACGCTCCTACGCGTCATCGGGGGGCTCGACTCGCCGAAGTCGGGTGTCGTCCACGTAGACGGGCGTCTCGGCCTGATGCGCCAGTTCATCGGCTCGGACGCCCGGCCCACGACGATCCGCGACTTCCTGCTCGCGTATGCCGAACCGTCGATCGCCGATGCGGCGAAGCGGCTCACCAAGGCCGATCGGTGGATGCGCGACCACGCCGGCGAGGACGCGCAGATCCGGTATGCCGAGGCGCTCGCCCAATGGGGCGAATCGGGTGGCTACGAGGCCGAGGCGGTGTTCGACCGCTGCACGAAAGCAGCGTTCGGAGGCCGATACCCGCAGTCTGCCGAGCGCCACATCGAAACGCTCTCGGGCGGGGAGCGCAAACGGCTCGCGCTCGAGGTGATGTTCAACTCGGCGTTCGACGTGCTCCTTCTGGACGAGCCGGACAACACGCTCGACATCGAAGGCAAGCGGTGGCTCGAGGACACGGTGAACGCGAGCGACCGGACGATCCTGATGGTGACCCACGACCGGACGGTCCTGGACCGAACGGCGCAACGCGTCGTCACGCTCGAGGGCAAGGCGGCGTGGACGCACGTGGGTCCGTTCGCGACGTACGCGGACGCGCGGGAAGCGCGCATCGAGCGGCTCGAGGAGGACCACCGCCGCTACGAGGAGGAGCGCAAACGCCTGGCCGAGATGATCAAGGAGATGAAGCGCAAGGCCGCCTACAACGAGGGCTGGTCGACGAAGGCGCGCAATGCCGAGCACCGACTGGAACGGTTCGAAGCGCGAAACGCGCCGCCGCTCCGGCCCGACGTGCAGGACGTGCGGATGCGGATCGGCGGTGGCCGGACGGGGAAGGTGGCCATTCGCATCCACGGGCTGGCGATCGGCGACATCGTGCGGCCGTTCGATGCCGAGATCTGGTTCGGCGAGCGCGTCGGCGTGATCGGGCCGAACGGCTCGGGGAAGTCGTTCTTCCTCCGACTGCTTTCCGGCGAGCCGGTCGCGCATCAGGGGGAGTGGCGGCTGGGCGCTCGCGTTCAGCCCGCGCTGTTCGCGCAGCTGCACGAGCGTCCGGACATCGGGAACCTGCCGATCGTCGACGTGCTTCGGGCGAAAGGGCTCTCGATGACGCAGGCCATGTCGGCGCTTCGCCGGTACGAGCTCGACGTCGCTGCGCGGAACTCGTTCGAGGTGCTCTCGGGCGGTCAACAGGCGCGTGTGCAACTGCTGCTGATGGAGATCGACTCGCCGACGATGCTGCTGCTCGACGAGCCGACGGACAACCTCGACGTGGCGTCGGCCGACGCGCTCGAGCTGGCGATGGACCGGTACGAGGGCACGGTGATCGCCGTGACGCACGACCGATGGTTCATGCGCCGGATGGATCGATTCCTGTTCTTCGACGAGGACGGCTCGGTGCGCGAGTTGCTCGACTCGCCGTACGAGGACGCGGCCGCGGTCGGATGACACGCCGACTCGTTGCGCTTTGCGTGGTCTCGGGGCTCGGCGTTTCGTGCGCGGCGTCCGGCGACGTGACCGGAGCGGACGGGCCACGTATCCGTGCCGCCGGCGCGACCGGCGGGACGACCGTGACTCCGTCGCCGTCGCCGTCGCCGGATCAACTCATCGAGCCACTACCGGCTCCGGACGAGCCGGTCCCGACGCGGCGGGGCGAGCTTGCGCGAGTATTCGAGCAGACGTTCACGCGGAACCGCGACGCGATCGCGGTGTGGTACCGGCGCGGGGACCCGGCGACGTGGCCGCCGCCGCGGGACGTGGTGTTGCTGACGCTGTACGAACAGCGCATCTACCGATGGCTCGCGGAGCGGCCTGCGGTCGCCGATGGCGTGATCGATCGTCTGGGGCGAAGGATCGCCGTCGAGGCGGGTCGCAACGTCGCCGCGACGCACGCGCTGTTCGAGCACTTCGGTGCGGTGAACACCCTCCCGGACTTCCGGATCCGCCGGCCCGAACCGGCGGACGTGCTTCGCTCGTACTTCCGGGCCGCCGAGCGACGGTTCGGCATCGACTGGGAGGTCCTCGCCGCGGTGATGGTGATCGAGACGAGGATGGGGCGGATTCGGTCGGCGAGCTCCGCCGGCGCGCAGGGGCCGATGCAGTTCATCCCGTCGACGTGGGAGGCCTACGGGATGGGCGGCGACATCAACGACCCCGAGGACGCGATCATGGGCGCCGCGAACTACCTGCGCGCGTCCGGCGCGCCCGAGGACTACCGCCGAGCGCTCTATGCGTACAACCCCGTCGACGCGTATGTGAACGCGGTGTGGTGGTACGCGCGAACGATGATGCGATTCCCGGATGCGTACTACGCCTACTACAACTGGCAGGTCTACGTGCGGACGGTCGACGGCGACGTGCGTCTTTCCGGTCCGGGGCTCTAGCGCGACTTCCCGAGCGCGGCCTCCCCGCTACAGTCGCAACGTGAGCATGTCGCGTCGTGGCAGGTTCGCGATAGGGGCATCGATCGTCTCGTTCGTGTTCGTCGCGACGGTGGCCGCGACCCCCGGATCACCGTTCAGTCCGGCGCTGCCGGCCACAGCCCGGCCGAGCGGTCCGTTCCGGTGGCTCTCGGGCGTCGTCGGGGTGGATGCGGTGCACGGGAACGCGTTGGCGGCCGTGGGGGTCGTCGCGGTTGCGCTCGCGGCGGCGGCATTTGTGTTCGTGCTGTACGAGACGTGGCGCGGCGAGATACCGCCGCGCCACGTTCTCTGGCTAGCCGTCGCCTATCACGTTGCGCTGCTGTTCATCCCGCTGCTGTTCTCGCGCGACGTCTACTCGTACGCGTACTACGGTCGGATCGCAGCGGTGTATCACACGAACCCGTACGTCGCGACTCCGGCCGACTACCCGCAGGACGCCCTCGCGGCGTTCGTCGGTCCGAAATGGTTCGACACGCCGGCGGTGTACGGCCCCCTGTGGACGCAGGCGTCGGCGCTCGTCGCGCGCGCGGTCGACGAGGTCGCTCAGTTCATCGCCGTGTTCCGGGTTATCGCCATCGCCGCGAGCCTGGCCACGATCGGCGTCGTCGCACGCCTGGTCCGCCGGGAGCGACCGCGCCGTGAGGCGTTCGCCGTCGCCATCCTCGGCCTGAATCCGGTCGTGCTGTTCCAGAGCGTCGCGAGCGGACACAACGACCTGCTCGTCGCCCTGTCGATCGCCTCGGCCCTTGCTCTCGTGTACGCGCGCCGGAATCTGCTCGCGACTGCCGTGCTCGCGCTCGGCACGCTCGTCAAGGTGACCGCCGTCGTGCCACTCCTTCTCTTGGTGCTCGTAGCGGTTGCCAGAGCTCCCGCGCGTGAACGCTGGCGCGTACTCGCCGTGCATGGCGGCGTTGCGCTCGCGATCGCGCTGCTCGCCGCGGCGCCGTTCCTGAACACCACCGACCCGACGCTCGGCGTCTTCGAGCTGGCCACGCACGAGGGCTGGCTCGCGCCGTCGCGCCTGGTCCGCCGGCTATTCGACGCGATCGGCGGCGAAACGTTGGAGCTCATTCCGCGCATCGTCTTCCCACTCGTCTTCGTGGCGGCCATCATCGCCATCGGTCGACGGCTGGTCGACGGCGTGATACCGACGGCCCGCATCGGCGCAGCATGGGGGTGGGGGCTGCTCTGCCTGACGTTGCTCGGCCCGGTGCTGTTGCCGTGGTACGTCACGTGGACGCTTCCGCTGGCGTGGCTCTTGCCCCGCGTGCCGAGGATCGTCTTGATCGGAACGAGCCTCGGTCTCATCGTCTCGCAATGGACCTCGGAGCCGGCGACGTTCGCGTCGGCGTACGACGCGAACCTCCTCTTCGGGCACTACGTGCTGACGCCGATCTTGATCGCGCTACTCGTGTGGCTTCTCGTCGACCTGTGGGCTCGAGTTCGCGATGGCGCGCCGCTCGAGGACGCGCCACACGAGATACCCGCTCCCACCGGCAAGCACTGACACGGTCCACGCGCCGGCGGGAGCGTCGAGAGGAGCGCCCAGCCGTTCGAGCACGATCGCCGTGAGCGTGACGCCGGCGGCGCCGATCGCAATAGCTGTGGCGGCCGCCGAGAGCGTGTCGGTGAAGACCGTTCGCGCCCAGCCATATCCGACGGCCCACAGGAACGCGAGTGTCAACGCAGCGGACACTGCGGTGGCCGCGCGCGACGCCGGCTCGAGGGGTTGGACCGGATCGCCCTCGATGAGCGGACCGCTGCCGGGGTCGATCACCGTCGCTTCACGAGGGACGCCAAGCTCGTCGACGTCGTAGAACGGCGTGAGAACGAACAGCTCGGCCTCCTGGCCCGATCGATCGACCGCCGCAAGGACGTCGCCCCCCGTCAGATCTGCCAGCGCCTGCCGTTCGACATCGCCGTTCGGATCGCCAAGCGGTGCCCAGATGACGACGTCGCGGATCCGATCAGGCGGGACGGCCGCGCGGATGACGTTCCCCGCGAGCGTGGCGAGGAACGAGAGCGCTCCGTCCTGTTCATCGACGAGGAACACCAGTGGGATGCCCGGCTCCACACCACCCGAGATGAGCCTGTTCAAGGTGGTCGCAGTCGCGACCTCGGCCTCCGACATGAACGGTCGCTGCCGGTCCCACGAGATGAACGCGCCCCCCAGCATCGAGCCGACGAGTGCGACCGCGACCATCATCCCGAGCGCTCGTCGTCGACGCTGGTCGAACCATCGCACCACGCGAACGAGTCCGAGCGCCGCGAGCATGGGTACGACGAACCCGAAGGTCACGAAGCGGTCGGCGGGGAGCCATCCGGTTGGGAGCGCGACGATCACGCCGCCGACGAGCACGGCGGCCCACGATCGAAGGAACCTGGCGACGAAATCGGCGCGGTCGGAAAGACCCGCGACGGCGAGCGGTACCGACACCAATTGCACGTATCGCGCCCATCGTTGGATGAAGCGGTCCAGGTACGCGGCGCGTAGCTCGCCGCCGAGGCCGGCCCGCCGCAGGAAGGCATCGCGGGACGTGTCGACATCCGGCGGCGACGGGCCGATCAGGACCGAAAGCAGTCCGGCTCCGACGAGGACTCCGGCGCCGCCGGTCGCTTCCGCGACGCGACCCGCCTGCGCGCGGTCGTGGCGCCATGTCATCGCGGCTGCGAGCAAGAGGATGACCGCGGCGAGCACCAAGAAGAGCGGGTGGGCGAGCCCGCCGGCTGCCATGACGCCGGCGGCGAGATACGCCGCACGTCTCGTTCCCGTTGCGAGCGCGACCGCGGCGGCCAACAACGCTGCGGCCATGGCCAGGTTCGCCAGGTAACCCGCGGCGAGGTGAACCGCGAACGTACCGGCGAGCAGGCCCGCCAGGAACGCAACCCGTCCACGCGTTCGGATGAGGGCCGTCGCCGCGAGCCCGATCGAGACGCCGAGCGCGATCTCCAGCGCCGACGTCGCTTCGACGACCGAGCGCCCGAGGGCCCCTTGCAGCACCAGCGTCAACGCCGGAACGCCGGGGCGCTCTCCGACGACCGATAGGCCTTCCTCACCGGCGAGTCGCGCCCACCACAGGTACACCGGTGCGTCTGGGCCGAGAGGGAACCGAGCGTCGTACGCGACGAACGGCCACAGGAACCACGCGAACAGGATGAATGTGAGCCCGCCGAGCACCAGCATGTCTGTCCGTGAGCCGGAACGTTTCATCGAACGGAGCATCGCATCCTCGCTGCTAGCATCCCGCGGATGCTCGACCGCGAGCTCGCCGAAGAGGTCCTCCGCGCAGCTCGATCCCGCGGCGGTGCGTTCGCCGAGCTGTTCGTCGAGGAACGGTTCGGCGTATCGGTTCGCTTCGACGACGGCAAGGTCGAGGAGCTCACGACCGGAACGGATCGCGGTGCCGGCGTTCGCGTCGGTCACGGCACGTCGTTCGGGTACGCGTATTCGAACCGCCTCGACCGCGACTCGCTGCTGCAGGCCGCGGCTGCCGCGGCGGCATCCGTGACCGAGAACGGTGCCGGCGACGTCGTCGCCTTCCGCTCACTCGAGCCGCCCGTCGTCCACGAAGCGACCCGCGACGCGGCGTCGACCGGATCGGCCGACAAGGTAGCGTGGGTACGCGAGGCCGACGACGCGGCGCGCTCGCACTCTCCCGAGGTGCGCCAGGTAACGGCCGTGTACGGCGACTCGCTCCAGCGAGTGCTGATCGCGGCGTCCGACGGACGGTGGGTCGAGGAGACGAGGCCGCGTGTCCGTCTGGTCGTCTCGGTCGTCGCCGGGCGCGACGGCAACATCCAGACGGGTTTTCACGGGCCCGCAGGACTCGCCGGCCTCGAGTTCCTCGAAACGCACCCACCGTCGGAGACGGCGTTGGTCGCGGCCGAGCGAGCCGTGACGATGCTCGATGCTCGTCCGGCGCCGGCGGGCGAGATGACCGCGGTGCTCGCGCCGGGGATGGGCGGCGTGCTGTTCCACGAGGCGGTGGGGCATCCGCTCGAGGCCGACATCGTGGACAAGGAGGCGAGCGTATACCGCGGCCGCGTGGGGGAGCGTCTCGCCTCGGAGATCGTCAACGGCGTCGACGACGCGACGGTGCCAAATGCGTGGGGGTCGTTCTCCTTCGACGACGAGGGAGCCCCGGCGCAGCGGACGCCACTGTTCGACGACGGCGTGTTGCGCGGATGGCTCTACGACCGCTTGCGCGCCGAGAAGGACGGCGCGCCGTCGAGCGGAAACGGCCGGCGGCAGTCCTACGCCCATCCGCCGATCCCGCGGATGACGAACACGTACATCCTCGACGGCACGTCGAGCACCGAGGAGCTGATCTCCTCGACCGAGCGCGGCGTCTACGTGACGGCACTCGCGGGCGGCCAGACGAACCCGGCGAGCGGCGACTTCGTGTTCGGATGCTCCGAGGCGTATCTGATCGAGAACGGCGAGAAGCGGCACCCGGTTCGGGGCGCGAACCTGATCGGTCGGGCGATCGAGGTCATGTCGCACGTCGACGGCTTGGCGAACGACTTCGACATCTGGCCCGGCATCTGCGGCAAGGACGGCCAGAGCGTCCCGGTCGGGAGCGGTTCACCCACGCTTCGCATCGCGCGGATCACGATCGGGGGTACGGGATGACGCGTGACCTCAACGACCTCGCGGCCGTGGCCGTGGCGGCCGCGCGCGATGGAGAGGCCGTCGAGGCGTATGCCGAGGAGTCGAGGCACACGGATGTCGAAGCGAGAAAGGGCGAGGTCGAGGGCCTCACCTCGGCCGAGAGCCGCGGCGTCGGCGTCCGGCTGATCGTCGGTGGCCGGCTGGGGTTCGCATACGCCGCCGACCCCAGTGACGACGAGATCGTGGCCACGGTCGAGCGCGCGCGGGAGAACGCGACGCTCGGGACCGAGGACGAGAACAACGTGCTCGCGGACGCCAGCGAGTACGAGCCGATCGAGGGGCTGTTCTTCGACGAACAGGCCGCGATGCCGGCCGACGAGAAGGTCTCGCTCGCGCTCCAGGTCGAACGCGTGGCGGTGTCGTCCGACCCGAACGTGGGCAAGGTCGAACAGTGCGGGTTCGGCGACGCGATCGGCCGTGTCGCCATCGCGTCGACAACTGGCGTGTCGGCGGAGTTCCGCCGGACGGGATGCTGGTGTGTCGCCGTCACGCTCGCAGAGCGTGATGGCGACACCCAGACCGGTTTCTCGTTTCAAGTCGCTCACCGGGCGGCGGATCTCGACCCGGACGCGGTCGCGCGCGAGGCCGCTGAGCGCGCCGCGCGGATGCTCGGGGCGGTGAAGCCACAGACGCAGCGCGTTCCCGTGCTCCTCGATCCCTTCGCGGCGTCGTCGTTCCTCGGCGTGCTCGCCGGAGCGCTTTCCGCCGAGTCGGTGCAGAAGGGACGGTCGTTGTTCGCGGACCTCGTCGGGGAGCGCGTGGGCGCCGACGTCTTCACGCTCGTGGACGACGGCCGGCTCCTGGAGGGACCCGCGGCAGCGCCGTTCGATGACGAGGGCGTTCCGGCAGGGAGGACCGACCTCATCGGCGGCGGCGTGCTGAACGGCTTCCTTCACAACACGTACACGGCGCGCCGCGGCTCTACGACGTCGACCGGCAACGCGAGTCGCGCCGGATACCGTTCGACACCCGGGGTCGGCGCGACGAACTTCTACGTGCAGCCGGGATCGGTGTCGTTCGAATCGCTGCTGGCGAAGGCGGATGGTGGTGTGCTGATCCAGGACGTCTCGGGCGTGCACTCGGGTGCGAACCCCATCAGCGGGGAGTTCTCCGTCGGCGCCACCGGACTTCGCATTGCCGGCGGCGCGCTCGGTGAGCCCGTTCGCGAGATGACCATCGCCAGCACGCTGCCCGACATGCTGAAGTCCGTGGCGGCGGTCGGCTCGGACCTTCGGTTCTTCTCGTCGGTCGGCACCCCCTCGATCCTCATCGGCGAGATGACGCTCGCGGGCGTCTGAGAACACCGAGTCGCACGAGCGGCTGGGTCAGACGATCGCGGGGCGAAGCCCGGTGGCGATCACGACCAAGCAGATCGCCGCCACGACGAGCCGGTACCAGACGAAGACGCTGAAGTCGCGCCGGCGCAGGTACGCGAGCAGGAACGCGATCACCGCGAAGCCGCTGACGGCCGAGGCGGCGATCCCGGCGATGAACGGACCGGTCATTCCAGCGGGGATCCCGTCGCTCACGAGATCGACGCCCTCGTACACGCCCGCGCCCGCGATGACCGGGAGCGACAGCAGGAACGAGAACCGCGCGGCGGTCTGGCGATCGAAGCCCATCGCGCGCGCGGCGGTGATCGTCACGCCCGAGCGCGACACTCCCGGCTGCAACGCCACTGCCTGCGCGACGCCCAGCCACCAGCCGTCCCGGAGGCCGAGATCATCCAGCTGCCGTCGGCTCGCGGCGACGCGATCGACGACGTACAGGAGGATGCCGAACACGGTCAACATGACGGCCACGAGCCACGGCTGACTGAGGTCGTCCTCGATGACGC
>Ga0299907_10002250_pt1 | contig 11728 bp, 11 predicted proteins | sample RVTome_16_FD_198680 | JGI IMG/M metagenome (GOLD analysis project Ga0299907, IMG submission 198680) | Soil microbial communities from uranium-contaminated site in the Upper Colorado River Basin, Wyoming, United States - RVT152D67 (version 2) ...
GACTCGCTTCCTCCTTACGAGATCCTCGATCTGATCCTGGAGGCCTACATCGAGGAAGAACGAGGCATCGGCGAGATCGTCGAGGGCGGAGCCGATCGGGAGACGGTAGAGAAAGTCGTAGCTCTCGTCGATCGAGCGGAGTACAAGCGGCGTCAAGCAGCCCCGGGCCCAAAGGTGACGACGAAGGCCTTCGGGCGCGACCGACGCTTGCCGATAACGAATAAGTGGCGCGAGGGACCCGATCGCGGTCTGCCGCGAAAGGTCACCGGCGAGAAGCGAGAGAAGTGATCTAGGTGGCTACTACCGTTCTCATGCTCTCGGATCGAGCCGAAGATGTCCGCGAGATCCTTCCGAACTTTCCCGTGGCGCCTTATCTCGTCGTGCGCGCGCCCTTGAAGACAACCGGTCCCGAGGAGCTCATCCCGATCCATCCCGACCTGCTGTTGATTGATGCGAGGGGGGACGTCGAGAGCGCGGAGGACGCGACGCGTCGGTTGTCGCTGGCGTGGGAGACGGGGCTGCCGCCCATCATCGTGGTGGTCGATCAGGATGCGGTGGGACGGTTCCGATTCGAGACCGGAGCTGACGACTTCCTGGTCGCCGACGCCACGACGGGAGAGATCTCCGCGCGCCTCGCGCTCGGCATCCGCCGTGCCGGTCACGGAGAGGACACGGCGGTCATCAAGGTCGGCGACCTCACGGTGAATCCCGACAACTATCAGGTCTACGTTCGCGGCCGCCCTCTCGATCTCACCTACAAGGAGTTCGAGCTGTTGAAGTTCCTCTCGCAAAGACCGGGCCGTGTGTGCAATCGCGACCTTCTCCTGCGCGAGGTGTGGGGGTACGACTACTTCGGCGGCACGCGGACGGTCGATGTTCACATCCGAAGGTTGCGCGCCAAGCTGGGGGCCGAGCACGAGACCCTGATCGAGACGATCCGCAACGTCGGCTACCGTCTCGTGCCGCGTCCACGCGATCGGCAATAAACACGCCGATAGGCTCGTTGCTTAGCAGCGGGGCCCCTAGCTCATCAGGTAGAGCACCGGACTTTTAATCCGGCGGGCAGGGTTCGAGTCCCTGGGGGCCCACTGCGTGGGCCCCCACGCCCACGCCCGAAGCCCCACTCGACCGCCGGGCGGCTTCGCCGCTACTTCCGGCGGTTCGAGTCCCTGGGGGCCCACTTCCGGGGGGCGAGAGAAAGCTCACTTTCCACTCTCATCGGGCGACAAGGCCAACGCTGCGATGAGGCGATATGTTTCTTGGGATGCGCCCCGACGCGGCTAACCTGCCCCGCTACCCGGTCCCTCCACCGGGCGTCGCGCTTGCTCCGATCGTCGCCCTAGCTCTGATCGTGATCCTGAATTTCGTTGCGCCGGTTCGGTTTCTCCCGCAGGTCGTATCCCTTGTGGTCGGGATCCCGTTGCTGGTCGTTGGTGTCGGCCTGTGGGGCTGGGCGATAGTCGGCATGTTGCGTGCTGGCGAGAATCCCGCGCCTCACAGGTCAACCGCCCATCTAGTCACGGGAGGTCCGTTCCAGGTAAGCCGCAACCCGATTTACACGGGGGGAACGATCGGCCTCCTCGGGTTGGCTGTGCTCCTCGACACCGCCGCCGGGATAGCGGTCGTCATCGCGCTCGGCATCCTCGCGCGCTCCATCGCGGTGGCAGAGGAGCGCTACCTGGAGGAGAAGTTCGGTGACGGGTACCTCGAGTACAAGGCGCGTGTGCGCCGCTGGATCTAGGGAGTCCCGGCGGGTTGCCGCTCAGTGGCTCCGGCTGATCCGTTACACCGCGCGGTCTCCTGGTCCCGACCCGTCCCTGGGGGCCCACCATCACTTCGGGTATCCGCAGCAGCGCGCTATGTAGCATTTGCGCAAACGGGGTTGTAACCGATCCCGGCCTGGGTTGAGATGGATCGATGTTGAGAAGGCTCTTCCACGATCGGACGGCCCGCGTCGTTTCCGCAGCCGCCCTATTCCTTGTTGCGCTCGGTGTGGTGGCCGCAGCATGGGCTGCGCCCGGTGGACCGAGCTCCCCTGGGGCGAATAGGAACCAAGCGCCTCCGGCTCACTCAAACTCAGTGCATAACCGGGGGCCCAAGCCACAGCGAACCCACTTCGGCACCGGGTGCGAGTACGGCGCCGCGGTCTCGCATTGGGCCAGCGGCAAGGTGAAGGACACCTCGCACTGCGAGCCCGGACAGGCGGACGAGCAAAGGTCCGGCTAGGAGGCCACCACGGCTCTGATGCGACGGACGATCTCGTCGAGGGGGGTGCCCTTTTCGATGTAGTCGTCGGCCCCCAGATCGGATGCCGCCGAGCCGAGCACAGAGCTCTCGAAACCGGTGAACATGATGACCTTCGCCAACGGCACGACATCTCGGATCTCCGCCAAGGCCTGCAGCCCGCTCTTGTGCGGCATGTTGACATCGAGAAGCACGACGTCGGGAGCCAGCTCTCGGCACTTCGCCACGGCCTCGTTGCCGTCCGCGGCCTCGCCGACGACCTGAAAATCCTCGTAGGGCTCGATCGCCATCGAGAGGAGCATGCGGATCTCCTCGACATCGTCACAGATCAATACGGTCTTACCCATCGCGATCGCTCCGTCTCAGGAGCACGGCCGAAACGAGGTGCTTGGCCGACGTGAACGCTCGCTCGAGCGCGGAAGCAACTCGGCTCTGGTCACCCTTCTCGAGCGCCATCTGAGCCACGGTCAGGTTCTGAACGACTTCCTTGTAGACCGTAGCGGCCTGAGCCTTTATTTCCTCCTCCGCCATCACACGCTCCGTGATGTCGTTGACGATGCCGAGCACACCGATGCGCGTGCCGTCGCGCTCGATCGGGTAGAAGCTCAGCTCGTAGAAGTGATCGGGGTCCTGTCCGTCGGGCATGTCCTGAGGAGCCTCCGCGCGGATAATGGGATCGCCTCCGGCGAGGATCGATCGAAGGACCGGCTCCACGGCGCCGGCGAATTGGGGGACCACCTCGGTCGGGGTTCGACCGATATGAGAGTCCATAGGGACGCCGTTGATGTCGGCGAGGATCTGGTTAACCCGGACGTATTTCAGATCGGCGTCGAGGACCGCCAATCCGACCGGGGCGTGCGCGAAGAGCGCGTCGATGAGCGCACTCTCCCAGCTACCCGGTTCCACGAGCTACCGCCCTTTCGCCGCATCACAAGTGGCCTGCCGAGAAGGCTAGCCGCGGCCCTGGAGGATCGCCTCGATCTTGTCCACGAGCTGCTCGGGATGGAACGGCTTGGTTATGAACTCCCGGCACCCCATCTCCAGAGCCCGCTGCATGGCTCCCCCGCTCGCGTGAGCGGACAGCACGATCACCGGCGGGGTGTTCTGGGCGAGCCGTTCCAGGACCGCGAAGCCGTCGATCCCCGGGAGCCTCAGGTCGAGCAGGATGATGTCGGGTCTCTCCCGTTCGAGGCGCTCGAGAGCGTCCTCGCCCGAGCCGGCCGTCAGCACCCGATACCCCTCGAGCTCGAGGGCGAGCCGAACGGTTAGGACGATGTCGGGTTCGTCGTCGACGACCAGGACGGTCTTGGGCGTCACGCCGCGGGGCGCAGTCTCACCCGGAACCGCGCGCCGTGCGGACGCACGGGATGGTAGGTGACGCGGCCCCCGAAAGCCTCGGCCAATCGCCGCACGATCGCGAGGCCGAGCCCCGCCCCCTGTTGATCCGCGGAACCTCGGACGAAGGGATGGAACAAGCTGTCGATCAGGGCCTCCGGCACGCCGGGACCATCGTCGTCGATGTCCACGAGGACCCCGTCGTCATCGCGTTCGGCATGGATCCTGACCTCGTGACCTCCGTGGCGATAGGCATTGGAGATGAGGTTCGTGAGGATCTGATCGAGGCGTACCGGATCCGCCCACACGATGAAGTTGTCAGAGATCTCGATGCGCACCTCGACATCTTCGGGGGCCGGGTTCGCCTCGAGGACCTGTTCGGCGATCTCGGCCAAAGACACCGCTTGCAGGTCGAGTTGAAGGCGACCCGTATCGAGCTGGGTGAAATCCAGAAGACGGTTGACCAGAAGCGCGAGTCGCTTCGCTCCGCGGTCGAGGCCTTCGATGCAGGCATTTACGTCCTTCTCTTCCAAAAGATCTCTGCTGTCGGCCAGCGTCGCGGCGAGACCAACGATCGCGGTCAACGGGGTGCGGAGCTCGTGAGCGGCATTGCTGATGAACTCGCTCTTGGTGGCGTCGAGCTCGCGTAGCTGTCTCTCGTGACGCTTTCGTTCCGTCACGTCGCGGATGACAGAGACGATGCGAACCCCCTCGTCGGTTTGGATCAGCTTGACAGCCGACTCCGTGTCAACACGATGGCCCGCCTTGTGCATCAGGCCGGCCTCGTAGTGATCCTCGACATCTCCGCCGGCAAGTCGTAATCGCAGGCGCTCGGTGATCTGCTCGCGCTCCTCCGGCAGACTCAACTCGAGAAGACTGGGGAGGGCCATGAGCTCGTCGAGCGTGTACCCGGTCATACGGACATAGGCATCGTTCGCGTACACGAGACGGCCTTGGTCGGTTACGACGACGCCTTCGTCGAGATCGCTCACCGCTTGCAACAATCTTTCGTAGCGCTCGTTCTCGTGTCCCAGCGCCATGATCAGACGCACGCGGTCGAGCGCGACCGCGACGATGGATCCGAACGCCTCGAGACGCTCCACTTCGTCGGAACCGAAAAGCGGAGTGAACGGACCCGTGACCAGAACCAACGAGCCGGTTCCTTCGCCGTACTCGAGCGGAACCTCGATGACCGAACGTGAATCCTCCAAGCGGAAACGGTCCACGTCGGCTGCGTCCAACCGATCCGCGGCGAGGACATCGCCTTGCGCTGAGATAAGGAAGCCGGCGTCGGCCCCTACCAACCTCTGCGCCCAGTGAACCGCGTGCTCGGCAACCGACCTGATCTCGGGGTGGAACAGAACGAGGTCTCGAGCGGCGAACAACGACGTTTCCTCTTTGTCCCGCCATGCACGCCGCAGCCACAGTGGCGCTGCGAAGCTAACGTACAGCAGTGGCACCATCCCCAGGGCCAGGAGTTTCACGCCGAGCAGCAACGTCGACTGATCGCCGCTCGTCCCCGCCCAGGTCAGCGCGACGACCACAAGGCCGATGAAGCCGGTGCTCAACATCCGTAACCGCGCGCGCTGGACGGACGGACGATCGCGTGCCTCGCGCCAGAACGTGCGCGCGGTGCCGCCGACGAAGATGCTCCATAGCAGCGCGATCGCCATCACTAGCGCGAACTGCACCCCGCTCAACCGAGGATCGTCCGTATAAGGCAGGTCCGCGACCACGATCAGCGGCGTTAGAGCGAGTGTGACGCCCAGGGCGGCGGCTCTGAACGACGGTCCGAGAGGTAAGAGCGAGTGGCGGAACAGGAGCAGCAGGTATCCGGACCACAGGAACAACAACAGCGAGAACGGCCCGAGGAAGGAGTAGCGGTAGTCGGTCACCGGGCCGAAGAAGGTGAGGGTCATCAAGACCCCGATCGTGGCGAAGGCCCAACCGGCCAGCGATAGCGCGCGATCGTCCTGTCTGTGCGCCTTCGCGAGGCAGACGGCCGACAGCAACAGGAACGCGATGCCGAGGGCGATCTCCAGGGGGTGCGCGGCGGTGTCCATCGACCGTCAATGCTAGGAGCGCGCGGCGCCCGCGCATATGACTAGGACGAGTCACATGTATCCACCCAGACTTACTAAGTCCGTTCCGTGACCTAAGTGGACGAACCCGGGCAATCCCTCTCGCGCAGGAGCAACTTTCGATCATCCGGGTCGCCTTCTTGGTCGAAGTCGAACGCCCCGAGCATGGTATCTGCCGTGCGATCTCGCTCCGTCAGGTGTTCGAGGTCGAAGAGGGTCTCGATGAACTTGAGCACCGACGAGAACTCATAGGTCGTCGAGTCGACATGCCCGGCCTTGGCCCACGGGGAGATGATCAACAGCGGGACGCGGGGGCCGAGGCCCATCACATCGAGGTGCGGGGGCGGGACGTGGTCGTAGAAGCCACCGAAGTCATCCCACGTCATGATCACAACGGTGCTCGCCCAGTACTTCGATCTCATGAGCGCGTTCAGATGACGCACGGTCCAGTTCTCGCCCTTGCAGACGCTGTGCGTCCCCGGATGCTCGTCGAACCCGACGCCGGGAAGCACCCACGACACCTTGGCCAGTTCCTCGTTGCGGATGTCCGAAAAGAACCGGTTCTCCGGCACGACGTCGGTTCCCCAGTGGTCGGAGAACCTGATGTGCTTGATCGCCAGCAGCGCGCTGTAGAAACCCGCGTTGCCGTAATAGCGCCACGAGATCCCCGCGTCGGTTAACGAATCCGGTAACACCTTGAAGTCGAAGCACGGCCACACCGTCTCCCAGTAGCTCTTGACGCGGCGCACGTCCGCGCGCTCTTCCGCTTTCATAACGGTCTTGGTCTGCCCTTCGGACAAGCGGATGAAGCGCGGCACAAGCTCTGAGGGGTCGTCGCAGTAGCCACCGGGAACGAGCTCGCCACGGTCGATCTTGTTTCCGGTGACCCTGCCCGCTTGCGCTGCGACCGTGTACAGGTGCTCGGGGAATGTTGGGCCGAACATAGAAGAGAACATGCGGTCTCCCAACACGAACTCGTCGGCGTAGCGCCAGTAGTTGGGAATGCCCGCCCGATCGAACTGTGTGTAGCCCGTCATCCGATGCCCGTTCATGATCCGATCGAAGCCGTCCATCCCACCCCCGTTCACCGAGACGAGTCCGGCTTCGAAGCTGTGACCAAGATCGTGGCCCATCACATCGGGCGCGAGCGTGAGCGGCACCGTCCGTCCATCGGACGTCTTCCCCTTACGCGCTCCGTCGGCGCCGGGATAGCGACCGAAGTAGTGATCGAACGTCCGGTTCTCTTTGATGATGAAAACGACATGCTCGATGGATGCCTTCAACCCCTCGATGTCCGGGTCCCGTAATGCTTCCGGCGATCCGTCGCCCCTCTCAGCGGGGAGGGAGACGTCGCAGGCGATCCCTGCTGCCAGGAATGCCGCAACTGCCACCGCGCAGATCGGGCGAGCGGACCATCTCATAGGCTCGCCATTCTGCGACATGGAGGTGCGACATGGGCGAAGCGAAGGTCGGATCCGAGCGAAAGGAAGAGGCTTAGATGGGGATGGCAGCGGAGTACCGAGCCGGACGTGAGCGCATCCAGGGGTTGGTTGGTTCACTGGGTGAGCAGGACCTTGGGCGCACCGTGCCTGCATGCCCCGAGTGGAGCGTCAAAGAGCTCGCGGCTCACCTCACCGGCGTCGCGGCCGACTCGTTGGCGACCAACGTGGCCGAGATGGGTCGGCCCAACTGGACCGAGAGCCAGGTCGCCGCGCGCCGTGACAAGCCACTCTCGGAGATCTTCGAGGAGTGGAACGACGTTGCACGACAGATAGAAGCCGGGCTCGACGACCTCCATCCCACGCTGGCGAGCGCGCTGATCGGAGATCTCATCACCCACGAGCTCGACCTCCGAGGCGCCCTCGCCGATACCGATGCGCGCGATACGGAGGGGGTAGTGATCGCGACGTCGTTCTACGCCCGCAACTTCGGAAAGCGCCTCAAGGATGCGGGGCTACCCACCGTTATCGTCCAATGCGGCGACCATGAATGGACCGCGGGGCGCGAGGAACCTCAGGGCTACGTGCGCGCTCCATTGTTCGAGATGCTCCGAGGTCTAACGGGACGGCGCACGAGCGACGAGGTCAAGGGCTTCGACTGGACGATCGATGCGGCCCCTTACCTCGAGCTCTTTGCCATGTATCCCGTGACGCAGTCATCGCTCAACGAATAGGGGACGACCGATGCCAACCGCTCGCTTCGTCACATCGAAGGGAAATTTCACCGCCAAGCTCATGCCCGACCATGCGCCGACAACGGTCGCTAACTTCGTCGACCTTGCGACCGGCAAGCGCGAGTGGCGCGATCCGCGCGACGGGAAGAAGAAGACCGACCCGCTCTACGACGGCACGATCTTCCATCGCGTTATCCCCGATTTCATGATCCAAGGGGGAGATCCTGAAGGCACTGGGACCGGCGGGCCCGGCTACCGCTTCGAAGACGAGTGCCCTCCGGGCGGACCTTCGTTCGATCGGCCCGGTTTGCTCGCCATGGCGAACGCGGGACCCAACACGAACGGCTCGCAGTTCTTCGTTACGGTCGCCGCTACGCCGTGGCTCACCGGGAAGCACACGATCTTCGGCGAGGTTACGGAAGGAATGGATGTAGTCGAGGCGATCTCCACCGCCGATACGGCCGCTCAGGATCGACCCGCGGACAACATCGTGATCGAGCGGATCGAGATCACCGAGGACTGAGCGCTCTTCGCCTCAACTACCATCCTGAGCGAGGCCCCATCGTCTAGCCAGGTCAGGACGCCGCCCTTTCAAGGCGGTAGCACGGGTTCGAATCCCGTTGGGGCCACCTCAGCGTGAAGGGTTCACGGTGCGACGACTGGCGTGCCGCCCGGGTAGTCACCGACCGTTCCGTCGATCGACTCGCGCATGATGTCGGCGTGGCCGAGGTGGCGAGAGATCTCCTCGATCATGTGCAGCAGGATCCAGCGCATCGAGACGTGACCCCGTCGCTTCGTCTTGATCGCCGAGGGCTGGTCCAGATCGACTGCGCGTGCGATGGCGCGGGACTCGTCGACCGCTTTTTTGTAGAGCGAGAGGATCTCATCGGTGGTCTCGTGCGGCTCTATCCGCCAGTCCATCGCGGGATCGTCATCGTTCCACGGCAGATCCGGCGACGGCTTCTTGCCAGCGAACGTCTGCCGAAACCAGCCGTCTTCAACGTAGGCGAGATGCTTGACGAGCCCGAGCAGCGTCATCCCGGTCGGGGTCATGCGACGGCGGAGCTGCTCGTCATCGAGCCCATCGATCTTCCACAGTATGAGATCGCGTTGCGCGTCGAGGAACCCGTGGAGCGTCTCGGCCTCGGGCGCTGCGACCGGTCGCTCGGCGATCATGCGGCTCGCTCCTTCTTGTACGCGGTCAGACGACACGAGGATATTGGTTCGATAGAACTCTTCCGGTTCAGCCGCCTAGTTCCACCTGAAGACGCTGAGCAGGTTCGAGTAGCTATCGGTCCATGCCTGGACCCCCGCGGAGGTATGCAGCTCGGACCAACGCGGGTCGTCGATGACCGTCTGGAGCTCCGCGCGACGGCGACTCATCAGGATCCACTGCGACGCAGTCTTCCCTAAAGATCTCTGGTCAGGGGTGACGTCGCCGTCGGTCCTGGCCATCGCCGCAAGCCCCTTGGCCTCCGCGAGCGCGGCCAGCACCGGGGGCATGTTCAGGTAACGGTTCGATACGTGGAAGGCGAGCAGGCCACCCTCAGACAATTTGCTCTGATAGAGATCGAGTGCCTCCGCGGTTACAAGGTGCACCGGGATCGCGTCCGAGCTGAATGCATCCACGATGATCAGGTCGTGAGTGGTCCGCGTGTCCGTCAGCGTCAGTCGGGCATCCCCGATCACTACCTGCTCGTTGCCGCCACAACCATCCAGGAACGTGAACATCTCTCGCGCGACCCGCTCTATCGCAGGATCGATCTCGTAGAACGTCCACCTCTGCGACGGTGATCCGTAGCACGCGAGCGAACCGGCCCCGAGACCGATCACGGCCACATCCGAGCGCGCCGGATCGGATCGGAACGTCTCGAAGATCTGGCCCGCCGGGCCGCTGGGATGGTAGTAGGTCAGAGGTACCAAGGCGTTATCTGGGTCGAGGCTCTGGCGACCGTGCACCGTGTTTCCGTGGACGAGCGTGCGGTGAGTTTGATCCTGCTTCACCCAGTGCACGCCGAAGAAGTTCCGCTCCGAGACAAGCGTGTTGGCGTCTTGACTGACGAGATGGACCGCGACCACGAGCGCGAAAGCCCCCGCAGGAACGGCACGGGCGACCGTTCGTCGTAGTCGGGGGTTCTTCAACGACGACAGCTCGACGGCACCGATCACGAGCAGACACCCGGCGACGAGCATGAGGGGGTACTCCGCCAACGAGTCGAGCAGCGCCGGCGCGATCAGAGCGTTGACTATGCCGCCCAGCACTCCGCCCACCGAGATCCACAGATAGAACTCCGTCAGCCGTCGCGGAGCGGGACGGTCGCGGTTGAGCTCACCATGCAAAGCCATAGCGAGCGCGGAGAATGTAACGAGGTGCAGCAGCACTATCGCAAGCATGGGTCGGCGCACGTTCAGCGCCATCGACACGACAAGGATCAGAGCCATCAGCGGTGCAACTCTCTTGAAAGCCAGGTGGACCCGAGGGCCGATCTTCGAGAACGTCACGATGAAAGTCCCCAGATAAAGAGCGAGCGGAACCACCCACAACAACGGAATGGCCGCGATGTCGGTACTCAGGTGGTTCGTCACGCCGATCATCAGACTGGATGGAACCAAGGCGAGTGTGACCCAGCGCAACCGTCGCGCGCGAGTGAGGTCATCGCTTACGGCGATCGCATCCGGGTCCGCCTCGGGAGTTCGCCGAACCCATGCAGCGAACGCACAGAGGGCGACCGCCGCCACGAGAGCTCCGTAGCCTGCCGCCCACAACCAGGTCTGGCGCTCGACCGCAAACAGCGGTTCTGCAACGAAGGGATAACCGAGCAACGCGGCCAGGCTCCCCGCGTTGCTCGCGGCGTAGAGGAAGTAAGGATCTGCGGCCGAAGGATGGTCGGTCCGGCTCAACCACCGTTGGAGCAAGGGCGCGGTCGTCGACACCGCGAAGAAGGGAAGGCCGACGGTAGTTGCCATGAGCAAGAGCAGCCACACGATGGGCGTTCCGGCGGTCGGGGGCCGCAATCCCGGCGGAAGTGCGATCGGGATCAACAGCAACGGAACCGCGAGCACTGCCAGGTGCACGATCATCTGGCGCCCCAGCGAAAGCTTGGAGACGATCAGGTGGGAATACGCATAGCCGAAGAGAAGGACGGCCTGGAAGAACAACATCGCGGTATTCCAGACAGATGGTGTCCCGCCGAGAAGGGGCAGAACCATCTTGCCGAACATGGGTTGGACGACGAAGAGTAAGAATGAGCTAAGGAACAGCGTGAGGAGGAAGATGGCGACCAGCAGGCCGCTCTCGATCCGAGCGGATCGCGTCACGGCTCTCATGGCGATGGCTTCCGCAGCGGCTGGCTGTCTCATCCTCTACCTCGTCGATCCTGCTTCCGTCGGGCCCGCCACGATCTGTCCCTTCCGGGCGCTTACCGGCTACCAGTGTCCCCTCTGTGGCGGGCTGCGATCGACGAGAAGCCTTCTGCACGGAGACCTCCGGGCGGCATTCGAGCTGAACCCCCTCTACGTGCTGGCCTTGCCGGGACTCCTCTACGTCGCCGCTTCCTACCTGCGAGTCGCCGCCGGAGGTCCTCCCTTGCCGATGCCCCGAGTGACACGGGCATGGCTGTGGGCGATGGGAATCGTCATCGGCTCGTTCTGGTTGGTGAGGAATCTGGTGTGAACGAAAAAAGCGCCCCAGACCGGACTTGAACCGGCGACCTTCTCCTTGACAGGGAGATGAGCACTCCAGACTGCTCCACTGGGGCCGAAGAGCGGTCGAGGCTAACAGAAGCCCTCGTACGCATTGCTATCCTGCTCCAACGACGGCCGGGGCCGTCTTCTTCCAGGCGAGGTAGCTCAGTTGGTAGAGCACGCGACTGAAAATCGCGGTGTCGACAGTTCG